>MDSZ01167862.1_pt1 | contig 42008 bp, 43 predicted proteins | sample 811201 | NCBI WGS metagenome assembly MDSZ01 (sample SAMN05326647, study PRJNA326480) | marine metagenome | isolation source: seawater | place: Indian Ocean: North | collected 2010 | reverse complement strand
GAGATATAAGTGTTTGTATCTACAAGATAAGGATAACTAGGATTTGATAGTTCAATATCCCAATCTTTTTTTTCCTTAGTAACTATACCAGCAAACACTCTCACATCATCAATAAAATTAATGACTGCTTTTCTAGAAGTTAATAAGTTTTCTAAAGTTTTAGATGGTTTAAAAGGTGAGATAATTATCTTTTTAGTCGTATTATTATTATCTTTCCATCGTATACCCATAGGTGCAATATGAACCTTATTATTAGTATCTAAGCTAGTTACTATTACTTCATGAATCATTTTTTTTCTTGTAAGTAGGACCAGTTTCTTTGAATATTAGTTTATCATCATCTTCACTTTTAGTTAAGCATCCCCATTCCAGTTCTTCATCTTGTTCGTAATTTTTCTTTAACTGATATGCAATTTGAGCTTTTGCGAGTTCAACTCCTAAATAAAATGCATGACCAATATCACCATCGACTTCTATTTTTTCATAAAAATTGAAAGGATCAATATCAGTAAAAAAACTATTTTTATTAAAAAGACTAATTCCCTTATCAGATATCATGATGCGATAATTCGTATCTTTTACATCCTTAGCCATTTCACTTATTTCATTTATTGAATATGCAAAACTTTTGTCACTATGTGTTGTAAGTAAGCCGTTATGTATATGTTTAGGAGTAACATTATCTAGTTTTGATGAGAAAGCAATTCTTCTCGCTAAATCTGTCTCATCAATTACTGTGGCACAATGATTACTAACTTCAGTTGTCAAAATATGATTTATTCTAAGTTCAGAGATTATTCCCATCAAAGTCATAGTAATACCTGTTGTATCTGCGTGTGTCAGTTCAGTAATATTGCCTGTTCCCATCATAATATGAATATCAGGATATTTTTCCCTTAGTTTATAGTATCTGACAATTGATTCAGTGAATCCATGATGAATAGGTTCTAATATTGGATCGGCAACAAAAGTAATCCTATTTTTTAAACACAAATCAATTATTTCATAAAGGCTATCAATATCATCTGGCTTTTCTGGAATGAGAATTGGAATTGAGTCAATCTTATCAAGTAAATGTATATTGCTAGATTTAAGACTTAAAATATAATCTGCTCCTGCTTTAGATCCTTTAATGAGTTCTTGTTCATTATGAGAATCTAAACTTATATAAAATTCCCTATTTTTCAGCTCTTTTATCAATTCCTCAAGATGAGGGAATGGTTCATTTGGCAAACAACCTATATCAATAATATCTGCACCTCTATCTCTAAAATTATTTGCAATACTAATAATTTTTTCAATACTTAAAACTGCTGCATCAGTTATCTCTGCAAAAATATGTGCCTCATATTTTGACAAATCATACTTAAGAGGTTTTTCACCAAACATTACTGGCAAATCTTTAAGTTCATCTGGTCCTCTTATTACGGAGACATTCAATTTTGATGATAATATGTCAATATCACCTCTAGCTTTACCAGGTATAATAACCTTATTAAAACCTTTTATACTTCCAATATTTTTTTCTATAATTTGTGTTGTCATTAATGCAGCTACATTTATTCCTAAATTTCTTACTTCATATTTAAAATTCTTATTTTCAATTAGATCTATTACTTTCCTGAGATTATTTTCTGCTAATCTTCCCGTAATAAATAATATATTATCCATCATATCCATTTATTTAAGCAGTCATTTAGTTTTTTAACATTATCAACAACATCTACATTTTTAAATTTACAAAGTTTGTTATAATTTTCTAATTCTATATCCCTTGGATAGAGTGTAACCACTTTTTTTGGAGCTTGAGTAATAACTGTTGGCTCTGTATCACAAGCAAAAACAATACAATGGATTTTACATTTACCAGCTTGAGCAAAAATATTTGAAACTAAATTATCAGATAATCCATACGCTAGTTGGGCGACAGTATTTGATGTAGCTGGGGAAATAACGACGAGTTTATAGACTCCTTCATACAATAAACTAACAGGCGCTGCACTTGCCGTTACATCTTTAAAAATTTTGATACCTGACGATTTAAAATCTTCAAGATCATAGTTATACCACTTCAGAACCTCCTCTCCAGCTTTACTAAGAAACAAATCAATATTTTTTATTTGCTTCATAATATCAATTGATTCTTTAAGGTAATGACCAGATCCTGTAATGCACCATGCAATTCTTTTATTTTTATTTGTCATCTCTTTTTATTTTTAATTTAAACTTCTCAAAATCACTAGGTGTATTTATATTCATAAAAAAATCTGGATAATCTGAAAAATCTACAATTTCTAATTTTTCTTGATTGTACCACTTATCAATCTTTCTTTCCTCAGAATCTAAAAAATCTTTTAAACTTGTCTTGATAGAGAGTTTTATTAATGCATGAGTAGGTTGAAGTCTGATACCGTCATGAGCACATCTAATATTATTTTGAAAATCACTTTTCAATATGATTTTAAAAAATGAATCAGTAATCATTGGACAATCACATGGCAAAACCAAAATAAATTTAGATTTTGCTGAGATCATGCCAGAGTAAATACCTGCAAGCGGTCCTTGAAAATTATTATGTAGATCTGTGGTTAATTTACAGTCTAATTTTTTATAGACATCATAATTTCTATTAATATTGATTATTACAGAATTACTGTACTCTTTTGCAAGTAAAATTAATTTCTTTATAATATACTCTCCATTTATCATCATAAGTCCCTTATCATTACCCCCCATCCTTGTAGATTTTCCTCCAGCTAGAATTAAAGTAGTTATATCTTGTTTATTTATAAGCATTATTATATTTTATCATTAGTAATAACTAATGATAGTGAATATATAAACTAGTAATTATGATTAACAATATCTATATTGCGCCTATGGTTGGAAGGACAGATAAATATTTCCGTGCGCTTGTAAGATCTATTACACCTGATTTTCATTTATATACTGAAATGATAACTTGTGATGCTTTCTTGAGAACAGAAAAGAAAACTTGCTATTTACATGAATATGAAAAAGGTACTGTAATTCAGCTTGCTGGATCAGACCCTGAGAAATTTGCTCAATGCTCCAAGATAATAGAATCATCAGATTATAGTGAAATAAATTTAAATATTGGATGTCCTAGCAGCCGTGTCATAAAAGGTTCTTTTGGTGCATGTTTAATTCAAGATCCTTCGTTGGTTGCAGAATGTTTAATTGCAATTAAATCAGAATTTAAAAAAACAGTATCTATTAAAACTAGACTAGGTTTAGGATATAAAGAAGATCTTAATCCTATAATTGAATTTATATCAAAAACGCATGAATCAGGATGTAACAAGTTTATAATTCATGCTAGAAATGCAATTTTATCTGGACTTAGTCCAAAAAAGAATAGGGCAATTCCCAAACTAAGATATAATGATGCTTTAAAGCTTAAGGAACTTTTTTCCGAGTCTGAATTTATTATTAATGGTGGTATTAATAATTTTGATATCATAGAATCTAGTTTAGATAAATTTGATGGCATTATGATTGGGAGAAAGATATATAGTGATCCAATGTTTTTATGTTATCTACATTCATATATTAATAAATGTAATTTCAATATTGATAGACTAGAAATTATAAAGTCTTATATTAAAATTTGTACGGAGTATGATTTAAAAAATGATAGTAAATATCTTCTATATAGACATTTATATGGGTTATACTATGGTACATATCATTCAAAGAAGTGGAAAAAGTTTTTAAATAGTCTAATCATACATAAATGTAATTTAGCTGATCTCTTATTGTTTGATGAAATAACTCATGAAAAAGAAATACAAAATTACGGCTAGTAATGCTGATAAATATAAGCTTTACGAGGAAGCAGTTCAGAATGTCGATTTTGAAGTTAATTTTTATTCATCTATATTTAAAAAATATTCAAAACGTCAATGTAATATTCTAAGAGAGGATTTTTCAGCATCAGCTAAAATTTCACAAGAATGGGTAAAAAAGAATAAAAAAAATATTTCATATGCCATTGATCTAGATAAAGATATTTTAGAATATGCAAAAAATATTGCCTTGCGTGATCTTAATTCGGATCAATATAGTAGAGTAAATTATATCAAAGCTAATTCTCAGACTTTCTTTACTCCAAATATTGATTTAATAAGTGCATGTAATTTTAGTTATTGGGTTTTTAAAAATAGAGATGATCTAATTAAATATTTCAAAAACTCCTATAAATGCCTAAAGAGGGATGGAATGCTAATATTAGATGCTTTTGGAGGATATGAGGCTCACCAAGAACTAGAAGAGCGAACAAAGCATACAAATTTCACTTATGTTTGGGATCAGCATAAATTTAATCCAATTACTAATGATCTTACATGTTATATCCACTTTGAATTTAAAGATAAGTCATCACTTACTAAAGCATTTGTGTACGATTGGAGGTTGTGGTCCCTACCTGAGATTAAAGAATGTCTTTTAGAGAGCGGATTTAAAACTATAGATTTTTATATGCAAGGCTGGGATGATGAAAAAGATGAGGAAACTGATAAATTCTATAAGACAAAAATATCAGATGCTGACCCAGGATGGTTAGCTTATATTATTGCAACTAAGAAGTAGCTTTAATATTGATTTAATTTGTAAAAAAAATATAATCACAATAAGAGCTGATCGTGTGATTGCTGTTTTAAAAACAGAGGAAAGTCCGGGCTCCTTGGGCAAAAGTGCCAGGTAACACCTGGGTGACGTAAGTCAACGGAAAGTGCTACAGAAAATAACCGCTATTATTATATAGTAAGGGTGAAAAGGTGAGGTAAGAGCTCACCGCATACAATGGAAACATTGTTTGGCTGAGTAAACCCCGCTTGGAGCAAGGCAAATATACAGAAAATGTTGAGCCCTCAACTCGCTGTATGGTAAGCTGCTAGAGGCTTTTGGCGACAAAAGTCCCAGATTAATAATTACACTCGACAGAACCCGGCTTATAGATCAGCTCTTCAATCTACATATAAATCATATACTTATCAATATTTTTAAAAATATAATTCAATAAATCATTGAATTTATTACCTTTTATGCCTTTTTTTCTCTTGCATGGGTAATAAAAAAGACCTATAGTGTTGATATATGGCAATTTATGTTAAATTGTGGGAAAAACTGGTAGAAATGTTTAAAGGTATACATAATATAAATACAGATTCTAAAGGAAGGCTTGCTATTCCTACGAAGTATAGAACAACTATACTAGACAGGTTTGATGGCAACATGGTGATAACTATAGATTCAGAGGAGAAGTGCCTCTTGTTATACACGCTTAACGCATGGGATAAAATTCAGTCAAAAATCAATGAGCTACCAAGCTTTAATAAAAATGCAAGGCGAATTCAAAGACTGCTTGTGGGTCATGCAGAAGATATAGAATTAGATTCAAATGGGAGAATTTTAATATCAAAACCACTTCGTAATTTCTCAGAAATTACTAAAAAAGTAACAATGATAGGACAAGGTGAAAAATTTGAAATCTGGAGTGACTTAATTTGGCAAGCACGAGTAAATCAATGGAGAACAGAAGAGACTGATGAAAGCCAGGAATCAGTCTTATCTGATATTAATATCTAATGAATCTAGATAAATTCTATAGAACTCTTGGAATTACTGGTAACGAAGATGATAGATCTATCAAAAGAGCTTTTATCAAAGTTGCTCAACGCTGTCATCCTGATAAGAATCTAGAAAGCTCAGAGGCTTCAGAGAAATTCCTTGATGCGAAGGCTGCTTATGAAAATATCATTGCTTATAGGAGAAGAAAACCGTGAAACATATACCTGTAATGAAAAAACAAAGTGTCAATGCACTAGATATTTTTCCTAATGGTAAATATATTGATGCAACATTTGGTTTTGGCGGTCATTCTACAGAAATACTCTCAAAACTAGGTGAAAATGGTTGCTTATTTGCAATTGATAAAGATTTAGATGCGATCAAAGATATTGATCAAAATATTTTAGAGGATGAAAGGTTTACCCTTAAACATGGATGTTTTTCTTCTCTAGATAGCTTTACTCAGGAATGGGGTATTCATGGTTCTGTTAATGGTATTTTATTTGATTTAGGTGTATCGTCATATCATTTTGATAATCCGAAGAGAGGCTTTAGTTTTAATGGAGATGGTTTAATTGATATGCGTTTTGATCAAACGCAAGGGGAGGCTGCTTTTAATTGGATAAATAATGCAAGCGAATCAGACTTAGCAAATGTTATTTGGAAATATGGTGAGGAAAAATTTTCTAAAAGAATAGCAAAAGAAATTATCAAGGAAAGAGATAAAAATAAAATTATGTCAACAATAGAATTAGCAAATTTGATTGAAAAAACTATTCCTAGAACTAAATATAAAAAACATAAAGCAACAAAAACTTTTCAAGCGATTAGAATTTTTACAAATAATGAATTAGAAATTTTAAAAGAAGCTTTGCTTAAAAGCTATAGTATCCTTGCGCCTAAAGGAAGACTCGTATTAATTACCTATCATTCCCTAGAAGATAAAGTAATTAAAAATTTTATCAAACATACTGATAAAAAATATTCAACACCTAGAGATCTTCCTGTTAAAGATGAGTTTTTCACAAAGATGTTTAAAGTTGTTGATAAATTTATAAAACCTGATTCTTCAGAAATAGAGAGAAATATTCGTTCTAGATCTGCCAAATTAAGTATTTTAGAAAAAGTAAATGAGAATAATGATTAACATTCTAATAATAATATCTATTGCGATATCAGCATTTTCAGTTGTTTACATAAAGCATTTAAATAGGATAACAACAATAAAATTAGAAAAATCTGAAAAAACGCTTGCAGAAACTTTAAATAATCATAAAAAATTATTAGATATCAAAACAAATTTAATTAATAAAAAACTTATCAAAGATAATATAGTTAATTCCTTAGATATGCATATTCCACCTAAGGATAGGATAATTTATTTGAATTCAGTTAAATAGTTTGGAGGTGAAAAATGTTTGAACTTGTAAGTGAATATAATCAAAATGCAGAGATAAAAGTAATTGGTGTCGGTGGCGGAGGTGGTAATGCTGTCATATCAATGCTTGAGTCCAAAATAGTAGGAGCTGAATTTATTGTAGCTAATACAGATAGTCAGGCATTAGCTGAGGCATCTAAAAAAGGCGCAACAATGATTCAAATAGGCTCGGATATTACCAAAGGTCTTGGTGCAGGCGCAGATCCTGAGAAAGGTAGACAAGCTGCACTTGAAGCTAAAGAAGAGCTCTCAGCAGCGATATCTGGAGCAGATATGTTATTTATCGCGGCTGGAATGGGTGGAGGTACTGGAACTGGCGCAGCTCCTGTTATTGCTCAGTTAGCTAGAGATGCCGGTATATTGACAGTTGCAGTTGTCTCTAAACCGTATGAGTTTGAAGGAGTAAGAAGAACAAAGCATGCAGAAGAAGGTATAGCAGCTCTTAGTGAGTGGGTTGATTCATTAATAGTGATTCCAAATGAAAAACTTGCAGAAGTTTATGGAAGCGATGATAGTATATTCAGTTCTTTTGATAATGCAAATGATGTTTTGCGTGGTGCCGTTAAAGGAATAGCAGAGATAATAACAATACGTGGACATATTAATGTTGATTTTGCGGATGTTAAAACTGTGATGTCTGGGCGTGGTAAAGCAATGATGGGTTCAGCTGTTGCATCTGGTGATAATAGAGCAACAGAGGCTGTAGAAAAAGCTCTAAGTAGTCCATTGCTGGACAATATTCATCTCAAGAATGCAACAGGTGTACTATGTAACATTACTGCAGGTGCTGATCTTAAACAAAGTGAATTTAATTTAATTGGACAAAAAGTTAAAGAAATTGCTGGTGAAGATGCAACTACAATCATAGGATGCATAAAAGAAGATGAGAATGTTGGTGAACTAAGAGTGACTCTCATAGCGACTGGATTTGATAATACTGATGATAATTTATCTGTTGGTGACAATAATGATAGTTATCAGGATACTTCTACTATTCAAACAGGCATAACAAATTCAGGTATTAATACAACATTTACAAGTAATCCTCTCAAAAATACAAATATATCAAGCACAGAGGAAAATATAATTGAAAATGACAAAATTAATGTAAATGATATAGATGTACCTGCTTTTTTAAGGCAGCAAGCTGACTAAGATCAAACACAAAATACCTCAATGGAGACAATACTCATTAATTATTATTGTCTCCATTATATTTCTTCTAATTATTATTAGACTAATTCTTTTACAAATAGTAAGTACAGACTGTTTCTTAATTAATCAAAAGTCTTGTAAAGAAAATTTATACTCGTATGCAGATAAAAAGCAAATAGGATACAGATCTATCGATGCTCATAGAGGAATAATTTATGACCGTAATAAAGAAATTCTAGCAATGAGCATACCAAAGAAAACATTATGTATAAATATAAGCAGGATATTCGATCCATATATTAAAAATCAAATGAATTTTAATGATCTACTCAAAAAAATAAATATGAGTAAAAAGGAATTCAATGAAATAATAAGAAAAAATAAAAATAAAAAAGAATATTATTTAAAAAGAAAAATAGATGATGATTTAGCAGATGAAATATTAAATCTAAAATTACCACATATATATTTTATAAATGAATATCAGCGCGTTTATTTGACTGGAGAGTCTTTTTCAAATGTTATTGGTTTTACAAATATAGATGATATGGGTCAGGAGGGAATAGAATTAGCAAAAGATGATGTTCTTAAATCTACCTCTGGTCTTAAAAAAATTAGAAAAGATAATTTAGGTAGAAGTATTCAATTACTTGAAGTGATGAAAGAAGCTAAAAGCGGGTATGATATAAACTTATCATTTGATAAAAGAATTCAATTCATTGGTTATAAAATTCTAGAAAAACATGTAAAAAAACAAAAAGCTCAGAGCGCATCTCTAGTATTAGTTAAAAATAAAACTGGAGAGATTATATCTATGATCAATTATCCTTCGTTTAATCCTCAAAATCGTCAGGAATATAGAGGAGATAGAATACAAAATTTGGCGATAACGGAATTATTCGAGCCTGGCTCAACTATTAAGCCTTTTATAATTTATACAGGTTTATATCATAAATCTGCTGATATTAACGATACCATTGATACTTCATCTGGCTTACACCTTACCAAGGGTTCTGAAAGGCTTATGGACTACAGAGATTTAGGAGAACTCTCAATTAAGGGAGTCCTTGAAAAATCAAGTAATGTGGCAGCTGCTAAAATAGCTAAAAAGACTAAGAGGAAATACATTTATGATGATCTTCAAAAGTTAGGTTTTGGGAGTAATTTATTTATACAATTACCAGGAATTCAAAATGGAGTTTTAAAAAGCTATCATCAATGGGATGAAGCATTGCATGGAACTATTGGGTTTGGATACGGGATGTCTACATCGCTCTTACATCTTGTGAATGCGTATACAATTCTGGCTAATCATGGACGTAAGGTTCAATTAACTTACGAAAAAACTACAAGTCCTGTAGCATATGAGAAAGTGCTAGATAAAAATATTTCAGTTAAATTATTGGAGATGATGCATTCAGCCGTAACAAGCGGTACAGGCAAAGAGGCTCAATTAAATAAATACACAGTTGCAGGAAAAACAGGAACAGTCAGATTAAATAAGAGGGGTACTTATAGCAAATATAATCATAATGCACTTTTTGTAGGAATAACGCCATCTAGCAATCCAGAATACGTTGCTGCTGTAATTATTAGAGATCCAAAAGATGGTAATACTTCAGGCGGAAAAAATGCCGCACCAATCTTTAGAGAATTTATGAATCATGCTCTCAATATTTTAGAAGTTTATCCTGATATCAAATGAAATCTAATTCTGAAATAAATAGAATAATTAAATTTATTATAAATATTATTAATTCAGAGAATAATTTATCAAAACATTTAGTATTTAGTAGCAAATCAATATGTAAAAATAAAATTTTAATTTTATCAAAAGTAAAGCAGAGAAATATCTATCATTATGTAAATGAAGCCATAGATAATAACATAAAAGCAATAGTAACTTGTAATAAAATCGATCTCAAAAAGATAAGCAAAGAAATACCTATACTGTATACAAAAATACTAGAATCTAATATAAATTTATTATTAAGTCATATATACTCAAATCCTTTAAAGGACAAACATATTATAGGTGTTACTGGAACAGATGGAAAATCTTCAACAGTTAATTATCTAGCTCAGTCTTTATCTAATAATATTATAAATAAAAAAGTTGGTATTATATCTTCATATGGAAATGGAATATATCCAAAGTTATTTAAAAATTCATATACTACACCCCCGCCAAATATCTTATTTAAATATTTCGAAAAATTTAATAAAGAAAATGTAGATATTATTATCATTGAGTGCTCATCACACGGTTTAGATCAGGGAAGGGTAAATAATATCAATTTTGATTCAAGTATCTTTACTAATATTACATCTGATCATATGGATTATCATAAAACTATGAAGAATTATATAGATTCTAAGTTAAAATTAATCAAACAAACAACAAAAAATACTTTTATAAATTCCGATTGTAAAAACTTAAATAAAATAAAAAAGAAGAAAAATATAAATATTATAAAATATAAATATATTGATAAAAATAGGAAAAAACTTAAAGAAAAACTGTTTCCAAAAGATTTAATTACAAAATATCTAAATAAAAATTTCGATGTAAGTACAATAAGTATCAAAAAAATATTAAATGCACTCAAGCCCTTAAAAGGCCGGAATACATTCATATCAAAATCCAATAAAAAAATCATTATAGATTCTGCACATACACCAGCAGCTTTGGAGAGTATATTAAAAAATATACGATCAACTGATCAATTTAAAAATGATTCTCTAAAATTGATTCTAGTTTTTGGATGTGGAGGAGATAGAGATAAATATAAACGTAAAAAAATGGGTGAAATTGCAAATAAATACTCTGATTTTATCTATCTAACAAATGACAACCCAAGAAGTGAAAATCCGATGAAAATTATCAATCAAATATCCAAAGGTATTATCAATAAAAATATTCTTACTATATTTCCAAACAGGAGATTAGCTATAAAACGAGCTATATCTTCGGCAACTAAGAAGCACCTCGTATTGATTTCTGGGAAAGGGGATGAGGATTTTATTGAAGAATCATCCAATAAGATCCCTCACAATGATATAAAATATGTAAGAATGTTATTAAGATGAAACTTAGTATTATAGATTTAGAGAGAGCTCTTGGTATATCACCTATAAATGTTAAAGACGATCTTTTGGTTAGTGGTATTTCTATAGACTCACGTGACATCAAGGAAAATGATCTTTTTGTTGCGATAAAAGGAAATCACTTTAATGGTCATGATTATATTGATGATGCTTTTAAAAATGGTGCCAGTGTAGCAATTTCAGAAAAATACATTCACACTCAACCAACATTTGTTGTTGACAACACAATTAAAAGTTTAGGTAAAATAGCTAATTATTTCTCATCCTTAATTCAGCCAATTTCTATTGGCATAACAGGTACTAATGGCAAAACTACAGTAACAAATCTTACAGCAAATATCTTAAAACAAAATAATAAAATTCTCCAAACAATTGGCAATTATAATACTTCTATAGGACTCCCCCTTTCTATAATGAGCGCCGAAATAGACACAAAATATTTTATTTTAGAGATGGGAGCAAGAAAAATAGGTGATATTAGAGAATTGACATCCATTGCTATGCCAAATATTGTTGCGTTATTAAATGTTTCACAAGCTCATCTTGATACATTTGTTACATTAGAAAATATTCTAAAAACAAAAGAAGAAATATTAGAAGATCAGGGTTATAAAAAAATCGTCATTTTGAATAAAGATGATATTAATTTTAACAGATGGTATAAGAAAGCTAACAGACATGATATAAAAACGATTTCTATAAGTAAAGATGCTGATTATAAGGTATCCGCAATTAGTTCGGATAAATTATTATTAAAAACTTATAGAGGTGATATGATATCTATTAAAATTAATAGTATTGAAGATTATAATATTAAAAATATTTTATTTTCGGTAGCTTTGGCTATGGAAGCAGGGGCATCTGTAACGGATGTTAAACATGGTATTGAGTCATTCGAGGCTCCACTTGGAAGGTTTACTGAAATGAGAGGATTATGTGACTCAAAAATCATTGATAGTAGTTATAATGCAAATCCTGCATCATTCAAAGCATCTATTGATAGTTTAACTTCATTAAAAGGACGCAAAATATTAATTATGGGGGAAATGGCAGAACTTGGTGAAAATTCTTTAAATCATCATTTAGACGTTATCTCATATGCTATTAACAAGGGTATAGAAAATATCTTTTTGAAATGTTCTTTTTCACAACAAATAAAAGAGCGCTTTGATGATAAAATTATTATATTTAATAAAACTCATGAACTAATGCAGCTTATCACTAGATTATTGAATTCAGATACAGTTGTTTTAGTTAAAGCATCTAGATTTATGAATTTTGACAAAATAGTTAATAAATTAATGACTGGGAATTAAAATATTTTATGTTGTATTATTTATTTGAATATTTAACACAATACTACTCAGGTTTTGACGTTTTTAGGTATTTAACACTTAGAATAATTTTATCAGCCCTTACTGCTTTACTAACTTCTTTGATAATTGGACCAATAGTAATTAAATTTTTCTCTAGTAGAGAGGTCTATCAAAGCATAAGAGATGATGGTCCTAAATCTCATCTAAAAAGTAAATCTCAAACTCCATCAATGGGAGGTCTAATTATCATAGCATCAATATTTATAAGCACTATACTTTGGTCAGATATAAAGAATGAGAATATATGGATATTACTTTTTGTGTTACTTTCTTTTGGTTTGATAGGATTTGTTGATGATTATAAGAAATTTGTACATTCTTCAAGTGATGGAATAAGTGGAAGGATAAAACTATTATGGCAAGTACTACTCTCTGGTTTTGTAGCAGGATATATCTTTTATACATCAGAACATATGATTGACTTAAGTCTAACGATTCCCTTTATAAAAGATTATGCATTATTTATGGGAGTATTTTTTGTTCCCTGGAGTATTTTTGTCATCGTAGGTTCTAGTAATGCTGTAAACCTAACTGACGGTTTAGATGGTCTTGCAATTTTGCCATGTATCTTAATCGCATCAGCTTTTGTTGTATTTGCATATGTTCAAGGAAATTTTAATATTGCTAATTATCTCCTCATACCATATTTACCAGATGTCTCTGAGATAGCGATTTTTTCTAGTGCTATAGTAGGATCTGGCTTGGGTTTCCTTTGGTATAATTCTTATCCTGCACAAATATTTATGGGAGATATTGGCTCATTATCACTAGGGGCTATCCTAGCAACCTTAGCAGTATTATTAAGACTTGAAATAGTGTATGCGATTATGGGAGGAGTCTTTGTTATAGAAGCATTATCAGTCATCATCCAAGTGACATCCTATAAGCTTTTTAAAAGACGTATTTTTAAAATGTCACCAATACATCATCATTTTGAACTAAACGGATGGCCAGAACCAAAAATAATTGTAAGATTTTGGATCATTACATTTGTTCTTGTGCTCATAGCACTAGCATCTCTGAAGATTAGATAGCATGCCACAACAAACTCTAATTCTTGGCTATGGGACAACAGGGAAATCATATGTTAATTATTTACTTTCTTTAGGTAAACGAATAAAAATTTTTGATACAAGAACTCTAGATGTCCCAGATAATGTTATGAAAAATAAGAGAATTCAGTTCTTCCAGAAGAAAGTCCCAAAAGATATTCTTGATAATATTAATCAAGTACTTGTGAGTCCAGGTTTTGATCCTAGACATCCCCTTATAAAAAAAATAAGAGATGAATCAATAGAGCTCTTAACAGACATAGATATATTTAAGAAAAATATATCGTCAAAGATTATCTCTGTAACAGGAACAAATGGTAAAACAACAGTTGTTTCTATGATTGAGCATATACTTAATGATCTTAACAGAAAATGCATAGCATGTGGTAATAATGGCATCCCTCCATTGACAATCAATAATGAGAATTACGAATTTATAATTCTAGAGTTATCAAGTTATCAGCTAGAATATATGAAAAATTTTGATAGTTTTATAAGTTTATTAATTAATATTTCACCTGATCATCTAGAAAGACATGGTAATTTTGAAGAATACTTTCAAATAAAGAAAAAAATATTTAATGATGCTGAAATATGTATAATCAACATGCAGCTAAAAGATAATTTACATACCAAGAATGCTCTTTATTATGGCTACAATAGCGTTAAAAATCACTGCTATATAAATAATCAATATATAAAAAATTTAGAAGTCACTAACAATGAAATAAGTTATGATAATATCAAGTTATCTTATAAAGGAACCCATACATTACAAAACATATTATCTGTTCTATCAGTAATTGATAAACTTGAGATAAAACTTGATCTTGCTTTGAAATCACTGAGATCATTCCAATCGCTACCACATAGGATTGAAAAAATCATAAGTTCAAATAATATTCGCTGGTATAATGATTCAAAGTCAACTAATTGTGAATCAACAATAGCTGCTTTAAATTATCTTGAAAAGAATATTATATTAATCATAGGTGGATCTAATAAGATTATAGATTATGAAAAATTATCATATGAAATAAACAAGAGCGTTAAAATAATTATTTTTGTTGGTGAAAATAAGGAAATCCTTAAAAAAGAACTTAATATAAATATTAAATATGAAGATGCAGATGATTATGAATCTGCTGTTAATTTAGCTGTATCTTATGCGATTTCGGGTGATAGTGTGATTCTTTCACCAGCAAGTCCAAGCTTTGATATGTTTAGTAGTTTTGAACAAAGAGGAGAAACTTTTAAAAAAGTTGTAAAGAATATTGTTAGTTGACTATATTAAAAAAAGAATATTGATAAACGAGAGTAGAGATTATGATCAGACTCTCATTCTTTCTCTTGTGATTCTATTATCAATAGGGCTCGTTATGGTCAGCTCCGCGACACTAGATTTTTCATATGAGAAAACCGGTAATCCATTTTATTTTACTCTTAAACATCTCATCTATATTATTATAGGTATTGTCTCCGCATCAATTATTTCAAGAATACCCCTAAGTTTTTACAACAACTATTCTAAGATATTTTTAATGCTTTCATTCTTATTGTCATTGATAATATTTATTCCTGGATTTGGTAGAGAAGTCAATGGAGCTATGAGGTGGCTTGATTTAAGATTTATAACGATACAGGTTTCAGAATTATCTCGCCTTTTTATATTAGTTTGGATTTGTAGTTATATTTCTCGTAATGATGTAAATAAATCTTTTAATAAATGCCTGCTATTTGTAAGCGCATTATCATTATTAATTATATTCCATAGGGACTTAGGGAGTATAATTTTATTATTAACATCCTTTTTTGCTTTGATGCTTGTTATTGGTTTACACATAAGAACTTTGTTTGCATATTTATTTTTTGCAATTTTATCAATCTTACCACTTATAATTTTTCAACCTTATAGAATGAGCAGAATTACATCATTTTTAAATCCATGGGATGACCCAACCGGCTCTGGTTACCAGCTTATGAATTCGTTATTTGCATTTGGTAAAGGTGGGTTTTTTGGACTGGGTCTAGGATCAAGTGTACAAAAACTTTTTTATCTACCTGAATCCTATAATGATTTTATTTTTGCACTTATCGCAGAAGAGTTAGGTCTAGTCTTTACCGTCCTTATAGTAATACTTTTTTATCTAATTTTTCTGAGAATTTTTAAGCTAGGAAGGAAATGCATAGAAAATAAGCTGTATTTTGCCTCAAATTTGTCTTTTATGATTGGATTACTCATTACAATTCAAGCAATTATACATATAATGGTGAATGTTGGTATGTTGCCAACAAAAGGTATGGGCCTTCCCTTTATTAGCTATGGCGGAACAAATTTATTAGTAATGTTTATTTGTATTGGCTTGCTTATGAGAATACAGATTGAAAATCGTCAAAAAATTAGTCAAGGATTTCAAAGAGGATATTGATGGAATATATTGCAATCTTTTCAAGTGGTACTGGTGGACATGTTTATCCAGCTCTTGCATTATCCTCTAATTATATTAAAAAAAATTATAAAATATTATGGATTGGGACTAGACAAGGTATAGAAAGCAAGGTGATTTCAGATGAGTCTATCGAGTTAGTTTTCATCAATTCACAAGGGATAAGAGGGAAATCATTTTTGAAGAAAATTTTTGGTATTTTTAAAGTATTCATTTCTATTTATGAGAGTATAAGTATTCTAAAAAAATATAAACCTAAATTAGTTTTTGGATTTGGAGGTTATGTTAGTTTTGCTGGAATTTTTTCTTCATTTATTCTTAGAATCCCCAGAGTAATTCATGAACAAAATGCTATAGCTGGCACAGCAAATCGAATTAATTATTACCTGGCTTCCCAAGTATTTGAGACATTTCCCTCATGCTTTAGGAAATATAGCAGCAAAATACTTCATACTGGAAATATTGTCCGAGAAAAAATGAATGCAGTATCTGGCCCTGATAAGATATATAAAACAAATGAATTACAATTAAGAATTTTAGTAATTGGCGGTAGCCAGGGCTCATCATTTCTAAATAATTCACTTCCTTTTATCGCATCACATTTTGTTAAAAATAGCCTATCAATTAAGCATATATCAGGAAAAAGTAATCAAAGATTACTTATAGAAAAATATAAAAAATATGATATTGATGTCGAAGTGATTGAGTATTCAGATAACATTGAAGAACTTTATGAATGGTGTAATTTAGTTGTTTGTAGATCAGGATCTACTACTTTGTCTGAATTGGGAAAAATAGGACGTGCTTCAATTCTTGTTCCATTTCCTTATGCTACAGATAACCATCAATTATTGAATGCAAATTATCTTGCTCAGAACTCAGCAGCAATTGTTATAGAACAAAATGACTCTTCTATAGAAAATTTTGTGATTACATTAAATTTATTACTCCTAAATAATGATAGACTTTTTAGTCTTGCCAGTAATATAAAAAATATATTTCCAAATAATACGATCGATATTATAACTAAAAATACATTAAAACTGATTGAAAAGAAGTTATGAAAATTGAAAAGAATATACCATTAACAAAATATACGACTATAAGAATAGGAGGTAATGCTAAAATAATTTACTTTCCGGAGAACACAAATGATCTAAAAAAACTTGAGAGTATTTTTACTAGAGAAAAGACACTGGTCATTGGTAACGGATCTAATATAGTTTTTAAAGATAAAGGATATAAGTATGATCTGATCTGCCTGAAAAGACTAAAGAAATCTCTATCAATTATTGGTAGTAAAAACATATACGCAAGCGCAGGAACATCTTGTGCTAGGTTAGCTAAGTATGCTTACAATAATAGTATTCCTGGATTTGAATTTTTACATGGTATACCTGGTACCATAGGAGGCTCTCTGAGAATGAATGCAGGTGCTTTTGGATCAGAGATATGGGATCTTGTAGAATATGTGACTGTTATCAATAATAAATCAAAATTAGTTAAACTTTCTAAAAAAGATTTTAGGATTTCATATAGGAAAGTTGATATGAGAAAAAATAAGGCATTTATTGATGTATATTTTAAATTCAATAGAAATAAAAAATTCGATAAAGAATTATTAGATACTTACATGGATAAAAGAACTTCGACACAACCTACTAATCAATGGTCATCGGGGTGTATTTTTAAAAATCCAAATACTAAAATCTCAGCCAGTAAAATAATTGATGAAGCCAATTTATCAAAAACTAGAATCGGTGGGATCTATGTTTCTAAAAAACACTGCAACTATTTCATTAATGATGGTACCGGAACCTGCAAAGATCTTGAAGATCTAATTTTTTCAATTAAGAAAGATATCTATGATCAATATAACATGAAGATTGAAAATGAGGTTTGTATATATTAATGGTTTTAGAAAATTTGCATGACAAAAATATTTGTATTATATATGGGGGATGGTCCGAAGAGAGAGATATATCATTACAGAGTGGTAGAGCTGTATACGATGTACTTAAAGAAGCTGGATATAAGGTTTTCATATTAGATCTTTTACAAGATAAAAACATATTAAAAGATTTCACAAAAAAAAACTCAATAGATTTAATTTTTAATCTAATTCATGGAAAAGGCGGAGAAGACGGCCTTGTTCAATCATGGATCGAAGCTCTGAAAATAAATTATGTTGGTTCTGATTCTAATTCGTCGTTAACATCATTTTCTAAAATCGATACAAAAATAGTTTGGCTAGAGAATAATTTGAATACACCTGAATATATAACATCAAACCAAATTTTTAATTATTTTAACTATAAGAATAAGAATATAAGCGATGTAGAGATGTCTAAATCAATAATGGAGTGCAAGGAATTCTTTATTAAAAATAAGAAATTTATTCTAAAACCAAACTGTTCAGGTTCAAGTGTTGGAGTAAAAATATATGATGATATGACCAAGTTATGGAAAGATAACAAAAATATATTTTCAGAGAAAAAAAATGATTATCTCATAGAGAGTTTCGTAAATGGTATAGAGTATACGGCTCCAATAATTAATGGAGAATTGTATCCAATAATTAAAATAGCAACAAAAAGAGAATTCTATAATTATGAGGCGAAGTATATCGATGATAATACTTCATTCACTTTTCCTGAGTTTGATAAAGATCTTCTACTAGATATAGAGAAAATTTGTTTAGAGGCTTTTCACTCATTAAAATGCAAGGGTTGGGGCAGAGTTGATTTCTTTATGAAAGACAGTAACATTTTTTTAATTGAGATTAATACTATACCAGGAATGACTAGCCATAGTTTAGTACCTATGTCAGCTAAGAAAAAGGGATTAACATATCTTCAATTAGTTGAAGAGTTATTATTAAATGTTTAAAAATAAAATTCTTTATATATTTATTTTTTCACTTTTAGGAATTTATTCTTATAAATATTTCATATTTAATAATTATATTGTTCAAGAAATAATAATTGAGAATCAAAGCAAAAGAAGTGATATGAGAAAAATAAAAAATGAATTAAGTCATGCTTTTGAAAAACCCCTAAATAACCTGAATCTTCGTAATATTAAAGAAAGAATTGAGTCTATTGAATGGATCAAAAGAGCTCAAGTGAATTTTGATAGACCTAATATACTTAAGATAAAATTTCATGAGTATAATCCTATATATATTTATAACCAAAAATATTATATAGATGAAGATAAATCTATTTTTGAACTATCTGGGAAACCATTAGATATTCTCAAGTTATCTAGTAATACATATTCCCATAATTCAATGTATGAATTATATAAAAATATAAAATTAATATTGGATAATACAAATCAGAATATTACTGCTATAAGTAAAAAAAATGATATGCTAAGTATTAACTTAGATAATATGATCATTAACGTACGTTATTCTAATTATGAAAAAAAACTGCAAGAATTTATTAGTGTTTATCCTGAGCTGATAGAAATATATAATAAAAAATATATTAAAATAGATATGCGATATCCAACAGGTTTTGCAGTTGAATGATTAATGGTATATTAAGACATGGTTAAAAATAATAATGAAGTAATTATTGCCCTGGATATCGGTACAAGCAAAGTATTGTGTTTGGTTGCGGATTATGATGATGAGGATAATCTAAGAATTATTGGTGTTGGCCAGGATGAATGCACAGGACTCAATAAAGGTGTAGTTTCGGAGATAGACTCAACAGTTGCTAGTATAAGGAGAGCAAAAGACAAAGCAGCTAATATGTCCGGAAACAAAATAGAGTCTGTGATTACTGGAATAGCAGGTGACCATATAAGGAGTTATAATGGGAATGCAGAAGTCAACATCCTAAATGATGAGGTAACCACAGATGATAAAGAGAAGGTCATTGATATGGCTGCTGATATGGATATACCTCCTGATCAGGAAATTTTGCATATCATACCTCAATACTTTTCAATTGATGGTCAGACAGGTATCAAAGAACCTCTAGCAATGGCGGGCAAAAGACTAGCAGTAAACATACACCTCATAACATGCTCCAGCACAGCAAAAAAAAATCTCAATAAATGTATAGAGAATAGTTTAATTGATGCTGATGAATATGTGCTTCAACCAGTTGCTTCGAGTTACTCTGTATTAACTGATGAAGAGAGGTCTCTTGGAGTATGTTTAGTTGATATAGGTGGTGGTACGACAGATATTGCTATTTTCACAGATGGTAATATTAAACATACTGCGGTCATACCTATTGCAGGACAGAATATAACAAGAGATATTGGAATAGGCTTGAGAACATCTTTAGACTCTGCTGAGGCAATAAAGATAGAGCACGCAGATCTAATTGGTAGTCAAACAGAAGTTGATAAGATGATACGAGTTCCATCTATCTCAGAAAAGCCAGATACTGAAGTGGGATGCTCAGTTTTGACACATATTGTTGCTGCGAGAGTCGACGAAATATTAAATGAAATAAGCAAACAAATTCAAGCCAGTGGATACCTTTCAAGCATTAGAGCGGGTATTGTTTTTACAGGTGGAGGATCAAAATTAAACGGCCTTGATGAGTATGCACAAGAAAGATTAGGCATACCCTCTCGCATTGGTAGTCCGAATAATGATATTGGTGGAGTTAAGAATATCAGTGGTCTAACGAGATATGCTACGGCAATTGGATTAATTTTATACCGTGATTCTAAGCTAAAGGAGATGCCGCACAGAAAAAATAATAGTAATTTTTTATCAACGTCATCTAAAATACTCCGTAAAATTTCTGAATATTTCAAAAAAGAACTCTAAGAATCCTTTTTTGTGATATTTCTAGGAAATTTGGCCGAAAAATTTGAATTTGGTATGAATATTGCAATATAGTGTTTAAATTTATATTAAAACCTTATAAAATATACTAAATTATGCTCAAACAAAGAACATTAGCTAGTCAGATTAAAGCAGCAGGTATTGGACTTCATACAGGCAAAAAAATATCACTTCACCTCAAACCAGCGTCTAGCAATTCTGGGATTATTTTTCAAAGAACCGATGTGGCGTCAGAACCCATCAAAGCCTCTTTAGAAAATGTTTATGATACTCGTTTATCAACATCTTTATCAAATAGTGAAGTTCAAATATCAACCGTTGAGCATTTATTATCTGCTCTAGCTGGTCTTGGTATTGATAATGCACTTGTAGAACTTGATGGTCCCGAAGTTCCAATAATGGATGGAAGTGCAAGACCTTTTGTATTTATGATTCAATCCGCTGGAATTAAAGAACAAAATAATCCTAAAAAATTTATCAAAATTAAAAAAAATATAAGAGTTGAGCAAGATGAAAAGTGGGCAATGATAGAACCATTTGATGGATTTAAAGTTGCTTTTACAATTGATTTCAATCATCCAGCATTCGATCAAAAATTACAGTCTTCTGAAATAGATTTTTCTTCTGTATCTTATTTGAGTCAGGTGAGTCGTGCGAGGACATTTGGTTTTGTGAAAGACATTGAGAAACTTAGAAAAAGTAATCTTGCACTTGGTGGTAGTGTTAATAATGCAGTAGTAATTGATGATTACAAAGTAATAAATGATGAAGGTGTTAGATTTCAAGATGAATTTGTAAAACATAAAATATTAGATGCTATTGGAGATTTATATCTATTGGGACATGGCTTGATTGGATCATTTTCAGCATATAAGTCTGGTCATAATCTAAATAATATGCTGCTCATGGAACTCCTAAATAATCAGGATGCATGGGAAGAAGTCACAATCGATGATACAGAAAAATCTCCTATTTTTTATGCATCACCCGAACCAATAGTAACCGAAAACTAATTCACTACTATTTTTATATCATCGATTGATATTTTTGATTTCAGGTTCAATTCTTTGAGATACTTTCTTTTCTCGAATCTTAGGATAGTAGCTGTTTCTGGAGTCCTACAGGAGATCAAAAGAACTCCATCTTTGAGTGAAATTACTTGATAATCATTGTTTAATTCATCATATGACATCTCTTTTAGTATAATTTCAATATTAGAGATAATATCTTTCTTATTAACAACATGTTTTGGGATAAATGATGATATTTTTTTCATGACGATTTATACTTATTGTACGATAAGGTTAATATAGTTCAATAATTTATTTATGATATCAGGTCTAATAAAAAGTATATTTGGCACAAGAAATAAAAGGTTGCTCAAAGAGTATTCAGAGTATGTTGAAAAAATTAATGCTCTTGAGCCAGAATACCAAAATCTTAAAAAAGATGATTTTCTCAAAAAAACTAGAAGCCTCATGAATGCTTACAAAGAGAATCCAAATTTATCAAATTTAATTCCACAAGCATTTGCAATTGTCAGAGAGGCATCAACGAGAACCTTAGGTTTAAGGCATTATGATGAGCAGCTCTTAGGCGGTTTAGCTTTGCATTTTGGTAAAATTGCAGAGATGAAAACCGGAGAGGGAAAGACGTTGGTTTCTACATTGGCAGCTTATCTTAATTCATTAACCGGAAATTCTGTTTTCATTGTAACTGTGAATGATTATCTTGCACAAAGAGATTCAGACTGGATGGGAAATATCTATAATTATCTGGGACTGACTGTTGGAACCATATCAAGTGATATGGACGCTCATCAGAAAAAAAATGAATACTCTAAAAATATTGTATACGGAACTAATAATGAATTTGGTTTTGACTATCTAAGAGATAACATGGTTTATGATTTAGATGAGAAAGTTCAAGGAAGACTTAGTTATGCAATAATTGATGAAGTTGATTCTGTTTTAATTGATGAAGCGAGAACTCCATTAATTATCTCTGGTGCATCAAAACAATCCACAGATCACTATAAAAAAATTTATAATTTAACTAAAAAAATTATACAAAGCGATACTGTTGATTTATATACATCAGATGAAAAACAAAAAACTGTCTCTCTCACGGAGGATGGTCTAAAAAAAGCTGAACTTCTACTTCTCGAATATAAATTTATTTCGGATTCTGAGAGCTTGTATGATCCAAAAAATATCCAGTTAATGCATTTGATCGATTCGAGTTTGAGAGCACAGTTGATGTATAAAATAGATATAGATTATGTTGTTGAAAACAATCAGATAATTATCATTGATGAATTTTCAGGTAGGAAAATGCCTGGGAGAAGATGGTCTGAGGGTTTACATCAGTCTATAGAAGCTAAAGAAAATGTAACAATTCAAAATGATAATCAGACGTACGCATCAATTACTTTTCAAAACTACTTTAGGTTATTTGATAAAATATCTGGTATGACAGGTACTGCAGATACAGAAGCAACTGAATTTCAACAAATTTATAATCTAGAGGTTGTAGCAATACCAACACATGAAACGATGATAAGAAATGATCATGTTGATTTAGTTTTCTTAACCATGAAAGAAAAATTTAAAGCGATCATTGATGAAGTTAAGAAAATTCACGAAAAACATCAGCCTATTCTCATAGGTACTACTTCAATTGAATCCTCGGAGGTATTATCTAAAATGCTTAAAAGAGAGAATATTCGACATTCTGTTTTAAATGCTAAACATCATCAAAAAGAAGCTCAGATTATCGCAGAAGCGGGAAAACTTAAATCTGTAACTATTGCAACGAATATGGCTGGAAGAGGTACTGATATTGTACTTGGTGGTTCTAAATTGATTAAGAGTAACATTAGCGATTCAAATAATATTGAAGAAGTAAAGAAGATAGGTGGACTATATATTATAGGAACTGAGCGACATGAATCTAGGAGAATTGATAATCAACTTCGAGGGAGATCAGGGAGACAAGGTGATCCCGGTGAATCAAGATTTTTTCTTTCTTTGGAGGATAATTTAATGAGAATATTCGCCTCGGATAAAGTCAGTGAGATAATGAAAAAACTAGGAATGCAAGATGGTGAGGCCATTGAACACAAATGGGTTTCTAAATCTATTGAGAATGCTCAAAAACGCGTAGAAGCTCATAACTTTGACATAAGGAAAACGCTTCTTGAGTATGATGATATTTCTAATGAGCAAAGAAAAGTTATCTATAATCAAAGAAATCAAATTCTCTCCTTAGTCGATTTTTCAGAGGCAATTAAAAACATTATTGAGCAAGGGATAATATATGTTCTGGAAAATAATATTGATAGAGAAACTCCTATTATAGATTGGAATATACAGGGTTTAACAAATATATTAAATAATGATTTTAATATAAACGTTAATCACAATGATATTGAGCAAAATGATAATTCTGATTATTTTACATACATACAAAAAATATTTACAAATGCTGTTCTTGTCAAAATCAATGATAATTTAGAGATGCTAGATAATAAAGACGCATCAGAATTATATAGAAATATCGTGCTGACAGTAATAGATGATAATTGGAGGAACCATTTAAGCTCCATGGATTATCTTAGACAAGGTATTGGGCTTAGAGGGTATGCACAGAAAAATCCAAAAAATGAATACAAAAGAGAATCATTTGAAATGTTTGAGGAAATGCTGCTATTAATTAATTACGATATTACAAAAATACTTTCTAGAATTAAAATTAATAATTCAGTCCAAAATTATAATGAAAATAAAAAAAATAAAATATCTAGTACTAATACTAATCAAAATAATAAACATACAAAAAAATCTAATGATCCAAGATGTTTATTAAATGATAATAATATTGATATACCAAGAAATAAAAAATGTCCTGTCACGAATATGAAGTTCAAACAATGCTGCGGAAAAATATGAAGAATAAGATCTTAATTCAAACTTTAAATATTGGAATTAAAAATAAAAAGGATGATGCTGTTTTATTTAAACTACCTAAGTCATCAAAAGTTTCTATCGTAGCAACTAAAAATAAATTTGCTGCAGCTCCTGTAATTATAAACAGAAAGCATATGAAATTTAAATCAAAGTTTTTACTAGTTAACTCAGGTAACGCAAATGCAGGTACTGGAAATCAAGGAATAAAGAATGCGATTGGATGCGCTAAAATTTTATCAAAAGAGATTGATTGTAACTATAATGAAATTTTATTATTTTCTACTGGTATTATTGGTCAGCAACTTCCGATGAAACAAATTGAAAAAAAACTACATTCATCTAGTTATGATTTTAAAGCTTCTTGGGTGGATGCATCTAAAGCAATAATGACAACTGACAAATTTAACAAAATTATTTCAAAAAAAATTAATATATGTAATAAGAAAATATCTGTTAATGCGATTTGTAAAGGAGCAGGTATGATTGAACCAAATATGGCGACAATGCTCTCTTTTGTTTCTATCGATCTTGCTATTACAAAAAAAAATCTAGATTTAATTTTAAAAAGAGTGGTCAATAAGACATTTAATATAATTTCAGTAGATGGCGATATGTCTACTAATGATAGTGTAGTTTTAATTTCAACAGGTGAAAACTCTGATATTCAGACTAATAAACCTGTTGTGTTAAAAAAAATAGAGAGTCAATTAGAGGTTATTTTTATGCAACTTGCAGAAATGATTGTAAGGGATGGTGAAGGTGCCACAAAAATAATTACAATTAATGTTTTGAATGCTAAAAACAACTTGTTTGCAAAAAAAATCTCTTATTCGATAGCAAATTCAAACTTATTTAAAACGGCAATGTATGGCTCTGATGCCAATTGGGGGAGAATAATAGCGAGACTTGGCTCACTTATTGATATTAATTTTATTCCATCAAAAGTGAAACTCTATATTAATGATATTTTAGTATTTAAGAATGAAACTAATACTAAAATGTCGGATTCTACAAGACTTAAAAACTCAATGAAGAAGAGTAAAATTAAAATTGATCTATTACTTAATAATGGAAAAGGATCTTATACTGTTAAAACCTCTGATTTAACAAAGAAATATGTTCATTTAAATTCTGCCTATCCATCTTAGCCGCATGAAAAAACATATAAATATCTCTGTAGCTTTAATATATCGGAGAATAGGTTTTGATTGGCTTGGACCCTGTAGAAATGATATTCTTTTTATTCAAAGAGAAAAAGAACCATTTAATAAATATTTTGAATTACCAGGTGGTAAAATTAAAAATGGTGAAACACCTATTGAAGCATTAAAAAGAGAATTATTTGAAGAAGTAGGTTTTAAAGAAAGTGATTTTTCTGATACTGAATTGCATAATTCAAAAAAACCCCTAGGAGTATCAACTTTAAATAAGATAACTCATCACTATAAAGATCTATCTGTAACTATCAATATTTTTATTGTCTCTATACCAAAGGATTATGAGATAAGTTCATTGGAACAAAGAAAATATAAATTTATGAATCCTTTAAAAAGTAATGATAATTTTATTGAGTCTACATATAGAATTTACAGGTTATTTGAAATACCTATTCAGTTATTTATAGCATCAACTGAAAATAACATAATCGTACATAATGAAAAGAAAAATTATATAAATGCAATGCGGATTAGAAAAGATTCAAAAAAAAATTATAATTATACTTACGAAACTATCAAAACAATAGAATTTATAAAAAAACAAAATGAGCTTTATACATCAAGATTTCTACCACATGTACATGGTAGAAATTTGATTATAATAGATGAATCTAAAACATATGACTCATTAAATAACAACGACAAAGAATATATTGGTGGCATACATTATAAGAGTAATAAATTACGAGAATTAAATAATAATACAATATGGAAGAGAGACAACAATTTGCAGTATATTTCCGCATCATGCCATTCAATACACGAAATCAAAATTGCTAATAAACTTAATATAGACTTCATACTACTATCACCTATAACAACGAATCAGAAATGTAAAAAAAGTTTAGGATGGAAGGGATTCAATGAGTTAGCGTCTGAGGCACATATGCCAGTCTTAGCGCTTGGTGGTCTCAGTAACTCAAATAATGATTTAGCACTCTCTTTAAAAAATAATGGTCATGGAATTGCGGGTATTAGTAATTTTTGGGGAAATCTATAACTTTTTATAGACAACAAATAGTTAGAAGAAACTGCACGTCTTCTTGATATTGAATAAGATTATTAGTTTCATCTTTAGTCATGAACATTATATTTATTCTCTGTTTTCCCACACTAATTTGAGGATAGTAGTATACATCAGATGATAATGTAATCCTCACAAGTTGAATATTTTTACTCTGGTCGAGCTTTTGGATATAAAACCCTTTTTCAGCATTTTTATCTTGAAAACTTCCAGCTTTTCTAATTAGATTTAGAATAAAGTTTGTTGATTCCCTCACAAAATTGAGAGGTTCAAGCCACTTATCAAAATTATTAGATCTCCAAATACTATCTCTTGTAAGCCAATAATCAACAGCTGCAGGTTGTAATGGTGATCTAAAATTCTTATAAATTGTTTTAAAAAGAATATCGTTTGTTAAATAATCTAAGTAATTACTCTCAACAGAATGTAAAAGTGACAACAATGAGTCTTGTTTCTCTAATAATGAATTTAGTTTATCTATATCTGTTCCGTCAATATCTTTTATTTTCTTAAAATACTGATTATGACTTTCAATTTCTCTTATTAATTCAGATTTCAAATCTGATCGACTTAATAATTCATAAAGTTCACATAATGTATGAAGAGCAGAGTCACTATCATACTTGTCTTCTTTATTTTTAAAATATATCATTTTATTAAAATACGACTCAATTTTAATAAACTTTCTGACTCGTTCGTTTACTGGCTCTTCATAAACTGATATTTGATCATCTGATAGGTTACTCATTTAATAAATCTCTTAGAGTATTCACGCTCTTTTTTAGTTTAGTTATAGTACCATTATTACGTATAGTAAAGTCAGATTTTTTAACATAAAAACTATTATTTTTTTGTGATGAAACAATGTTATATATTGTTTTATCTCCAATATTTCTTTTTTTTAGCCTCTCTAATCTTATCTGTTTATTAGATATAACTGAAATAACGAATATTTTATGATTAATATTTGATAGTTTTTCAATTAAAGGCAGTTCAATTAAAGTATCTTTTTTAGAATTTAGAATTATTTGATTCAACTCTTTAAAAAAATAAGGATGAACAAGTTTATTATATTTTAAGATACTTTTTTTATCTAGAAAAGCATATTCTCTTAGCTTTCTCCAATTAACTCTATTTTGGAATATAGTCATATCTTTAAATAGAACTGAGATTTTTTTCTGAAGTATTTTATTTTTTCTTATTATATTCTTTGCAATAATATCTGAACTAAGAATTCTGTAACCATATTTTTTAAAAATTTTACTTACCGTAGATTTTCCTGAGCAAATAGGTCCTGACAATATTATAATATTCATTTTTATTTTAGAATTAAGCTCAAGCTTACTCCTATTAAGAAAATTATTAGGAGAGTTAGTAGTAATGGTAATCTATTCATTATTCAAGATCCGAGTGGTTAAAGTTTTTATTTATACAAGGCTGATCTTCTGTTACATAGCTTTTACAAAATTGACAATACTTCATTTTTTTACTAAAACTACCTTTTTTATCATTATTATTATGGTTAAGTAATTTTCTCACAAAATATAGTACAAATACTAGTGCTATGATCAATAAAATTAGTCTTATCATTATATTAATTGTGTTTTTTAATATAAATATTATAGTCTATAATTAACAATAGTTTGTTGTTTAATTGTCTCATAAAGGCTGCTTGGAATGAATGAAATAGCTGTAATAAATCATATTGTTGACTGGATAAAATCTTATGTAGAGAACTCGAATGGTAGAATCAAGTCACTAGTAGTAGGAGTTTCTGGAGGAATTGACTCTGCGTTGGTAAGTACATTATGTGCAATGACAGGTATAAAAACAATTGTACTTACTATCCCTATCAAAAATTCCGATATAATTTTAGCAAAAAAACACTGCGATTGTCTTTTGAAAAAATATACTAATGTATCGTATACCAATATTGATCTAACTTCCTCTTTTAATGAATTTGAAAAATCTTGTTCTCAACATAATTTTTCTGAAGCACTTGGTTTTGCAAATTCTAAGTCAAGATTTAGAATGATTATGTTATATCAAACTGCTACATCTGAGTCAGGTATAGTTGTAGGAACAGGAAATAAGGTTGAGGATTTTGGTGTCGGCTTTTATACAAAATATGGTGATGGTGGAGTTGATATTTCTCCAATAGCAGATTTATTAAAATCAGAAGTAAGAAGTCTAGCGAAGAGATTAGATGTTATTGACGAAATAATTTCAGCAAAACCAACAGATGGATTATGGGATGATAATAGGAATGATGAAGATCAACTAGGTATGACTTATGATGAGATAGAAGATGCAATGAATAATGATAAAAGCGAATGCTTTAATGAATATCAGAAAATTAGAAATCAAAATTTACATAAAATGCAACCCATACCTATTTGTATGATTGATGAAAAAATTAAAACCAGTTAATTGGATTTAAGATATCTATCCATGAGTCATTTATATCAGCACTGCTTTCAGAATTGGGTATAACGTCTTTCTTCTTCTTTTTAAACACTTTCACATCATTTACTGTTTGAACAATTTCATAATCAGGATAATTTTTTTTCAATACACGAGCAGAATCATATGCTAAATCATATAGACCTATATCATTATAATTTTTTACTAGAATTATTAGACCTTCTTCAGAGCTTGGAGTACCCCCATAATTTTCCAACATAAATTTCACTCTTTCTATAGCAGCAACGTTAGCAGACCTCTTATCGTAATATTTAGCAATATACAGTTCATTGCGTGCAATTTGATTTTTGATAAACCCAAGCCTATTAATAGAGTCCTCTGTGTATATACTATCCGGAAATCTATTTACAATAATCGTAAAATCGTTGAATGAATTTTTTAGATCCGTTACATCATATCTCGAAGGATCATGACCAAAAAATCTTGATAATACATTTGCATCTTTATCAAAATTTGACAGTGCACGAAGATAATATGCATAGTCCACATTTGGATGATTTGGGTAAAGCCTAATGAATCTATTTATTTCAACTATCGCCTCATCCTTTTGGTTAGATGCATAATAAGCATAAGATATATCTAGCATTGCTTGCGTAGAATACTTACCAAATGGGTATCTAGCTTCAAGTACTTCAAATAATCTTATGGCATTATTGAAATCTGCAGCATCCAGAAATTCTTTACCCTGAGCATAGAGCTGGCTTGCTGTCAATCCTATTGTTGGATCCTTCTCTTCGAATATACCACCTAAGGATGAACATCCAGGGAGTGTTATTATCAGAAAAATATAGGATAAAAGAAATATTCTCGACATTGTGTTATTATAAAGTTATTACACAATTATGCCATGAAAAGCCCAATTTTCTATAAATTTAATGTGTCACCTGAGAATAATCTTCGGCTAGACAAACTAATTGCAAACCAATTACCAGAATACTCTAGATCAAGAATACAGCACTGGATAAAAGCAGGATGTATCTTATTGAATGGAGAAAAATGCTTACCTAAGGATATTATAAAAGAATATGCATCAATTGAAGTAATGATTGATGAGTCAGTAACCTTAGATATAGAGGCACAGAATATACCTTTAGATGTAATTTATGAGGATAATGATATTATCATTGTTAATAAAAAATCTAGCATGGTCACACACACTGCTGTTGGAAATTTTAGTAATACTTTACAGAATGGTTTGCTTTATAGATACCCCGAGTTGAGATATGTGCCTAGAGCAGGAATAATACATCGTCTAGATAAACAGACATCAGGAATACTTATCATTGCAAGAAATTTGAAATCTCAACATTATCTTTTTAATTTAATGCAAACACGATCAATAAAAAAACAATACCTGTGTATAGTGTCTGGAGTAGTTTCTACTGATATGACGATAGATAAACCAATTGGAAGACATCCGGTAAATAGAAAAAAAATGACCACCAGAGATGATGGAAAAAATGCTAAATCAATAGTAAGAGTTATTGAAACTTTTGATAATTCGACTTTGTTGAATATAGAAATAATTACTGGACGAACTCACCAGATAAGGGTTCATTTATCATCTAAAGGATTCCCAGTATTTGGTGATAAATTTTATGGATTCAAGAATAGTAGATTTATAAAAAATGATAAAATTATCGATTTTCTTAAAAACTATGATGGATTTGCATTACATTCATGTTACATAAAGTTTATTCATCCAACAACCAATAAAGATTTTGAAATTGAGTGTTTACCTGGGCACTCATTTAATGTTATAAAATCTTTATTATCAGAGGAAAAAAATGAATGTACAAACTAGAAAAATTGCATGGGCAGCACCAGAAAATATTTTAGCTTATCATAGTACTCGAGTAGGAGGGTTTAGCGAAACACAATACAAGTCATCTAACTTAAGCTTAGATGTGGGTGATAACCCTAAAAATGTTAAAAAAAATCGAAAATCTCTAAAAGATCAGCTACACCTTCCATATGATCCTGTATTTATGAAGCAAATTCATAGCTCTACCGTGAGGAAGGTGTCTAAACCTACTGATAATATAGTTGGTGATTCTTGCTACACAGATATCAAAGGACTCCCTTTAGCAGTTCTCTCCGCAGATTGCCTCCCCCTTTTGTTGACAAATTCTCAAGGAACAAAAGTAGGTGTAATTCATGCGGGGTGGAGAGGGCTATCCTCTGGAATAATAGAAAACTTCATTAAAAAATTTTCAAGAGAACCCAAAGATATTGTTGTTTGGATTGGTCCATCAATAAGTCCTGAAAATTATATAGTGCGAGAAGATGTATTTAATAAACTTACAAATATCTCCACAAAGTGTTTTGCTAAGACGAAAATTGAGGGTCAATGGTATTTAGATTTAAAATGTATGGCAAAATTTATTTTAAAAAACCTTGGTGTGAAAAATATTTTCTTAGAAAACATCTGTACTTATGAGAATGCAAATTTATATTACTCATATAGGAGATCTAATCATACTGGGAGAATTGCCTCATTGATTTGGATTAATCCTAATGATTCGCAAACTTAAAGACATAATCACAAAGGCGCCTCTAGTAAATATACTTTTAGCCCTAATTTTTTTAGGTTTAATTTACGGAGGATTTTCACTATATTTGAAATATCAAGGTTTTGCTAAGTTTATGAATCAAACCCGCGCAACAGTAGTAAAAATAAAATCTGTTGAAGTTGGCGTAGCATCAAAAAAATACAGAGCATTATCAATTTTAGAATCTCATGAATCTATAGAAATAACTTCAAAGTTCAATGGAGTAATTGATGTTATAAACTTTGAAGAGGGTTCTTTGATTGAAAAAAATAGTAATTTATACTCAATTATCTCATCAGAGGATGTGGGAATGATAAATATTTCTGCTCCTTTTTCTGGAATAGTTGGTCTAAGCAAGGTAAGTGTAGGTGATCAAGTTACTAGAGGAGATTTACTGACTACACTAGATAATAGTAGCATTATGAAGTTAGAGCTAGACTTGCCAGAGAGAATATTATCTTATTTGAATACGAATTTAAAATTTTCTGCTTTTACAGATAATTATCCAGATTTAGATTATCAAGGAACATTAAATTTTATTGATAGCAGAATTAATACACAAACTAGAACCATTAAAGCTTATGCATTACTTAATAATCCTGATGGTAAATTAAAGCCAGGTATTCTTATGAAAGTTGATTTATTTCTTGAACAAGTAAGTGATGCATTACTAGTACCAGAAGAGGCTGTCATTGCACTTGATAAGAAGCATTTTGTTTACATTACAAATGATAATAAAGCTATTATGAAAGAAGTTGAAATCGGTATACGTAATGATTCAAAAATAGAAATAATTGATGGTTTAACACCAAAAGATAAAATTATTTATATGGGCCAAGAAAAACTTAAAAATAATTCGTTGATAAAAGTGATAGATTAAGTAATGCACATATCAGAATTGACTGTAAAAAGACCTGTTTTGGCATCTGTAATAAGCCTTTTTCTTATTTTAATTGGCCTCATCTCTTACGATAAACTTACCATTAGAGAATATCCTGATATTGATAAGCCAGTCATTACAGTATCTACTATTTATCGTGGTGCTTCTGCAGAAATAATGGAGCGAGATGTAACTCAAATACTTGAAGATTCAATCTCAGGAATATCTGATGTTAAAGAAATTAAGTCAGATAGTAAGAATGAATTTTCAAGTATAAAAATTGAGTTTAATCTTGATAGGGATATGGATTCAGCGGCTAATGATGTTAGAGAGAAAGTTTCTAGAGTGTCCTCTTTGTTGCCTAAAGAATCTAATCAACCTAGAGTATCTAAATCTGATACAGATGCCAGAGCCGTGATGTGGATAGGCTTTTCAAGTGAACAATTATCAGCAATTGAGTTAAATGACTATTTAGATAGAAATGTAATTGATAGATTTTCAATCCTACCTGGTGTTGCCTCAATTACAATAGGTGGCGAGAGAAAATATGCAATTAGAATTTGGCTTGATCCCGATAAAATGTCATCAAGGCAAATAACAGTAGCTGATGTGCTTAAGGCTATCAACAGTGAAAATATTGAAAAACCAGCTGGGCGTCTTGACTCAAATACTCGTGAGCTTGAACTGCAAATGACATCTAAATTAAGTGAGGTGGCTGAATTTGAAAATATAGTTTTAAGGATTAGTGATGGATCGAAAATAAGGCTTTCTGATATTGCTCGTGTTACTGTTGGTGCTGAAACTGATAGAGGTTTTTTAAGAGCAAATGGGAAAAATGCAATTGGGCTTGGGATTGTAAGGCAAACAAAATCAAATGTTTTGAAGGTCACAGATGCTGTAAAAGAAGAAATTGAGAAAATAAGGCCATCGCTGCCTAGCAATATAGAAATGAAAATCGGTTATGATCAATCTATTTTTGTACGAGAATCAATAAATCAAGTAAGAATTGCGCTCTTTATATCTATGTTGATGGTTATTGGAGTAATATATTATTTCTTGAGATCGACTTCAGCTACCATAATACCAGCAATTACAATACCTATTTCAGTTATAGCTACGTTTTATATTATTTATTTATTAGGCTACTCATTAAATGTCCTGACTTTTTTGGCGCTTGTATTAGCAATTGGTTTGATTGTAGATGATTCAATTGTTGTTTTAGAAAATATTAAAAGAAGAATAGATAATGGTGAGTCAGTTTATAACGGATCGATTCTTGGAGCTAGACAAATAACTTTTGTAGTGATAGCGACAACGATTGTTCTGGTAAGTGTTTTTTTACCACTCTCATTCATGGAGGGAAAAACTGGAAGGTTATTCATAGAATTTGGTGTTGTTTTATCATTTGCCGTTATCTTCTCAAGTTTAGTTGCTCTTACTTTAACGCCGATGCTTTGCTCAAAATTACTTGATACATCTAATTCTCTTGAATTAGAACCAAGAATTGTAACTAAATTTAGAAATTATTATAAAACATCACTTATTGATTCACAGAAAAATCCAAAAAGAGTATATATTTTCTCACTAATCATGGTTTTAATTTCTGTAGTTATTTTTCAATTTATAAATAAAGAGTTAGCCCCTACGGAAGATCGTGGAGTCTTTATTGTAATTGTCAGCACTCCAGAGGGATCTACACTTCAATATACTGATGGTATAGTAAAAGAGGTAGAATCAACGCTTGAACCTTATAAAGAAAAAAGCGAGATAAAAACTGTCTTTGCAGTTGTAGCACCCGGTTTCTCTGGAAAGCCTGGAGCTGTAAATACAGCATATCTTTTTGCTACCCTTACATCATGGGATGATAGAAGACATCAAAAGGATATCGTTAGAGAGATTTTCCCCAAACTTCTCTCAATTCCCGGTGCAAAAGTCATAGCTATTAATCCACCAAGCCTAGGTGGTAGCAGATTTAAGCCAGGTATCCAGTTTGTGATAAGTGGAAGTGACTATGACGATATCTACAAATGGGGAAATCTTATACTTAACGAAACCTCATCTATGAGGATAAGGAATCCGAATATTGATTATAAAATCACTAATCCAAGACTTAATTTAAAAGTTGACAGAGATAAGGCATATGAGTTAGGTGTTACTGCGGATGATATTGGAACTACTATAGAAACATTACTTGCATCTAATAAAGTCACAACATTCTCGAAAGATGGATTAACATATAATGTAATTTTACAAGCAGAGAAGAGTTTCAGAATAAATAAAAATAACTTAGATAATATTTATATTAAATCACCTACGTCAAAATCACTTATACCTCTTTCAAATTTAGTTATATATGATGAAACATCTACAAGTAATAGTTTGAAAAGAATAAATAGAATGCCTTCAACAATTTTTTCAGCATCTTTATTACCAGGTTATCCTCTTGGTGATGCACTTAGAGAACTTACAAATATAGCAAGAGATACTTTACCATCTAATGCTTCTATATCATTCACAGGTTCATCTAAAGAGTATTTCGAGTCGGGAGATAGTCTTTTACTAACAATTTTATTTTCTGTTTTAATCGTTTATTTAGTATTGAGTGCACAATTTGAGAGTTTCAAAAATCCATTAACAATTATGTTAACAGTTCCTATTGCACTAACAGCGGGATTATATACTTTATTTCTTACAGGTACCTCTTTGAATGTATATAGTCAAATTGGTTTCCTAATGTTGATTGGTTTAATTGCAAAAAATGGGATACTTGTTGTAGAATTTGCAAATCAATTACGTAATGAGGGATACAGTGCTAATGATGCAATAATAGAGTCATCAATAATAAGATTGAGACCTGTGTTAATGACTACCATTTCAACACTTCTAGGCGCTATACCTTTGATATTAAGTACTGGAGCTGGTGCCGAAAGTAGGTATTCTATGTCTATAGTCGTATTTGGTGGAATAATGTTATCTGCATTAATTACTCTGTATTTAATCCCAGCACTTTATAGGTTTATCGAATCGAGATAGTTATTTTAGAGGAGGGATTGTTAATCCTTTTTGCATAGAAAAATACGTGGAAAGATCCTCAATATCTTTATCAGAGAGATTTTGAGCAAATCCCTTCATGATAATATTTTTCCTTTCGCCACTCCTATATTCTTTAAGAGAATGTATTAAGTAGTTTTTGTGTTGACCGGCTAGTATCGGATAAGTTTTAATTTGAGATATTCCATCTACACCATGACATGCTGCACAAATTTGTGATTTTTCTTGACCATTTTTATAATCACCAGCATTTATGATATTTGATGACATGGCTAATATAAGTAATAAAAATAAGCTTAATTTCTTCATTTTAATGACTCAAAATATTTAGCAATGTCAATCATGTCTTGATCAGATAAACCCATCGAATTTGCGTGCATAGTTGGATGTTGTCTTTCGTTGTTTTGGTATGCTTTCAGTGCTGAAACAATATAATCAGCATGCTGTCCTGCCAGTTTTGGAACTTTGTAGGTTGGATACACATTATTATATCCTGGAATGGCATGACATCCTAAACACGTCTCAGATTTTGCCTTTCCTATAGCTAAATCCTCTGCATGAATGTTACTGGACATCATTATAAAAGTGATAAATATAAAGTTTAATATTGATTTCATACCTTATTTAGGAGAGGATTATACACTAATTTTGTTGGAGATAAAACTTCATTTTTTTTGTATAATTAAAATATTATAGTTATGCCTATATACGAATATAAATGTAATAAATGTAATGAGATTTTCGAACATTTTCAAAAAATCAGCGATGATCCTTTGAAGACTTGTTTATGTGGTTCTAAAGGCTCGGTCTTTAAAATTATCTCTAGTTCTGGTTTTAGACTAAATGGTACAGGCTGGTATGAAACTGATTTTAAGAATGTTAAAAAGAAAAGTACTTCATTAGATACTAAGAAAGGTAAGTCCGAATCCAAAGCGAAATAAATTATATGGATTTCAGTGAAATTATGATTGAAAAAATATTAAGTAAAAGCATTAGAGATACAGATATTGACAAGACAGTGTTTTTATCTGGGTGGGTTAATAAACGAAGAGATCACGGAGGCATCATTTTTGTTGATTTAAGGGATTATGGAGGAATAATCCAGATTGTTTTTAATCCTGACAATAAAGAGATTTTTAAAGAGGCTGAGAAATTAAGATCAGAATTTGTAATTTCAGTTACCGGTGTAGTTAAATCTAGATCACAGGATACCATCAATAAGGATATTCCAACTGGAAAAATTGAAATCATTGCTGAAAGCCTTTTAATTATCAATAAGTCTGACACGCCACCTTTTATGTTTAATGATTTGAATGTTAATGAGGATTTGAAATTACAATATAGATATATTGATTTAAGGAGTGAGAGAATTCAAAATAACTTAAAATTTAGATCTAACCTTATCAAAACAATAAGAGATTTTTTTCATAAAAATGATTTTGTCGATGTTGAGACACCTATCTTAACAAAAACTACACCAGAAGGTGCGAGAGATTACTTAGTTCCAAGTAGAGTTAAAAAAGGATCTTTTTTTGCATTGCCTCAGTCACCACAAATTTTCAAACAAACTTTGATGATCGGTGGATTAGAGAAATATTATCAAATTGCAAGATGTTTTAGAGACGAAGACTTAAGATCTGATAGACAGCCAGAATTTACACAGCTTGATGTTGAACTTGCTTACGGAACAGAAGAAAAGATAATATCACTTACAGAAAATCTATTTAGTACTATCTTTAAAGAGTTGTTGGCTATTAACGAAATTATATTTAATAAAATGACATTTGATGATGCAATGAAGTATTACGGTTGTGATAAGCCCGATTTAAGAAATCCACTTAATATGGTATCAATAAAACATCTTGTTAAAAATACTGAATTTAAAGTATTCGCTGAATCAGCTAATGACGACGAATGTAAGGTTGTTGCTTTAAAAGTTCCAGGTGGGAATTCTTTATCCAGAAAATCTATTGATGACCTAACGTTGATGGTTAAAGATTTTGGTGCTAAAGGATTAGCTTACTTAAAATGTGATGATATAAATAATATTGATACAGGAATAGTATCACCGATTAAAAAATTTCTTACGAATGACCTTATTGAACAAATTATTAAAATAACAAATTCCCAAAATGGTGACATTATATTTTTTTCTTCTGATAAAGAAGTGGTAGTAAATCAATGTATGTCAAATCTTATAAGAGAGCTTGGAATACAGCTTCAATTAATAACAGACGAGTGGAAATTTGTTTGGATAACTGACTACCCGCTTTTTGAGCCTCAAAGCAGTACGAATACTCCGACGCCTCTCCACCATCCATTTACTGCTCCAGTGAATTCTGACGATCTAGATCAAAGCGATATTTATAAGATTAAATCAAGAGCATATGACTTAGTACTGAATGGAGCAGAAATAGGAGGAGGATCTATCAGAATACACTCTAGTGAAATTCAATCTAAAATTTTTAAATTATTAGGTCTATCTAAGGATGAGATAGAAAAAAAATTCGGTTTTTTTGTAAACGCATTATCACAAGGTTGCCCCCCTCATGGTGGTATTGCATTTGGCATTGATAGAATAGTGATGATGCTCCTAAAAACAGAGAGTATTAGAGATGTAATTGCTTTTCCAAAAACACAATCAGCATCATGCCTGATGACAGATGCGCCATCGCAAATAACGAACGACCAGTTATCTGAACTAGGCATTAAATTACCTAAGAATTTAAAATGATAGAGTATAATGATTATCTAAAAAAAATAAAAAAATTCTTAAAAGAGAATGATGCGACTATCATCGCACATTATTATGTCGATGAGTCTGTACAAAAAATTGCTGAAGATACTGGAGGTATAGTTAGTGATAGTTTAGAGATGGCTAGATTTGGAAATCAGCAGAATAATACTTGTTTAATTGTTGCAGGTGTTAGATTCATGGGCGAAACTGCCAAAATACTTAATCCCTCTAAAAGAGTCTTTGTGTTAGATAATGAGGCCACTTGTTCTCTAGATGAAAGCTGTCAGTCTGAGAGTTTTATTGAATTTTGCAAACAATATCCAGATAGAGAGGTTGTTGTTTATGCAAATACAAGTGCTGAAGTCAAAGCAAATGCCGATTGGGTAGTAACATCGAGTATTGCCGTCTCAGTTATTGAACATTTAACCGCTGCTGGTAAAAAAATTATTTGGGCTCCTGACAAATATTTAGGTCAGTATATTATAGATAAAACTGGTGCAGATATGATTTTATGGGATGGAGCCTGTATTGTTCATGAGGAGTATAAAGCTCTAGAATTGAGAAAATTGATTGATCAATGTGGTGATTGCGATGTTTTAGTTCATCCAGAATCTCCTAGAAGTGTAATTAATCTTGCAAACGTAGTTGGTTCTACGACTAAATTAATAGAGGCATCTAAAGCAAGTAATAAGAAATATATAATTGTTGCAACAGAGAGTGGCATTATATATCAGATGAAAAAGAATTCACCAAATAAAGTTTTTTTAGAGGCACCAACCGCTGGTGAGGGCGCATCTTGTGAGAGTTGCGGAAAATGTCCATGGATGAAACTAAATAGTCTAGATAAAATCTTAAATATATTTAATGACGCTAACACGGAGATTAAATTATCAAACGATGTTATAGAAAAAGCTCAAACATCAATTCAGAGAATGGTTAATTTTAAAAATAATGAGCTTCATGGAAAAAAGGTATCATAATGGCTGGACATAGTAAGTGGGCAAATATTCAACATCGTAAGAAGGCTCAAGATAATAAGAGAGGTAAAGTTTTTACTAAAGTTATTAGAGAAATAACTGTCGCAACTAAGCTTGCAGGTCCTGATTCTAACTCAAACTCAAGACTAAGATTGGCTTTATCTAAGGCCAATTCTGCAAATGTACCCAAAGATACCGTTGAAAGAGCTATAAAAAAAGCATCGGGTCAGTCTGATGAAAATTATGAAGAGATTACTTATGAGGGTTATGGTCCAAATGGAGTCGCAATCATAATTGAGTGCCTTACGGATAATAAGAATAGAACCGTCTCGGAGGTAAGGAATGTTTTGTCAAAAAATGGAGGTAGCTTGGGTACCAAAGGTTCTGTTGTTCATTTATTTAAAAGAGTTGGCATAATGAAGATCGATAATATTAAAGAGGATGAACTATTAGATCATATTGAATCCTTGGAGATACTAGATATTGAACAAATTAATGATGGTTGTGTGATTACTATAGAATCATCAGAACTTTTTAATGCAAAAAAATATTTTGAGTCAAAGGGACTTACCACAAAAGATGAAGAAATTATAATGGATCCTCAAACTCAAGTAGAAGTATCAAATGAAGATAAAGAAAAAGTATCATCGCTGTCTAGCAAAATTGAGGAATTGGATGATGTTCAAAATGTCTATATGAACGTCAACATAATTTAAAATGATCAGAATACTTGGAATTGATCCGGGAACTAATATTACAGGATTTGGCATCATAGATTTTGAGAGAAATAAAATAAATTATATACATCATTCGATTATTAAAACTGGATTGAAAAATAAATATACTACAAAACTCGCGATCCTTAATGAAGCTACTGAAAATATAATCAAGGAATTTATGCCAAACCATGTTGCAGTAGAATCTGTATTTTTTAGTGTTAATGCTGCAACCGCAATTAAATTAGGACAAGCCAGAGGTGCAGCTATATGTGCTTGCAGTAGAAGTGGTATTGATATTTTTGAATATAGCCCTAGAAAAGTGAAAAATGTAGTTACTTCTAGTGGTGCTGCAGATAAAGATGAATTACAGAAGTATGTAAAAAAGAGGTTAAATATAAGAAGAAAGCTTGAAATAGATGCATCAGATGCTTTGGGTGTTGCGATTTGTCATGCTTTAATGCTAATGGAAAATGAGGATATATCCTGTGTCTAAAATGAGAAGTCTTGTTATAAACGAGATATTTTATTCTTTGCAGGGTGAAACTGATTCAGTTGGCCTTCCTACAGTCTTTGTAAGACTTACAGGTTGTCCTCTTCGTTGCAAATATTGTGATACTGAATATGCATTTACTGACGGTTCAAAAAAAACTTTTGATGATATAGATAAATCGATAATTAACTATAATTGTAATAGAGTCACTATTACTGGTGGCGAACCTCTGGCACAGTCATCTTGCATTGATTTTCTTAATGAATATTCTAGTAAATATTCTCTATCAATTGAGACAAGTAATGCGTATACAATTAGAGATATAAATGAAGATGTGAAAATAATCCTTGATATCAAAACACCTGGATCAGGAGAGCATAATAAGAATCTTATTGAAAATTATTCTTTTCTTAAAATCAATGATCAAATTAAATTTGTGATTTGTAATTTAGATGATTATCTATGGGTCAAAGAATATATTAAAGAATATGATCTTACAGAAAAATGCCCTATTCTTTTTAGTCCAAGCTATAATCAGATGGATTTAGAGACTTTGGCAGATAAAATTCTTGAGGATAATCTACCAGTAAGACTTCAAATTCAATTACACAAATATATATGGGGTGACATTCGTGGAAAATAAAAAAGCTCTGGCCCTATACTCTGGTGGTTTGGACTCTACTACAATGCTGGCTATCATAAAATCAAAAGGATATAAAATTACTCCACTGACAATTGATTATAATCAAAGGCATATTGTAGAAATAGAGTTTAGTAAAAAATCTCTTTTAAAACTAGAAATTGCTAATCAAGTTATTTTCAATATTGATTTGAGCAGAATAGGCGGTTCTGCACTTACAGATAATATTCCTGTTCCCCTTGAATCAGCTGATAATATACCTTCAACATATGTTCCTGCAAG
>MDSZ01127073.1_pt1 | contig 42042 bp, 37 predicted proteins | sample 811201 | NCBI WGS metagenome assembly MDSZ01 (sample SAMN05326647, study PRJNA326480) | marine metagenome | isolation source: seawater | place: Indian Ocean: North | collected 2010 | reverse complement strand
CCGTAGGGTGGATCGCGCTGCATCGATCCACCGGCTGGTGGATGTAAAGAGCGACATCCACCCTACAGGCTGGCCGACGCTGAAGGTGCCGCCGTAGGGTGGATCGCGCTTCACCGATCCACCGGCTGGTGGATGCAAAGAGCGACACCCACCCTACAGGCTGGCCGCAGCTGAAGGTGCCGCCGCAGGGTGGATCGCGCTTCACCGATCCACCGGCTGGTGGATGTAAGGAGCGACATCCACCCTGCAAGCTGGCCGCAGCTGAAGGTGCCACCCTACCCGTCCCGATCAGATACCGGCGACCACCGCGCAGATGCCCTGCGCGCTGGCGGCGAACTGGCTGCACAGGTGGTTGATGGAGGTCACCAGCACCTGCTCCGGCGCGGAGATGAAGTCCACCGACATCATCACGCTGAGCATGGTGATGGTGACGATGGAGAAGGTGAACAACTTGCGCGCCCACACCGTATCGTCGACGGCCTTGTATCCCGATACGCCCATCCACAGCCAGTAGGCACCGCTCAGCGCGGCGACCACGAAGTAGCTGTAGCCGGCGTAACCGCTGAGCGTCAGCATCAGGGTCGCGACCACGAAGGCGGCGATGTACAGCACGATCTGCCGCTTGGCAGCCGAGATCCCCTTGATGACGGGCAGCACCGGAATGTTCGCGGCCTGGTAGTCATTGAAACGGAAGATGGCGATGGCATAGGAATGCGGCATCTGCCACAGGCTGAAGATCAACAACAGGATGGCCGCGCCAGCATCGAACTCGTTGCTGACCGCGCAGTAGCCCACCACGGGCGGAGCCGCCCCCGACAGGCTGCCGACCAGGGTGCCGTACACCGAGCCGCGCTTGAGCCACAGGCTGTAGAGGCCGACGTAGACCACGAAGCCCATCAGCACCAGCATCACCGCGAGGGTGTTGCTGGCGGCATACAGCACGGCCACACCGGCGACGCCGAGCACGCAGGCATAGACGATGGCGTGCGCAGGAGACACCAGCCCCTGCGCCAGGACCCGGTTGCGGGTCCGCTCCATCTTCTGGTCGATGTCCCTGTCGATGTAGTTGTTGAACACGCAGCCTGAGGCGATCACCAGAGCAACCCCCAGCGCTGTCGCGAGGAACAGCGTCAGGTCGGCATCGCCACGCGAAGCCAGGAAGAACCCACCCGTCACAGAAATCAGATTGCCGAAGACGATGCCAGGCTTGGCGAGGTTGAGGTACTGCTTCAGGAGCGCCAGCATCAGTTGATCATCATGTGATAGTGCATGCTCCACATGATCCAGACCGACAGGCCCACGACGAACGCGATGATCAACACGGTGAAGATCATCGATACGACGTTCCAGCGGCCTTCCGCGTCGGTCTTCATGTGCAGGAAGTACACGAGGTGGACGAGAACCTGCACCAGGCCGAAGATCACCACAGTGATCAGGGTCGCGCCACGGCTCAGGCCCAGCACTTCAGGATGCATGACCAGGGCGAAAGGGATCACGGTAAGGATCACCGAGAGGATGAAACCGCTCAGGTAATCCTTGAAACCCACGGCGTGCGCCGCGTGATTGTCTTGATGAGCCATTTACAGCACTCCCATCAGGTAGACGACGGTGAAGACGCAGATCCACACCACGTCGAGGAAGTGCCAGAACAGGCTGAGCAGTCCGACCCGCGTCTTGTTGGTGTCGGTCAGGCCACGGCTGCCGACCTGCAGCATCAGCACCAGCATCCACAGCAGGCCGGCACTGACGTGCAGACCGTGGGTGCCGACCAGGGTGAAGAAGGCCGACCAGTAGGCGCTGGTCTGCGGCCCGGCCCCTTCATGGATCAGGTGACGGAACTCGTACAGCTCGATGCTGATGAAGCTCACCCCGAACAGGAAGGTGATGCCCAGCCAGCGCAGCACCGCGGCCTTGTCGCCCCGGTAGGTGGCGAGCATGGCCATGCCGTAGGTGATGCTGGAGAACAGCAGCGCGAAGGTTTCCACCAGCACCAGGTGCAGGCCCGGACGGAGCATCTCCTTGGCGGTGGGGCCACCGGCGAAGGCGTTGCTCAGCACCGCGAAGGTGGCGAACACCGTGGCGAAGATCAGCAGGTCGGTCATCAGGTAGACCCAGAAGCCGAACAGCTTGATGCCACTGCTGTCGTGGTGGTGCTCATGGCCGTGGCCATGAGCGTCATGTGGATAGTGGGGTTCGTATGCGGTCATGGTTATGCCTGTACCACTGCGTTGGCTTTGGTTTGATGGTGCGCCTGCTCGATCCGCGCGATCTCTTCGGGCTGCACGTAGTAGTCGATGTCCTCGTCGTAGGAACGCACGATGAAGCTGACCACGGCACCGACCAGACCGACGATGGCGAGCCACCAGATGTGCCAGATCATGGCGAAGCCGAAGGCGATGACGAACGCCGACACGACCAGGCCGTTGCCGGTGTTCTTCGGCATGTGGATCGGCTCGTAGTGCTCGGGCGCTGGCATCAGCTCGACGCCGTTCTTCTTCGCCTCATAGAAGGCGTCGATCTTGTCCGCCGTCGGGATGACCGCGAAGTTGTAGAACGGCGGTGGCGAGGACGTTGCCCATTCCAGGGTACGGCCATCCCACGGATCGCCCGTGACGTCGACGTTGTCCTTGCGCTTGATGTAGCTGGTGACGAACTGCACCACGGTGAAGACGATACCGATGCCGATCAGCACCGCACCGACTACGGCCACCTGCACCCACGGCACCCAGGCCGGGTTGTCGAAGTGGTTCAGGCGACGGGTCATGCCCATGAAACCGAGCACGTACAGCGGCATGAAGGCGAAGTAGAAACCGATCAGCCAGCACCAGAAGGAGTAACGGCCGAAGCGATCGAGCAGCTTGAAGCCGAAGGCCTTCGGGAACCAGTAGATGATGCCGGCCAGGTAGCCGAACACCGCGCCACCGATGATCACGTTGTGGAAGTGGGCGATCAGGAACAGGCTGTTGTGCAGCACGAAGTCCGCCGCCGGCACCGCCATCAGAACGCCGGTCATGCCGCCGATGGAGAAGGTCACCAGGAAGCCCAGGGTCATCCAGGTCATGGCGTTGAGTTGCAGACGGCCACGGAAGATGGTGAACAGCCAGGTGAAGATCTTCACCCCGGTGGGGATGGCGATGATCGAGGTCATGATGCCGAAGAAGGCGTTGACGCTGGCACCGGAGCCCATGGTGAAGAAGTGGTGCAGCCACACCACGAACGACAGCACGCCGATCGCCGCAGTCGCCCAGACCATCGAGGCATAGCCGAACAGGGTCTTGCGCGAGAAGGTCGCCACCACTTCGGAGAACACGCCGAACGCCGGCAGGATGAGGATGTACACCTCCGGGTGACCCCAGATCCAGAACAGGTTGGCGTACATCATCGGGTTGCCGCCCAGTTCATTGGTGAAGAAGTGGAAATCCAGGTAGCGGTCGAGCGACAGCATCGCCAGGGTCGCGGTCAGCGGAGGGAAGGCGCCGCAGATCAGGATGCAGGTGATCAGGATGGTCCAGGTGAAGATCGGCATCTTCATCAGGCTCATGCCCGGAGCACGCATCTTGAGGATGGTGGCGATGAAGTTGACCCCGGTCAGGGTCGTCCCCAGTCCCGATAGCTGCATGCTCCAGATGTAGTAGTCCATGCCCACGCCCGGACTGTACTGGATGCCTGACAACGGCGGATAAGCCACCCAGCCGGTCTTGGCGAACTCGCCCAGGCCCAGCGACAGGTTGATCAGCAGCGCGCCACCGACGAACAGCCAGAAGCTCAGCGAGTTCAGGTAGGGGAAGGCCACGTCACGTGCGCCGATCTGCAGCGGCACGACGATGTTCATCAGGCCGGTGACCAGTGGCATGGCCACGAAGATCAGCATGATGATGCCGTGAGCGGTGAAGATCTGGTCGTAGTGCTCGGGCGGCAGGTAGCCCTGCCCGTCACCGTGGGCCATGGCCAGGTGGGTACGCATCATGATCGCGTCGGCAAAGCCACGCACCAGCATGACCAGCGCAACGAGGATGTACATCACGCCGATTTTCTTGTGATCCACCGAGGTGAGCCACTCGCTCCACAGGTAACCCCACTTCTTGAAGTAGGTCACCGCGGCGAACACAGCCAGACCACCCAGCGCGACGATGGCGAGGGTGATCATGATGATCGGCTCGTGATACGGCACCGCATCCAGAGTCAGTTTTCCAAACATATTCACTCCTGCACCTCCGCTGCTTCGCGCATGGCCGTGCTGTGGGAATCCTTCAGGGTCACGTACTGGCCGATCACCTTGTTGAACAGGTTCGGCTCGACCTGGCCGAAGTAGCGGATCGGGTAGATCGGGTAGCGGTGGTTGACCATCTCACCGGGCTCGCCCACCTGCTTGAACGCCGCGAAGTCCATGACCTCGGGCGACTGCCTGACCTTGTCGACCCACTGCGCGAAGCCTTCATCGCTGACCGAGTGGGTGGTGAAGCGCATGGCCGAGAAGCCCTCGCCACTGAAGTTGCCGGACTGGCCGAAGAACTCGCCCTGTTCGTTGGCGATCAGGTTGAGCTGCGTGCGCTGGCCGCCCATGGCATAGATCATCCCGCCGAGCTGCGGGATCGACAGCGCGTTCATCACCGTGTCGGAGGTGATGTGGAAGGTCACCGGGGTCTTCTCCGGGATCACCAGCTCGTTGACCACGGCAACGCCCTGATCCGGGTAGATGAACAGCCACTTCCAGTCGAGCGAGACCACCTCGATGTTGAGTGCCGGCTTGTCCGATTCGATCGGGCGGTAGGGGTCGAGCGAGTGCGAGGTTTTCCAGATGATGACCGCCAGTACCGCGACGATGATCAGTGGAACACCCCAGACGACCAGTTCGATCTTGTGCGAATGTGCCCAGTCGGGCATGTAGGTGGCCTTCTCGTTCGACTCGCGATAACGCCAGCCAAACAGGAAGGTCATGATGATCACGGGTACGACCACGATCAGCATGAGTCCGATGGAGATCAGGATCAGGTTGCCCTGCTCGACACCGATCTGCCCTTTCGAGTTGAACAGTGCCCAGTCACATCCACCGAGCGCTGAGCAGGCGATCGCCATCAGCAACCAGCGCACACAACGATGGTATTTCTCTTCTTTCATGTCACGACCTTCAACTGAGTGATGTCCCACATTCGGCTTCAGTCGCCGTGCGGCCCATCGAGCAAAAGGCCGGCAGCGGAAACTCTGAGCTTGAGCATCCGTGCAAGCGAAACGGTAAAACCGTGGGACGGGCGATCTTGAGGGCTGGGGCGCGCCCGCACAATTCATTAGCAACCTACTCATGAGCAAACTGACAGCCTCTTGCCGACATGTTTCGCAACAAATACGCAATGTTTTGAAACACCTTGCTGCGAGAACGCAGCAAAGACGCGCAGGGGTGCGACAAATGATCACACCCGCGTTTTAGAGCTGTTTGTCAGCAAATTGACAGGAATCATTGACATGCAAGATGCCGTCAGCCGACGGCACCACGGCGCTTGACATCGATGAAATATCGGGATTCTCGAATTCGCACGCGAAGCGCGTCAGCCCTGCAGAAAGCTGGGCCTGGAACGGCGCTCGGCTCGAGGGACGGGGACGGGGACGACTGGCGCGTAGCCCGGATGCAATCCGGGGCCACCACGGTCGGCAAAAAGCATCGCGGCTGAAGCCGCTCCCACGGGACCGCTGACCACCTGCAGCCACCGCCCCAGGCGCGAACTACCATGTGAGCATGCCCCAGCCGCCACCACACACCTGTAGGAGCGGCTTCAGCCGCGATAGCGCTACCTGCCCCGCCCACATACAAAGCAGGACGACCTCGGCCCGCCCCGGATTGCTTCCGGGCTACGCAATGGCAGCCGGCAGGGGCACTTCTGTGAGGATGGCCTCAACCACCCAGCACCGGGTGAGCACGCAGCCGAATGCCCCAGCCGCCGCCACACACCTGTAGGAGCGGCTTCAGCCGCGATAGCTCTATCTGCCGAACCTGCATGCAAAGCAGGACGCCCCCCCGCCCGCCCCGGATTGCATCCGGGCTACGCAACGGCAGTCGGCAGGAGGGACTCCTGTGGGAGGGGCTTTTGTGGGAGGGGCTTCAGCCGCGACCAGCCTCACCGCCGGCGCGAAACGCCACCCAAACCTCAGGATGCCCATTCACAAGCCACCGACCCACTCCCGGCCTCCACCGCCTGCCATCGCCACTACTTCCAGGCGCAGTAGCAGCCCACGGCCAGACCGCTGGCCAGCGACACATGGCGCCCCTGGGTCAGCGCATCGAGCACCGGCTCGACGAAACTGTTGCTGGAATTGCACACCAGCCCCTCGCTGTAGGGACCGGCATAGGCCAGGTTGCCATCGCGGTCCCAGATCGCCAGGGCCGGGCTGGCCGGCAGCGACTCCATGCCCTCGATGCCGGGCAAGGGTTTCATCCGCCCCCGCAGGAAGGGCGCGATCTCACCCTTGCTGCCGGGTTTCTGCACGCTGTAGAACTCGACATCGGCATTGCGGTGCAGACCGATCAGGTAGCGCAGGTGTGCATCGGTCTCCGCGTTGCAGGGGCAGTCAGGGTCCCAGAAGTGCACCACGCGAATGGGCCCCGGGCCTGCCAGCGAGGCGGGAAGCTTCAGGCCGTCCTGGCTGAAGATCACCGTCTGCTCCGCATAGGGACGCAGGTAGGCGGCGCCGCTGAGCCACCAGATCAGCACCACGAGCCCCAGCGCCAACACGCAGAATCCCACCACGAAGTGCTTGAAGCTCAGACGTTGCAACAGACTCATGGCTGATGGCCGAACTTGCGCTGGAACTGCTTTTCCATCTCCTGGCAGCTTTCCACGGTGAAGCTGCGCTCCGTGGCATCGGCGCTCTTCCAGCAGGCTTCGATCGCCTCGCGCTCGGCGGCTTCGATCTCGCCATCCTGCGGACGCGTCATGATGTAGATGAGACCGACGAACACCAGCACGACGAACAGCAGACCCGCCAGGAACAGGCCGAGGCAGCCACGACGCCCCAGCCCGACGTTTTCATCATTCACGCTCATGCTTCTCTCTTTGCCAATTCACAGTGGATGCATCCTGTCCGTTCGGCGATGCGGACATCGCCGAACGGCACCGACTTTCAACCCTCGACCAGCATCCACTGCTTGTTCAGGCGCTTGTCCGAAACCGCCATCTTCGTCCCCAGCTGCTGGGCGAACAGCGACACGCGATACTCCTCCAGCATCCAGCGGTACAGCACCAGCTGCGGATCGCGCTTGCCTTCCTGGAGGTGCTTGGCGGTGCGCGCCTGGTACTGCTCCCAGTAGCCGCTCAGCTCACCGGTCCACACGCGGTCGCGCTGCACCTGCGCGCCGACCTTGTCCAGGCGTTGCTCGATGGCCTTGAGGTAACGCGGTACTTCCTTGAGCCAATCGCCCGGCGTCTCACGCACGAACCCGGCGTAGACCAGGTTGCCCAGTTGCTGCTTGATATCGTTGAGCGCCATGGCCTGGGCCAGATCGATCTTGCCCTTGAAGCGCTTGAGCAGACCGTGGTGCAGCTTGAGGATCTCCAGCGCCAGGCGGGCGATGCGTTCGGCATGCAGCGTCCAGTCGCCACGCTTGCGCTCGGCCAGTTGCGCCAGCGCCGCACCGTCGCGCGGCAGCGTTGCCTCGCCGTCGAGGATGCAGGCATCCAGACTGGCCAGCAGAATGTCCTCGACCAGCGCCTCGACACGCCCCAGCTCGCGATACAGCAGGCCCAGCTCGGTCAGCCCCGGCAGCTTGCCGCGCAGGAACTTGGCCTGCTCGCTCAGCTGCTGCAGCAACAGACGCTGCAGGGCACGGCGGTGCTGATAATCGGCCTCGGCCTGAGTCGGGAAGCGCCCTTCCTTGACCACCCCGGCCTCTTCCACCAGCGCCGGATAAACCGTCATGGAAAGCCCGGCAATCTTCTGCTGAGCCTTCTCGGCGACTTCGGCGAAGGCCTTGGCCTCCACCGTTTTCGGCGCCTTGTCCTGCTGCGGGATGGCCAGCGCGGCCTGGCTGGCCTCGGCGAAACGCGCGGTCAGCTCGGCCAGGTCACGGCCCTCGCCGAGGAACTTGCCACGCGCATCGACCACCTCGATGTTCATCTTCAGGTGGCTCTCCAGACTGTCGGCCGCTTCCGCCCAGGCCTCGTCGGAGACCCGCGCGCCGGTCATGCGCAGCAGCTCGGCGCCGAGCGCGTGCGGCAGCGAACCCTGACCGAAGTGCAGCTTGTCCAGCGCTGCACCGACGAAATCCGGCACCGGCACGAAGTTCTTGCGCAGCGCCTTGGGCAGGCCACGCACCAGCGCCACGCACTTGGCCTCCAGCAGGCCTGGCACCAGCCAACCCAGGCGCTCGGGCTGCAATTGCGGCAGCAGCGGCGCCGGCACGCGCAGGGTCACGCCGTCACGCGGGTGATTGGGCTCGAAGTGATAGGACAGCGGCAGTTGCAGCTCGCCGATGTGCAAGGTGTCCGGGTACTGCGCGGCGGTCACCTCCCTGGCATCGCGGGCCAGGGCGTCCTCCTCGCGCATGATCAGGAGCTGCGCATCGCTGGCGCAGCCCTTCTTGTACCAGCTCTCGAAACTGGCGGCCTGGTAGATATCCTGCGGGATGCGCGCCTCGTAGTAACCGAACAGGGTCTCCTCGTCAGCGAGGATGTCGCGGCGACGCGACTTCGCCTCCAGCTCGTCGAGGCGTTCGAGCAACTGGCGGTTGGCGGTCAGGCAGCGTACGCGGCTGTTGATCTCGCCACGCACCAGGCCCTCGCGAATGAACATCTCGCGTGCCACCGGCGGATCGATGGGGCCGTAGTGCACGGGCCGGCGACCGACGATGATCAGCCCGTAGAGGGTGACCTGCTCGTAGGCCACCACCTGGCCGCGCTTCTTCTCCCAGTGCGGTTCCAGGTGGTTCTTCTTCACCAGATGCGCCGCCAGCGGCTCGATCCAGTCCGGCTCTATCTTCGCCACCATGCGCGCGAACAGCTTGGTGGTTTCCACCAGTTCGGCCGCCATCACCCAGGTGGGCTTCTTGCGCCCGATCACGCTGGACGGATGGATCCAGAAACGCCGCTGACGCGCACCGAGGTAGTCGCCCTCTTCGGTCTTCTGGCCGATCTGGCTGAGCAGGCCGGCGAGAATCGCCTTGTGCACGGCGGCGTAGTTCTTCGCCCGCACCGCCGCCTCGCTGGCCTCGGCCTGCTGGCGGGCGATGGCGTTGACGCGGGTATCCCTGGTCGGCGTCGGGCTTTGAGCCTTTTCGTAGGGTGGATGGCCGGAGCCATCCACCTTGGTGGACGCGTTATCCGCCTTGCGTGCGCCTTTGCCGCTCAACTGCAGATCACGGGCGATCAGCACCAGTTGCCGGTGCGCATCGCGCCATTCGCGCAGGCGCATGTAATTGAGGAAGTTCTTCTTGCACCAGGTGCGTAGAGGGTTGCTGCCCAGCTCCTGGCGTTTTTCCTCGAAGCCGCGCCACAGGTTGATCAGCGCGGCGAAGTCGGAATCCACGTCCTTCCATTGCGCGTGCGCCTGATCGGCCGCCTGCTGGCGATCCATCGGTCGCTCACGCGGGTCCTGCACCGACAGCGCGGCGGCGACGATGAGGATTTCCTCCAGACTGCCCTGCCTGGCGCCTTCCAGCACCATGCGCCCCAGGCGTGGGTCGATGGGCAGGCGCGCCAGTTGCCGGCCGATGGGGGTCAGCTGGCTTTCGCGGTTGACCGCCGACAGCTCCTGCAGCAGGTTGAAGCCATCGCTGATGGCCTTGCCGTCTGGCGGCTCGATGAAGGGGAAGTCCTCGATGCTGCCCAGGCGCAGGTGCAGCATCTGCAGGATCACCGCCGCCAGGTTGGTACGCAGGATCTCCGGATCGGTGAACTCGGGACGGCCGAGGAAATCCTCCTCGCTGTACAGGCGAATGCAGATGCCCGGTTCGACCCGGCCGCAGCGGCCCTTGCGCTGGTTGGCACTGGCCTGCGACACCGCCTCGATGGGCAGGCGCTGGACTTTGGCGCGGTAGCTGTAGCGGCTGATGCGCGCCGTACCGGAGTCGATCACGTAACGGATGCCCGGCACCGTCAGCGAGGTTTCCGCGACGTTGGTGGCCAGCACCACCTTGCGCCCCGGCATGGGCGCGAAGATCTTCTGCTGCTCGGCCGGCGTCAGCCGCGCATACAAAGGCAGCACCTCGGTAAAACGCAGATTGGCCTTGCGCAGCACCTCGGCGGCCTCGCGAATCTCACGCTCGCCGGGCAGGAATACCAGCACGTCGCCCGGGCGCTTGCCGACGCTCTGTTCGTGCGCGGCGATCTCGTCCAGCGCGGCGAGGATGCCCTGGTCGACGGTGAGGTCATCGAGCAGGCTCTCGCCCTCCTCGTCCACCTCGGCCGCCAGCGGCCGGTACCAGGTTTCCACCGGATAGGTGCGCCCGGAAACTTCGATGATCGGCGCATCGTTGAAATGTTTGGAGAAGCGCTCCAGATCGATGGTCGCCGAGGTGATGATCAGCTTGAGATCCGGGCGACGCGGCAGCAGGGTCTTCAGATAGCCGAGCAGGAAGTCGATGTTGAGGCTGCGTTCGTGCGCCTCGTCGACGATGAGGGTGTCGTACTTTTCCAGAAAGCGGTCGTGCTGGGTCTCGGCGAGCAGGATGCCGTCGGTCATCAGCTTGATCAGCGTGCCGTCCTTGCTCTGATCCTCGAAGCGCACCTGATAGCCGACCAGCTCGCCCAGCGGCGTGCCGATTTCTTCCGCCACGCGAGTAGCGACACTACGCGCCGCCAGACGACGCGGCTGGGTATGACCGATCAGGCCATGCACGCCCCGGCCGATCTCCAGGCAGATCTTCGGCAACTGGGTGGTCTTGCCCGACCCCGTCTCGCCGGCGATCACCACCACCTGGCTCTTTTCCAGCGCGGCCTTGATCTCGTCGCGCTTGGCCGCAATCGGCAGCGCATCGTCGTAACGCATCGCCGGGATGCTGCTGCGCCGCGCTGCGACCTTGTCGCTGGATGCCTGAAAACGCGCCAGCCACTGCGCCAGCTTGGCCTCGTCGGGCTGCTTCTGCAGCTCATGCAACTGCCGGCGCAAGCGATGACGCTCGGCGATCATGACGTGGTCGAGATTGTTCTGCAGGGTGGCGATGTCAGTCATCTGGATCGGGGCAATCAGGGCAAAGGCGGGATTGTCGCAGATTCCGCCCCTGGACGCAGAGAGCAGGATTAACGCGGGCGGATCGGGGCGCCGTAGGGCCAACGAACAGTCGATCGACCCATGCTGAAACGGCGCCACAACCTACAGCCAGCACTACCCGACGCTGCCAGAGCCTCCACCTTGGCAATTCGTACTTTATAAACTACATTCGATTCATGCGAAAAATCGAATCCGCCACCTTCAGAAATTGGCTGAAGAAGCTCAAGGACGACACTGGCAAGGCACGCATCGTGGCCCGGATCAACCGGCTGATGGAAGGCTTGCCAGGCGACGTGGCGCCGGTCGGCCACGGCGTCAGCGAACTGCGGATTCACTATGGCCCCGGCTACAGGGTGTATTTCCACCAGCAAGGCGACACGCTGGTGATTTTGCTCTGTGCAGGCGACAAGGGCAGCCAACGCCGCGACATCGAGGCCGCCCAACAGATCCTGCAGACGTGGAGAAAACGAGATGACTGAAACCTTTAGCGACTTCGACCCCGCCGAATACCTCACCAGCCCCGCAGCCATTGCCGAGTTCATGAGCGACGCCCTGGAAACCGGCGATGCCGGCTATATCGCCAAGGCGCTGGGCGTGGTGGCACGCGCCAAAGGCATGACCGAGCTGGCCAGAGAAACCGGCCTGTCCCGCGAGCAGCTTTATCGCTCATTCAGCGAGCACGGCAATCCGACACTGAAAACCATGCTTGCGGTGATGAAGGCGCTGGGGATTGAAATGTCTGCGCGCCCACACGCGCGGTAGCTGGAAAACAAATTTGTCTCCTTTCCCGCACAAGGGCACGTGCCACGTGCCACGTGCCACGTGGCAGCTGCCGCCGCCATTGGTGCCGAAGCGTCGTGCTGACGACGCGGCCTGCAGTCAGGCCCCGCCGCTGGCCTGCGGCAGATGCCCGAGCGGCAATGCGGTCTGATCCTTGACCGTCGCGATGGCGAAGTTGCTGCGAATGTCGCTGACGCCTGGCAACTTCAGCAGAGATTCCAGCAGGAAGCGCTCATAGGCCCTGAGGTCCTGGACGACCACCTGCAGCAGGAAGTCCGACTCCCCCGACACCAGATGGCAGGACACCACCTCGTGCAAAGCGCTGACGGCCTGGCGAAAGGCCGTGGACGTCTCGTCCTGGTGGCGCTCGACCTTGACGCCGACAAATACGGTCAGCCCCAAGCCGATGCCATCGCGATCCAGATCGGCGCGATACCCCCGGATGATGCCGGCTTCCTCGAGCAGGCGTACCCGTCGGAGACAGGGTGACGGCGACAACCCCACTTCCTCGGCGAGCTGCACGTTGGTCAGCCTGGCATCGCGCTGCAGGGCCGCCAGTATTCGTCTGTCCAGATTATCCAGTTTCATAATTGGCATACTCTTAATTATATACGCACATCAGTGGCATGATATGCCAATTATCAAGACACCAGAGGCCAAATTAGCAACTCCACGAAATCGCCCCGACTGTATGCTTTTTGCCTGGGTCATCGCAGGGTTGAGTGTGAATATGACGAACCTCGAGTTGTTCATCGGTGCATTGGTCGTGGTGTACGTGGTTCCCGGTCCGGACATGGTGCTGGTGTTGCAGACGTCCAGCATGCAGGGCCGCTGGCACGCCGTGGCGGCGGCTCTCGGCCTCGCCCTGGCGCGGGCAGCGCATGTCTTGCTGGCGGCGATCGGCCTAGCCGTGCTGTTGAAAACCGTCTCCTGGGCATTCGACGCGGTCAGGCTGGCAGGTGCGCTGTACCTGATCTGGCTGGCCGTGAAGATCGCTCGTGCCCCATCGCTGATCGCTGAGGCCTGCGCGCCGTTGCCTGCATCTTCCACCAGGGCCTATGGCGCTTCCGCCTGCCGCGGGCTGCTGACCAACATCAGCAACCCCAAGGCGCTGCTGTTCTGCTCGGTGCTTCTGCCACAGTTCGTCGATGCCAGTGCCGATGTGGCCGGCCAGTTCCTCGTGCTGGGTAGCGTGCTGGTGCTGACCGGCCTGCTTTTCGATCTGCTGTACGCCATGCTGGGCGCGGCGCTCGGGCATTGGATGCGCCGCTATCCACTGCTGCAGGTGGTGCAGCGCTGGACCTTCACCACCTTGCTGATGGGGTTCGGCCTGCGCCTGGCCATGGCGACACGGCCCTGATGTACGCCTGGCCTTCAGATCGGCAAACGGCGGATGAAAACAGCGTCATCCACACTACGGCGCCCTCGGGTAGGGTGGACAACGCGAAGCGTGTCCACCGCTCCTGCGCAACGAAAAAGGGGGCAGACCGGTTCAGTCTGCCCCCTTTTCTATCGCCGCCCTTCTTAGGCCACCGCAGCCGCTACCGCCCTGGAGCGCCAGGCAAACCCCAGCACCATCAACAGCCCCAGCCCCGCCATTGCCGCACCGGCCAGGGAGATTGCCGGATAGCCCAGCCCGACCTTGATCACCGCGCCGCCCAGCGCCGCGCCGATCGCGTTGCCCAGGTTGAAGGCACCGATATTCACCGCCGAGGCCAGGTTGGGCGCGTCCTTGGCTGCCTCCATCACGCGCATCTGCAGCGGCGGCACGATGGCGAAGCTGGCGATGCCCCAGATCAGGATGGCCACGGCAGCCGGCAGCGGCCAGCGCATCAGCACGGTGAACGCCAGCAGCACCAGGATCAGTGCACTCAGCGAAACGATCAGGGTGCGGTCGACCGAACGGTCCGCCGCCTTGCCACCCCACATGTTGCCCAGCGTCAGGCCCACGCCGTACAGCACCAGCATGGCAGTGATGAAGGCGGTCGAGGCATGGGTTTCGCTGCTGAGGATCGGTGCGATATAGGTGAATACGGTGAACATGGCACTCGAACCGACCACCGTCAGCGCCAGCGCGGCCAGCACCGGGCCTCGGCCCAGCACGCGGATTTCGGCCAGCACGCCATCGCTCTTCGGCAGCGGCACGTTGGGCAGGGCGAACCACAGCGCCAGCATCGCCAGCACGCCCAGGCCGGTAATGCCCCAGAACGCGGTGCGCCAGCCGAACACTTCGCCAAACCAGGCGGCCAACGGCACGCCGCCGATGGTCGCCAGGGTCAGGCCCATGAACATCGCCGCCACCGCGCCGGCGCGCTTGTCCGGCGCCACCACGCTGGCGGCGACGATGGAGCCGACGCCGAAGAAGGCGCCATGGTTCAGCGAGGTCACCACCCGGGCAGTCAGCAGGGTGTAGTAGTCGGTGGCCAGAGCCGACATCAGGTTGCCCAGGGTGAAGATGGCCATCAGGCCGATCAGCAGGTAGCGCCGGGGAATCCTGCCGGTGGTCAGGGTCATCAGCGGCGCGCCGAGCAGCACGCCCAGCGCATAGGCGCTGACCAGCAGCCCGGCGGCCGGAATGGAAACGCCGAGATCGGCGGCGATACCCGGCAACATGCCCATGGGCGAGAACTCGGTGACGCCGATGCCGAAGGCACCGATGGCGAGTGCAACAAGGGGTGGATTGATACGCATGCAAAGGCTCCTCATCTATGCCGCGAATGCTAGGATCCAAACTCTGAACGCGGTAGATGGCATTTCCGGCAAACACCTTTGCCTATGGAGCACAAATGGATTTCAACGGCAGGTCAGGCGAAATGCTCGTGTTCGTCACCGTCGCGGAGCAAGGCAGCCTGTCGGCCGCCGCTCGCGCACTGGGGCTGACACCTTCGGCCGTCAGCCGGATCATCGCGCGCACCGAGCAGCGACTCGGCACCCGCCTGCTGCTGCGCACCACCCGCGCGCTCACCTTCACCGCCGAGGGTGAAGCCTACATGCGCGGCGCGCGGCGCATCCTCGCCGACCTGGCGGAAGTCGAAGAGGCCATTGCCGATCAGGGCGTACCACGGGGCCGCCTGCGTGTGAGTGCAGCCCTCGGCCATGGCCGGATGACCATCGTGCCGCTGGTGGCGGCCTTCATTGCCCGCTATCCGAACATCACCGTCGACCTGTCCCTGGGCGACGAGGTGGTCGACATTCTCGGCGGCCAGGCCGACGTGGCGGTGCGTTTCGGCCACCTGCCCGACAGCCCGCTGACTGCCCGCCGCATTGGTGAAACCGGCCAGGTGGTGGTGGCCTCCCCCGCTTACCTGAAGCGCCACGGCACACCGCAGCAACCGGAAGACCTGTTGCAGCACAACTGCCTGCGCTTCAACTTCCGCCGCGCCGAGCCCAACTGGCCCTTCATCCGCGAAGGCCAGGGGTTTTCCCTGAAGGTCTGCGGCAACATCGAATGCAGCAGCGGCGAGGCGCTGGCGCAACTCGCCCGCGAGGGTGCAGGCATCACGCGCATCGGCGAGTTCAGCGTGACCGAGGACCTGCAACGCGGCGATCTCGTGCCACTGCTGCAGGCCTTCAACCCCGGCGACCGGGAGCCGATTCACGCAGTGTTCGTCGGCGGCACCGCCATGCCGGCGCGGGTGCGGGTATTCGTGGATTTCCTGGTTGAACAGCACAGCATGTGAACGACGCAAGCGTACCGAACCAGCGAGCCGACGACTGCCTCAGGGAGCACGGGGCAGCAGCGCTGCCGCCAGCTCGTCCAGATCGACGGAGGCACGACTGAGATAGAACTCGGCTCCGCCACTGTCAGCGACGCGGCCGTTGGCCGCCTGCTGCAGCAGCGGACGCACGAACAGGTAACTGGCCCTGATCTTCGTCAACAGCTCGGCATGATCGACATGGCGCGCAAGCAACGTCTCGAAACGCCGAACGATCGCCTGGTCGAGGTCCCGTGCCCGCTCGGGCGTGAGTGTCAGGCCGCTCTTTCGTGGCAGCGGATAAAGCCGAATCTGGTGGTCCAGCAGGAGCGCGGCCAGCGCCTGACTCTGCACCTGCAGCTCGGCGGCAGCGGGATCAGGCTCCACACTGGCATAGACAATTGAAACGGCATGATGCAGTTGCTGCTGATGGTCGAGCAGTTGCTGGATCAGTTCCGGGTAGCGTTCGCGATCGGCCGCCGGCAGATGATCGAGGGTGTCGAAAACCGCCTTGATGGCCCGCAGCGGCTGCACAAACTCCTCTGGCTGCCCGAGCTGCACCCAGTAGGTCTCCATCAGGATCAGATTCTCGTAGGTGGCGCTCAGGCCTCGCGGATCGGGTCTGCGCTCCGCCGGATTGAAGTAGAGCATCGCACTCGCGCACATCAGTTGGCTGCGACTGAGGATCTCGCTCAAGGTCCCCGCGCTGCGGGCGTCCCCCCAGACCAGTGGACAGATCAGGCATAGCAGCAATAGCAGCGATGGCTTTCGCACAGTCCTTACCCTCGGTTCTTGTTCTTGTGGCGGTCTACGCGCTGAAGCAAGCAGGTCATTGCCGCAGTACGGTGACCAGCAACGCAGCAGGGTTCCTGGATGGACCAGAGGTCACCGACCGGTGCCTGGACAATAATTGCGCCCCGAGCAGGCGACATACTCCAAATGAGGGACGACAGGCCTGTCCCTGGCATAGGGCCAATATTCAGGAGGGGTGAGACGCCTGCATCGCACAGGGGTCGATGCAGGCCGTCACGAGCCTGGATCAGCGACTCGGCTGACGGAATGCCAGGAAACGGCGGCAGCGTCCCCACGGGTAATTGTACGGCGCATGGCGACGCGGACTATCACGGGTGCGGGCCCAGGCAGAAGCGCAGCCGCATCACCTAGCCCTGCGTCTCCTCCTCGCGCGCCTTCACCCCCGCCAGCAACTTGCCATGCAACGCATGCAACGTTCGCTGCTCGTCGGCGGTCAACCCTGCAAGCACGCGCTGCAGGTTGGCCACGTGCGCCGTGATGATGCTGTCGATCAGCTCGAAGCCCGCCGCCGTCAGCGCCACCAGGACACCGCGACGGTCGCTGGGATGCTTGCGCCGCTCGATCAGACCGGCCTTTTCCAGGCGGTCGATGCGGCTGGTCATGCCCCCCGAGGAAATCATCGCGCTCTCGTACAACGCAGTCGGCATCAACGCATAGGGTTCACCCGAACGGCGCAGGGTAGCGAGCAGGTCGAACTCACCGGCCTGCAGGCCATGCTCGGCGAAGAACGGCAGCAGGTGATCGCGGCTGATCAGCAGGCTCAACTCCCCCAGGCGGCCAATGACGGCCATGGAGAAAGCATCGAGATCGGGTCGTTGCTGCTGCCACTGCTCGGCAGCCAGTTGTGCGCGGTCTTGCATGTCGCCCTCGATTTATCTTGCTATCAAGATACTTTTCAAAAAGAATGTCGCCATCGTAACGTATTCACGCCAAGGAGGCATCCCCATGCCAGGTTCACGCTCCAGATCATTTCTGGCCCTGTCACTGCTGTTCACCATCGGCGCGCTGATGGGACTGACCACCAATCTGGTGAAGATCGCCGGCACGCAGGGCTGGCCACCTCTCGCCTACCTGCTGTGGAGCCTGCTCGGCAGTGGCCTGTTGCTGCTGGCGCTCAGCTGGCTGCGCGGTGAGCGGCCCGGCCTGGGTGCCACCTCGCTGCGCTACTACCTGGCCTCCGGGCTGCTCAGCATCACCCTGCCCAATGGCCTGATGTTCAGTTCGATCCCGCACGTCGGCGCTGGCTTCGCGGCCATGTGCCTGGCCTTTCCGCCCCTGGTCACCTACCTGCTGGCCCTGGCCCTGCGCATGGAGGGCCCCAGCCGGATTCGCCTGCTGGGCATCTGCGTCGGCCTGCTCGGCAGCGTGCTGCTGGCGCTGGGCAAGCTGCATAGCGGCGACAGCCCCTACCTGTGGGTGCTGGCGGCGCTCTGCGTGCCGGTGTTCCTCGCCCTGGGCAACATCTACCGCTCCCGCTACTGGCCACAAGGCGCCAGCCCGTTGTCTCTGGCACCCGGCATGCTGCTCGGCGGCGCCTTGCTGCTGGTCCCCCTGAGCGGGCTGGGGTTCGATCTGCAACCCCGTCTGCACGCTGCCAGCGCGATCGCTCTGCTGGCCGGACAGATGGCCCTGTTCGCCATGGTCTACGCGCTGTTCTTCGTGCTGCAGAAGCTCGCCGGCGCGGTGTTCCTCAGCCAGATAGGCTCGGTGGCGGCGATCATCGGCGCGGCCATGGCCATCGGCCTGTTCGGTGAGAACGGCAGCCTGTCGATGCTGCTGGCCGCCGTGTGCATCGTCTGCGGCGTGCTGCTGGTCGCCTCGCGCGGCACCAAGGAGGCCCAAGCATGAAACGCCAGGCTCTGTTACTGCTCGCCATCGTCCTGCTCGGCCTCAACCTGCGGCCGGCGCTGGCCGCCATCGGCCCGCTGCTCGACCGCATCCAGCTCGACACCGGACTGGATCACGTCGCCGCCAGCCTGCTGACCAGCGTGCCCGTGGTCATCATGGGGCTCGGGGCGCTGGCCTGCGGCCCTCTGCGCAGGCGCCTTGGCGACAACGGCGGGATTCTGCTCGGTGTGCTGCTGATCGCCTTCGCCTCGCTGCTGCGTGGTCTGTTGCCCGCAGCCTCTACGCTGCTCGTCAGTGCGGTGCTGGCCGGCGCAGGCATCGCCTTCGTCCAGGCCCTGCTACCCGGTCTGATCAAGTCGCGCTTCGCCGCAGACAGTAGCCGCCTGATCGGCTTCTACAGCTGCGCGATCATGGCCGGCGCTGCGTTCGGTGCGGCCTTCACCCCCTGGCTGGCCCAGTCGCTGGGCTGGGCCTGGGCCCTGGCAGGCTGGACGCTGCCCGCCCTGCTGGCGGCAGCGGTGTGGCGTCGCGCCGCGCCCTCCGCTGGCGCAAGCGCCGTCGCCAGCGCCCCGCCGCTGGTGACCTGGCGCTGGCCCCGGGCCTGGCTGCTGATGAGCTTCTTCGGCATCGGCACCGCCGGCTACACCCTGGTGCTGGCCTGGCTGCCGCCCTACTACACCGCCCTGGGCTGGAGCGCCCAGGCCAGTGGCCTGTTGCTGGCCGCGCTGACCCTGTGCGAGGTCGTCGCCGGTCTGCTGCTATCCAGCCTGCTGCCGCGTTTTCCTGACCGCCGGCCGCTGCTGGCGGCGGTACTGCTGTCGCTGCTGGCCGGCCTGATCGGCCTGCAGCTGGCGCCGGAAACCCTTGTGGTGCCCGTCGCCCTGCTTCTCGGTGTCGGTATCGGCGGTCTGTTCCCGCTGTCGCTGGTGGTGGCCCAGGATCACCTGGACGATCCGCGGCAGACGGGGGATCTGCTGGCTTTCGTCCAGGGCGGCGGCTATCTGATCGCGGCGTGCGCACCGCTGCTGGCGGGTCTGCTACGGCACTACAGCACGGACCTGAGCCTGAGCTGGCAGCTGATGGCGCTGGCCACCCTGGTGCTGATGGGCATGGCCGTGCGCTTCAGCCCGCCTCGGCAACAGCGTCCGCTGGACGCGCTGGCGGACTGAAGCGCCCGGCACTCAGACGCGGAACTGGCCGACCAGGCCCTGCAGGCGCCCGCCCAGGCCGTCGAGATCACGAGCGGCCTGCGCGCCCTGCTCCGCATCGCTGGCGACCTCGTCCACCGCGACGGCGATCTGGTGCACGCTGCGGTTGATCTCCTCGGCCACGGCGGTCTGCTCCTCGGCGGCACTGGCGATCTGCGCGTTCATCGAGTTGATGGTGCCGATCAACACCGCGATGCTGTCCAGCGCCTCGCCAGCATGGCTGGCCTGCTCGCGGGTGCTCTCTCCCATCTGACTAGCGCGCTGCATCGCCGCCACGGCCTCGCCGGTGGCATTCTGCAGACGGTCGATCATGCCCTGAATCTCGCCAGTGCTCTGCTGGGTACGGCTGGCCAGGGCGCGGACCTCATCGGCCACCACGGCGAAGCCTCGCCCCGCCTCGCCGGCTCGCGCAGCCTCGATGGCCGCATTGAGGGCCAGCAGGTTGGTCTGGTCGGCGATCGCACGAATCACTTCCAGCACGCTGACGATGCCCTGTACGTCGCGACGCAGGCTGTCCAGCGACTCGCTGCTGCTGCGCACCTCGCCGACCAGGTCGTGGATGTGGGCGATGCTGCCATCCACCACGCGCTTGGCATCCTGGCCCTGCTGGTCGGTCTCGCGCGCCGCCTCGGCGGCACGCTGGGCACTCTGCGCCACCTCGTGGGCCGCAGCGGACATCTCGTTGATGGCGGTGGCGACCTGATCGGTCTCCTGACGCTGCCCAGCCATCGCCTGTTCGGAACGCTGCGCCTGACTGGACACGCCACCGACCAGACCGAAGAGCTGATCGGTGGTCACCGATACCTGCTGCACCAGCGCATGAATCTTGGCGACGAAGGCGTTGAACGAACTCGCCAGCTCGCCCAGCTCATCCTGGCTGGTGACCGGCAGGCGCTGGGTCAGGTCGCCCTCCCCGGCCGCCATGTCATCGAGCTTGCTCTTGATCAGCTGCACCGGCTTGGTGATCGACGCCGCCAGCGGCAGGGACAGCAGGGCCAGCACCAGCAGCAGGCCAATCGCGGAGCCGGCCATGACCATCAGCAGGCGGTCGACGCTATGCTGGAACTGCGCCCGCGCCGCCTGGACATCCCGCTCGACCCCGTCGAGATTGACCGAGGTGCCGAAGACCATCTTCCACTTGGGCAGGTAGTGCGAGTAACCGACCTTGGCCACCAGCACCTTGCCGTCGCCCAGCACGAAGCTGTAGTCGACATAGTGGCTGCTATCCATGCCGGCTCGCACCAGCTCGCGAATGGCATAGACGCCATTGGGGTCGCGGTAGCCGCTGAAGTCCTCGCCGATGCGGTCGTTGGTGTTGCCCTGCAGCACGCGATGGACGTTGCTGTCGTAACCCCAGAAATAGCCATCCGCCCCGTAGGACAGGCGCTTGAGCACCTCGACGGCCTGGGCGCGCGCGTTCATGTCGCCATCGGCGGAGGCCTGGTACAGCGGATCGATCGCGTTGACCGCCAGTTCCACGTACTGCTTGATCTCCGCCTTGCGGTCCGCCACCAGCTTGGCTCGGGTCTGCGCCTCCTGCTGGTCGGCCAGATTGCCGAGGACGACGAACGCGATGGAGCTGAGCAGCAGGGTCAACAGGCAGATAGGACCAAACGCCAGCAGCAGCACTTTGGAACGCAGACGCAGAGAGAAGATCATGGGCAGTACACCTTTACCGGCGCTTTGATGTTATAGAGCCGGCATATTGCCAATATGACGGCGTCAAAAAAACAGAGAAAAGCAAAAACTGGTATGACCAGCCTCGTTTCATAATGGAATGACTATCTCGTATCTGGTCACGGAGTGCCTGATCAGGATCAATGGTCATGCTGGCAGCAGCGCATCTCGCTGATGCCTGCAATCCCCTCGGGGCGGCCAGCACCGCCGCGTGCACGGCCGGCAGGATTGCCTGCCAGGAATGACGGGCAATAAAAAACCCGCCGTAGCGGGTTTTTCGTTCAACGCGGTCGCGTCACTTCTTGCCCAGTTTCTTCAGCTCTTCGTCACGCAGCTCGCGGCGCAGGATCTTGCCGACGTTGGTGGTGGGCAGCACGTCGCGGAACTCCACGGCCTTGGGCACCTTGTAGCCGGTCAGGTTGGCACGCATGTGCTCCATCACCTGCTCCTTGGTCAGGCTCTCGCCCGGCTTGACCACCACGAACACCTTGATCGCCTCGCCGGACTTCTCGTCCGGCACGCCGATGGCCGCGCACTGCAGCACGCCCGGCAGGGTCGCCAGGACGTCTTCCAGCTCGTTCGGATAGACGTTGAAGCCGGACACCAGAATCATGTCCTTCTTGCGGTCGACGATACGCAGGTAGCCGTCTTCCTGGATCAGGCCGATGTCACCGGTCTTCAGCCAGCCGTCGGCACCGAGGATCTCGTCGGTCGCTTCCTGGCGCTGCCAGTAGCCCTTCATCACCTGCGGCCCTTTCACGCACAGCTCGCCGATCTCGCCGATGGCCAGGTCCTGGCCTTCATCGTTGATGGTCTTGCACAGGGTCGAAGGCAGCGGAATGCCGATGGTGCCCAGCTGGATGGCGCTGAACGGGTTGACCGTGGCCACCGGGCTGGTCTCGGTCATGCCGAAGCCTTCGCAGATGGCGCAACCGGTGACTTCCTTCCAGCGCTCGGCGGTAGCCAGTTGCAGGGCCATGCCGCCGGAGAAGGTCGCCTTCAGGCTGGAGAAGTCCAGCTTGCGGAAGTCTTCGTTGTTGCACAGGGCAACGAACAGGGTGTTGAGGCCGACGAACCCGGTGAAGCGGTACTTGGCCAGGTCCTTGACCACCGACGGCAGGTCGCGCGGGTTGGTCAGCAGGACGTTGTGGCCACCGATCAGCATCATCGCCATGCAATGGAAGGTAAAGGCGTAGATGTGATACAGCGGCAGCGGCGCGATCAGCACCTCGCACCCCTCATCGAGGTTGGCGCCCATCAGCTCCTTGACCTGCAGCATGTTGGCGACCAGGTTGCGGTGCGTGAGCATCGCGCCCTTGGCCACGCCGGTGGTACCGCCGGTGTACTGCAGCACGGCGATATCGCCGTTGCTCGGCTTGGCTTCGTTGAAGCTCTGGCCGCGGCCCTTGGCCAGGGCGTCATTGAGCTTGATGGCGTGCGGCAGGTTGTAGGCCGGCACCATCTTCTTCACGTGCTTGATCACGAAGTTGACCAGCAGACGCTTGAACGTCGGCAGCATGTCGCCCACTTCGGTGACCAGGACGGTCTTCACCCCGGTCTTCGGCACCACCTGTTCGGCCAGGTGCGCCATGTTGGCCAGACAGATCAGCGCCTTGGCGCCGGAGTCGTTGAACTGATGTTCCATTTCCCGCGCGGTGTACAGCGGGTTGGTGTTGACCACCACCAGGCCGGCACGCATGGCGCCGAAAACCACGACGGGGTACTGCAGCACGTTGGGCAGCTGCACGGCGATGCGATCGCCCGGCTTGAGGTCGGTGTGCTGCTGCAGATAGGCCGCGAAATCACCGGAGAGCTGGTAGATCTCGCCGTAGGTGAGCGTCTTGCCCAGGTTGCTGAAAGCAGGCTTGTCGGCGAAGCGTTGGCAGGACTCTTTCAATACCGCGAGGATGTTCGGGTACTGGTCGGGATTGATTTCGGCAGCGACCCCAACGGGATACTTGTCCTTCCAGAAGTTTTCGGTCATGGAAGCCCACTCCTAAGCAACAGCTGATCTTCACCGCGCGCAGGCGGTTGTTTGTTGTGTGTTTAGCTCGCTTTCCCGCTGGCCAGGGGCCCGGAAGCGCGCCGAGAGTAGCAGCTTTACCGGAGGCTCACCAGCACCAAGCATGGCCTGTGGAGTCAGAAAAATGACCAGAAAACACCATCCAGTCACAACCCAACTTTCGCTCTGAGAATCGAACAAAGGCCTCTAGCTCGGCTTTTGCAGCGCGCAGAGCCTAACCTGAACAGGCGTCAGGCACAGTGCTGGGCTCGACGAAACGAGGCATGCCACCCTGCTGGTGGTTACCAAATCACAACAAATGCTCCGCCGTGCTGGCGGACAGAGGCGGGAAAACCTCTCCCCCGGGCCGGGGGAGAGGTTTCGGCTCAGGCGATGTCGCGCAGCTCGCGACGCAGGATCTTGCCCACCGGCGTCATCGGCAGGGCGTCCTTGAACACGATGTGCTTGGGCACCTTGTAGCCGGTGAAGTTTTCCTTGCAGTAGGCCTTGAGCTCTTCCACGGTCACCCCACCATCGCGCGGCACCACGAACAGCTTGACCACTTCCCCGGACTTCTCGTCCGGCACGCCGATGGCCGCGCAGCTGGCGACCTTCGGGTGAGCCATGACCACGTCCTCGATCTCGTTGGGATACACGTTGAAGCCGGAGACGATGATCATGTCCTTCTTACGGTCGACGATGCGCACGAAGCCATCCGGGTCGATCACGGCGATATCGCCGGTCTTGAACCAGCCGTCGGCATCCAGCACCTCGGCCGTGGCCTCCTCGCGCTGCCAGTAGCCCTTCATCACCTGCGGCCCCTGGATGCACAGCTCGCCACGATCGCCCAGAGGCTGCTCGTTGCCCTCGTCGTCGATCACCTTGAACGCGGTACCCGGCACCGGAATGCCGACGGTGCCCAGGCGCGCCTTGTCGCCATAGGGGTTGGTACTGGCGACCGGCGAAGTCTCGGTCAGGCCGTAGCCCTCCACCACGGTGCAACCGGTCATCTGCTGCCAGCGCTCGGCGGTGGCCTTGACCAGCGCGGTACCGCCGGAGTTGGTGACCTTGAGGTGGGAGAAATCGAGGTTCTTGAACTCGGGATGATCCATCAGCGCGACGAACAGGGTATTCAGGCCCAGCAGGGCGGAGAGCTTCCATTTGCCCAGTTCCTTGACGAAACCGGGGATGTCGCGCGGGTTGGTGATCAGCACGTTATGGTTGCCGTTGACCATCATGCACATGCAGTTCGCGGTGAAGGCATAGATGTGGTACAGCGGCAGCGGCGCGATCATGATCTCCTGGCCCTGCTTCATCAGCGGCGTGCCGTCCGGGCCGAGCTGCGACAGGCAGGCATCGACCTGCAGCATGTTCGCCACCAGGTTGCCGTGCGTGAGCATCGCGCCCTTGGCCACGCCGGTGGTGCCACCGGTGTACTGCAGCACGGCGACATCCTCGTGGCTGGCGGTGACCGGCGCCAGCGCCTGGCCGTGCCCCTGCCTGAGCACCTGCTTGAAGGCGATGGCCTGCGGCAGGTGGTAGTCGGGCACCATCTTCTTGACCTTCTTCACCACGGTGTTGACCAGCCAGCCCTTGAGGCTTGGCAGCAGGTCACCCATCCGCGCTTCGATCAGGTACTCGATCTCGGTGTCCGGCAGCACTTCCTGCACCAGCTTGCCGAACATGTTCAGGTACACCAGCGCACGCACGCCGGCGTCCTTGAACTGGTGGCGCATCTCGCGCGCGGTGTACAGCGGGTTGGTGTTGACCACGATGAGGCCGGCGCGCATGGCACCGAACACGGCGATCGGGTACTGCAGCACGTTGGGCATCTGCACGGCGATGCGGTCGCCCGGCTTGAGGTCGGTGTGCTTCTGCAGGTAGGCGGCGAAGGCAGCGGAGAGACGGTCCAGCTCGGCGTAGGTCAGCGTGACACCGAGGTTGCTGAAGGCAGGGCGGTCAGCGAAACGCTTGCAGGAGCGCTCGAAGACTTCGATCACCGACTTGTAGCTGGACAGGTCGATATCGTTGGGCACGCCAGGGGCGCGTTTGTCGTTCCAGAAATCAGGTTGCATTGTTCTTGTCCTCTTCCCCTGAAGTGATCTGACTGGCCGGAAAGTAGCAGCTTAGAGCTGAACCGCATATAGCTCGAAGGCGTCATTGATGGGCTGAATTTCGCAATAAATGTAGCGATTCGTAACCGATCTTTGGCATTCGCGAATAAACCGCGACGCTTTGCCTGATGACGAGCAAGGTGCACAATGCCGCCAACCTTCGGCACAAGGATTCGCCATGCGCCACGACGCCTTCACCCTCAACGCCAGCGACGGCCTGCCGCTGCACGTCAACCACTGGTACGGCGATGAGCCACCCCGTGCGATGGTCATGCTTGCCCATGGCATGGCCGAGCACAGCCTGCGCTACGAACGGCTGGCCGAAGCCCTGGTGGCGGCGGGCTTCGCCCTCTACGCCCTGGACCAGCGCGGCCATGGCCGCACGGCCGAACGCGGCACCCTGGGGCATTACGCCGACGAGGACGGCTGGAGCAAGGTCGTCGGCGACCTCTCCACCCTCAATCACCACATTCGCCAGCAGCATCCGCACACGCCGATCTTCCTCTTCGGCCACAGCATGGGCAGCTACATCGGCATCGCCTACCTCATGGGCCACAGCTGCAGCCTGCAGGGCGCCGTGCTTTCCGGCTCCAACTACCAGCCCGTGGCGCTGTACAAGGCGGCACGCCTGATCGCCGGTTTCGAACGCTGGCGCCTGGGCGCGAAAGGCCGCAGCAAGGTCATCGACTTTCTCTCCTTCGGCTCGTTCAACAAGGCGTTCAAGCCCAACCGCACCGCCTTCGACTGGCTCAGCCGTGACCCGGCGGAAGTGGACAAATACGTGACCGATCCGCTGTGCGGGTTCGTCTGCACCACGCAGTTGTGGTGCGACCTGCTCGACGGCCTGCAGCACATCACGCCCCCCGCCAACCTGGCGCAGATCGATGCCGACCTGCCGCTGCTGGTCATCGGCGGCTCGCGTGATCCGGTCAGCGACGGCAAGCGCCTGGGTGACCTGGCTGGCGCCCTGCGTGAGGCCGGCGTGCGCGACGTACAACTGAAACTTTATCCCGAGGCCCGCCACGAGCTGCTCAACGAGAGCAACCGCGACGAGGTCACCGCCCATCTGATCGACTGGCTGCAACAGGCATTGAGCCACGGTCGCAAGCCCACTCAGGAGTGTTCATGACCCAGGTAACCAACATCCCCTACGAGGCGCTCGAAATCGGCCAGCAGGCCAGCTTCGAAAAGCAGGTGGAAGAACGTGACGTGCAGCTGTTCGCCGCCGTGTCCGGCGACAACAATCCGGTACACCTGGACGCCGCCTTCGCCGCCGAGACGATGTTCAAGGAGCGCATCGCCCATGGCATGTTCACCGGCGCGCTGATCAGCGCCGCCATCGCCTGCAACCTGCCAGGCCCGGGCACCATCTACCTCGGCCAGCAGCTCAAGTTCACCCGTCCGGTGAAACTCGGCGACACCCTGACCGTGAAGCTGGAAGTGCTGGAGAAACTGCCGAAGAACCGCGTGCGCATCGCCACCCGCGTGTTCAACCAGGACGGCAAGCAAGTGGTCGACGGCGAAGCCGAAGTGCTCGCCCCGGGCGCCGAGCAGACCGTGACCATGCCGCCGATGCCGCAGGTGACCGTCGCCTGATCCGCTGCACACTGGTGCGCGGCAGCAGCGCCGCGCACCACTTTTGTTCTACACTCACAAGCCTTGAGCGATCTGGCACTCCAGAAGTGCAATTCCTTGTGCACATTGCACAAACCCCTTTGACTAGCTCGCCAAGCGGCCATGCCCGCTGACTCTGGCACGTCCCCTGCTATCGCCAAGGCCTACCCCCCTACCGGAGCCAGGTCCATGAGCAACGCCACCCCCGATAGCGACTACCCTCTGAGCGAGGTCCCCAGCGGCGCCCGCAAGGGGCTGTTCTCCACCGCCATCCTGCTGTTCGGTTTCACCTTCTTCACCGCCACCATGTTCGCCGGCGGCAAGATCGGCATGGCCTTCGATTTCACCACCCTGCTCTGGGCAGCGGTAATCGGCAACCTGCTGCTGGGCCTGTACGCGGCCGCACTGGGTTTCATCGCCTGCCGCAGCGGCTTGAACTCGGTGCTGATGGGGCGTTTCTGCTTCGGCGAAGTGGGCAGCAAGCTGTCCGACATGCTCCTGGGCTTCACCCAGATCGGCTGGTACGCCTGGGGCACGGCGACCGTCGCCATCGTCCTGGTGAAGATCCTCGGCCTGCCGGAGGGCCTGACCATCCCGCTGATGGTGCTGTTCGGCTTCGGTTTCTGCCTCACCGCCTTTGTCGGCTACAAGGGCCTGGACCTGCTCTCGCGCGTCGCCGTGCCGGCCATGCTGGTACTGCTGGTGGCGTCGCTGTGGATCGCCACCCGTGACATCGGCGGCCTCGCCGGGCTGCTGGCCGTGGAGCCGTCCGAGAGCATGAGCCTGAGCGTGGCCATCACCCTGGTGTTCGGCACCTTCGTCAGCGGCGCCACCCAGGCGACCAACTGGACCCGTTTCGCCCGGAGCGGCCGCGTCGCGGTGCTGGCCAGCCTGCTCGGCTTCTTCATCGGCAATGGCCTGATGATCGTCGCCGGTGCCTACGGTGCCATCGTCTACCAGCAACCGGACGTGGTCGAGGTGCTGGTGCTGCAGGGTCTGTCCATGGCCGCCGTGATCATGCTGTTTCTCAACCTGTGGACCACCCAGGACAACACCATCTACAACTTCGCCGCCGCCGGCTGCAACCTGCTGCGCACCGGCAAGCGCAAGACCGTGACCCTGGCCGGCGCCGGCATCGGCACGCTGCTGGCCATCGGCGGCATGTACGAACTGCTGATCCCCTTCCTGATCCTGCTCGGCTCGATCATCCCGCCGATTGGCGGCGTGATCATGGCCGACTACTTCTACGGTCACCGCGCACGCTACCCGAAACTGGCCGACGCCCGCCTGCCGGCCTTCAACTGGGTCGGCCTCGGCGCCTACCTGATCGGTGCGCTGAGCGCCTACTTCTCGCCCTGGGTCGCGCCACTGGTCGGCATCGCGGTGGCGGCGCTGGCCTATGTCGCGCTGTTCGAGCTGAACAAGGCACTGGCGGGCCGTCAGCAGGTCGCCGGCGCGTGAGCCTGACCGTCGCCGACGTACTCGCCCTGCCGGATCTGGCCAGCATGCGCCTGCGTGCCGGCCAGGCCGGACGCGACAATGCCGTGCGCTGGCCCTACGTGGCCGAGAACGAGGGCATTGCCGACTGGGTGATGGGCGGCGAACTGATCTTCGTCACCGGCATCAACCATCCGCGCGACGAAGCCAACCTGCTGCGTCTGGTGCGCGAGGGCCACGAGCGCATCGTCGCCGGCATGGTCATCCTCACCGGCGCCGAATACATCCAGGCGATCCCGCCCAGCGTGATCGCAGAAGCCGAGCGCCTCGGCCTGCCGCTGATCGAGCAACCCTACGCCCTGAAGATGGTGGTGGTCACCCAGGCCATCGGCACCGCGCTGGTCCATGCGCAGCAACTGGGCCGCTCGCGCCAGCACGTGCTGGAGCAGGTGCTCGATGGCGACTACCAGTCGCTGGACCTGCTCCTGCAGCGCGGCGACAGCCTCGGCCTGGCGTTGCACGTGCCGCGTCAGGTGGCGCTGCTGCGCCTCGACGGCAGCGAGCAGCTGTTCGGCGACCTGGCCGGCGAAGACGCCGAGCGCCAGCTGCAGAGCCGCCAGCAACTGCTGCAACGGCGCCTGGAGCAGAGCCTGGGCGAGCGTGGCGAGGCGCTGCCACTGGTCAGCCAGGGCCGGCACTGGATCGCCCTGCTGCCCTGCCCCACGCCACAGGATGAAGCGCGCAACCGCCAGGTGATGACCGCACTGCTCGACGAGTTGCGCCCGCAACTCGGCCCGCTGCGGCTGTTTCTCGGCCTCGGCAGTGCCGGCTGCGACGCCCCGCGCTTCGCCCAGGGCCTGGGTGAGGCGCGCCAGGCACTGGCCGTGGCGCAGCGTTTCCCGGAGCGCCTGGGGCTGTGCAGTTTCAACGAGCTTGGCGTGCTGGAGCTGCTGGGCGCGATCCGCGATCGCAGCCTGCTCGACCGCTTCGTCGAGCGCGTGCTCGGCCCGCTGATCGGCGACGACTCGCGCCACCAGCCGGTACTGATGCCGACGCTGGAGGCCTGGTTCGCCGAGAACGGCAACCTGGCCCTGGCCGCGCAGCGCCTGAACGTTCACCGCAATACCTTGAGCTACCGTCTACAGCGCATCGAAGCGCTGACCGGCTGCTCCTTCGACACCCCGCACGACCGCCTGAACATCAGCGTCGCACTGCTGATCCGGCGCCTGTCGTCGCCTGCCTGAGAGGAACCCTGCATGATCATCCACAACGCCCGCCTGCGTGGCCGCGACGGCCTGTACCGCATCACCCTGAACGGCGCCGAGATCGCCGCCATCGATATCCAGACCGCCAGTGCCACCCCGACGGCGGGCGACCTCGACGCGGCCGGAAACCTGGTGGTGCCGCCATTCGTCGAACCGCACATCCACCTCGACGCCACGCTGACCGCCGGCGAGCCGGCCTGGAACATGAGCGGCACGCTGTTCGAAGGCATCGAGCGCTGGGCCGAGCGCAAGGCCCTGGTGACCCATGAAGACACCAAGACCCGAGCCAAGAAAACCATCGACATGCTGGTCGACCACGGCATCCAGCACGTACGCACCCACGTCGACGTCACCGACCCGACCCTGGCGGCGCTCAAGGCCATGCTCGAAGTGCGCGAGGAAACCCGCCACCTGATCGACCTGCAGATCGTCGCCTTCCCCCAGGAAGGCATCGAGTCCTACGCGAACGGTCGCGCCCTGATGGAGCAGGCCATCGAACTGGGCGCCGACGTGGTCGGCGGCATCCCGCACTTCGAGAACACCCGCGACCAGGGCGTGTCGTCGATCAAGTTCCTCATGGAGCTGGCCGAACGCACGGGCTGCCTGGTGGACGTGCACTGCGACGAAACCGACGACCCGCAGTCGCGCTTTCTCGAGGTGCTGGCCGAGGAAGCCCGCGTGCGAGGCATGGGCGCGCGCGTCACCGCCAGCCACACCACGGCCATGGGTTCCTACGACAATGCTTACTGCTCCAAGCTGTTCCGCCTGCTGAAGATGAGCGGCATCAGCTTCGTCTCCTGCCCCACCGAGAGCATCCACCTGCAGGGCCGTTTCGACACCTACCCGAAACGCCGCGGCCTGACCCGCGTGGCCGAGATCGACCGCGCCGGGATGAACGTCTGCTTCGGTCAGGACTCCATCGTCGACCCCTGGTACCCGCTGGGCAACGGCAACATCCTGCGCATCCTCGAGGCCGGCCTGCATATCTGCCACATGCTCGGCTACGACGACCTCAAGCGCAGCCTGGACCTGATCACCGACAACTCGGCGCGCGCGCTGAACCTGGGCGAACGCTACGGCCTGGAAATCGGCCGCCCGGCCAACCTGCTGATTCTCTCGGCGCCGGACGACTACGAGATGGTGCGCAGCCAGGGCCACGCCCTGGTGTCGGTGCGCCACGGCAAGGTGCTGATGCGGCGTACCCCGGCCAGCATCGAACGCAGCTGATCACGTTCCTTGGCGCGTAGGGTGGATGACGCTTTATTCATCCACCGTCGTATCACCCCGTAGCCGGCCGTCGAACGAAGCGATACCCAGGCGACAACGACCACGCCCAGACGGTGGACAAGCTTCGCGTTGTCCACCCTACGCACCTCGCCGTAGGGTGGATGACGCTCTATCCATCCACCAGCGCATCAGCCCGTAACCCGCCGTCGGGCGAAGTGATACCCAGGCGACAACAACCGCGCCCAAGCGGTGGACAAGCTTCGCGTTGTCCACCCTACGCACCTCGCCGTAGGGTGGATGACGCTCCATCCATCCACCAGCGCATCACCCCGTAGCCGGGCGTTGCGCAAAGCGACACCCAGGCGACAACAACCACGCCCAGACGGTGGACAAGCTTCGCGTTGTCCACCCTACGCACCCAGGCACGCAACAGCGGTACCGTGGGAGGGGCTTCAGCCGCGACACCCCATGAAGAGCTCGCGGCTGAAGCCGCTCCTACAATTGCGAGAGCGCCCTACTCCAGCCGCACGCTGGCGGTCATGCCGGCACTCAGGGCGATGTCTTCGGGCAGGCTGGTCAGCCTGATGCGCACCGGGATGCGCTGCGCCAGGCGCACCCAGTTGAAGGTCGGTTCGACATCCGCCAGCAGTTGCCCATCCGGGCTGGCGTTGCGGTCGGTGATGCCACGGCTGATGCTCTCCACCTCACCGCGAATCTCGTCCGTGCCGCCCATCAGCCAGACCTCGACCGGCGCGCCGACCTGGATGCGCGGCAGCTTGGTTTCCTCGAAATAGGCCTGCACGTAGAACGACTGGGTGTCGACCAGGGCCATCACCGCCTGCCCGGCCTTGACGTAGTTGCCCTGCGCCAGCACCAGGTTGGTCACCTGGCCATCGCGCGGTGCACGCACTTCGCTGCGCGCCAGGTTCAGCTCGGCGATACGCAGGTCGGCCTGCGCCTCGCGGTATTCGCCACGCGCCATCTCGGCGCTGATCTTGGCGTTGTCCAGCAGTTCGGCGCTGATCGCCTTGGCGCCCAGGCGCGAGCGGCGCAACGCCTCGTGCTCACGCAGGCTGAGCTGCTGGCGGCGGATGTCCACCACGGCCTGGGCCTTCTCCACCGCAGCCTGGTAGCGATCGCGGTCGATGGTCATCAGCAGGTCGCCGGCCTTGACCTGCTGGTTGTCGCGCACCTTGAGCTCGAGCACCCAGCCGGACACGTCCGGGGCGATGGTCACCACATCCGCGCGCACCCGGGCGTCACGCGTCCAGGGCGAATACATGTAGTGCTGCCAGATCCACGAGCCGGCGAAGATCGCCGCCGCCACCATGGCCAGGGTGATACCGACACGAATGGCCGAATGCATGCTTCTCTCCTCAATGCGCCAGGACGGCCATCACGGCCGCCAGGACGCAGACATATAGGGCACAGTCGAACAGGGCCTCGTGCCAGATCCAGCGCGTCAGCCCGATGCGCTGCAAGCCGAGGCGCAACGCGCCGGTCAGCAGCAGCGCCAATACCGCGTAGATCGCCATGGGGCTCAGCAACACGCCGCCCAGCGACCACTCATGCAAGCCCATGGGCTTCTCCTCTCAGGTGACACCACTGGCGCCAGCCGTTCTGCAATTGCGACAGGGCGGCGTCGGCCAGGCGCCGTTCGATGCTCGGCGCCAGGGCAGCCAGCGCCTGGCGCAGCTCGGTCGCGGGCGCATCCAGCGCATCCCGACGGCCCGGCGTCGGGCCCCGCTCCAGCACCTCGTCCAGCTGCTGCAGGAAACGCTGTTGCGCCTGCGTCAGGTCGGCGTCGACATGCGCCAGGCAGGCGCGCAGGTGCAGCAACTCGTCACCCAGATCGAGCCCGGCGACACCATCGTCCCAGCGGCTGCGCGCACGGTCCGGTCGTGCCGGGTAGTGCCGCGCCAGCTGCAACAGGCGATCGGCCATGCGCCCGCCGAACCAGTTCTCCGCACGCCCCAGGTCCCGCCGGGTCAGGCGGCCGAGGTCGAGCAGGATGGCCTGCATCAGGCGCCGGCCATGCCACACCGGGTCACGCAGGCCGATCAGCTTGAAGGCCAGCACCGCACAGCCCACGCCCAGCAGCATGCCGGGGGCCTCGTTGAGGAAGTAGGCCACGTCATAGCCGACACCGGCCGGCGGCAGGCAGAGCACGACCAGGTGCAGGCAGAACGAGGTCGAGGTCGCCGCCAGCGCTGGCTTGGCCATGCCCAGCACGCCGAAGAACAGTGGCACGCCGAGCACCAGGGCGAGCATGGGGAAACCGTCGATCTGCGGCATCAGGATCTGCCCGACGAAGAACGCCACCGGCAGCGCATAGAAAATGCCGCGCAGGAACATCATGCCAATTGCCGGTGCCGCCTCCAGCCGGGCGAACAGGCTGCAGACCACCGCGCCGAGCAGCATCGCACCGATCGCGTGGGTCCAGCCGGTGGCCATCCAGAATGCGGCCAGCGCCAGAAAGGTCAGGCCGCTGCGCGCGCCATAGACCAGCGCCGTCTGCCAGTCGTAGTGCCAGGACAGCGCTCGCGGCGCATCCTCCGGTGCCTGACCCTGCTCCACCGCCTGCAGCGCGCGGCGAGCCTCAGCGACGCGCAGCAGGAGAACGGCCAGGCGCTCCAGGCACAGCTGCTGGGTGGCGCTCAGGGTCTCGTCCAGCGCCGCCTCGCGCAGGCGAGCGAGCAGTTCGGAGAGCTCCCCGGGCTGTGCCTGCAACTGCGCCTGCACCTGCTGCAGCCAGGGCGCGACCCGCTGCGCCTCGTCGGCACCGAGCTGTCGCCATTGCCGAGCCACGCCACGGGCCAGGCGCAGCATGCCGAGCAGGTCGCGACTGAGCACGCGCAGGGCGATGGCCCGCTGGCGCCCCCGCTCGCCTTCGAACCAGGCATGTTCGCGCTGGGCGTCCACGGCGACGATACGCGCCAGCACTTCCAGCAGGCCCTGGCGCGAATCGCCCTCCTCCCCGGCCAGGGCCTGGCACACGGCCTTGACGCCGGCCAGCCAGGTGTCGCGCGCCTGCTGCACCAGTTGCCGCTCGACCCGCTGCGGCCAGAGCAGGGCGCTGCTCAGCGTGGCGCAGACCAGTCCCAGGCAGATCTCGGTGGAGCGGGCGATGGCTTCGTCGAAGATCACATGGGGCTTGCCGATGGCCGGCAGGCCGATGATCGCCACCGTGTAGCCGGCCAGGACGAAGGAATAGGCCCAGGCGCTACGCAGCATGGTCGAAACGGCGGTACAGAGCGCCAGCCACAGGGCGAAGGCAAGCAGGAACAGCCAGGGTGTCTGGGCGAACAGGGCCATCATCACCACGGCCATGAAGGTGCCGACCATGGTGCCGAGCAACCGCGCCAGGCCCTTCTGTACCACCATGCCGGACAGCGGCTGGGCGACGATGAAGGCCGTCATCAGCGCCCATTGCGGCTGTTCGAGGCCGAGCCGCAGCGCGAGCCATAGCGCCAGCCCGCCGCCAAGCAGCGTCTTGACGGCGAACTGAACAGCCTGGGCACTGGGCGCCAGGAAAGCCTGCAGGGAATCTCGCATGGACAGGGATTCGGAACGTGACGATTTGAAGATAGACGACGGCTCGAGCGAGCAGCCAAACAAAGCCAATTATTAGCTAGCTATCTAATTTCGTCCAGCCCCCTGCCCAACTTTCCCTGCCAGGAGACCGTCAACCGGAGCGACAGGCAAAAAAATGGGCGACCGAAGTCGCCCGAATTGCCTTGCGTGCCCAGTTGACCGGAAGGATCAGCTCTGCTTGCGCTTGTGAGCATCCTTCCAGATGAAGTAACCAACACCCCCGAAGAACGCGACCATCAGAAGAACGGTGCCGACTCCGGCGAGAACCACTGTATCGACGAACATGGCTGCCTCCTGTTGTGCCTGTCTGTCTGGGATGGCTTCACGTTATCAGCGCCAGCCCCGGCACCATTGATCTGGATCAATGCTCGCCACCCCCTCGCCCGACGGTTGCCCGGGAAACTGATCCAGGTCAACGAAACCCCCCCGACGCAGCGCGCCAGTGCCTGCCACTGCCCCTTGCAGAGGACCAGCGCCCCGCTCGCCGACATCGCTGCTTGCGCTTGCACAAAAATTAATTGAGTGTTTAATTAATAATTTTCCAGGACCTTCCAGCCATGCCCCGCCCACGCACTCCAGGTCGTCCCAGCGGTGAAGCGCAGCAGCGCGAACGCCTGCTCGACGCCGCCTGCCAACGCTTCGCCCAGCAGGGCATCCAGGCCAGCAGCCTGCGCGGCATCGCCGAGGCCGCGCAGGTGACGCCGGCGCTCATCCACTACTACTTCGGCAACAAGCCCAAGCTGACCCAAGCGGTGATCGACGAGCGCCTGATGCCCGAGTTCGAGCGCCTCGCCGGATGCCTGGAGCAAGCCGGCGATACCCCGCTGGAACAGGTCCGCACGCTGGTCACCGAACTGGCGGCCATCGTGGCGAAACATCCCTGGCTCCCGCAGCTGTGGGCGCGGGAAGTGCTCACCGAAGGGGGCGCCCTGCGCAGCCTGCTGACCCAGCGCATCGCTCCCTTGCTGCCGCTGCGCCTGGCCCAGCGTTTCGCTGCGGCGCAGCAACGCGGCGAGCTGCACGACGCCATCGACCCTCGCCTGCTGGTGGTCTCGCTGATCGGCGCCACCATGCTGCCCTACGCCGCCGCTCCGCTCTGGCGCGGCATCTTCGCCAGCGCCGAGATCGCCGACCAGAGGATGGTCGAGCACACCCTGGCGCTGTTCGCCCATGGACTGGAGGTGCCTGATGGCCATTGATCGACGACTGCTCTGCCTGCTGCTGGTGCTGCCACTGGCCGCCTGCAACGAACCGGCGCAGCAACCGCTGCTGGGCACCCTGGAGTGGGACCGCATCGGCCTGCCTGCCGAGGTCTCGGAGCGCGTGCTGGAGTGGAAGGTCAGCGAAGGCGAGCAGGTCGTGTCCGGCCAGTTGCTGCTGGAGCTCGACCCGCGCCGGCTGGACGCCCGCGTCCGTCAGGCCGAGGCCGAGCTGAACCAGGCCAACGCCCGCCTGGAAGAGCTGAGCAACGGCGCACGCATCGAACAGATCCAGGCCGCCAGCGCCAGCCTCCAGCAGGCCAGGGCCGAACGCGACGAAGCCGTGCGCGACGAACGCCGCATCAGCGCCCTGTATGCCCGTGGCCAGGTGGCCGTGGCCGAGCGTGACCGCGCCCGCGCCACCCGCGACCGCCTGGTGGCCGCCAGTGAGGCCAGCGCCGCCCGCCTGCGCGAACTGACCAACGGCACCCGCCCGGAGCAGGTCGAACAGGCCAGCGCCGCCGTCGAAGCCGCCACCGCGCAGCTGGAGCGGCTGCGCCTGGACCGCGAGCACCTGAGCCTGCACGCGCCGCGCGCCGGTCGCGTCGACGCCCTGCCGTTCCACCCCGGCGATCAGCCACCGATGAACGCGGAACTGGTCAGCCTGCTGGTCGGCGAGGCGCCCTATGCGCGCCTGTTCATTCCCGCCTCGGTACGCCCGACGCTGGCCATCGGCGCTACCCTGCGGGTCCGGGTCGAAGGTCATGAGCGCCCCCTGCAGGCACGCATCCGCAGCATCGCCAGCGAAGCCAGCTTCACACCCTACTACGCCCTGAACGGTGATGACGCCAGCCGCCTGACCTACCGCGCCGAAGCCGTGCTGCTGGGTGACGAGGCCCGCGATCTGCCAGCCGGCCTGCCACTGCAGGCGGAGCGTAGCGACGATGAGTGAGACGGTGATCCGCGCCAGCCGCCTGAGCAAGCGCTTCGGCGATCTGACCGCCGTCGACGGCCTCGACCTGCGCGTCGAACGCGCCGAGGTGTTCGGCTTCCTCGGTCCCAACGGCTGCGGCAAGTCGACCACCATCCGCATGCTCTGCGGCCTGCTGCTGCCCAGCGCGGGAGAGATCGAGGTGCTGGGCTACCGGATTCCGCAGGATGCCGAAGCGCTCAAACGACGCATCGGCTACATGACGCAGAAATTCTCGCTGTACGAGGACCTGACGGTGGCCGAGAACCTCGACTTTCTCGCCAGCATCCAGGGCCTGGGGCGGGCGCAGGCACGCAAGCGGGTCGCGGAGCTGCTCGAGCGCTACTGGCTGGGCGACCTGCGTGACCGCCTGTCCGGCACCCTCAGCGGCGGCCAGAAACAGCGCCTGGCCCTGGCCGGCGCCGTGCTGCACGAGCCCGACCTGCTGTTGCTCGACGAACCGACCAGCGCCGTCGACCCGCAGTCGCGCCGGGAATTCTGGGACTCGCTGTTCGAGCTGGCCGAAGCCGGTACGACCCTGCTGGTCTCGACCCATTACATGGACGAGGCCGAACGCTGCACGCGCCTGGGCATACTCGACAGCGGGCGACTGGTCGCCGACGGCAGCCCCGCCGAGCTGATGGCGCGCCTGCCCGGACAACCGCTGCTGGTGGAATGCGCCCAGCCGCGCCAGGCGCAACGGGCGCTGCAAGGCCTGCCGGCGATCTACGCCAGCGCGCAGATCGGCGCCTCGCTGCGCCTGCTCAGCGCCACCGACGATGCCCGCGAGCAGGTCGAACGGCGTCTGGCCGAGGCTGGCGTGCAGGCACGGGTCCGCGCGACCGAAGCGAATCTGGAGGATGTCTTCGTCGCCGTGACGCGCCGCCCCGACATTCAGGGAGCAACGCCATGAACCTGCGTCGACTAGCTGCCATCGTGCTCAAGGAACTGCGCCAACTGCGCCGCGACCGCCTGACCTTCGCCATGATCGTCGGCATCCCCGTCATGCAGTTGGTGCTGTTCGGCTATGCCATCAATCTCGACGTGCGCGGCCTGCCCAGCGCCGTGCTCGATCAGGCCAACACGGCCCGCTCGCGCGAAGTGGTGGCCGAGATCGGCGCCAGCCAGGTGCTCGACCTGCGCTACCGGCTGTCGAGCGAGCAGCAACTGCAGACGCTGCTGCGGCGGGGCGAGATCAGCGCCGCGCTGGTCATCCCCGCCGATTTCGAGACACGCCTGGCCCGCCCCAACCCCGAGCGCACGCCCCTGCAACTGGTGGTCGACGGCTCCGATCAGGTGGTCCAGGCCTCGGCGCGGCAACTGGCGAGCTACCCGCTTCCCGGTTGGCAGGCCACGCCGTCGATGACCGTGGTGAACTTCTACAACCCCGAACGCCTGGCGCCCCTGAACACCGTACCCGGCCTGATCGGCGTGATCCTGACCATGACCATGGTGCTGTTCACCGCCATCGCCCTGGTGCGCGAGCGCGAACGCGGCAACATGGAGATGCTCATCACCACGCCGGTCTCGCCCTGGGAGCTGACGCTGGGCAAGGTGCTGCCGTTCGTCGGCATCGGCCTGGTGCAGGTGACGGTCGTCCTGCTGGTCGGCTGGCAACTCTTCGCCGTGCCGGTGCGCGGCTCGCTGCTGGCGCTGTACGCGGCGTCACTGCTGTTCATCTTCGCCAGCCTGACCCTTGGCGTCTTCATCTCGACGCTGGCGCGCAGTCAGTTCCAGGCGATGCAGATGGCCTTCTTCACCTTCCTGCCGCAGATATTGCTGTCCGGCTTCATGTTTCCCTTCGCCGGGATGCCCAAGGCCGCGCAGTGGCTGGCCGAGGTGCTGCCGCTGACGCATTTCCTGCGCCTGGCGCGCGGCATCATGCTGCGCAACGCGACCCTGGCCGAACTCTGGGTGGAGGTGCTGGCACTGAGCGTCTTCACCCTGGCGATGCTGGTGATCGCGGTATCCCGCGTGCGCAAGCGCCTGGACTGAGCAGGCTGGCGGCTCAGCGTTTCTTCGGTTTGCCCTTCGACTTCTTCTTGCCCTTGCCCAGTGGCAGGACCTGCTCGAAGACCTGACGCATGTCGTTGAGGCGCTTGTCGTTGAGGTCGTGGATACGCTTGTCGCGCTCGGCGGCGAAGTCGATCAGTTTTTCGTCATTGCTCATAGCGGAAACCGGATCAGGCGAAAGGTCAGATTCAGGCGCGGCGCGCAGGCTTGGCGCGTCTTCGCCACTTGATGTTGCCAATGATGCTGGGTCGGCCCGCGCATGACCAGTAGCGAGCCATGCTCCAGGGTCAGCGAATGCTCGATGCGCGTGGCGCCCACGCGGCGCAGGTCGAAGCGCCGGCTGCCGCCCAGGTTGAGCGAGGCGATCAGCGGCTCGCGCCCCAGTTCGGGCTCGGCGTCGCTGTGCCAGCCCATGGAGTCCTGGCCGTCGCGGTAGTAGTTGAGCAGCACGGCGTTGAGCGCCTGCCCCACCTCGGCCATGAGCCGCTGGCGGATGTCGTCGAGCAGCGCCGTCCACGGCAGCGGCTCGTGCACCTTCCCGGAGTAGCGATAACGCGCCTCGGGCTCGCCATACCAGGCGGTCAGGCGCGGGGTGCGGTGGTAACGCCCATGGATGAACAGCTCCGGCTGCTGCCAGGGCGTCTGCTCGACCAGCGCCTGCAGCCAGCGCTCGGCCAGCGCCGCGTCCACCCAGCCAGGCAGGTAGTCCAGCTCGGCATCGGCGATGGCGGGTAACGGGTCGGCGAACAGCATGAAGATCTACACAGCAAGAATTGAAAGGAGTGTCTCAGACTTCCACATCCACCCACAGCCCCTGCCGTGGCAGATCACCCAGCGCCTCCTGCATCTCCTCCGGCTCGGCCTCGGCCAGTTGCTCCGGGGTGTAGCCTCGCCGCTGGCGGCGGCGCTGCTCTTCACGCAGCAGTTCCTCGGCTTCCTGCGGGTGTCGCTTGTCCAGGCTCAGCGCACTCTCCTTGGCGCTCTCCTCGGCCGGGGTCACCGGTGGAATCTCGGGCTTGGGCTTGATCACGTCCTGCGAGGCAGTGACCGGCACCAGGCTGTGGGGGATCGGTGGCAGCATGCAACAGCACCTCCTTTGTAAGGCTGTCGGCCCCGTCATCCGCGACTTTAGCAGGCCGTTGAAAAGCTACCAGCGCTGCCATTGCTGCGTTAAGAACAGGCTCGTGCGCGAGCCCGATCAAAATGCTCACTTACAGCGGGCAAACTCCGCTTCTCGCCTGTTCTTGCCTTGCGCTGGCTGCCTCGCCTGCGTTTTTCGACGGCCTGTTAGCCGGTGCTCACTACACTTTCGACTGACGGGCACTGCGATAGTGCCACGAGCGCTTTGGCCGTGGCGCGGCATCCGTTACCATAGCCGGCTTTTTCACGCGGGAGACAGACAGGCATGGCGCAATATCAACCGGGGCAACGCTGGATCAGTGACAGCGAAGCGGAACTGGGTCTGGGAACCATCCTTACCGAGGAAGGCCGCCTGCTCACCGTGCTCTACCCGGCCACCGGCGAAACCCGCCAGTACGCCACGCGCAATGCCCCGCTGACCCGCGTGCGCTTCGCACCGGGTGACGAGATCACCCATTTCGAAGGCTGGAAGCTGACCGTGCAGGAGGTCGAGGACATCGACGGCCTGCTGGTCTATCACGGCCTCAACGCCCAGCATCAGCCGGTCACGATGCCGGAAACCCAGCTGTCGAACTTCATCCAGTTCCGCCTGGCCAGCGACCGCCTGTTCGCCGGCCAGATCGATCCGTTGTCCTGGTTCGCCCTGCGCTACCACAGCCTGGAACACAACAGCCGCCTGCTGCAGTCGTCCCTCTGGGGGCTCGGTGGCGCCCGCGCCCAGCCGATCGCGCACCAGCTGCACATCGCTCGCGAAGTGGCCGACCGTATCGCCCCACGCGTACTGCTGGCCGACGAAGTGGGCCTGGGCAAGACCATCGAGGCCGGCCTGGTGATTCATCGCCAGCTGCTCTCCGGGCGTGCCGGGCGCGTGCTGATCCTGGTGCCGGAAAACCTGCAGCACCAGTGGCTGGTGGAGATGCGCCGCCGCTTCAACCTCGACGTGGCCCTGTTCGACGCCGAGCGCTTCATGGAAAGCGATGCCAGCAACCCCTTCGAGGATTGCCAGCTGGCGCTGGTCGCCCTGGAGTGGCTGAAGGACGACGAGAAGGCCCAGGACGCGCTGTTCGCCGCCGGCTGGGACCTGCTGGTGGTCGACGAGGCGCATCACCTGGTCTGGCACCCGGAGCGCGTCAGCCCCGAATACGCCCTGGTCGAGCAACTGGCCGAGGTCATTCCCGGCGTGCTGCTGCTCACCGCCACCCCGGAACAGCTCGGCCAGGACAGCCACTTCGCCCGCCTGCGCCTGCTCGATCCCAACCGCTTCCATGACCTGGAGGCCTTCCGCGCCGAAAGCAGCCAGTACCGCCCGGTTGCCGAAGCGGTGCAGGAGCTGCTCGATCAGGACAGCCTCAGCGCCCAGGCACGCGATGCCATCGGCGGCTTCCTCGGCGACGAAGGCCGTGAGCTGCTCGATGCCATCGACGGCGGCGACAACGAGGCCCGTGCGCGCCTGGTACGCGAGCTGCTCGACCGCCACGGCACCGGCCGCCTGCTGTTCCGCAACACCCGCGCCGCGGTACAGGGGTTCCCCGAGCGCGAGCTGCACGCCTACCCGCTGCCCAGCCCGGACGAGTACCTCGAGCTGCCGCTGGGCGAGCATGCCGAGCTGTACCCCGAAGTCAGCTACCAGGCCCAGGACGAGATCGACGACGAGCAGCGCTGGTGGCGCATCGACCCGCGCGTCGAGTGGCTGATCGACAACCTGAAGATGCTCAAGAAGTTCAAGGTGCTGGTGATCTGCGCCCACGCCGAGACCGCGCTGGACCTGGAAGACGCCCTGCGCGTGCGCTCCGGCATCCCGGCCACGGTGTTCCACGAGGGTATGAGCATCCTCGAGCGTGACCGCGCCGCCGCCTACTTCGCCGACGAGGAGTTCGGCGCGCAGGTGCTGATCTGTTCCGAGATCGGCTCCGAAGGCCGCAACTTCCAGTTCGCCCATCACCTGGTGCTGTTCGACCTGCCGGCCCACCCGGACCTGCTCGAGCAACGCATCGGCCGTCTCGACCGTATCGGCCAGAAGCACCGCATCCAGGTGCACGTGCCGTACCTGGAGAACAGCCCGCAGGAGCGCCTGTTCCAGTGGTATCACCAGGCGCTCAACGCCTTCCTCGCCACGTGCCCGACCGGCAACGCCCTGCAGCATCAGTTCGGCCCGCGCCTGCTGCCGATGCTGGAGAACGCCGACGACGGCGAGTGGCAGCAACTGGTCGACGAGGCCACCGCGGAGCGCATCCGCCTCGAGGGCGAACT
>MDSZ01208251.1_pt1 | contig 42050 bp, 46 predicted proteins | sample 811201 | NCBI WGS metagenome assembly MDSZ01 (sample SAMN05326647, study PRJNA326480) | marine metagenome | isolation source: seawater | place: Indian Ocean: North | collected 2010 | reverse complement strand
TTATTTTGGAGGTGCGGACCGGATTCGAACCGGTGTACTCGGCTTTGCAGGCCGGTGCGTAGCCTCTCCGCCACCGCACCAATATTCTTTAATCTATTGTAATCACTATTAATACTAAATATATTAATCAATACTTATACACTAATAAAAAAAATGCACGAAAAATTTTTTCAAATAGCCAGAACAAACATGGTGAAAAATCAAATTTTACCAAATAACGTTAAAGAAAAAGGATTAATTGAGGCCTTACTTAATACTAAAAAAGAACTTTTTGTACCCAAAGAGTTTCATGACTTAGTCTACAGCGATGCTGACATTATTTTTGGTGAGCAAAGATTTTTAATAAGAACTTTCATAATCGCTAAGATGCTAGAAAAATGTAAATTCTCGAAAAATAATTCTATTCTAGTTGTTGGTTGTTTAACAGGCTACTCAATTGCTTTAATTTCAAAACTTGTTAACTATGTTTTTGGAATTGATAATGACAGAGATTTCGTTGAAATGGCTACGAAGAATATTGGTGATTTAAATATTTTAAACTGTTCAGTTTACTACAAAAAAGATCTTTCGACAGGCTTAAGTCGAAATGCTCCTTATGATAAAATTTTTATTGAGGGATCCGTTAATAGTATTCCTACAGCACTTATAAAGCAATTAAAAGATGATGGAGAAATTTACGCAGTAATCAAAAAAGAGGATTCTGTTGGTGAATTTGTTAGAGGACTTCGTGTAAGATCAGGTCTTTCTTTCGAAAAATTTTTTAATACCGATGTTAATATACTTGAGGATTTCATAATCTGAGATTATGAATATGAAAAAACTACTTATTTTTTTTATTTTAATAAAAATTTCAGGCAATGTTATTGCTGAACCATTTATTAATAAAGACCTTGCAAAGTCTCTTGCGGAATTATATGAATTTAATCCCAAAATAAATTATGAAAGAGAAATTCTTAAATCAAAAGATGAACTCCTACCAAGAGCTTTTTCAAATTTTAGACCAGAGATATCGGGATATTATCAAAAAGGTAAAGTGGATACAAACTCTCAGGGATTTAATATTACCTCTGATGGAATACGTACAGAGACAAATAAGGGGCTTATAGTTTCACAAAGGGTTTTTGATGGTGGTAGTAGTTTAAGTGAAATTCAAGTCTCCAAACACGAAATTTTTTCTCAAAGATTTTTTTTGAGAAATATTGAACAAGAAGTTTTTTTAGATGGAATAAATTTGTATGCTGAAGTTGCTACAGAGAATTCAAATTTAAAACTTAAAGATAAAAATGTTGAAGTTTTAAAAAGACAATTGGAACTTACTAAAGAACAATTTCAAATTGGTGAAGTAACAATGACTGATGTATCAATTGCTGAGGCCAGGTTGTCTTTAGCAGAATCAGAAAATCTACAATCAATAAATAATCTAAATTCTTTAAAAGCAAAGTTTCTCTCTGTTTTTGGAGTAATACCAGGAAAACCCGAAATAAAAATACCATTAAAGCAAAACAATAAAGATTTAAGTGAATTAAAAAATATAGCATATGAGAATAATCCAAAAATTAAAGGAGTTGAATACAAAATTAGGTCTTTAGAAAAGCAAATTCAGTCATTAAAAAGAAAACAATTACCCTCAGTTAAACTTGAAGCTGAGGCAAAAATTAATGAAGGGTATTTTAGAACAGATAGTAAAAGAGAAGTTTTATCCGCGTTTGCTAAAATAGATATACCGATATATCAATCAGGTAATGCTTCGTCAAAAATAAGAGAAGTTAAAAAACAAAAATTTGCTGAAATGGAACTTTTGAAAATGGAAACCAAAAACCTTGAATATAATTTGGTATCCTCAAAATCATCATATGATTATTCACTTTCAAGGATTAATGCTTTTAAAAAACAAATAGAATCAAATAAAATTTACCTAGAAGGACTCAAACAGGAATTACAACTTGGCGAAAGAACTACGCTGGATGTTCTAAATGGTGAGCAAGAATTGCTAGAATCTTCTTTGGGCTTGATTAACGCTTATAAAGAATACTTTACATCTTACTATAGACTTTTGTTTCATATGGGTAAACTTAATGCTAAAGATCTCAAACTACCCGTTATTCTATTTGATGAAAAAAAGAACTATAACAAGGTTAAAGGAAAATGGTTAGATATAATTGAGTAGTATTTATGTTGTCAAAGAGATTTAATTTTTTAGAGATTGAAAAAAAAAAAATATCTGAGTGGGAAGATATAAATTTATTTAAATTCAAAAAAGAAAAAAAACAACAACCTTATACTATTATTATGCCTCCACCAAATGTTACTGGAAGTTTACATATGGGGCACGCCTTAACATTTACCCTGCAAGATGTATTAATAAGATTTTACAAAAAATTAGGTAAAAATACTTTGTGGCAACCAGGAACTGATCATGCAGGCATTGCAACAGAATTAATTGTAGAAAAAAAAATTTCTTTAGAAAAACAAAAAACAAAAAAACAAATTGGTCGTGAAAAATTTTTAAAAGAAGTATGGAAATGGAAAGAGGAGTCAGGAGATAAAATTGTTGATCAGTTAAAAAGATTAGGAACCTCAGTTGATTGGTCAATAAGTAAATTTACTTTGGATGATGATTGCAGTAAAGCGGTTAAAAAAGCTTTCATTGATTTATACAATTCTGACTATATTTATCAAGATGAGAGACTGGTAAATTGGGATCCAATGTTAAAAACTGCTGTTTCAGACCTTGAAGTAAATCAAAAAGAAGTAGAAGGTAATTTATGGTTTATAAAGTATAAAATTCTAGACTCTGATAATTATATTTCTGTTGCAACCACAAGACCAGAGACAATGTTTGGTGATACTGCTATAGCTATTCATCCTAAAAATAAGGAACTAAAATCAATTATAGGTAAAGAAGCAATAGTCCCATTATGTGAAAGAATCATCCCAATTATTTCTGATGAGTATGCTGATCCAAAAAAAGGAACTGGGGCAGTTAAAATTACTCCAGCACATGATTTTAATGATTTTTTAATTGGAAAAAAACATAACCTTGCTTCAATATCAGTCCTCGATGAAGAGGCAAAAATGAATAAAAATGCTCCTAAAAAATTTTTTGGACTTGATAGGTACAAAGCAAGAAAAAAAATAATCCAAAGTTTAAATGATTCAAATCATTTAGAAAAAATAAAAAAAAATAAAATGTTTGTTCCTATTGGTGAAAGATCAGGGACTGTGATTGAACCTTTTTTGACTAAACAATGGTTTTTAAATTCAAAAAAATTATGTTTAAAAGTAAATAAATCAATTGAACAAAATCAAATAAAGTTTTTTCCAAAATCATGGATGAATACTTTCAAGCATTGGATTAAAAATATAGAGCCATGGTGTATTTCAAGACAAATTTGGTGGGGACACAGGATTCCAATATGGTATACAAAAAATGGTGATAATGTTGCAGCAATGAGTCTATCTGAAGCCAAAAAAATTTTGAAAAATCAAAAAAAAGATTTTAAAAATGTCCATCAAGATAATGATGTTCTTGATACTTGGTTTTCTTCAGCTTTATGGCCATTTTCTACTTTAGGTTGGCCTAATAAAAGTGATACTTTAAAAAAACATTATCCATCAAATGTTCTAGTAACTGGGTTTGATATTATTTTCTTTTGGGTAGCAAGAATGATAATGATGGGTCTTTTTTTCCAAAAAAAAATACCATTTAAAAATATTTACATCCATCCATTAGTTAAAGATGAAAATGGAGAAAAAATGTCTAAATCCAGAGGTAATGTTATAGATCCATTAGAAATTATTAAACTATATGGTGCTGATTCACTTAGATTTACTCTCGCTAATTTATCAACACAAGGGAGAGACATCAAATTATCTAATAAGTTGGTTGAAAACAGCAGAAACTTTTTAACCAAAATTTGGAATGTTGCTAGATTTTCAGAATTTAACAATTTTTCTTTAGATGCAAATTTTGACTATAAAAAAAATAAACTTTTACTTAATGAGTGGATTATTTACCGACTTTGTATAACTAAAGAAAAAATTTTGAAAAATCTTAATGATTACAAATTTAATCTCTTATTAAATGAATTGTACCATTTTGTTTGGAATGATTTTTGTGATTTATATCTTGAGTTTTGTAAGATTTATTTAAAAGATGAAAATTATAAAACTGAAATATCTAATAACTTCAGCCAGGTTTTTAAAATAATTTTAAACTTTCTTAATCCAATCATTCCATTTATAACAGAAGAAATTTCTAACAAACTAAAGTACTCTGATAAAAGTCTTTTTAACGAAACACTTGATTATAAAGTATTAAACATAAAAAAAAGAAAAACCAATAAAATAAAAGATTTTGAACAAATGATCACTTTTATTAAGAAATTAAGATCTGAATTTGATGATAATATAATTAGAAATTCAATATTATTAATTTCGTCAAAATCTAGAGTTTCATGGATTGATAATTTTAGCACACTAATAAAACAGTTGTTATCTATTGAAAAAATTTTATATACACAAAAACCTATAAATTCAGATTGCTTTGTAATTTCTAATGTCAAGTTTAGTGTTAATAAATTTGGAAAAGAAACAATAGATAAGTCTGCTATTAAACAAAAAATAGACCATTACGAAAGTGAAATTAAATTTTTTGAAAAAAAATTAAATAATAAAAATTTTTTAGAAAAAGCCCCGCCAAATATAGTTAATGAAAACAGAAATAAATTATTAGAGGCAAAAAAGAATCTAAAAATTTTAAAGAATGATGTATAAAATTAAATATCAAAAAATTACTTTTATATCCAATAGAAAAAAAATACTAAAAAATTTACAACAAATTTTTTTTTTCTATGGAATTGGAAACTCAAGTAGTGATTTTGATTTTTTACTTAAGAAAATAAGCAAAACTTATCAAATTATAATTCCAGAATTACCAGGACATAATTATGAAGATTTTTATGATAACCTTTCTCTTACAAACTTTAGTAGACTAATCTCATTGTTTATAAAAAAAAATAAAATGAGTAATCTTATATTTTTTTCGCATTCGGTTGGTGGAATTATTCCAATCTTACTTGCAAAAAATCTTAAGCAAAAAGTGTTTTTTAAAAAATTTATTAATTATGAGGGAAATCTTACAAATTATGATACTAATACAACAACTAAGAAAACTTCAAATTACAAAATGAATGAATTTAAATTAAAGTTTAAAAAACTAATTGAAATTTGTGAACAATCAGACTTAAAGAGCTTAAAATTGTGGTCGAAATCGCTTAAAAAAACAAATCCAAAAGCATTTCATAAAATTTCTAAAGAAGCAGTTTTTTATAGCGAAGGAAAAAAATTATTAGAATTTTTTAGAGTTTTTTTTAAAAAAAAAATTTATGTTTACGGTTCAAAAACTGAATTATCATTACCTGAGTTTTGTTTTGGATCAATAAGACATAAAATAGACAAAACAGGGCATTTTGCTTTTTTTGATAATAAAAAAAACTTCACCAAAATCTTTTTCAAATTATTAAATACTTATTAAGATGATCGATAAATCAAAATTACCCAGTAGGCATGTAAGTTTGGGCTCTAAAAGCTCACCACACAGATCTTATTACTATGCAATGGGACTTTCAGAAAAGGAAATTAACCAGCCATTTGTTGGTGTGGCGACTTGTTGGAATGAATCAGCACCATGTAATATTTCTTTGTCAAGACAAGCACAAGCTACAAAAAAAGGTGTAAAAAAAAATAAAGGCACACCAAGAGAATTCACAACTATAACAGTTACAGATGGAATAGCAATGGGTCATGAAGGAATGAAATCCTCTTTAGTTTCCAGGGAAATTATTGCTGATTCTGTTGAAGTATCAATGAGGGGACATTGTTATGATGGTTTGGTGGGTATAGCTGGTTGTGACAAGTCACTTCCTGGTTTGATGATGGCTATGTTAAGATTAAATGTTCCGTCTGTTTTTCTTTATGGGGGATCAATTTTACCTGGTAAATACAAAGAACGTGAAGTCACCATACAAGACGTTTTTGAGGCTGTAGGTCAATTTGATTCAAAAAAAATATCTCAACAAGAATTATGCGAATTAGAAAAGGTAGCTTGTCCTTCAGCAGGATCATGTGGTGGTCAGTTTACAGCAAATACAATGGCATGTGTAGCCGAGGCCATAGGCCTAGCATTACCTGGATCATCTTCAACTCCAGCACCTTTTGAATCTAGAGATGATTATGCATTTGACTCAGGTTTTGTTGTAATGGATCTCATTAAAAATCAAATTAAACCAAGAGATATTGTTTCGAGAGATTCATTAATTAATGCTGCAAGAATTGTAGCTTGCAGTGGGGGCTCGACTAATGCTGCTTTACACCTTCCTGCTTTAGCAAACGAAATTGGTATTAAATTCGATATCTTTGATGTTGCAGAAATATTCAAAGAAACACCATATATTGTTGATTTAAAACCCGGTGGTAAATATTTGGCAAAGGATCTTTATGAGATTGGGGGAGTCCCTATTATTATGAAAGCCCTATTAGATGGAGGGTTATTGAATTCAGATTGTTTAACAGTTACTGGAAAAACTATTAGTGAAAATTTAAAAGATATAAATATTGATTATAATAATCAAAAGATAGTTTATTCGACTAAAAACCCAATTTCCAAAACAGGAGGGGTTGTTGGCTTAAAAGGAAACCTTTCTCCCGATGGATCGATAGTAAAAGTTGCTGGTATGAAATCACTTTATTTTAAGGGTAAAGCAAGATGTTTTGACTGTGAGGAAGATGCTTTTGAGGCTGTAAGTAAGAAAAATTATTCTGAAGGTGATGTTTTAGTTATTAGATATGAGGGTCCTAAAGGAGGACCTGGCATGAGAGAAATGTTGGCTACAACTGCCGCTCTTTATGGGCAAGGAATGGGTGATAAAGTTGCTTTGATTACAGATGGAAGATTCTCAGGGGCTACTAGGGGGTTTTGTGTTGGTCATGTGAGCCCTGAGGCAGCTGTTGGTGGCCCAATTGCTCTAGTCAAGGATGGTGACGAGATTGAAATAGACGCAAAAGTTGGAACTATAAAGCTTAATGTAGAAAATACAGTGTTAGAGGAAAGAAAAAAAAAGTTAAAAGTAAATCAAAATGATTTTACTTCAGGAGCTTTATGGAAATTTTCAGAAGCTGTTGGCTCTGCAAGATATGGTGCTGTAACACACCCTGGAGGATTTAAAGAAAAAAAAGTATACTCTGATATATAAAATTTTCTAAGTAGTAATTTTTATCCACAAAGGTATATGATCAGATGGTTTGATTTTTGAACGAAACTCTTTTTCAAATTGTATTGTTTCGGTTATTTGTGATATTCCAGGACTAACAAGAAAATGATCTATCAAAAGCCCATAATTTCTCTCCCATGATGATTTTTGATAGTCCCAGAAAGAATATTTTTTTCCAGGCTTATGATAAAGCCTAACAATATTAGTTAGCCCAGAAAATAAAAGTTCTCTGAACTTTTGTCTGGATATATGGTTGCCTAATGCATCATTTCTCCAATTCTCAAAATCCTGTACGTCTCTAGTGTCATCAAGAACATTGAAATCACCGGCTAAAATTACATTTTTTCGTTCTTTAATTAAATTTTTGATAACTACAATTAGTTCATCAAGCCATCTAATTTTAAAATCAAATTTTTCTTTATTTTCTAGTGGGTTTCCATTGGGACAATAAACATTAATTAAATTTATATTTAAATTATTCTTAATATTTATTCCACAGATCCTTGCTTGATAATTAAGTATATCAGAATCAAAATTTAACTCTTTAAAAGAAATTGACTTTTTTATTAATATTGCAACTCCGTGACGACCTTTTTCTCCATTTATAACTAATTTATAATTTCTAAATTGATCAGGAAATTCGTTATTTTGACATTTTATTTCCTGAAGGAAAACAACATCAGGTTTAAGCATATCAATTAATTTAATTAATAACTCTTCTCTTACTCTAATGGAATTGATGTTCCAAGAACATATAATCATTTAATTTCACATTGAAAAAGAAACACCACAACCACAGGTAGATTTTGCTTTAGGATTAGAAATTTTGAAATATGATCCAATCATATCTTCCACAAAGTCTAACTTTGAATCTTTCACAAACTCAAGTGATGTTGGATCAATAAGTACCTTAATATTGTTAAAGTCTAAAATATTATCATCTTTTTTAATTTCATCATCAAATTCAAACTTATAAGAGAATCCCTGACAACCACCACCATCAACAGATATTCTGAAAAACTTTTTCTTATTTGCTTGTGATACTTTTATGATTCTCTCAAGCGCACTTTTTGATACATCAAACATTATACAAAACTTTATTTTATGTTATTAATATTTACATAATAGATTATGATTAAATATTCAAATTTTTCAATAGATTATAAAAAATCTAAGGGCAGAATGTTCCAAGAGGAAGAAGATCTTAATAGGACTTGTTTTATGAGGGATAGAGATAGAATTATTCACAGTTCTGCTTTTAGAAGATTGAAATATAAAACACAAGTTTTTGTTTATAATAAAGAAGATTATTTTAGAACTAGATTATCTCATAGTATAGAAGTATCTCAACTAGCTAGGTCAATTGCAAAAGTCTTCAGAGTAAATGATGATTTAGTTGAATCTATTTCTTTATCTCATGATTTAGGGCATACACCATTTGGTCACGCAGGAGAGGATGAGCTAAATAAAAAAATGTTTGATTACGGTGGGTTTGACCATAACTTCCAGGCTTTAAAAATCTTAACATTTCTTGAAAAGAAATACTTAAATTTTGACGGATTAAACTTATCTTTTGAAACACTTGATGGTATTTTAAAGCATAATGGACCAATCAAAAAAGAAGTTCCAGAATATGTTAAAAAATTTATAAATTACTTTAACGGAGATTTAATTAATAATGGATCGTTTGAGTCTCAACTTTCTTCAATTTGTGATGATATCGCATACAATAATAATGATATAGATGACGGATTACATGCTGGTTTTTTTTCAATTGATGAGCTAGAAGAATTAGATATAGTCAAAGACATTTTAAAAAAAATAAAGAAAAAAAAATCAACAGATTCTGAAAGAACAAAATACGAACTTGTTAGAAATTTGATAAAAATAATGGTTGATGACTTAATTCAAAATACAAAAAAAAACTTAGATAAATTCAAAATTAGTTGTTCTAGAGATGTAGAAACTCAGAATGAGAAAATAGTATCTCTAAGTAATGAGATGTTAGATGAAGAATTAAAATTAAAACAATTTTTAAAGAAAAAAATGTATCTTCACCCAAGAATTAGAACTATGACATTGAAAGCAAAAAAAATAATTTCAGAATTATTCGATTTATTCATAGATGAACCTAATTTAATGCCAGAATCCTGGAATACTCATAGAAATGAGAAGGATAAATATTCAAATGTTAGCGATTATATTTCTGGAATGACAGATAAATTTGCCATTAATACTCATAGTAAATTTTTTGATTTATATAGCTTTTAATGTTGTACCAAGAATACTTAAAAAAAGAAATTTTACAGATTGTAAAGAAATTAATTAAGAAAAAAAACTTAGTTATTGATTTTATAAATGAAAAAAATTTTTCACTTGAAATTTCACAGAAAAAAGAATTTGGTGATTTATCTTCAAATGTAGCTTTAGTTTTATCAAGTAATTTTAAAACTTCCCCAGAAAACTTAGCCAATCAAATATCGATAGAGTTAAGAGAAAAAGAATTTATATCCAATGTTGAGGTTGTTAAACCTGGTTTTATAAATATTTTTTTAAAAAATTCTTTTTGGCACTTACAGTTAAAAAATTTTCTAAATTTGAATGGAAATTACGAATATAATGTTAAGAAAAAATCTATATGTGTTGAGTTCGTTTCTGCCAATCCGACAGGTTTGATGCATATTGGTCATGCAAGAGGTGCTGTATTTGGTGATGTTTTGTGCGCAATTTTAGAAGAAGTGGGCCATAAAATTACCAGAGAGTATTATATTAATGATGCTGGAGAACAAATTAAAAAATTATTAGAAACTATAAAGTTTCATTTAATTAATGATTTTGCAAGCAAAGATAATTTACCTGAAAACTTATATCCAGGAGAATATCTTAGAAATGTAGCAGAAATTTTAGTTAAAAAATCTTCAATAAAAAAAGATAATAATATTAGTTTTTACACAAATGAAATATTAAAAATTATTCTAAATGATATTAAAAAAGATTTAAAAACACTGGGTGTAAAACATGATAATTTTGTTTCAGAAAAAAAAATTACATCAAAAAGTAAAATTAAATCTCTTATAAGTGAATTAACTAAACTAAATCTTGCTTACTATGGATTTCAGCAGAAACCTAAAAATATTAATGACAATGATTGGAAACAAGAAGAACAATTTCTTTTTCGTTCAAAAAAATTTGGTGATGACTCTGATAGAGCTTTGTTAAAACCAAACGGTGAAATTACATATTTTATGTCAGATATTTTGTATCATATACAAAAAATTGAGCAAAATTTTGATATATTAATTAATGTCTGGGGTGTCGATCATTTTGGATATGTAAAAAGACTGAAAAATGCATTATCAGCTATCAATAAAAAAAAGGTTGAACTTGAGATTAAACTTACATCGCTTGTAAATTTAATGAAGAATAAACAAAAACTTAAAATGTCTAAACGACAAGGTAATTATATCACAATGAGAGATGTAATTGATAAAGTTGGTGTAGATGCACTGAGATTTATGATGATTTCTAGAAACTCCGATAAAACAATAGATTTTGATTTTGAATTACTTCAAAAAAAAAATAAAGATAATCAGGTTTTTTACGTCCAATACGCATATGCAAGATGTATGTCAATCTTAAATTTATCCAAAGAAAAAATAGAAAGAATTGAAAATGTTGATTTTGATTTTAAAGCTCTAAACTTATATGAAGAAAAAATGATTATTAAATTCTTGTGTAGTTTTTTTAATGTAATTAAGTCAGCTGCTGAACACTACGAACCTCATAGAATAACTAATTTTTTATATGACTTATCTAAAATATTTCACTTTTATTGGGGGCTAGGAAAAATTGATAAAAATAAAAGAATTATAACTGAAAATACAAATTTAACACATTCAAGATTAATTTTAGTTAAAGCCATAAGTTTAACCTTAAAAAAAGGATTGAAACTTCTCCAAATAAGTTACCCAGAAAATATGTAATGAAAAATATTAAGTTAAAATATTCACTAATTCTTTTAAGTTATTTAATACTTGTTTTTCTTATTATATTATCATATGTGTCAATAATACCTGATACTGAGATTACTATTCTAGAGAGTTCAGAGCCACTTATTGAAAAAACAAATAATGTTTTAAATGATGACAAAAATACAGTTTATGAGATTCTTGAAAAAGAAAATAATAAACCTAAAACATTAGAGGATATTATAGAAAACGAGATTAAAACAAGAATAGTAGATACACCTGTTAATAAAAAAAAATTTAAAATTCAAGTTGCCTCATTTAAAGAAAAAAAAAAAAGTTTAGAAATTTCTGAAATTTTAAAAAATAAATTTTCAAATAATCTTAAACTTAATTTTGATATAAAAAAAATAACCCTGAAGAATGACGAGATCTTTTACAGAATAATTAGTCAGAATAACTATTCATTAATAGAGGCAAAGGAATTATGCAGAAAAATCATTAAAAATAAAAATCAATGCTTAATTGTAATGGATCAAAAATGAATCTGCCTGATGGAATAATTTTGTCAATATCTGGAAAATCTCTTACACTAAAAGAAAAAAAATTTTTTAGAAAAACCAATCCATTTGGTTTTGTTCTCTTTTCAAGAAATTATAGTAATAAAGAACAAATTATTAGACTCATAAAGGAATTAAAAAGTATAACAAAAAACAAATTGGTTAAAATTTTCGTTGACCAGGAGGGTGGGAGAGTTCAAAGGTTTAATAAAAATGGTTTTACAATTTATCCACCTCAAAATATTTTTCAAAAAATATATGTGAATGAAAAAAAAAAAGCAAAAAAATTATCTTATTTATTATCTTATTTATTAGCTAGTGAACTTAAAGATGTTGGGATAGATGTAAATTTTTCACCAGTCTGCGATTTGCATTTTGATTTTGGAGATTCCATCATTGGTGATAGATCTTTTGGGAGTGACCCCTTGATGGTAAAAGAACTTTCTCTTCAGTATTGTAATGGTTTCAGAGCCTCAGGAATACTTCCTGTTTTAAAACATTTTCCTGGTCATGGAAGATCTTTAGTTGATACCCATAAAAAATCTTCAACAATTAATACCAATATAAATATTTTATGGAAAAATGATTTTATTCCATTTAAAAATCTTAAAAACCAAAGTTTAATGATGTTAGCCCATATTATTTTTAAGGAAATTGATGATAAAGTAGCAACTTATTCAGCAAAAATTAATAAATTAATAAGAAACAAATTTTTATTTAAAGGACTTATCATAACTGATGATATTTCAATGAAAGCCTTAGATGATGATTTGGTTGATGTAACAAAAAATTCATATGATGCAGGTTGTGATGTAATTTTACATTGTAATGGAGAAATTCGAGAAATGAAAAGAATCTATCCTCATACAAGAATTATGAAAAAAAAATATTATGATTTTTTTTTGAATGATATATTAAATTTAAATATAAAAAAACATAGTATTAAAAGAACAAAGGAAATACTTTCAATGAATAGTTTGATTTAATAAATGCAATTAAATTTAAACATAAGTGGTTATGAAGGCCCTTTGGACTTATTGTTAGAGTTATCAAAAAAACAAAAAGTTGATATTAAAAAAATATCAATTCTTGAGCTTGCTAACCAATATCTAGATTTTATTGATAAAAATATTCACCAAATCAAGGCTTCAGCAGATTATTTAGTTATGGCATCACTGCTAGCTTTTCTTAAATCAAAACTTTTACTCCCAGAAGATGAAAAACTTGATGAAGATAATATTGAAGAAGATTTGACTCAAAGATTAATTCATTATGCAGCTATAAAAAAATTATCTAAGGAAATTTTTGGAATGACTCAAAATGGAAAAGATTTTTTAATTATTAGAATTAAAAATAACTTTTCTATAAGTAGTAAAATTGTTCCTAAAATCTCCTTACAGGATATAATTCTTAAATATTTGATAATTAATAAAAGGGAAAAGTCAATAAAATTGATTGCAGATGAAACAGACTTATATTCAGTTGAGGATGGTATGAAATGGCTAAAAAACATATTTCATTTTGAAAAAAAAGATTGGTTAAGTCTTTTTGATTTGATTCCAAAAAACATTCCTTCCAAAAAAAAATATAAATCCGCTGTTATTTCTATACTTTTAGCCTCTTTAAATGAAGTTTTTCAAGGTAAAGTTTTGGTTAGTCAAAAAGATCATTATGAAAAAATTTTAATAAAGGAAAATAATGAATTATGAGTTAGCTAAAAATTTTGTTGAATCTCTTCTTTTTTCAGCTTTAGAAGCACTTTCAAAAGCCGAAATTAAAAAAATTTTAATGCCATATGGAGATTTTGATTTAGATAGAATATTAGATGAGCTTCAAAGTGATTATAAGAATAGAGGGGTAAATTTATTTTCATCTGATAATAAGTATTATTTTAAAACTTCAGACAGTTTAAAAGATTATTTAGTTATACAGACAAAAAAAACTAAAAATATTTCCAATGCTGCGATGGAAACATTAGCCATTATTTCTTATCATCAACCTGTTACTAGGGCTGAAATTGAAAAAATTAGAGGAAAACCTGTTTTCAGAGGAACTTTAGATTCATTATTAGAATTAAAGTGGATTAAACCCTCTGGTAGACGAGAAACTCCAGGAAGACCTGTAACTTGGATAACAGATATTGAGTTTTTAAAACATTTTGGATTAAAATCAATTAAAGATTTACCAAAAATTGATGAATTAGAATCAATAATTTTGTAATATAGAAAGGGGTAAATATGTTTGGATTAGGTCATTGGGAAATAATTTTAATTCTTGTCATAGTTCTAATAGTTTTTGGGGCTGGAAAACTTCCTAAGGTTGCTGGAGAATTGGCTAAAGGCATTAAGTCTTTCAAACAAGGCCTGAAAGACAACAAGAAAAATGATAAAGAAAATAATTAATGTTCAACATTGGTTTATTTGAATTACTTGTAATTCTTTTTTTTCTGATTCTCTTTATTAAACCAGAAGAAATTCCAAAAATCTCAAAAAATATTGGTCTATTTTACAGAAAAATAAATAGATATATACATAATTTGAAATATGAACTGGATGATTTAGAAATTGATTTACCAAAAACAAAAACAAAATCACCTAAGAAAGCATCCTTTAAAAAAAAAAAAAATTAAAACTGTATGAAGTATATTGAATATTTAAGAGAATTAAGAAATAGAATACTAATTTGTTTCGTATTTTTAATAACCTGTTTTATTTTTTTTTTTTATAATATTAGTTTTGTCGTTGAGTTGTTAACTAGACCACTATACGAACTATTAAGTGACCCAGAAAATAGAAGAATGATATTTACTGGTTTGCCTGAAGTTTTTGCTTCAAATTTGAAAGTAGCATTATTTGCGTCATTTTTAGTTTTTTTACCTTTTTTTATTATCCAAATAATCTTATTCACATCCCCAGCTCTTTATAAAAAAGAAAAAAAAATTTTTTTTTCAACTTCATTTATGTCTGTAATTTTTTTTTTTTTGGGTGTAATTTTTGCGTATTTTTTTCTAATTCCTTTAATATGGTCGTTCTTTATATCATATGAAAATTTTGTTGATGGTTCATTACCAATTCAACTTGAATCTAGATACTCAGAATATATGAAACTTACCATGTTTTTACTGATAGCAAGTGGACTTTCATTTGAATTTCCAATTTTAATTATTTTTTTTACAAAACTTGGTTTTTTTGATGAATCTTTCCTAAAAAAAAATAGAAAATTTTTTCTTATAGGAATATTAATTTTTGCTGCATTGTCCACTCCTCCAGATATAATTTCACAGTTAGGGATTGCTATTCCTCTAATAATCTTTTATGAATCTTCAATATTATTCATTAGATTTTTTTTCAAAAGAAAATAAAAGATGTTTGATATTAAATTTATAAAAGATAATTCTGATTTTTTTGATAATAAATTAAAAAAAAGGAATCTACCTCCTTTATCTGCAGAAATTTTAGAAATTTATGATGCTTATCTTAAGGTATTAAACGATACTCAGGACTTACAAGAAAAAAAAAATATTCTTTCTAAAAAGTTCTCTCCCAATTTAAATCCTAAAGAATTAAATTTTATTAAGTCAGAAGTTTCTGATATAAAAAAAAAATTAGAATATTTAAAAAAAGATTCGGAAAAAAAAAAGTATCAACTTGATAAAGTTCTCTCTGATATTCCAAATCTTGTTGATGATAAGGCTCCTGTAGGAAACAAAGAGTCGGATAATAAGATTCTTAAAAAATGTGGTACGGTTAAGCAATTTGAATTTAAAGCCAAAGATCATGTTGATATTTCTGAAAAATTAAATTTTATTGATTATGAAAAAGCAATTAAAATATCAGGTAGTCGATTTTCAATTATTAGATCTGGTCTTGCAAGATTATATAGAGCGTTGATAAATATTATGATTGACATCAACGTAGATAAATTTAACTTTGAAGAATGTGTGATTCCTGAATTAGTTAAAGACGAGTGTCTTTATGGGACTGGGCAGTTGCCAAAATTCGGTGATGATTTATTCAAGGTAGATTTTAATGATTTATGGTTAATTCCTACTGCTGAAGTTCCACTCACAAATTTTCATAGGAATGAAATAATAAATCTAAATGACCTTCCCATTAGATACACAGCTTTTACCAACTGTTTTCGTTCAGAGGCTGGTGCTGCTGGAAAAGATACAAGAGGGTTAATGAGAGAGCATCAGTTTGGAAAAGTAGAGTTAGTTTCAATAACTGATCCATCAAAATCTATGAATGAGTTAGAAAGAATGATCAAGTGTGTTGAAACTATTTTAGATACTCTTGAACTCCCATATCGTTTAGTTGAATTGTGTGCTGGAGATTTAGGGTTTTCATCATCTTATACAATTGATGTAGAGGTATGGATGCCTGGTCAAGGTAAATATAGGGAAGTATCAAGTTGTTCTAATTGTAAAGATTTTCAGTCTAGGCGAATGAAAATGAGAGTAAAGAACTTTAAAACTGGAGAAATATTTTACCCACACACTTTGAATGGCTCTTCAATAGCAGTTGGAAGAGTTTTAATAGCAATTATTGAAAACTTTCAACAAAAAGACGGTTCAATAAAAATTCCACAAAAATTAAGAGATTATATGAAAGGTGATGAAACCATTGGAAAGTGATGAGAAAAGAAAAAAAAATTCGAAAATTAGATCTACTTCTTGAATTAAAAAAAAATGGGATATTTGATGTAAATGTTTTAAATGTAATTGAAGAAACTGATAGAAGATTATTTATTGACGAAAATCTTGCTGAAAAATCCAATTGTAATATTGCATTACCAATAGAATGTGGTCAAACAATCTCTCAACCTTTAGTTGTAGCTTATATGACTCAGACTCTCAATTTAAATAAAAAACTGAGAGTGCTTGAAATAGGAACTGGAAGTGGCTATCAATCATTTATATTGTCAAAATTATCAAGATTTGTTTATACAATTGAAAGACATTATCCTTTATTAAAAAATGCTCAAGAACTTTTGAATAATCTTAAATTAAGGAATGTTTTTTTTAAATATGGTGATGGTGGTTTAGGTTGGGCAGACCAAGCACCTTTTGATAGAATAATTGTTACAGCAAGCGCACCTGAAATTCCAAAAAAACTTTTAAATCAATTATCTGATGGTGGTATAATGATTATTCCTATTGGTGATGATCATAATATTCAAATGTTAAAAAAAATAAAAAAAAATGGTAAGACTTATAGCAGTACTGATCTAATGGAGGTAAGGTTTGTACCCTTGCTTGAAGGGAAAGAAGATAGTTAAAAAAATGAAAATATTGTTATTATTTTTATTATTTTTACCGGGGTGTGAAAGTCTATTTTTTCAGGATTTTAAAATAAAGACTCTCAAAAATAAATCTGAAGAAGGTACTCTCTATTATAAGGTCAAAAAAGGCGATAATTTGTATTCTATTTCAAGAAAATTTAGAGTTTCAATTCCTAAATTAGTTAATTTTAACAATATTAATTCACCATACAAAATTTTTCCAAATCAAAAAATATTTATTCCAAAGAAAAGAATACATATTGTGCAAAAGGGGGAAACTTTATATTCAATATCAAGAAGATATAAAACAGATCTCTTTACTATATCCAAATCAAATAAAATAAGAAATGTTAATCAAATTAACGTTAATCAGCGTTTAGTCATTCCGGATTACTTTCTTGAGAAAAATAAACGTATTGTTAAGGTAAATAAACAAAAACAACAAAATTTAAAAAAAACTCGAAACAAGAAAAAAAAAAGTAATTTAAAATCAGATTCAAAAGATTTTAAAACTAAATTTATCTGGCCTGTAAAGGGTAAAGTAATATCAAAATATGGCAGTGAGAACCCAGGTTTTTTTAATGATGGAATTAATATTAAATCGTTAGATGGACAAGAAATTAAAGCGTCAAGTGATGGTGAGATTGTATATAGTGGAAACGAAATTCCAGGATATGGAAATTTAATATTAATCAGACACTCAAAAAATTGGATAACGGCATATGCCCATTTAAAAAAAATATATAAAAAAAAGGGAACATTAGTAAAAAAAGGTGAATTTATTGGTTCGGTTGGTAAATCTGGAAATGTTCAGGAACCTCAATTACATTTCGAAATAAGAAAAGGTAAAGAGGCGGTTAATCCAATGAATTATTTGTCGTAAGACTTAAAATTTTTTAGATTCACAATAAATTGGTATGCAGTCCGTCCTGAAAAGTTTCCTTTTTGAATTGACCACTCTAATGATTTTTTTTGTAAATCTGGGGTAAGTGATATTTTTTCAATTTCAGCATAATGATTTATTATATCTAAGTAGTTTTTTTGAGAGTTCTCAAAAAATCCCACTTTACAACCAAATCTATCTGATAATGAAACTAAATTAGTATAAATTTCTTTTTGTGCAATATTGTCTAAATTCTCTTGGTTGGTATTATAGGTAGTTAAATGTCTTAAATTTGATGTAACATAAAATTTAACATTTGAAACTTCACCGAGCATACTCCCTTCTAGAATGCTTTTGAAAAGTTTGAAATCAGATGGTGAATCATCAAAAGTAATATCATCTATAAAAATTATGAAATTGAATTTAATATCCTTTAAAAAATAAATAATTTCAGGAAGATACCTTATACTCTGGTTTAGTAATTCAATAAGTTTAAGTTTGTTATTTAATTTTTCATTTATTTCTTTGACTGAACATTTAATTAATGATGATTTCCCCATTCCTCGGGCTCCCCAAAGAAAACAGTTACTTGATTTTAAGTTTTTAGCATAATTAGTTGTATTGTTTAGAACTATATTTTTTTGTTCTTCAACAAATAGAATATCGTATACATTAATCTCCATATTTAGTTTCCAACTAACAATTTCTAATTGGTTGGGTAATAAAATAAAAAAATCCCCATTCTTAAATATTTCCTTATTTTTCAAAAAATTCATATTTTACTTGATGCTTTTTTTGTTTACCTTATTTTATACTTTATTAATTAAGTTTTGTTATAATGAATTTAAATATCCATATTTAATTCTATAGAGGTTTTATGTTTAATTACGCTTTTGCCCAATCAGCAGCTCAGCAACCTTCAATGTTTGCTTCTTTTATACCACTAATATTAATTTTTCTAATATTTTATTTTCTTTTAATCAGACCTCAACAAAAGAAACAAAAAGAACACAGAAAATTGTTAGACTCAATTCAGCGAGGTGATGAGATTCTTACAAGTGGTGGAATTGTTGGTAAAGTTACCAAGACTGATGGTGAGAAACTTAACGTTGATATTTCTAGTAATGTCAATGTTGTAGTCTACAGATCGACTGTGGCTGATGTTTTAAATAAAAAATAGTCTAATGCTTAATATAGGTAAGTGGAGAATTTTTTTTATTTGTTTGGTCTGTATTTCAGGCTTGTACTTCATATATCCAAATTTATATGACAAAACTGAAGTGACAGCATTACCAAAATATTTATCTAAAAAACAAGTAAACTTAGGTCTAGACCTTCAAGGTGGCTCCCACCTACTTTTAGAGGTAGATGCAAAATCTGTTTTAAAAGAAAAGTCTGAATTTCTTGTTGATGATATAAGATCCTCGTTGAGAAAAAAAAAAATTAAATACAGTAATCTTGGAGCAAAATTGTCTGGTGCTGTCGTAACAATTACGGATAGTGAAAAGATAGATTTAGCAAAAAAAAGTATTCGCGAAAATATTGAAAAAGGCATTTTGATTAGTTCAGATGGAACAAAGTTAAATTTATCTTTCTCTGATGAATATATTTTAGATTCAAATAATCAAACCGTAGATCAATCTATTGAGGTGGTAAGAAAAAGAGTTGATGAATCTGGAACTAAAGAACCAGTAATCCAGAAACAAGGTGAAAATAGAATTATTGTTCAACTTCCTGGAATTAAAGATCCAGAAAGAATAAGAGCTCTAATAGGAAGAACAGCAAAACTAAATTTCCACCTTCTAGACCCAACTACTGTTGAATTAGCCCAACAAAGAGGAAAATTACCACCCGGGACTTTTAGAGTATCTAATGCAGATCCTACTGCATACGAAAAAGAATACGTTGTCAAAAAAAGGATATTACTCACAGGTGATAATTTAGTAAATGCAGCAGCCACAGTAGACCCCCAGTCTGGAAAGTATGTGGTTGCCTTTGAATTTGATAGAAAAGGAGCAAAAAAGTTTTCTAAAATTACTACAGAAAATACTTTCCAAAGATTAGCAATATTATTAGATAATAAAGTGATAAGCGCGCCACAGATTCGTGAACCAATAACTGGAGGACAGGGTAACATAAGTGGGAATTTTTCCCCTGAAACAGCCAATGATTTAGCAGTATTGTTGAGAGCTGGATCACTTCCGGCTCCAATTGAAGTTTTAGAGGAGAGAACAGTAGGGCCAAGCTTAGGAATAGATTCAATTGAGGCAGGCAAAAAGGCTCTTATTGTTGGATTTGTTTTAGTTATCTTTTTTATGATACTTAAATACAGAATCTTCGGGTTAATAGCTGATTTTGCGATCTTTTTTAATATAATTTTGCTTATTTCTTTATTAAGCTTGATTGAAGCAACATTAACAATGCCTGGTATTGCTGGAATAGTTTTAACTGTTGGAATGGCTGTTGATGCCAATGTTCTGGTTTTTGAAAGGATTAAAGAAGAACTTAGATCTGGTAGATCAATAATTAATTCAATTGACTTAGGGTATAAATTTGCTTTAAAGACAATTTTAGATGCAAATATAACAACATTGATTGCAGCACTTCTTTTATATAATTATGGATCAGGCCCGATTAAGGGATTTGCTGTGACTTTAAGTATAGGAATTATTTCATCAATGTTTACAGCTTTAATGTTAACTCGACTGATTGTAAGTTTGTGGGTATTAAAGTTAAAGCCAAATAAAATTTTCATTTGATGTTGAAGATATGATTAAACTTAATTTTTATAAATATAGATTTATTGCATTTATTTTTTCATCTGTTGTTATTTTATCTTCAATTTTTTTATTTGCAAAAAACAACCTAAACCTTGGCATTGATTTTAAGGGTGGTATTTTGATAGAAGCGAATTTTTCTCAAAAACCAGATCTATCATTGCTTAGAAACGACCTTGTTACTTTGTCTGCAGGAAATATTGAAATTCAAGAATTTGGTTCTCCTTCAAATATTCTAATCCGCGTGGAAAAAAACTCAGACGAGGAAGGCGAAAAGGAAAAATTAATAAATAAAATTAAAAATAAGCTTACTGGTGAAATTGATTATAGAAGAATAGAGTTTGTGGGGCCAAAGGTTGGAAAAGAACTTCAAATTATGGGTATCAAAGCTGTTCTTTTCTCTTTAGTAGCAATGTTTATTTACATTTGGTTTAGATTCTCTGGCTGGCAGTTTGGGTTAGGAGCATTAGTGGCTCTTTTTCATGACGTAATTTCTACAGTTGGCTTTTTTTCATTAACTCAAATTGAATTTAATTTAGCTTCAATTGCTGCAATATTGACTATTGCAGGATACTCGATCAATGATACTGTTGTAGTTTTTGACAGAATAAGAGAAAATTTAACAAAAGATGAAATGCCCTTTGCAGAACTTTTAAACCTTTCTATAAGTCAAACAATGTCAAGAACTATAATGACGTCACTCACAACAATGCTAGCATTATTAGCTTTATTCATTTTTGGAGGTGAAGTTGTTAAAGGTTTTGTTAGTGCAATGATATGGGGTGTTTTAGTAGGGACTTATTCATCAATATTTATCGCTTCTCCACTAATAGTATTACTTGGCTTCAAAAAAGCAAATCAAAGTCAGTAAAGATTTTGAGCTCCAACCATACAATAAAGCATAGGTATAGAGAGGAGGGTATTTGTTCTAGAAAATAGCATTGCTTTCTTTGCTGAACTAGCTTTTTCCTCTGCTGAAACAGTCACAATACCAAGGGCTTTTTTTTGGTTTGGCCAAATTATAGCCCACACATTAAAAGCCATAATAATGCCAAGCCACATTCCAATGCCAATCATCAAACTTTTAGGATCGGAGGCATTTAATTTTAGAGCATCATGAAGATAACCGTTAAGGTGTCCGAGAATTAGTCCAGTTAAAACAGTAACTAAAGCAGCCCATCTGAACCAGAAAAGAGCTTTTGGAGCAATAAACTTAGAGATAGCCGGTTTCTGATCATCAGGTATCCCAGGCATACTTGGGATCTGGACAAAATTGAAGTACCAAAGAAGGCCAATCCACATTATTCCAGCCAAAACATGAAACCATCTAAAAAAGAATAATGCGTAGGAATAGTCTAAATAAAATTCTGAAAATGATGATAACAATAAAATTATTATAAATAGAAGAATAAAACCACTTATTACAGTTTTTAAAAGGGAAGATAATATATTAGACATTTTTGCTCCAATGTTTATACTATATTTATAATTTCTAGTGACAGTTATTTCAAGAGATCTTTTTTATACAAGAAAATTACAATTAAGATTTAGTTTAAAAAAAAAAAATAATATTTATTTTTTATTTTTAATTGAAAAAATTTTATTCAATTTATATTCAAAAAATGTAGATATTTTTTTTTCAAATTTAAAACTAAAATGGATTTATGATCAAATCGATGGCGAGGAAATTGTTAACATGAATTCATTAAGTTTTTTAGAATTTAAAGATAAATCATTAAAAAAAAATTTGCTAGATTTATTAGATAGTTTTTCAGAAGTTTTATCTGCAGAAAACAAATTTAATTTTATTAATTGTTTTAAAAGATTTAATAAAACTTTCAATTTAATAATAAAACTAAACAATGAAGATTTCCAAACATCATTAGATTTTCAAATTTTAATGTTTTTCTATGAGAATGATCATCCGTTTGAAGAATCTGTAAAAAAGACAATAGAATTAAAAAAAAATAAAATTGATATATTTGAAAAGGTTTTTGTGGATCTTTATTATAAAAATTATAATGTAAATAAATTTAAAATTTCAAAAAAACTTTATTTGTATAAAATATTCTTGCATCTTCTATTAAAAAAATGATTCTTTATAGCTTTCTTTTTATCTTTTGTTTAATTTTTTTTAATGTATTAGTGAACCTCTCTCTTAATTTTAATCCCTTTTTTGCTTATCTAATTGTCACTAGCATAATCTGTTTTAATTTTTATTTATTTTGTCTATTAAAAAAAATAATTAAAACTAAAAATAAAAATAGTTTTAAAAATAAAATTACTGCACATGATCATCCAATTATTAAGGCTGCCAAACAGAGATTAAACAAATAATTAACTCTTTAAAAACTCTTTTAAACAAATTGCTGTATCATTTTTTTCTTCTAATAGTAGTTTTTTAACGGGCCCTTCAAAGAGAATAAAGCCACCCTTATCTCCTCCATCTGGTCCAAGATCAATAACCCAATCTGATGATTTTATTACGTCTAAATTATGCTCAATAACAATCACTGTATTTTTTTTTTCAACAAATCCATGCAAAATTTCTAATAATTTTTTTACATCGTGAGTGTGAAGCCCTGTGGTGGGTTCATCAAGAATATACAGAGTCTTGCCAGTAGATCTTTTGGAGAGTTCTTTTGCTAATTTAATTCTTTGTGCTTCCCCTCCAGATAAAGTAGTTGCTGACTGTCCAATTTGAATATATCCCAAACCTACTTTTTTCAAAGTAATTAATTTTGATGATATAGAAGGTATTGCTTTAAAGAATTCTAAACCCTCATCTACAGTCATTTTTAAAACGTCACTAATGTTCTTATTTTTGAACTTTATTTCTAAAGTTTCCCTATTAAATCTATTACCTTTACATAAGTCACATCTAACATATACGTCTGCTAAAAAATGCATTTCAATTCTGAGCAACCCGTCACCTTGACAATTTTCGCATCTACCACCTTTAACATTAAAAGAAAACCTTCCTGGTTTATATCCTCTTGATTTGGAATCTGGTAGGTTAGCATACCAGTCTCTTATAAAAGTAAAACATCCAGTGTATGTTGCAGGGTTGGAACGTGGGGTTCTTCCTATAGGACTTTGATTAATTTCAATTATTTTATCAATTTGTAAATCTCCATTGAGTGATTTAAAAGGTAATGATTTCAAATTTTGATTATTAATTCTTTTGGAGAGTGCCTTATAGAGGGTTTCTATAATTAACGTCGACTTACCTCCTCCAGAAACACCTGTAATACTAATGAAATTATTGAGTGGAAATTTTATATCTAAATTTTTTAAGTTGTTACCAGTTGCACCTTTAATTTCAATAAAACTTTCAAGGTTAAGTTTTCTATTTTTTGGAATATTTATTTCTAATTTTTTCGATAAATATTTACCTGTAATGCTATTTTTATTTTTCTTTATTTTATCAATTGTCCCCTCAGCAATGACATTTCCGCCATTTACTCCAGCCTCCAGGCCAATATCAATAATATAATCAGAAGCAAGCATAGTTTCTTCATCGTGTTCGACTACAATTACAGAATTCCCTAAATCCCTTAATTTTTTAAGAGTATCTATGAGTTTTTTATTATCTTTTTGGTGCAATCCAATTGATGGTTCATCAAGAACATATAGCACACCCGTTAAACCTGATCCAATTTGTGAAGCAAGTCTTATCCTTTGACTTTCACCACCGGATAACGTTGTTGAGGTTCTGGAGAGCTGTAAATAATTTAGACCTACATTATTTAAAAAAGATAGTCGATCAATTATTTCTTTAATTATCCTTGAAGAAATAATTTTTTCATATTCAGAAAGTTTTTTATTTAAATCTAAAAACCAATCTAAAGCTTTATCAATAGAAAGTTTAGTAATTTCAAAAATATTTTTTTTATTAATTTTAACTGCAAGTGCTTCATTTTTAAGTCTGGTTCCTTGGCATTTTTCACATGAAAATTTATTTAAATATTTTCCTAATTCCTCTCTTTGCCATACGTCTGATCTTTTTAACTTTTTATCTAAAAAACCAATAACACCATTATACTCTTCGTTGTAACTCCATCCGTTGTAAGAATTGAAAAAACTTAGAATTTTTTGATTACCGAAAATTATTATTTTTTTTTTTGATTCTGGAATTTTTGTCCATGGAGTTGTCGATGATATTTCACAATGTCTTGCAACCTCCATAATTAGATCTTTATAAAATTGGTTATTTTTATTCCAAGGTAGAATTACCCCATCTTTCAGAGATAATTCAGGGTTACCAATTATAAGTTCGGGGTCAAACTTTTCTTTATATCCTAAACCATCACATTCTGCGCATGCACCGTTTGGACTATTAAAAGAAAATAGTCTGGGTTCAATTTCCTCTATTGTAAAACCTGAAATTGGGCAAGCAAATTTTGAGGAAAAAATATGAGATATAGAGTTTTCTAGATCATAAAAGTAAATAACACCTTCTGATAAATTCAGAGCTGTTTCGATAGACTGCGAGATTCTTGATTTATATTTTTCCTGTATTTTTATTCTATCTACAACAACTTCAATGTTATGCTTAAAGTTTTTTTTTAAATTTGGTAGGTCTTCTGATGTGTAGATTTTTTCATTGATTCTAAATCTAACAAATCCTTTTTTGACGAGATCAGATAATTCTTTTTTAAATTCACCTTTTCTATTTCTAACTATTGGTGCTAAAAGATAATAATTATTGTCATTTTGCAACTTGAAAAAGTCATCAAGAATTTCCTCAACACTCATTGACTTTATTTCTTTTCCAGTTGTGGGAGAAAAGGGCTTCCCAATTCTTGCAAACAATACTCTAAAATAATCATATATTTCTGTAACTGTACCAACTGTAGAACGTGGGTTTCTAGAAGTTGTTTTTTGATCAATTGAAATTGAAGGAGATAAACCTTCAATTAAATCAACATCTGGTTTTTCCATCATATTTAAAAATTGTCTTGCGTAAGATGAAAGGCTTTCAACATACCTTCTTTGTCCTTCAGCATAAATAGTATCGAATGCTAGGGAAGATTTTCCAGATCCAGATAGACCAGTTATCACAACAAATTTGTTTTTTGGGATTGTTAAATTAATATTTTTAAGGTTATGTTGTCTTGCGCCAATAATTTTTATACAATCTTTTAATATTTTTTTCATTATTTCAAATATCTCATTTTATTTATTTATGGTATTATTTAACTAATTAGTATGGCAGGTTCAATAAACAAAGTTATATTATTGGGTAGATTAGGTGCTGACCCTGAAGTAAGAGTTTCACAGGAAGGCAACAAAATCGCTAGATTTTCAATTGCCACAAGCGAATCTTGGAAGGATAAGAACACAAATGAAAAAAAAGATAAGACAGAGTGGCATAAAATTGTAATATTTTCACCTGGTTTAGCAGATGTTGTTGAAAAATATCTTAAAAAGGGTTCATTAATTTATGTTGAGGGTCAAATTAGATATAGAAAATATACTGATCAAAGTGGTATTGAAAAAAACATATCTGAAATAGTTTTGCAAGGCTTCAATTCTAATTTGACTATGGTTGATAATAAAAATCAAAATGAAATAAACGATTCCTCAACACCAAGCTTTGAAAATTCCAATGTTGATAAAAATTTGGGACAAGAATTTAATGATTCAGATATTGAGGATGAAGTTCCTTTCTAAGTTTACAATATGATTGACGATTTTACACCTGAAGATAATAGTAATTCAAAAGATTTCGATAGGATAAATATTGAAAAAGAAATGGAGGATTCATTTCTCGATTATGCGATGAGCGTAATTGTTTCGAGAGCTCTTCCCGACGTCTGTGATGGCCTAAAACCTGTTCATCGAAGAATTATTTATGCAATGAATGAAGCTGGTTATGTTTCTGGAAAACCTTCAAGAAAGTCAGCTAGAATAGTGGGTGATGTAATGGGTAAATATCATCCTCATGGTGATTCAGCAATTTATGATGCAATGGTTAGATTGGCACAGGATTTCAGTATGAGAGTTCCTCTGATTGACGGGCAGGGTAATTTTGGTTCTATGGATGGTGATTCAGCTGCTGCAATGAGATATACGGAAGCTAAATTATCTTCTATTTCATCTTTTCTGGTTAATGATATCAATCATGAAACAGTTACCTTTAAAGAGAATTATGATGGTACAACTTTAGAACCAGATTTACTTCCGGCTGAATTTCCAAATTTACTTATTAATGGATCAGAAGGAATAGCAGTTGGAATGGCAACTAAGATACCACCTCATTGTCCATCTGAGGTAATTGCAGCATGTTGTAAATTTGTGGAAAACCCTGATGTATCAGATGAAGATTTACTTAGTTTGGTTGAGGGACCTGATTTTCCAACCGGAGGAATTATAGTTGGGAGAGCAGGAATTAGAAGTGCATACCTAACTGGGAAAGGTTCAATATTGATAAGAGGAAAAACAAACATTGAGACAACAAAAAAGGGAAAAGATTCAATCGTAATATCTGAAATTCCTTTTGCTGTAAAAAAATCAAATTTAATAGAAACAATAGCTAAAGTTTCAAGAGACAAAATTATTGAAGGAATATCTGAGTTAAGGGACGAGTCTAATAGAGAAGGTGTACGTATTGTCATTGATTTAAAGCGTGATGCACAGTCAGAGGTAATTCTAAACCAGCTATTTAAATTTACACCTTTACAAACTTCCTTTGGAATTAACATGTTAGCTCTAAATAAAGGTGTCCCTGAATTACTTAATTTAAAAAAAGCAATAAGACATTTTATAGAGTTTAGAAAAGATGTAATTTTTAAAAGAACTAAATATCATTTAAACAAAACTAGAGAAAAAGCTCATGTTTTAATGGGATTATCAATAGCCTTAGAAAATATTGACAAAATAATCGATATAATAAAATCGTCTAAGGATTCAAGTGATGCAAAAGAGAAAATCTTAAAAGAAAAATGGTCTCTACCAAAGGACAAATTTCTTCTAAGTTTTATAAATTCAGAAAATAAAGGTTCTTTAGTTGAAAATAAATTTTTCAGGCTTTCTGAAACCCAAGCTAAAGCAATTTTAGAAATTAAATTAAGTAGATTAACAAGTCTTGAAAGAAATAAGTTATCTGATGACTTAGGAGAATGTGTTCGTCTTATCGAAGATTATCTAGATATTCTTTCGTCTTCCCAAAGACTAAATTCTGAACTAACCAATGAACTAAACAATATACAAAATAAAATTAATTCACCTAGAAAAACTGAAATAACAGAAACAGAGGAGATTATTGATGATGAGGCATTAATTACCTCAGAGGATGTGGTAGTTACTTTAACTAATACAGGATACATTAAAAGAGTTCCTTTAAATTCTTATAGATCACAAAAAAGAGGAGGAAAAGGTCGTGCAGGCATGACTACGAAAGAAGAAGATTTTGTAAATGAAGTATTTGTAGTGAATACTTTGACTCCACTTTTATTTTTTTCTTCGATGGGGATCGTCTATAAATTGAAAACCTATAGATTGCCATCTGGGAGTCCTACCTCAAAAGGTAAAGCTTTGGTTAATCTTTTACCATTAAGGTCAGGAGAAAAGATTACTGCGACAATGCCCTATAATCTTTCGGACAAAAAAAATAATATAATATTTGCTACCTCTTCAGGAAATATAAGAAGAAACAAGCTTAATGATTTTCACAACATTAATGCGAATGGTAAAATTGCAATGAAGCTAAAGGAAAATGATAATTTGGTAAATGTGGTCGTTTGTTCTGACAAATCTAATATTTTTATGTCAACTAAATTGGGAAAATGTATAAGATTTGGCTGTAAAGATCTAAGAGTCTTTTCAGGAAGATCTTCAGTTGGAGTAAGAGGAATTAAACTGTCTACGAATGATTCAGTTATTTCTTTAGCAATACTCAATGGATTTGATTTTGATGTTGAGGAAAGAGATCAATATTTAAAAATTTGTACAGCTATAAGAAAAAATGAAAGCTTCGATAAAAGTAAACTCAGTGAGGATAAAATTAAATTATTAAAAGAAAATGAAGAATTTATCTTGAGTGTAACAGAGAAAGGTTATGGAAAAAGAAGTTCGGCTTATGAATATCGAAAAACAAGTAGGGGAGGTGTAGGTATTGCAAATATGCAACTTGGTGAAAGAAATGGAAATCAAGTCGTCGCCTCTTTCCCAATTTTAGATAATGACCAACTTATGTTAGTGACTGATAAAGGAAAACTTATTAGATGTCCTGTTAATGACGTAAGAATAGCCGGGAGGCAAACACAGGGTGTAACTTTATTTAATGTTTCCGATGAAGAAAAAGTTGTCTCAATCGCAAAATTGGAAGAAAATGAATAAACATAACCTTGTAATTGGTATTTATCCTGGAACTTTCGACCCAGTTACCTTTGGCCATCTCGATATTATCGAAAGAGCTTCAAGTATTGTTGACAAATTAGTTGTGAGTGTTGCAGAAAATGTTGATAAAAAACCTTATTTTTCAGTTGTTGAACGTGTAAAGATGATTGAAGATTCACTTGGCACGAATAAAGTAAATAAATGTTTGATTGAGGTTGTTGGTTTTGATAATTTGTTAGTAGATCATGCAAAGAAATTTAAGGCAAAAGTAATTATAAGAGGACTTAGGGCTGTGGCTGATTTTGAATACGAATTTCAGATGGCAGGTATGAACTCTAAACTTGAACCAGAAATTGAAACATTATTTTTAATGGCATCAGAAAACCTACAACTAACTTCTGCAAGGTTTGTTAAAGAAATTGCCTTTTATAATGGTAAAATTAATAATTTCGTTCCTAAAAATGTAATCGATATGTTTAATAAAAAAATGAAGGTGGACAAATGATAAATTTTTCAAAAAAGCTGTTCTTATTTTTAATTAGTATTTTTTTTATGAATAGTGCTTCAGCAGAAAGCAATAGAATTCATTTACTTTTAGACAAAGGATTAGTAGTAATTGAAACATATCCTGATAAAGCGCCAAAAACCGTAAAACGCATAAATGAACTTGTAAATGAGGGATTCTATGATGGCCTTACTTTTCATAGAGTTATTTCAGGCTTTATGGCTCAAGGAGGTGATCCCAATGGTAATGGTACAGGAGGTAGTGGAGTAAATATTCCTGCAGAATTCAATGAACTAAAACATGAGAGAGGTATTGTATCTATGGCTAGGAGTAGTGATCCAGACTCAGCCGACAGTCAATTTTTTATATGTTATGATTCTCACCCTTTTTTAGACGGAAAATATACGGCATGGGGAAAAGTTATTCAAGGAATGAATATTATCGATAGAATACCTGAAGGAAAAGGACCGAATGGACAAGTTTTAGGAAATCCAACTAAAATAGTTACAATGAGAGTTAAATAATTTTTAAATTTTTGTTGTGAAATAATAATTATTTCATTATATCCTATAAAAAGTAAATTATGCGCCCGTAGCTCAGCTGGTAGAGCACTCCCCTTTTAAGGGAGTTGTCATGAGTTCGAACCTCATCGGGCGTGCCATTGCTTTAATGTTATGCTAGCTAAGATAAAAAATTATTTTTTGACAGGTGTTCTTGTTTCAGCTCCTGTTTTCATTACTTTTTGGATTGTCTTTTCTCTAGTTGAACTTTTTGATAAATTAATTACTCCTCTTATCCCTTACTACATTAACCCAAATTATTATCTTCCGAGAGATGTTCCCGGCTTAGGTCTTATTACATTAGTAATTTTACTAGTTGGGATAGGATTTATAACTGCAAGCTTTTTTGGTTCCTATATTTTTAAAAAAACAGAATCTGTTATTAACAGAATACCTTTCATCAAAATATTCTATAAAACAACTAAACAAATTATAGAAACAATTTTTAAAAATAATTCTCAGGCATTTAGAGATGTTGTATTACTTGAATATCCTAGAAAAGGGCTTTGGGTTTTAGGTTTTACTACCGGTGAAGTTAAAGGTGCAGTTTCAAGTAAAATAAAAGGTGAGTTGGTTAATGTGTTTGTACCTACAACTCCAAATCCTACTTCAGGTTTTTTATTAATGGTACCCAAAAGTCAACTAAAATATCTTAATACAAAGGTCGATGATGCTGTAAAAACTATCATTTCTGCTGGAATAATTGAACTTAATTCTAAGCAGAAGAATAGTTGAGAAATTCTTTTTTCCCGTAAAATATTCTAATTAAAAACTCAATTTTCTCTTTATTTTCTATTTCTTGTGATATCAGATAATTGTAATTTATCTTTACATTGTTAATCATATCAATGTCATTATAGGGTTCAAAAAACTTCCAATTAGAAGATCCAGACTGATTGGTTCCAAAAAAATCGCCACTCCCCCTTAAAAACATATCTTTTTCAGCAATTTCAAAACCATCGTCACTATTTTTTAATATTAATAATCTTTTTAGAGAATTTTCAGATAATCCTTTATTATGAATTAAAACACAATTCGAAGGTAAATTTCCTCTTGTTATTCTTCCTCTAAGTTGGTGTAATTGGGCTAAACCAAATCTATTTGCCTCTTCAATAATCATTAGAGTGGCATCTGGTATATTTATTCCAACTTCAATCATAGTTGTTGATATTAAAATCATTTTTTTTTTGTTTTTAAAGTCGTTCATTGTTTTTTTTATTTCATCATCTGACATTCTTCCATGAATAACTCCCACAATATTTTTAAAAACTTTTTTAATAAATTCATATCTAGAAATTACAGTTTCTTTTTCTGATTCATTTTCACCTTCTTCATTTCCAATATGTGGGAGAATCCAGAAAACCTGTTCATTTTTACTAATTTTTCGTCTTATACCATTTATAAGGTCATCAATTTTTTTTATACTAATAATAGATGTTGTAACTTTTTTTCTACCAGATGGTTTTGTCTTAATCATTGAAATATCAATTTTTCCATAAACTGCAAAGGATAAACTTCTGGGTATGGGTGTTGCTGACATTATTAGCATATGACAGTTTACAGATTTTTCTAAGAGATTTATTCTTTGATTTACTCCAAATTTATGTTGTTCATCAATTACTATTAAGCCTAAATTTTTGAAATTTAAAGATTTATTATATACGGAATGTGTTCCTATTAGTAAATTGATCTCACCACTGGAAACTTTATTAATAATTTCTTTTTTATTTTTAGACTTACTTGTTAATAATTCAATTTCTACCCCGTAATCCTTTAATAAGTCGTTAAAATATTCAAAATGCTGTCTTGCCAAGATTTCAGTAGGAGCCATTACAACACATTGATAATTACATTTTATAAAGTCAGCAATAATTAGAAGAGATACGATCGTTTTTCCAGACCCAACATCACCTTGAATTAATCTGTAAACTTTCTTTTTTTGAATTAATTCATTTTTTATTTCATTGATAGTTTTAAGTTGATCCCTTGTTAATTGAAAGTTTAGTTTTCTTCTTATTTTTTCTGATAATTCAAAGTTATCTAAAGAATATGAATTTGTTTTTTTTTGTTTTATTCTTAATCTATGAAATATTAAAAAATTTGATAACAACTCGTCAAATGCTAGCCTTTTTCTATATGAATCATATGTTTCATCAAATAATTTAGGTTTGTGAAGATTAATCAATGACTTTTTAAAATTTTCCCACTTATTATTTTTTATTATTTCTGCTTTAATCCATTCAGAGGGAGATTCCGATTTTTCAAAAATTTCGAGGGTGTTTAATATTATTTTTCTAAAAAATTTTTTATTAATTTTCTTTCTTGATAAATTATAAATAGGCTCATTGTTTTCAAAACTACCAAAATCTTTTTCCATTAAAACCTCATTTGGGTGAATGAATTGAAATGTGTTAGAAAAAAAATATAATTTTCCTGAAACTCTATATTTTTCATGTATTAAAAACTTATTTGTAAGAAAGTTTTTAAATTTCCCAAAATATAAAATATTTATTGTTTGATTATTTTTGTTTTTTGCAATTATTTTATAAGGAGATTTATTATTAAACGGTTTTACATGCCTTTCTATTATCAAATCAACTGATATGAATGTATTAATATATTCATTCTTGATATCTTCTTTTATATCTTTGCTTAAAATCTTTAATGGTGATTGTGTTAGAATATCTATTAATCTGGATCCGAAAAAATTTTTAATATTTTTTATTTGTAAGCTATTTCCTTTTACTTCATTGAATATATTTTGTTTTATTAATAAAACCATTGGTTAATATATATGATTTATATTTAATTATTAACATTTATGAAAAATAAACTCTTTAAAAAAAAAATTTTACATAGGTCAAAATATCGAGGAATTAAAGAGCTTGATATAATTTTTGAACGTTTCATTTCTAAGTACGAAAATACTTTTACAACCAACGATCTAATTGAACTTGAACAGATTCTAAATCTTCCAGATAGTGAACTGTTAAACATAATTTTAAAAAAGCAAAATATACCTTCAAACTTAAAAGGTACAATCCTGCAACAACTATTAAATTTCTGTGATGCTAACAATTAACCCAGAATTGAAAAAAAAGATAATTCTTTCAGATTCATCAATTCAAATCTTTTTATCATTAATTTCCAAAGAAATGCAAAAGATTGTGTTTATTGAAAAAAATTATGAGGATTCAATAAATTTAAAAAATCGAATAAAGTTATTTGACTCAAATGTTGAGGTTCTAGTTTTTCCTGAATTTGATTGTTCATTTTTTTTAAATATTTCACCAACAAAAGACGTTCTTTATGAACGAATTAAAACCTTGAATAATTTAATTTCCTCTAAAAAGGGTAGGGTAATTCTTATCTGTCCAATTAAAGCTTTAATTTCAAAAACAATTCCCATTGATAAATTTAAAAAAAAAAAATTAATAGTAAACAATTATTCTAAGAATATTTACCAAAATATAAAAACTTTTTTAACAGAAAATAATTATGAGTTCGTAGATATTGTAAGAAATATCGGTGAATATTCAGTAAGAGGACAAATAATTGATGTATTTTCACCAGCGGAGGAAAATCCTTTAAGAATTCTATTTAATTTAGATGATATTGAATATATGAATTACTTTGATAGACATTCGCAAAATAATCTTAATAAAATTGACAAATATGTTTTGTTAGCTGCTACAGAAATAATATTTGACAATGAATCTATAAGAACTTTTAGAGAATTATTTAGGAAATATAGATTTAAAGATAAAGAAGAATTTTATAAATCAATATCAAATAAAATTTTAATCCCAGGTTCAGAGCAGTTTTTCCCAATTATATATAAAAATCATAGTCCTGTTTTAGATTACTTAAAGAATTTCTCATTTTTTGTAAAAGAAGACTTACTTGAGGAATATGATAATTATTTTAAAGATTTATCTTATAATTTTGATAACCAAAAAATTAAGAATGAAGAAATAAATAATTTTTTATTAAAAAAAGAAGTTTTATACAGTCAATTAAAAGGTAATATTTTTCTTTTTAAAAACTTTGCTGATGAAAAAAATGAACTTTTTTTTTCAGAAAAAATAGTTTTAAAAAAAAATAAAATTGAAAACTTGAGTAATGTTAAAAAATTACTTTTAACATCAAATTTTGATAAAATTTTTTTTTGCTATGATAGTATTTTAAGCAAAAAAAAAATAATAAATACTTTTAATCAGCATGAAATTAAATTTCATAATACAAAAAAACTTAATGATAAAAAAAAAATAATCTCATTAACAAAGCTTTCTATTGACTCAAGTTTTTGCATTAATTTATCAAAAAGAAAGATTGCTTTTTTTTCTGATAAAGATTTTTTTGATAAAATTATAAAAAAAAAATAACTAAGAATGTTACTAGTGACAATATAATAAATGAATTTAATCAATTAACTATAGGTGACTTAATAGTTCATGTAGATCATGGAGTTGGAAAGTTTAGTGGTCTTAAAAAAAAAAATATAAATTCTATTGAACAAGAATTTATTGAGATTTCTTATTTTAATAACGATAAATTATTAATACCAGTATCTAATCTTGAATTAATTTCAAAATATGGTTTTAGTGATAATAAAGTTCAACTTGATAGACTTGGATTAAGTAATTGGCAACAAAAAAAGGCCTCTCTTAAAAAAAAAATAAAAGAGATTGCTGAAGACTTAATTAAGACAGCAGCTAAAAGAAAATTAAGAGATTCTATAAAATTAACACCTAATTCTCTTGAATATGAAAAATTTTCATCAGCATTTGAATTTACAGAAACCTCTGATCAAGTAAAAGTAATTCAACAAATTGAAAATGATTTTCAATCATCTAAACCAATGGATAGATTAATTTGTGGTGATGTTGGTTTTGGAAAAACAGAAATAGCTATGAGAGCAGCATTTTATACTCTTTCCGCTGGATATCAAGTTGCAATGATTTGCCCTAAAGTATTATTAGTAAACCAACACTATGAAACTTTTATTTCCAGATTTAATGGATTTAATTATAACATAAATAAAATTTCTAGATTTCAAACGGCTAAAGAAAAAAAAAATATTAAAGAAAAACTTAATCTAGGTTTAATTGATCTTATAATTGGTACACATGCAATTTTATCTTCGGATGTATCTTTTAAAAAATTAGGGTTAATAATTATAGACGAGGAACAAAGTTTTGGAGTTGAACAAAAAGAGCAATTAAAAAAAATTCAACCTAATTCAAATATACTTACCCTTTCAGCCACTCCTATTCCAAGAACTCTTCAATCATCACTTTTGAACCTAAGAGATATTAGCTTCATAAAAACACCACCTGTAAATAGATTAAATATAAAGACTTATTTAATGGTTTGTCAGGATAATTTGCTGAAAAAAATAATTCTTGATGAATTGAATAGAGGTGGTCAAATTTTTTATGTAACACCAAGGATTGAGGATATTAGTTTTATCGAAAAAAAATTAAAAAACCTTTTTAATAATTTAAAATACTCAGTCATTCACAGTAGATTAAAAAATAATGAGATAGATAAAATATATAATGATTTCTTTAATAAAAAAACTGACCTCTTACTTTCTACAGCTATGATTGAGTCTGGGCTTGATGTATCGAATGTTAATACAATAATTATAAATAAACCATATCTTTTTGGGTTATCTCAGTTGTATCAACTAAGAGGAAGAGTCGGAAGATCATCAATTCAAGCATACGCCTATTTAATGTTAGAAAAAAATACATCTTTAAGTGATGATAAACTATACAAGTTAAAACTAATATCAAAAATTGATAAGTTGGGTGCTGGGTTTAGTATTGCAGCAAATGATTTAGATATGAGGGGGTCAGGGAATATTATTGGATCGGAACAATCTGGTCACATTAAGGAAGTTGGAATTGAACTTTATTTTAAGATGTTAAATGAGTGTATTAAAGATTTAAAAAATGAAAAAAAACCTAACATCGACTGGTCACCTGTGCTAAATTTGGGTTTTTCTTTTAATATTCCAGAAAATTATATTGTTAATTTAGATATAAGAATGCAGATTTATAGAAAAATATCGGAAATAAATGAAATTTTAGATCTTAAAGATATAGTAAAAAACCTGGAGGACAGGTTTGGAAAATTTCCAGATTTATTTGAAAACTTATTTAAATTAATTGAAATTAAAATTTTGTGCAAAAAGCTTAATATTAAAAAAATTGAAAAAGCTAAAAATGGTTTTGCAATTGAATTAAGGAATGAAAAAGTTAAATATACAGATAAATTAATTGAACTTGCAAAATTAAATTTTGATAAAATTAAATTGTTACCAAATTCAAAGTTAATGTATATTAGTAAAATAGAAAACAATGATTTAGATTTAAAACAACTTAAAATTTTTCTAGAGATGTTATTAGAGTATGTCTAAGCTAAACAGTAAAGAAACTTTAAAATTAAAAAAATTTTCCTTAATTCCTATTTTAGAAGGGCTGGATATATATCTTAACTTTTCAATAATAACCTTTCTTTCCTATTTTTTTCTTCCTCATATTGATAACAGAGCATCTTTAATTGTAATGACTTGTGTGGTATTGTTAAGTTTTTTCTCTAGATTATTTGTTATGACAATTATTAAGGTTTTTCAGAATCTAGAAAAAAAAATCAGGTCAAATATTTTTTTTATTTGCAGTTTATTTTATATTATCCCAATTTTTTTATTAAATGAATTTTTAACAATATCTCTTATTATTTTTTCTCTGTGCAGACTTTTAACGGGGATATGTTTGTCGTGTGTACATTTTTCTGAATTAACTTCAAAAGATTTTAAAAATGAAAGTAATTATTTCATTAAGTATTCACTTCTATTTATTTTTGGATTAATTTTGGGAAATTTTATATTTTTGATTGTAGATGATCTGTTATCTATTGAACAGATGAATAATTGGGGATGGAAAATTGTTTATTTTTGTTTATTTGTTATGTCTTTAATAATTGCCTTTATAACTAAGATTAAATTCAAAAGTATATTTTTTGATTTTAAGAGTTTAAATGAAATTGAGGAATCAAATACTTCTTTAAAATTAGTTCCTAACATTCTTAAAAATATTTTTATTTTACTTCCTTTATTTGTTTTTTTAATTTTTTCGTCCAATTATTGGCTTCCAAGATTCGCTAACCCAGAGAATATGCAATTTTTAGATTTTAATTTGATACTTATTTTCTTAATTGTGTTAATGAATATTTTTGTATTTCCTTTGATAAATCTAATAGGTCGAAAAAGATCAAACAATTTTTTAAGTACAAGTGTGATTTTTGTTTCGCTAATCTTGTTTCTTTTTGAATATACCTCAAGTTATAGTATTGAAATGTTGAAGTTTTTTGTAGCAATTGTATCCAGTTTTTCTTTAAGTATTTATTTTCTAAATATGCCTAAGATCAAAGAAATAAACCCTGCAGATTTGATTAAAGTTCATAATTCTTTTTTTCTAATAATATTCTTTATTGTACCTTTGTTATTTTATTATTTTATTAACTATTCTATAAGTTATAATGTTATATATTTATTAACTGGATTAATTTTTTTAATAAGCTTCTTATCAGGTAAGTATGTCAAATAAAGATAGAATTTCAGCTTCTCATATTCTTATAATGCATAAGGAATCTCAAGACTCTAGGTCTGACATAACTAAAGAAAAAGCAGAGAGCATAATTAACTCTTTGTATGATGAGATTGTTAATGACAAAATTAGCTTCAAAGATGCAGCCGTAAATAATTCCGACTGTTCATCTGGAAAGCAAGGTGGGAGTTTAGGTGAATTTGGTAAAGGTATGATGGTAAAACCATTTGAAGACGTTGTATTCTCTCTTGATGTCAATGAGGTAAGCAAACCATTTGAATCAGATTTTGGCTTTCATATTGCCAAGCGAGATTCTTAAGTATCAAAGCTAAGATTTTAAAATAATTGCTTAATTAAAGAGTAGGGGAGAAAATAAACATTTCTTTTTTTAAAATATCAATGCATTAAAGCGAAAATGTAAATTAAAGACTCCCCATTATCTAAGAATAATTTTTATGAGATTTATTTCAATAATTATTTTCATAAATTTTTTCCCAATTTCAAAATTTTATTATGACTAATGATCAAAAAACCAAAGAATTAGTTTTAACGACTGGTCATAGTTCATGGTGGAAAAATAAAAAATATAGGAGAGAAAGTAGTGAAATTTTAAACAAATGCAGAAAGCAAGGATGGAGATTAATAAAAAAAAAAGATTTAAAAAAAAATAATGAAACTATTGATACCAGAATTTTTAAAAAATATTATTTATTAAAGTAATTAAATAATTTATGTTTGATATTTTAGCAAAAACAACTTTAATTTTTCATTTCCTTTTTATAATTTTTGTAATTTTTGGAAGTTTTTTTATCTTAATTAAATTTAAGTTTATTTTATTTCATTTACCTTCTTTATTATGGGGAGTGTACATTGAATTTTCACATTCGGTATGTCCTCTAACACATTTAGAAAATTGGTTTCTCAAAAAAGCAGGTACGTCGTTTTATACTGGAGGGTTTTTAGAGAATTATATTTATAATTTAGTTTATCCTGTTGGTATTAATGCCGAAATTCAAATTATATTCGGTATAATTTTAATATTATTTAATTTATTAATTTATTGTTCAATTTTTTATATAAGATTCTTAAGATTAATGAATTAAATCTTGTAGGAAATATACACTGCAACCTTTGAACCAAACATCACAATTTTACCCCAAAGTCTTATTAGAGGATTCGATTGGTCAAATTTAGATAATGCCTCATTTTTGTGATTTACTTCGTCGTGATTAAGACTACATAATAATTTTTTGATTTCTCGGTTTGATTTATTATTTGATAAAAGAAAAATTTGATTCTTATAGTGTATTTCAACAAAACTCTCTACATAATAAATTGTAGCATATATAAAATTGGTGCCAAATAATGCCGGAACAAAACCTGTTAAAAAACCAAATATTTTCCAAATAATTAGCAAACTGCTTTTTTGAGAATCAGGAAGAACATTATTTATTTTATCTAAATGGCTTTGTTCGGTTTTCAGATGTTTTTTTGCAAATTTTATAATATCATAATTTTTTGAAGCAAATAATATTCCTTTGTATATATACACTGCTCCAGTTTCGCCTGCATGGTCAGTTCGAAGGTGTGGAATTAAATATTTAGGAACATTCATAATTTTAAGTTAGTTATTATTTGAGAATACCCATTATTTTTTTAAATTAACTGAATATGAATATACTCCTCATATTTTATTAAGATATATGTAATATATTTAATATAATTTTTTATAACTTTTTAATTAAGGAGTGAACAATGGCTTGGACAAAACCAATGATTTCTGAAATTTCAGTAGGGCTTGAAATCAATTCATATGCTTGCGCTGAGAAGTAATTCTTTTCAAATTTTTGAAAATTAAAGCCCGGCTAATTTGTCGGGTTTTTTTTTGTAAAAATTAGATTAGAATGTCAAATTATTTTGTTTAACTAAATGAGATTAAATAATTAAAATTTCAGTTTTCATTTTCTAAATTTTTTTTAATTGTGTTGTCTAGATTAGTTAATCTAATACAAGTTGATCTTAAAATAGCCTTTATGAGCGTTGATGACTTGTTAAATTCCTTTAAAAGTTTTTCTTGTGGTATCTTAATCCCCTCTGAGTCTTGAGTTGCTTTAGCTGTAACTGTTCTCTTGGTTCCAAGTAATATTGATGATTCACCAAAAACTTCGTTATCATTAATAAAACCAACTCTTGTCCCTTTTTCTGATATAATTTCTATTTCTCCTTTTTTTAAAAAATATGCATAATCAGATTTGTCATTGAAGTTATATATTACAGTTCCAGCTTTCCATTTAATTAAATCATTGTTTGAATTAGAGTTTGACATAAGATGAGTAAATTTTTTAAATATGGCTATCTACTTTGCTTTTGCTTCAATCAAATGATTTACTGTTACAAAGTAGATAACCTTTATAAATATAAAATTTAGAATTTAAAATGCTAATTTTTTTTTTAATTTTCGTAATTAATCCTTTAAAAGCTGATGATCCATGTGTAATAAAAAATTTTTTGACAAAAAAAAAGAAGAAATTCATTGTGAAAAAAACAATCTTGCGTTTGCGTTTCATAATTTTGAATCAAGTGTTAGCAATTTAGAATATACATTTAACAAAAAATTAGACATTTATTTGTTAAAGTCTTATAAAAATAAATTTTTAGAGTATATTGAAAACTTCTGTTTAAATGACAAAAATCTAAAAATTAAAGAAATTATTAATAAGAATAAAAATAATAAATTTGATGTTGAAGTTATAATATCTTGCAAATTTAAATGAAAAAAGTTGTAGAAATTGAACTTAAAGTCTGTATCGGCTGTGATGCTCCGTTACCATATAAGCCTAAAAAAGATAGCTATTTCAATAGACATGATGAAGTCTGTGACGATTGTTTTATTAAAAAATAGGGTTTTAAATATAAAAAAGTTATAAAGGTTGGGAATTGACTTCCCAACCTTCAACAATTAATTTTTGAATAATGCTAAAGCTCTGTCAAATATTTCTTCAGCATTTTGTAATTCACCAGCTTTTAGTTTTTCCTCACCTTGCATTCTTAAATTTGTGATTTTTGCAAATGTTTTAGGGTTAATTTTACTATCGCTGGAGTAAAGTTTTGTATTGACTTCAGCCATTTTTTGATACGGACAAGCCTCCAGGCTCATAGAAAAGGCAAAAGCTAGACAAAAGCAAATAATTATTTTTTTCATATTATTCTCCATTTTATATATTTATTAAATAGTTATCATTATAAGATTGTCAAAAATTTTTTTTAAAAACCTTAAATAAAGGGTTTTTATGATGATAAAAAGTTAGTAGAATAAATTTTTTTTAATTAAATTTATAAAAAATTGTTTCCTCCAACTACGATTTTAATTTCTTGTTTTGATAGTTTCATAAACAAAGCATTAGATTACGTTAAAAATTTAATATTTATTATTTTTTCAGTATTTCTTATTTTAATCAGTAATCTAGGCCAAACAAAATCTCCCGAGCAGATGATTAAAGAATCTATAGCAAATTATCCAGGAAAATGTCCATGTCCCTATTCTATAATGAGTAACGGGAAGAAATGTGGGAAAAGAAGTGCATATTCTAAACCTGTGGGTTATGAGCCATTGTGCTATGTTTCCGATATTGCAGATGCAAAAAATGACAGTGTAAATATTCAAGAAAAAATAAGAATTATTGATGGAGATACTATTCATATAAATAAAATTAAATATAGGCTTCACGGTATTGATGCACCTGAAATAAGACAATCATGCAAAATAAAAGAAAAAAATTATAAGTGTGGGGTTAAATCAAAAGAGTTCTTAGTTTCTCTTATTGGTAACCAGTCAGTGAAATGTAATCAAAAAGATATAGATAGATACAAAAGAATTATTGCTGAATGTTTTGTAGGGAAAATAAATCTAAATAAAGAATTAGTAAGAAATGGTTGGGCACTTGCTTACAGAGATTATTCCAAAGAGTATGTTACTGATGAAGAGTTTGCACAAGAAAATAATCTAGGTATATGGAAGGGAACATTCATTCATCCAAAAAAATGGAGGAAGCTTAATCGATAGAAGATGACGTTGCGTTATTGAGGTAATTCCATGATTTAAAAGTTTTCTAATCAAATCCAAAGTCAATCTGGAAGAGCATTAGATCAGATAAGGTATTGATTATATTGATAAATATTGAAGTGAAACTACATTGTATTTAAGCTGAAAGATTCCTGTGTTACTTTTTTACATACCTTATTAGATAAATATCTTTACTTGAGTTTTATAATTTATATTCACATATA
>MDSZ01245378.1_pt1 | contig 42063 bp, 25 predicted proteins | sample 811201 | NCBI WGS metagenome assembly MDSZ01 (sample SAMN05326647, study PRJNA326480) | marine metagenome | isolation source: seawater | place: Indian Ocean: North | collected 2010 | reverse complement strand
TTCTAGAGATGCAAAATGATATTAACAAAATTGTAGGAATTGGATTGGTTAGAAATAATCTAGCATTGGACAGAAAATACAAAATATATGATTGGGGTAACTATAATCGATATACGTATAGGAGTGAGTTTAGAATAGATAGAGATTCATGCGATGTAGATGAGGAAAAAGTAATGGCTATTCTTGACCAACTTTGTTTTAAAGGCTCACGACACTTGAAGAGAGGATCTGGTGTAACATTCTTGCCCGGCTGGATAGTTCATAATAGTCATATTGATTTTACAGAAAAAATTACCAATATGTTCAAAAGAAGATATCAGTGATTTAATTATATTTTTGTGTTTTTAGATTTTTAAACTGCTGGTGTAAGTAGGGAATTAGCCCAAGTTAGGAACTCTGGTGACTCATAATCATTAATGCCCTCTTGTTTACCAGATTTGTACAAATTGTATTTTCTGATTTCAAGACCATTGATGTATTGGATGACGGGAACAGTAATTCGATGATCATATGAGATCTTAGCCCATTCACGATTGCAATACTCAAACAATTCATCTATTTTTTTTACTTCATTTTGAATAAGCTGCACGAAGGCTTCACCAGTAGCAGTTGCATTACAAAGTCCCCAAACCCATTCAAGACCTACATCTCCGATTACTTCGAATAGGTTGAGAATCAAAGCATTGCGCCTTCTAGAGCGATCAGTGGTGTAAAGCTTGCGCTGCATCTCTTCTTTTGTAACTTTTTTCAACAAATAGTCTACACGAATACCCATAGTATCAGCTTCTTCTCGAACCTTATTTTGGTATCTTCTTACTTCGTGTGCACGAATGTGGGTAAGCATACGATAGATATCCATAACCTGCCGACCAAGCGATCTTGAAAGTGTGACTGATGTGGTAGAACGACGCAATTGCTCATCAACACGTCGCATCAGATAATATCCTGGCATGTTATTTGCATTGCACTGACCCATACCACGTCCAGGCTGTCCATCTGCTTGACCATTAGCATTTTGCCTCTGAAACTGGAAGAAGTGAGGATTATGAACAACACCATTGTCAATAGCTCCAGTTCTCCAACTGAAAGCCGTATGACAGGATGTGCACCACATTTGATCACAACCTTCAATTTTAGAGATTCTTTCACCACATGCAGGACAAGGTTTTGTCTGTGATTTGATAAGCTCAGCACTAGCTACATCGTCTGGATTACAGGTATGTTCAGAGTCTGCATGAGGACCTTTAACACATAGACAATTAGGACAAGTATGATAGTTGCAAAGTCCACATTTATACTGAGAACTCAAGAATCCTCGACAATCTTCTCGAGGACAACCCATAACAAACTTGCGCTTTACAACTTCAGTCTTTTTATTTTCCATTTGCCAGAGTTCATTTTGTTGTATTCTAAGGCGAGCTTGCAGTTCCCGCATTTGAGCTTGCAACTCATGAACATCTTTCTTTTTTTCTTCTACCTGAACGCGTCGCTCAACTTCACCCATTGCTTCAGGCAATTGGCTGATTGCCCGTTCCAGAAGAAGTTGAGAACGATGATTACGATAGTCTTTTGAAACAAATGATCGATTTAGATTGTCATTCATAAATGTCATACTAAATGTTTTATTGCATTTCATGCAACATGGATCAGCATTTGTTGTTGTAAGGTATGTCCGAACACAACTTTTGCATGCTACATAACCACAGTCAGCATATTCACATGTTACCGGAGCATTGGTGCTTTTATTGAAAGTCTCGCAGCAGATTGGGCAGTCAGTCATGTTTTGTACTTGTAATACTTTGTTGATTCCAGGGGATGCCATCATTAACCTACCATATTTAGAGATCAATTTTTCCAAAAAGTAACTCAAAAACGCACAGCTTAAAAGTATCCATATTGTATATACATCAAGATGAGTGAATTAGATACAAATATTGATAATTGGTCCACAGCTGATATTTTAGACCTATTAGGTTTGACCAACCCATCATCAAGTCAAATAGAAATAGTATCAAATCGATTGATTAGTAAAGCTTCAGAAGAAGGAAACGAAACCATTGTTACATTTTTAAAACAGGCTAGATCTAAGGTGTTGCAAACTTTAAGTACACAGGAAGAAGAAGGATCTTTTAATGAACAAGCTACTGATCAGCTCCTTGATTGGTGGCATAATCAATCTTTGACTCAATCAGATCCTACTCAAGCAGATAGAGTTACTTCTAGACAAAATAAGGTTCAAACTTTTGATAATGATCATTTTCAAATGAAACGAGAAACTCTAGGTGTGAATCAAGTATTTAATCTTCCTGTGGCTCAAGGCACTATTAATCCAAATCTAAAAAATGTTGTTGAGAGAACAGTAATTATTGATAGTCAATATCGAGCTAATATCTTTCCTTATGCAGGTCAGAATATCACTGAACCTTCATATCCAACTTCGTTTTCAGTTGATTTAACTGAGACACTGAGTAATGTAATATCAATGGAACTTTATTCAGTTCAATTTCCAAAAACATGGAATAACATTTCAGGATTTATTGGTAATAGTTGTTATGGTGTTGAAACATCAGATCAAAGTGATTTAACTTATAAGGTGGTTACAGATGGTTATTATGAAAATGCTAGTGTTTTTGTAGATTATATTAATTCAAATCCATCTTATTACAATATCGATATGAGTTATAATTCTATTACTAATCGAATTGGAGTAAAGGCAAGTGGATCTGGGTATAATACAATTATATGGTATAATGGACAAGAAACACCTACAGATCCTAGTTGTAATTCATGTGTAACAAACTCATTTTCAAATAATAATTTGGGGTGGACTATAGGATTTCGAGAACAATATGATGATTCTACAGGAAGTTTATTTACTTCTGTTAATAACTCTGATTACACATGGGCTCAAGCAGCGCCTAACTTAAATGGGCCACAGTACCTTTTGTTAACACTAGATGATTACAATCATAATCGATTAAATAAAGGTATTATTGGTACAAATATTACATCTAATAAATTAGATTTGCCAAAATATTCTTCCTGTAATAATCTTACTACGGATAGTTCGGGTAATGCAATAGCTACAATGGCTGCACCAAGGCAGCTAACTAGAGCACAATTGTTTACAATAAATAAAATATATGAATCAAGAATAGCCAAAAAGACAAGAAATGTTGCTCCAACAACAAATAATGTACTAGGCGTCATACCTGTGGGTAATGATCCTCATGGTTCAACAATAACAATTTTAGGCCCTGATATGGCAAGTAACAGTAGAGATTACTTTGGCCCTGTTACAATAGATAGAGTAGGAGTTGAGTTACAAGATGATAAAGGCAATCTCCTTGATTTAAATGGTATAGATTGGTCTTTTACTTTTAAGGTTCAACAATTATATCAATATTAAGTGCGTTATAAAATTGATAAAAAGATAAATATAAATATTGTGGTGTTAACCCCCTCGGGATAGCTCAGTTGGTAGAGCGATGGACTGTAGAAGAAAGTAGGTTTCCATTGGTCACTGGTTCAAATCCGGTTCCCGAGATAATTTTTTGAGCACACTATTATGTGTTCACAAAATTAGAACTTTTGTTTAACAACACCATACAAGTCACTAATATTAGATTGTTGAAGTGTAATTAATTCCATTTGACTAGTATAATATCTATCTAATGTTGTTTTTTGCTTTTGAAAATTACGTTTTATTCCAGAGGCAAGATTTTTAAATGCATCAATGGTTTCTTTATGGCTAAAATCTATCTTTCCCTGATCAGAAATCATTTTAAAAAAACTAAGAGCCAGTTTAATACTATCAAAATTGTTTACCAGATTGTGTATGAAAATTAAAGGCGTGCCATTTCTAACTTCAAATTGAAAATCATCTCTATTACAGATTCCAGTATGTAAACTTACAAATACAGCAGCTTCAATATCGCTATTTGCAGGATTATCAATATCAGAATAAAACTTATCTATTTCTGCTTTCTGAACATTACGAGAATAGTTTTTTGTTTCGATCATAACTGTCATACCTTCTACCCTTAAAATAAAGTCACCTCTATGTGGAATTGTATGTGTATCCTCTACATCTGCAGTAGGGAACATCATATTAAGTCTTGAATAAACCATACCTTCACCATCCTTACCTTTTAATGAAGAGTTTTGTTGACGTTGCAATTTAGATTCGTAATCTTGTCTCATTGAATCACGTTTGTCTCTTTCATCCATTAAAATCTTCTGATGATTTGCAATTAGAGTTTCAAATCTTTGAGCATATCTTTGTTCCACTTCACTTTGTAAACTATTAAGTTTACTCAATAAATCACTGTTAGTTTCAGTTAAACTTTTTATTTGCATATCATATTTAGTTCTTTCACCCATGACTGCTCCTTCTATACATATTGTTTGTTGCTCAGTAGCATATTGTTTGTATTGATCAAAAGATTGCTGGAGAGATTCATATTGCTTCCCAGCTTGTTTAATCGCGATTTCATGAGTTTTATTAATTTCATCTATCTTTTTTTGCCAGTCCTCATTGTCCCAACCTTGAAGTTTATTTGCTCCTTCTTTATAAACAAATAATCCTAATCGAATAACCTTTTGTTTATTTTCTAGAGAGAGTGAATGAAACTCACTAATACATTCATTATCTGGTAAATATGTTTCAATAACATCATCCATTGTTTCTTCCATGATGTTATTACATGTATAATAATGTTTAAACGTATTAACTAGCTATTCAAAAGCTGCTGAATAAAAGCCTCTTTTTTTGAACCATATTTCAAATGACTTACTACATCACATGTAGGTAAATTAATTTCATTTAGTAAAAACTCATCATTACTAGAAAGTTCTTCCCCAAATGAATGTCGATAAATCTGCTTTACAATTTCTATATCTGCGTTTCCCATTTCTAACTCAATATCAATACGACCTCTTCGAGTAAGAGCTGGATCAAGCTTCTCATAATGATTAGAAGTAATTATCATAACTCTACCATGATTTTCTCTTATTCCATCAAGTACATTTAGAATGGTAGACAGGGTAATCGGAGATTCATCCTTTTTGGGCGGCTGAACAAATGAAAATGTTTCATTACCATCCTTTGATTTATTTAGTTTTAGTTTGGTAATATCAAGTGCCGATCCAGATAGATCAATTTGTGTTGATTCCTGTAAATCAATACTTTCAGATCTAGTTTTTACTAAGTCACATTGTGCATCAATATCTTCAAAAAGCATGATTTTATCACTCCATTCAAGGGTTTGCTTATCACGACGCTTATATTTTGTTTCAAAATATGCATTAAAAAACTGTTCTTCATTTTTCATTTCACTCAGTGGTATCTCAACAATATGTCTATTTAACAGATTAGCAAGAGCTTTTATCAAAGAAGTTTTACCAGTACCTGGTGGTCCTTTTAGTCCAATGCCAAGAGTATATGGATGTCCATTATCACGGTACCATTGCTCATTATTAATAAAGAAATGTACCTTTTCAAGAAATCCGTCCTTTCCTTTAAAAAACATGTTGTTAAACGTTCTAGTTGATGTAAACTCTACTTCATGCCATGAAGATGAATCTCCTCTATCATCATCATCATAATTTGTTTTTCTATATCTGTAAATAAACAACTTCTCCTTTTTTTGCTGTTTTATATTATCAATAAACTCATTTGTGATTTTGGCTATTTTGTTTTTAATTTGAAGAACAGTGAGCGTATTTGAAATAAGTACTATAGAAAGACGTTTAGTTTTTGATGCCGCTCCGCGTTCCTTATTGCTATCTTCAGCATGTTCATCAATTGAATCAATTATACAAATTATATCTTTGTCAATTCGCATTGGATTTTGAGAATCACAAATATAAATCCCTTTTCCGTCATTTGATCCATAGTTGCGTTCTTCATCATGAATCATAATTTGTTTCAATGATTTGGCCATACCATTTCCATATTTGTTTATATATTCCATTACTGCATTAAACTCGTCAGAAAGATGAGCACTAATTCTTGAGTTCCAAGGTCCATTGTGACACGCTATAGTTCCTTCAATTGTGACCTTGTTGATATTCAAGCTACCACAAAACCAATATGGTAATAGTTTTTTGATATATGGATTCTGATCATCAATAATTGAGTCAAGGATGTTATATAGTATAATTATTGTTGCGAAATAGATGAAATAATTGGATTGATTGTCCCTAAATAACATAGACATCATAGTGCCTTGCAGGAACATTCCATTATGTGTACCAAACATATCGGTTCTAGTATATCTGATATATCTATCTAAGCCAATTTACATAAATTACAGGCGCTAATAGAATACAGTTTTTGAACAGCGGCTACGCCGCATGCCCTACGGGCTGTTCAAAAACTAAACTTAAGAAAGAATAAAAATAACTTATTTTTCGCTGAGACGTGTGGTTTACGACTAGACTACTATTTGTGTGTTTTTTGTTAGTTAAGTTTTTACTGAAGAACTGGACTTCCGTCCGGATTTGAATAAATAGAGAATGTTTGAATGTAAACCCGTGACATCCACCCTATAGAGACCATAATCATAAAGTAATACACAAGTAGATCCGTAGCTATAAATCCCAAAACAGCTAGTATCGGCCACATCATGATCACATTATCATTCATTCTGTTTCCACTGAAATGCTCATCGCATAATATGTTTCCAAAGCCAAGACCAAGCATGGTTAGGAAAGCGTAGCAAAGATTTTGATTGAAATACATTTTCGGTTTCACTTTGAGTATGTTTTAATGTAGGAAAGAAAGAGCAGTTTCATTTTTTTGTAAACGCGGTTATGCTCTTAATAAGAGATCAAAAAATACTTTTCTAACAAGTTGATTTTGCCATAAACATTGCTGCAATTACACCAAACGCAAGACCCATGTGATATTTCAATTGCATATGTCTATAAATATCAAGCCATTTTTCTCTTTGTTCTGCCTTGGATAAACTAAGAATCATGTAATCTGATTTAGGATGAATAATATAAAATAGATAGCAAGTTAGTAAAGTAATACCGCCTACAGAACAAATAATTCCTGTGGACATTAGATTAGTTTTTTTTAGCTTATCAGTCATTATTAAGAACAATATTGATAAAACTATACCAACAGCATACCCTTTAAAATATATATTTCGGCGCTCCCTAATTATTTTTTCATATTTTTGTTTTTGATCATTATCAAGAGTTTTAACAAACGCATCTTTATAATTGCTTTTATCAGCAGTTAATGCCATGTAAATATCAGCCACAAAGAAAGCAATAGCAACAAAACACCATGTTTTACACACTTTCATATACAATTGATAAATATTAATTATGCGATGACTAGATCTCGATTTTACCACAACATATAGTAATGGATACAAACGTTGATAATTATAACAATAATGAAATTATCTCTCTCTTGAAAGTCAGAAATGATGATTCATTAACTGTTGATATTCTAGCAGATAAAATAGATAGAACTATTCAGAAAGTTAAATTAGTAGAAACTGAAGATACTCCAGGTTTAATTAAGTTTTTTCAAGACTGTTTCGTTAGGGTATGTCTTATGAAAGGATTTGAGATAACAGAAACACATAGAAATACACTCGCATTACCGCCATTACCTATAATTCCCGATAATATTGTTGTACCTGGTAGGGACGATAATGTAGAAATTGTTCATCCTAAAATCTATGCCGGTAATCTAACTGAAGCTGTGCCAACCGCTCAGTCAATATCCGCATATTCTAGACCATATGCTAGAGGCACTGTAAATCCTGTTGAAAGAGAAACAATAACTTATCTTTTAACAATTAATAGTAAGTTTCGTCCTGAATATAAACCATATAATTGCCATATTGAGCCAGATTATCAAGAAACCTTCCCTTCTCAAGGAGATTTAATTAGAGAAAAAACATTTTGTAGAAATAATCCAGCAATTGTTAAAAAGGTGGTAGAATTAGAGGCTTGTGGTAAATCTACAAACCGTGGTTATAAAAATGCTGAGTCAGACTTTACAATTGAATTACAAGAACCATTATCTAATGTTGTTAGCATTAAGCTAGCAGGATTAGAAATGATGAATGGATATTATCCTATATCTGAATATTTAGGAACTAATATTTTTAGAATTACTACATTTCATTTTGATGAGACAATGCCGCCCGTTGAAGGGGGGAATGTGAATGATGTTATTGAACATACCATAGCAATATCTCAAGGAACATATTCTGTAACAGAGCTAATGGATACAATTAATTGTATCTTCCTAGAAACTACAAATACTGACCTGAATATTGTTGAATTAAAATACGATTGTTTATCAGGCCGTTTTCATTTTGTATTAAGAACTGAAGATGCAGATGGTAATCCTATTACTCCTCCGACTGGAATGGCATATGCCTTTCAGTTGGATTTTAGACATCCATTATACCCTGAAAGAAACTTATTCTACAATCTAGGTTGGATGATGGGTTTTAGAGAATCACATTATACTATGACAGGTAGTTATATTACATGTCCAACTACAACATGTTTACTTGGAATTAATGCAGATGCCCCAGCTAATCTTATTGGAACAAACTACTTTTTACTAGAAGTTGATGATTTTAATAATAATAATCCGGTAGTTTTGAATTATAACTGTCACACGGAATACTCATTTAACATTCGAAATATCTTAGGTAAAATACCCAATGCAGTTAATGGGACTGATATACTGTTTGAAGACTCATCTGATCGTATTTTTAAAAAAAGAAATTACTTTGGACCAGTGAGAATTAAAAAGCTTAAAATCAGGATTCTAGATGAAAATGGACGTCAGATAAATCTTAATAATACTAATTTTACTATAAATATAGAGGTTGAGACCATAAATACACCTTATAAAAATATGATACGGTAATCATTTATTGTTAATTAAATTACAGTAAATGATTAATCTTTTTTCTTTGGCTGAGGCGGAGGAGGCTGAAACTCAACTAGAGCATATACTAGTTTTTTGGCCATAACAGATGCAGTAAGATTATTGGAAAAATAGTCCTTACATTTCTTTGACTTTACTTCCCAACTTTCATCACCTGCTACGAGATCACCAATCTCAAGTAGTGTGCATCCTTCCTCTACAATAGGAACAACGCCAAGTTTCATACAATCAACAACATGTGCTTTACTAGTTGAATCTGATATTTTCGAGAACTTGTAACTTGATAAATCCTCAAGATACGCCATATAATCCGTTTCGTTGCTATGAACTTTTTTGTTCTCGTCAAAAGTAAAGGTTTCATTTGTCTTTTCTTTGTCCTTATCAAATAGTTCAAGAATAAGAATATACGGTGTGTAAATACCTACATATTTATACTTACCTTCAAGATCAGAAATAACTTTTGAGTCATAGTTGAAAAGTAAAGCAATATCTAATTGTCCTGAAAACATATCTCCTTTAATAAGCGATGAATTGCCATGGTCATAAAGTACAGAGTATCCTGTTCTATAATAATCAGGTGTTACATTTTGTCTATAATTAAGATAATTGCTTCTTGAAATCAGTTGTACGATAAAAATAGAAAAATCTGGGTTGCATTTTCTGGACCAATCACCTAGTAAATCTTTCTTAGGACCATAGATAATAATTCGGTTGGCAGATAGATCAAGATTTATATTTTGACAAAGATGTAACCTAGGGTCATTAAAACAACATATAGTTTCAATATTTTCTAGCAAGGGAACTGCATCTCTAATAATACTAGCTGGAATACCTCTAATGTCAGGACTTGATGCTGCAATATGAATAGGCAAGCCATTTTTAGAAATCTTTATATCGGCTCCAACACCAATTTCACTCATTTTCCAACTACCATCGGCAGCAAAGAAATTGAACATATCAATGTAAATAGGTTCTTCAAAGTGGGTAACAAGATCTTTTTGTGATACTAATTTTGCCAAAAAGTTTTGAGAAATTAAAGATACTGGTTGCAGGGCTAAAGATCTAGCCGCACCAATTTTATCAATTTCTTCAGAACTAGAATCATCATTAGCAAACCCGATTTCATCAAGTTTTTCTTGAGCTTCTAATAGCACATTTTCATTATCTGACAAATAACTATCAATTGCTTCTAGAGCTCCTCCATCTTTATTAAGTACCATTAAAACAAGAGGATAACTAGCTGGTTCACTATTAAGATCAACATCTCTTTTCACACAAACAATGCCATGATTAGAGGTTTTTTCAATAATTGTTGAAAGATCTTTGATAACATAAATAAGTGGTGAAATATAAACTGCTTTATCATCTGTTTTGTGAACATGAACCATAACATCTCTAAGATTTTTAAGTGATTGAGTAGGAATGCAACGATCCTGATCAATATTGTAATGTATGATTTCTAAATCAAATGGATAGAACTCTGTTACATAATTAAATGTTTCTTCTGAACAAGCTAATACTAACTTAACACCTTTCATAGTTAAGTGCATTGATAAAGTCAAAGCCAATAAAGCTGCTCTATCGTGCTTCTGCATTTCAACTGCAAAGTACATCATTACTTAAATTATATACTATTCTTTTAAAATGTTTTACTCTCAGCATAATTTATGCCTAAGACTATAGTTTCTCGAAGCGCAATTGGATTAGAGAATTGTTGCAGGGTATATAGAACAGGTCATTTAAATAAAATAATTAGATTTTGTTGTCCTGAAATGCCTGATCCTGTTAATGATGGTGTAGCTTATGTAGACGAGATGAATAAAATTAATGAAAAGTTTTTTCAACCTTACTTTGATGATCCATTTAATGTTGATCCTGATACAGTTTATTGTGATATATTAGAGTTTTTTGAAGGAGAAAAAGAGCGTCTTAAAAATATTAGTCCTGATTTAATTGCTCAGATTAACTTTATCACAAATGCCATGACCTTGGTAAGAAAAGATGCATCACAATATTTCTTATTGAACTTACAAAATAGTGCAATGGCTACACAAATTGAAAGCACTATTCAAGGTCTAATTATGAATATTTATATGCTGAATACAAAAATTAGTATTTTATCTGGCTATGAAGGTGAGGATGGTGTAGCTGGTACAGCAAAGGTTGAAGTTGCCCAATTTAAAGATCCTAGATACATTATGGCTCAATTTCAGCCCGACCTTACAATGCTTGCCTTTTTATTCCCTAATGAACCCACTGCAAAATATTACATGCGTTTAAAAAAATTACTAGAACAGTCTGGATTATATACATCAAAAAATGATATTACAGAAGACATGACAAGATTTTTAGATAGATTTTTAGTAAAACACGATCTCTCTCTAACGCTAGGACAATGGTTAGAAATAAAAGAAAATGAGGAATTATTGACAACAGATGAATTAGAAGAAATTGAGATCGGAAAGGAACAATTACAAATTATTAGAAAAAGAGACGAGTTTTTAGATGAATGGAAGCAACAACATGGAGATCATTCTGTTTTAAAAGGTACCTTTAATCTGACAATAACTGATATTGATCAAGTATTATGTAGAAGATACGATGCAAATCGCTTTAATTTAGATACAAAAATTGAGCGTTTTAAAAATTGTGCTCCAGCTAGAAGACCAGGTATTATCCCCTATCCAAATGTTTTAGAAAGAATGATGATGGTTCAAGGATCTATTTCTATGGCAACTACCAATATCTCATTCGATCTTGATTCTTTAGCACAGGCTACAGGCAGTGATGCACAACGTATTATTGATAGACTTTCTATTGTTCCTCATAAACTACCGACGCGTCCAATTAAGGATAATTCTTGTACAGAGATTTGTGAACCAGAAAAACGTAATTATTACTTCCCCACATGTTCCACAACGCGAAAAAAAAGTTGTAAATCTAAAAATAACAAAACCCGTAAAAATATTTGTGAATGATTTTTTCCAAATATATGTTATAATGGCTGATTTATCCGATCAAAACCAACTACTCAGCAATGAGGCGAATGTTGCTGTAAGCTCTATTACTCCCGCCGATCCTATTTCGAGCGCACTAGCTGCTGTTCGTATCCCAGGTTCTTTCGAATTGCAAATCGAAAGCACACTCAATTTCCTTCAAGGACAACTAGGTCAAGTACGTGACTTAGAAATTAGACTTCGTGAAACTGCCCGTTCCACTGGTAACTTCGTTCAGTTGCAACACAAGGCTGCTCTTGAAGTCACATGCGATTTCCGTAAGTTCATTGCTTTCAATGGTTCCGACCAGACTGATGATGATGCTTATCAATTCACCGGAATTACTTTAACTAACGATCCTACCAAGGAAGCCGATGCGCAAAAGCGCATTGCAGATTCTCAATATCTGCTTGATCTTAAGCCTGCTCTTTCGGACGTAGCTCGCCAAGGTGTAGATGCCGATAAGACTAGTTATGATGCTGCTTCAAGTGTTCTAAGCACTGTGAACTTCCCAGTTGGAGCAGTGCTAATTGATCTTGACACACATCTTTCTTCTGTTAACGCTGCAGACAAACAGATCACTATTGGAGCCACTGGTAATCCTGCTACTTACCAAGTTAAGGCTGATAAAACTGTTATTGGTATGACTCTATTTGGTCAGCTTAACCTTAACTGCAGTAACGTAAACGGCAGTCCTGCTCTTTCCGCCGAAGCAAGTTTCGCTCCTGCTGGATCTATTCTTGGTGGTGGACAGCACGACTCTATTACAATTAATCTTCTCAACCAAGAAGACTTCACAACTGCACAGGATGTGACTGTTAATGCTGCTGGAGCTACTGCTGGTCAGAATCTTGTCAATCTATCCTACGCTGCTGCTCCTGGACAGAATGATGCTGATGACTTTGATATTAATATCTCTCTAGCAAATCTTGGTGGTGAAAATGATGCTGGAAGTGTTGGTGCAAGTATGATTGCAGCAATCAAGTCTGGCGTGAATAGTGCTTCTAAGCTCGTTAAGGTCTTCACCATTATTGTAACTCAGATGGAGTTTAAAGTAGATTCCGATTTTTCGGGTTACATGCGTGAATTGGCAAAGGCTCCTGGTCGTGCACAGGAGATGCCTATCCTTGCAGGAGAAAAGTTCATTGTGCAGAACCCTGCTCATATCAGCTTGGCTGTTACTCCTTTCCAGTACGCTTTCACTTCTGCCGGTTACACCGGAAACATTGCTGCATTCAACATGCTTGACAACATGGAGGTTTACGCTGTATTGAAGCATGCCGAGGCTGCACCAGCCCCTGTATTGCAGAGTGTGGGTATGGCCGCTCTTACTGTTTAAGCAAATCTAATCAAAATTAAATCATAAATTATTTATTACTACCTTTTTGGTAATAAATAGTTTTGTTGGTTAGTTTTATTGTCTATCCTATAATTATAATGTTTCGTTTTCCGATTCGCGAACCCGGCGGCGGCGGCGGTTTTCCAGGTGACGACCTCATCATTGATGATGGGCCCGGCGTCATCGACGATGGCGGCGGCAGCATCGGCGGTCCAGGTGGGGGCACTATTATTCCACCTCCAGCCGAGGCAACACCCCTCTTTGTTGGAATGTCCTGGAGTCCTTCGAACAACCACCTTATCCTGTCTAGTTTAACTGGCACAGATCCAACCACAAATGTGTCTGTCACACTCGAAGAAGCTAGTCTTCTAGGGAGTGGTTGGACTGCGCGTGCATATACCAATAAGTCAGGATGGAGATCCTCAAGCTGGGTCTCATTAAACACTAGTTCATACATCTCCTCTACAACAATTCCAATTGTTTTGGGAGATAATGAAGTACCAAGTTATGGACAAAATGAAAGTTTTATAATGTACACTCAGGTGAGAAGTCCAACAGGTACAATTCATACAAACTTTTTTAGTGTTTCTTGTCAAATTACTAACAATATTGATTCAAGTGGCCCTGAGCACATTTCAGCAGCATGGACAGATGGTAATACATTTACGCTTCCAGCTGGCTCTGGCTCTGGATCAACTGTCAGTAGAGTTATGTATTGGGATGTAAGAGATCTACAGTCCGGTATATCAAATGTTTCTGCGTCTGCATCGGTAGGTAGTCTCGTCTCTACTACATCTGTTTCAATCGGTAGTGGCATTACAAGATATATTTACACATTAACTATTAATGGCACTGTTGCAGCATCTAACACTAGTGTTTCTGTTTCGTTTTCGGCCAGAAATGGTGTAGGTACAACCACGTTTGGTACAATCTTATATGGATCAATCTCTCTATCAGACACCACTGCACCTTCTATTAGTGTTACTAGTAATTCAAGTAAAACTGTAAATCTTTATACTTCAAATAACACTCACAATAATACAACTAATTATTCTATTGGTTTTAAAGTGACTGATGCCCATTCTTCAATTAGTTCGGTTACTGTAACAGGTAATAATTCAACTGCAACCAATACATTAGGAACATTAACTAATCATGGAAGCGGTAATTATTCTCAAGCTGTGTCTGTTCCCGCTAGTAATGCATCCTTAGGAGGTAGTGCAAGTTATACTTACACAATCCGCGCTACAGATTCATCCGGTAATATTGGATCGGCTACTGCTAGTTTCACACTTAATCGTTATGATAATAGTGCACCTACTGCATCTGTAAGTGGTAATACTAGCACTATCACATTTAATACTTCAAACGGTACATCTCAGACCTCTTATAAAAGTGTATCGTTTGCTTGGTCTGATCATTCCAGTATTGATACCGGATCAATTCAAATTGAAAAAGTTGGCGGAAAAGGTTATTGGAGTCATGGTTCTTGGAGTGGTAATACGTATAGTGGGCGCTGGAATGTATCTCAATCAAGTATTAGTGTTGAATCAAGTTCCACTGAAACTTTCCGTGCAAAGGTGAGAGATACACACGGTAATCAAGGAACATCAAGTAATTTCCAGTTTTCTTTTGCAAATAACGATAATGTGTCTCCAAGTATTTCGGTACAAAATGTGTCCAGTCACACGTTCTACTCAAGTTCGTCTGGAACCACAACTCAAACTGGTTATGTATGGTGGTCAGCATCTGACTCGCATTCTTCAATTTCTTCTGCATCGGCATCAAAGATCGGTTCTAGCAGTTATATTAGCAGTGTTGGATCTACTAATTCTACAAGTGAAAACGGTGCTCAATACAAAACATCTTATGTTATTGTTAGATCAGTTGGGTTTGGTAGCTCTTATACAACACGAGGCTCATTGATTAGATTGTTAGTAAGTGATGCAGGTGGAAATCAGCGTACGCATGATGTAGGTGTAAGTTTAAGATACATTGATAATGTCAATCCATATTTCAATGCTCCAGCAGCTAAGTATCACACATTTTACACTTCTCAAGGTAATAGTGCTACTGCTAATATGAGTGTAACTGTCCCTGTTGCAGATGCGCACTCTGGTATTGCATCTGGCACTGTAGTTAAAAAATCTGGTTCTAGCAACTGGAGTTCACCAACAAGTGTTAGCTTAAGTGGCGGAAACCTTAGCTTTACAATCCCGCTTTCTGCAAGTGTTCTATCGGCCAACTCAAGCTATGTTTCACAGACTGTGACAATGACTATTACAGATAATGCTGGTAGATCAGTATCTGAAGATTGGACTGGTTATGTGCGTAGAATCGATAACACTGGTCCTTCTATTTCAGGACCATCAAGTATTACTGACTATCACTTTACAACCACTGGTTCAAGCAGTATTTCTAGAAATGTTGATTTTACAGTATCTGATGCTCATAATTCTATTGATACTAATAGTTTTTCAGTATATATTGAGCCAAACACCTATATTACTACTAGTGGAGTTTCTCATGTAAGTGGAAATACCTATAGGTATACTGTCACTGTGCCAAGAAGTGGTAAAAGTATTCATACTTCATCAACTGATTTTGGATTTACTAGAGTCACGGTTGAAGATAATTATGACAACTCATCGTCTTTAACAACAACACATTATGGTACTCATAAAGATACAACCCGACCTAGCATTAACAATGCTCAAATGAGCGGAAGATTTGACTTTACTACATCTAGTTTTAGCACTACAAGTATTACTCGAAATCTTACTTTCAGTTGTTCAGATGCCCATTCAAGTCTTAATTCTGCGTCGATTACTACATCTAGTGCTCAAGTTTCGATTGGTAGTGTAAATAGATCAGGAAATAACTATACTGTTCCAATTACACTAACTAGAGCCGGTTTAACTAGTGATCATGGAGCCACTGTTGTAATTAATGTTAGTGATTCAGCAGGAAATGCAGCAATTGCTAAGACTGTAGCATTAGCTGGAAGTTATGTTGATAATAAGGGACCTGTTTTTGGCACGACAAGTATCAGTGGAGGAAGCACCGCAGCATTCTTACTTTCAAGTGGAACAAACAGCATTAGCCGCGTGGTTACCATTCCTGTTTCTGATGAGATACAATTGAATACATTTTCCGTTCAAACTCTTGGTTCAGCTAAGTGCTCTATAAGTGGATTAAACAATATTAGTTCTACTAGTGATGATTTGCAGTTTACTGTAACATTTGATAAGTCAGATTATTCTTTGGAATCATCACAAACTGAATCAGTAAGAGTAACAGCCTATGATACATCAAATCAATCTAACTTTAAGGATGTTTCCTTTACTGTGAAGTATGATGATGATGTTGCACCAACAATCTCTTCTGCATCAACAATTAGTGTTGATTTTGTTCAATCTAATAGTCAAAGTAGTAAAACTGTGACCCATTCATTTTCAGTTGCCGATAGCGGCGTTGGTCCTAATGCACCAACTGTTTCGGGCGCACTAGCAGGCTCAGTGTCTCATGCTGGTGGTCTCAATTATACTGTGCCTATTACAGTTCAAAGAAGTGCATTTACTCATTATGCTGGATATCAAAATGTTGGAACAATTACTATTACTGTAAATGACGGAGCAGGAAATCCTAAGAGCCAAAATGTTACTGTAAGAGCAAAATTGACAGATGATGTTGCTCCTTCTCTTGGAACAGCTTCTCCTGGTAACTTAAGTCTAGACACTACTAGTAGTGATCACGTTAGAGGAATTACAATCAGCGTTTCAGATGCAAGTGGAATTAATTCTAGCAGTCTTGAAGTTACAAGAGTTAATGGTAGTGGTAGTGTTTCGGGAGCATCATACAGCTCTGGTAATATCTCATTTAACGTAACAACAAGACCATCTGATTATACCGCAAACAATTCTTACGTCTACGAACGATTTAGAATTAGAATTGCGGATGTTAATGGCCATATGTCAGCATATAGATATGTCGCTTACTATGTAAGAGTCGCAGATGCTACTCCACCCGTACTTACTCTTGTACAAGCACCTAGTTTCTCATTAAATCAAAGTGGTCCTTCTAGCTCTTCTTCAAAGGTCGTTATTAGAGCAACTGACGCTCACAGTGGAATTAATGCTAATTCATTCCGTTTCATTGGATTGGCACCTTCAGATGATGATAGATTGGAGGGAACTGCTACAACCCAGTTCAATCCTACTGGAAATGCAAATGAGTGGGAGTTTGATGCTGTAGTAGGTAACACTGGTGTTGTTGGATTAGAATCAATTCATGGTGTTGTTATTGTTGAAGATAATGCTGGAAACTCATCTAGCATCCAGATTCCAATTGATATTCCAATCATTGATAATGTTGCGCCTGTAATTTCTAACGTTTCATACTTAAGTAATGTAAATGTCTACTCGAGCAATAATCGTGAGCAATCTGTAAATGTTACATTTACGGTAACTGATACTGCAGAGGTTATTCCTGGAAATCAGGTTGTGGTAACCAAAACTTCTAATGGTCCTGTCGCTCAAGCTACAGTTGTACAAGGCGTCAGTAGAAGTGGAACCACTTATACGCTACCTATTATTGTGAAAGCATCTGCTTTGGGCCATAATCAAACCGAAACTTTGAGTTACAATATTATTGCACGAGATTCAGTTCCTAATTTATCTCAAGTAACTTCCATTTCATTTACAGTAAAGGTAATTGATAATATCGATCCCGTTGTCACAAAAACAGGTTCCATTCCTGACTTTACACTAAACAATACTACTAATACAAGTAGAACTGTAACTGCCACATTTTCCATAAGTGATGATGTAACGTCAGCTGGAAATCTCAGCTTATCCGCAACATCTGGTTGGGGAGTTAGTAAAAATGGTGGAACTGTGACTTTATCAAAGAACTTTACTCATGCAAGTGGAGTAAGTGGAAGTCAGTCAGTGACTCTAACTGCAACAGATTCAGCAGGAAGATCTGATTCAGCATCAGATAGTTTTGTAATATCAAGATTTAGTGCTGATCTAACCGATCCAGAGTTTGTTGATGTACTTATTAGCAGTAATGATGGTGGAAAAACCAGACTAGACTCAAATACACAAAGTGCAGGTATCATTATTTCTGGAAAAGTAATTGATACTGGAACAGGTATTGATGCATCATCGTTGAAGATTATTTCATCCAGCAATGGAACAATTGCAGCCGGAAACACTATGTCTCCTACTTCATATAACCCATCAACAGGTCAGTTTACATTTGTATTTACATGGAACTACAATGATTTGCGTTGGTTTGATTTATGGAGTAACAATGGTAGGGTAGTATTTACTGAAGACTTTGTAATGCAGGTTGCAGATAATCAAGGTGCGCCTTACACAAATTATAAACAACATACAGTAACTGCACAATTGATTAGAGACGATGTGATTGCACCATCTATGATAATTTCATCGGTTAAGGTTAATGGTTCAGACGTGTCTAGTTCTAATCCAATAGATATAACTGATAGAGTTAATGGAGATAGCAACAGTGGATTTACTGAGGCCATTGAAATCAAGATACTTGCTGCTGATAGTCAGACAGGCCTTGATAGTAATAGTTGGTCTTTAACCTTGAGAGAAAACAATGATCCAGGATATTTAACATTCTTATCTGCAAATGGTGGTTATAATGAGAATGATGCTTCACCAAATGGTTTAACCGTAACTAATGATGCTGGAATTGAAGGTGGTTATAAAATTAATATGAGATTCCATGCACCACAGTTTATTTATGGATCACTTGGTTCTCAAGCTTATGGTGGTTCTCCATATGGAAATAGTGACTTTACTCTTACGTTATCAGTAAGTGATCATAGGGGTAACACCACTATTGCCACAGCTCCAATTGTTATCAACAGAATTGATGGTATTGCACCAACAATTGGTGCTCTTCAAGCTAGATCTGGATCATTAAATAGTATTACCGTATCGCAATCGTCTACCACCTATACACATCAAATTAAAGTGGCTGCGTCTGATAGTCAATCTGGCATTGCATCAGTAGTTATGAATAATGGTTATTCTGCTGACGGTACAGGTACCGAAAGTGGCACATTGTTTTATTATTTTAAACGTACATATGTATGGGCTGATATTTGGAACAATAATCATCCATCTACATTGTCATTAACCGGTGTAAGAGCTACTGCTACAGATAATCAAGGTAATGTTTCACATAGCGGAAGTCAGAATATTACAGTGTCTGCCATAGATGTTGTTAATCCAAATATTGTTAGCAGAAGTGTTACTTATACACAAATTGACCTCAATACAGAAGATACTACACCTATTACAAATCATATGGTTGTAACAATTAGAGATGATGACCATAGTGGTGCAACTGTAGTAGCCAAAAAGGGTGGAATTACCAAGAACTTGATTACTGTTGCAGATAATAGATTCGAAAGAGTTTACTCTACTTCTGTTGTCTATGATGCTGATCAATTCTCACTAGGAGATACAATTGAAAATTGGACCATTGAAGTTACTGACTCAGCGGGTAATAAATCAACTAGCAGTTTTCCACAGATTACTATTTCCAAAGAGGATGGAACTAGTCCAATTATTAGTGCTGTTCAATTGAAGATGGCAAGTACAAATCTTGAAATGGTATCTTTACCATTAAATATTGCATCTACAACTCCTGTAGTACTTAATGCTATAGTCACAGTAAATGATGCACATTCTAGTATTAGTTCGGTAGTTGCTAATGTGGGTGGTGGTGTACCTGTTACAAAGGGAGCAACTACAGGTAGTGGACCTTTCACTATTCCATTGACATTTAATCCATCAGCTGTTGGTCTTCATGCTAACAATCAAAACTTTATAATGAGTATTACTGTTGTTGCAACTGATTCAGCAGGGAATAGTTCTAATTATGTGAAATCTTTGCCTGTAGTACTAAATGACTACTCACCACCCACTATTTCTAATGTAACTGCAAATAATGTTGTATTGAATCATGATCACAATGGTTCATCCGACCCACCTGATCAAGTTATTCAGCTAGAAGCTGATGTAAGCGATGTAGGATCAGGACTTTCTAGTGTAGTTGCAAAAGTTACCTTCAATACTGGTGTAATTCAGCAAACAAATCAAATGCTATCGCTTGTTTCTGCTGTCAGTGGTCATTACATTTGGCGGAAAACAGTTTCAGCAGATCAACTTATTGTGAATGCATCACCAACAAACTATTCTTTCCAGATCACTGCTACACCAATTCTTGGAATTGCGGCAAATGAAACAAAGGTAGCAACTGCTCAGCTTATTGATAATTCTCCTCCAAGATGTATGATTGTAACTAAGAAGATGGATAACAGTGTTTTAACTAACAATTCTAACATTACTATCCAGTCGGAAGTTGGTGCTGTATCATTAAAGTATATTTTGACTGCTATTGAGAGATCTACACCAATCGTTTTGACAAGTGTACGTCTTAATGGTTTGCCGGTACCTTACACTGTTGAAAGTAATAGTAATAATTCTGTCACAGCAGTAGTTAATTACACAGCAAGTATGGTTCTTGCTCTTACTGGAGGTAACTACAGTCAATATGCGGGTATGACAGTAAATATGCTTGTTGAAGATCAGCATGATAATGAAGTGCAAGTAGCTGCTTCTACAATCAATATGGAGGTAAATGACAACACAGACCCAATTGTTGTTACGCAAACTGCAGTATCTCCATCTAGTATCACTGTAAATGAGACTTCAGGAGCAAAAACTGTAACTGTAACTGCATCGTTCAGAGATAATGAGGAGGGTATCCATACTGGTAATACTCAAATTGTTGATGCAAACGGTGGCAATTTACAAGCAGGAATAGTTCAATCTTTAGATACTGCTCTTTCAAATGGTGGAAAGGATGCAACTGTAACTGCCGTTCTTTCTTTCAATTATGATACCGCTGGAATCCAATATGGAGAAAATGTAAGAAGTGTTAGAATTAGAGTGGGTGATGTAAACGGTAATGTACGACTATCGGATGTCGTTGCATTTGTTGTTAAAAGAATTGATGCTGTTCCTCCTACAATCAGTAATGTAGAGGTAAGAATTAATAATAATCTAACCCAAACTGCTAATATTTCCGATAATGTTCAAACAGCCTCTCTAGCAATTAGCGCTGTGGTTGGAGATAATAAGGCTGTACCTGTACCATTACTTAGAAAGAATGGTGCAACCGGTATTCAGGCCACTAATTTCAGTTCTGGATATGGGCAAGCTTATGGCGGTCTTTACACTTGGCAATTCACTATTGATGAAGATGATTACAACTTTGGAACTACACAAGACTCTTATCAATTGTCTGTAACAGATAGCGATGGTCTTTCTGCACCAACCATAACTAAAACTGTTACTGTAGTTAAAACAGATGTAATTCCACCTACAATTACCTTACTTGCTGTTGGTGCAGTTGAATTAGATGCGAATGGTAATGAAGGTCAATCGCTTCTTGCTGCAGGAAATCTAGTTACCTTGTATACCGATCCTAATGGATCGCAGCCTCACAGAGCACGACTAAAGATCACTGCTCAAGTAAGTGATGAGGGAGGTTTAAAGACTGGAAGTCCATTTATTTCAGGTGATATTGCTGGTTGGTCGTTATTAAGTGGAACTCCAGCTGGAATCTACGTTTGGCAAAAGGATGTCAGCAGTGTTACACCAGGAATGCTTGCAATTAATACCACAGTAAATGCTCGTGATACATCTAATATTGCAGGGACTCCTAAGACCGCAACATTTAACATCGATACTAGAGATAATACCAAGCCATTGATCAGCTTGTTTGAAATGACAGGTATTGTTGAAGTTAATGAAATACCTACTATCACGTTGAGAGAAAGTAGCAGTAGCATTACACAGGATGCTACTATTAAACTTAGATGGTCAGACAATGGCACAACTGTACCTCCTTTAGTAACAATTACTTATGGTTCTCCGGCTATAATAGCTGAAACTCTTACTGCGTCCGTGACAGCTGCTGGAGAAAACATCTATTACAAGTCTTTTGATTATGAAGACTTTACAAGCAGTCTGCCTGTTGGACAAATTATTCCAGTTACAATTGGTGCTACGGTAACTGATGTAGCTGGTAATGTAAGAAGTCAGTCTTTGACAGCTAGGATGGAACTAATTGACGATAGTGTACCATTGATTAACACTTATAATTTAACTGGTGGAACTACTTCTAGTAATAGAGGCGTGTTATCATTTGGTAACAGCGGTACATATGTGTTTACATCAAGTGGAAAGGCAAACGGTAATGACAGGTTATATCTAGAGGCCAATGTTACTGCAGAGGATCTAAGAGGTATTGCAAGCATTGCAGTTTCTTCAAGTCCAGCATTGTCGTGGGTTGAAGTATCAACTGGAACCTTCCGTGCTGATATTGGTTATGATGATTTGGGACTATATTCAACGCCTTACTCTTACACTATTACAACGGTAGTAACAGACAATAGTGGACAATCAGCATCAGCCAGTAAAACTATCGCTTTCAGTAAGATAGACGATGTTATTCCTGTTGCCACACTTGGATCAATTGTAGGATTGACCAATGGAAAGGCAATCTTGAAGTCTTCTGACACATCTGAAAAAACACTGAACGTTAACATTAATGTTAATGAAAATACAGTTGGAACAATGGGGGGCGCCTTATTAACAGGGCTGGGCCCCGGACTTGCTATCCATCTTACGGGTGTAGTACACCCAGCTGGATCAACAAATAGAGTGTACAGTTATGATGTAACTCTTGATAGATCCGATTATAAGTTCATCAATCTTACCGATGAAAATCTTAACAACGGTAGAATCGATACCGAAGTTCTAAGCTTTAGAATTAATGATGCGCAGGGTAACTCCTCGGGCGTAACACAAATTATTTCTATTCCTGTGGAACTAGAGGATGACATTGCACCTACTGGATCTATTAGTACTGCTGCTGATGCTGAAATTAATGGTGGTGTAAACAAGGTTAACCTTACAACTAATTCTGCTCAAGACGGGCACAAAGTATATGTCTATGCTAACTTCTTTGAAAATCAAACCGATATTGATCCTGCAACAATTGGTATTGTTAGTGGAAGTGCTCATTTAACATTCAATAAGAGTTACGATTCAGTACTAAAACGGGCAACATTCAATGCTACTGTTACAAGTGCATTTTATAGTTCGTTAACTCAATATGACTCTTATGAAAATAAGACATTTACAGTTACTGGTAAGGATTATGCAGACAATAGCGTAACAATGTCTATCTCAATTGGTTTCAAACGTTCCGATGTGTTGCCTCCCGTAATTAATAACTTTTCACTAAGCGATACATCCATAATTCATTTGGATGAGCACATTAGCGAAGAGCAAAAGAGCATTGAGGTAATCTTATCTGCATCAGTTAGTGATGAAAGAGGACTAAGTGATCAATATGTAACTTACACAAAGAATGGAGTTCTACAACCTGTTAGACTACCAAGTGTATTCCAAGGACCATGGAGTAATTTGACATTTGTAAGTGTTAAACCTGATCCATTTGATCCAAACGCATCAGATGATGTTTATGTGTTTACATTGCACAGTGTTGATCTTAACAATCAAGAAACAACCGCCAATGCAACATTGACTGTGGAATATGATGATATTAACAATCCAATTATCCATAATGCCAACTTTTACGAAAATAATTCGGTAATTACCCAAAAGCTCATTTCTACAAACGGACATGCAAGCCAATATGGTATCTCGGAAACTGTACAGTTTAAAGCTAGATTATCAGATTTAGGTGACGACATAACTCAATTAACTGTAGCACTTGACGAGAATGGTTTATTTTCTAATGCAGCAATTAGCAATATTTCACGTGTAGCTAATGAAGTAATTGGCGGTCATAATTATGCAGTATTTGATGTGATTTTAACAACGGGTGTATCATGGGGATCATCTCTTCAACCGATCACAGTCCTTCTTACTGTCACTGACAGAAGAGGTAACAGTGTAAATCTAACACGCAATCTAAATATTGCTATTGCTGATGAATCGCCTCCAGTTATTAGTAGTTTATCGCTTCAATGCTTTGGTTCTAGCGGAAATAATCTTGTAGCTTCTGGTAATCCAAGTCATAAGGCTGGCAATGTAAGAGGTGAATTAATTGTCTATGATGAATCTGGCCTTGATATTAGTAGTGCTTCTTTGGTATCATCAGATGGTAGAGTATTTTCCAATATTGGAAATCAACCATCTGGCACTATTGATGGTCGTAATGCTACAAAGATTACCTTTAATCTAGCGGTCAATTATGATGATCCACAATTCAATCTTGGTGCAAATACACTGACTGCTACTGCAAATATCGATGATACTGCAGGACAAGCAGCTACACCTGTAACCAGTTCTTGTACTATTGATAAACTTGACCAATTATCTCCTCAGATTCTTGGATTAGCATTTGTTGAAGATAATGTTACAAGTGTAAAAGATGGAGCTTGGGCAATGTATAAGATCCAAGGTACTGGTAATGCTAATATGCAGGGGCAAAAGAGCTTATCATCTTGGATTGTAATTGATACTACAATTCCTACCTCAACTGCTAATCAAGTTCTATTGTCAGTGGGTGGTCAAGAAGACGAACAAACTCTAATTATGGCAATTAAGAATCACAGATTTACTGTGCATGCTGGTTTAAATAAGGATGAGACTGTTCGAAACAAGAGCGCATTAATGTCGTGGGATATGCGTGACGGTGCATCAAGTAATCCTTTGCATCAATTCCGAGGATCTACTGAAAGCGTTGAGCTTGCATTATTAGTGAGATTAGATATTGGTGTTATTATGCTATACGCTAATGGTCGTCTAATTGCTGCAGAGCAAGCTAAAGAGAGATCATTTGTAGCATATGGAGGTTCTACTCCAACATTGAGTGTAGGTAATGCTGATCCTGTTGCAAGTAACAGATCTGTCCATGCTGATATCTCTGGGGCTTGGCAAGGCACAATATCTGCATTCAATATTTATGATTGGAGTTCAGGTGGTTCTAATAAGGTTGCGCATGAGTCTTCAGTTGTAGTTGCAAATGTATCCGATAGCAAAGCAACTGCAAATGGTAAGGTTGTTTTTGCCAACTTAGATAATGAGCAAACTACTCTATCATTCAAAGAGGATAATGTCAATTCAATTGATCATGTATCAACATTTGCAAATGTTTCTACTTTCAATAAGAACATTGCTTATGATCAAAACCTCGGTGATAACACACAGGATATCTCCTACCAAGCATCTAGTACACAAAACTCTAATCCTCATTCTTCAGTACCAGGCGCTCCTAATCAATATAATGATTCAGAGACTTTAACGATTAGAAAGGTTAACACTGATGAAGAATCGCCAGTAATTAATGATTTGGTAATTACTCATGAGACAGCTAATGGTGGACCTAAGATTCTTGGTGCCTCAGACATTGTAACACTAGGATCTTCTTCTACAGAAAGTATTTTAGTTACAATCGCTGCTACTGATAACGCCGCATCTGGTGTCGCCGATACGGAATCTTTCAGTATTACGGTTGGTGGAACTACTTTGTCTACCACCAAATTGGCAGGATCTGGTTTACAGCACAGGCTTGTTTTGGATTGGGAAACACTCAATGGTATTAGTGGACCAGGCCATGGTGATTACACACTAGCAATTAGTGCTAAAGTTGTTGATCATGCCGGAAATAAATCACTTGCCAAAAATGAGAATCTCACGATTAGAGCTGTTGACCAAGAAGCTCCGGAAATCACCGGTGCTGTATTCCACACCGGCGGATTAGTACGCACAGGTGACTTAGAAGACAATAACCTAGTTATCAACGTTAGTGTATCGAGCGCTTCGCCAAGTGCTGAGGTTGATATGACTGTAAGATACACTGACAATTCGCATCATTTGAACGGAAGCGCTGTCTCAATTAATCCAGTTGGATCTGTGTATGCAGGCGGACCAGGTATTTGGACAGGAACTACTCATGCTCCAAGAGGTTTCACAGTAATTTCAAGCAATGCATTGCTCGGTGTTTATGAAGCTAGAATGAAGCGTACGTTTGTCTACAGCGAGCTTTCATCTAAGGGATCAAATCAGTACAGAATGGATGGATTGAACCAAGAAGGTTGGACAGTAACAGTTACTGATGGTAATAATCAAAGTCATTCTAAGAACTTTACAATTAACGTAACTGTTGTTGATGATGTAAATCCAGGAGTCCCTAGTGTTTCATTGAGTCCTGCGACCTTTGTACTCAACCCTGGAGATCAACAGCATGTTGTTGCAACTATCACAACTGCTGACGATAATGGAATTGAAGTAAGTGGAGTAGAATTGTTATCCTCAATGCATTCAGCAGGTGCAAATGATATTGCAGTATTGGTTGGTAATGCTGCTATCCTGGATGCTACACCAGCTAATCCTCACCCTGCAAATAAAAAGGTATTTACTGCAGCCTTTACTGTAGATTATTCAGATGTCACTGGTACTCACTCTATTGCAAAGGAGTACAAGATTGGTGCTAAAATTACCGATCTAGCAAACAATTCTAGTTTGATATTAGATGGAGCTAGACTGGTAATTGAACGTGAAGACACCGAGGCACCTGAAATTGTCTATACTAAACGATATCATTACTCTGCTAATTACAATACCTATCCTGCACTAGCATTGAATAGTGGAACTTATAATGTTGTCAACGTTAGTAATACGATATCTCAACCAGATCTTAGGTTTACTATTACCGACAATGATGCACTCAATCCTGCAACTATTAAGATGCACCAATCATTACCAATTGAGGCAATTTCCACAAATCCAGCATTGGCTGTACCAGCTGGTGGCGTATATTCCGGAGCAACAGAGATTGCAATGAATTTTGTCGGTGGTGTATATCAACCAGCAAATCCAGTTTCATTTAATCCTGCTAGCTTTTCTAAGTTCCATAGAAATGGAGATGGTCATTCGTATTACGTATGGGTGCGTGTGCAAGCAGAAGATATGGCACAGAACAAGACTGAATTACACATTCCTTTCAAGGTCAATAAAGTAGACACTGCTGATCCAAGTGCAGTAGTTTCAGTTAATACCACACAGAGAAACGGTGCAAATGAGGTAAATGGAGTAGCTTCTGGTTTCGTCACACACGTGGCTAACTCAATTGTAAGAGCAAATCTCAGATCTGATAGTACTCATGCTGTTGTGCAGGTAAGAGTGGTTGCTAGTGATAACGACACAGTAAAAGCAGTAGGAACCGCGCCTACCGGCAGTGTTATTCAAGCTTCAGCAACTGGTCCAGTTATGATTGGTGGTGTTTCAACATACACAATTGAACGTGTATATGCATTCAATGACAATGATCATCTGGGTGATAGATTTATTGAAGACTTCAATGTGATTATTGAAGATGAAACAGGAAATACTAGAGCTCATAGAATCCCAGTTCATATTAATGGACAAGATGTCATTGCACCTTCTATTAGTATCACAATGACTACTGAGGGTAATAATGGTTCAACTGAGTTGAAGTATCCAGGTGATAATCTAACTATTGTGGTTCGTGCCGAAATTACTGACGCGGGATCTGATGTAAACGTGGGCACCGTTCAACTTGTTGGCGCAAGTGGATATTCTTCACTAGGTCTTGTAAATGGCAAGTACGAGTGGAGAAAGACTGTAACGTGGTCTAATTCAGTACAGTTACCATTAATTGTAACTGAAAGTGTTTCTGTTCAAGCTGAGGATAATGATGGAAATGCAAGAATTGTGAATGGTTCATTGGATTACAGTATGACAAGTAACTTGAACATGTCACTCAATGCTGGTCGTATCTACCTAGAAGAGGATGGAGCTTATGGTTTAATTACAGAGGCATCAAAGGCTATTAACCCTAATACAACATATAATGTTAAGTTTGAGTGGGTCATTCAAGATCCTAACAATTTGTTAGCTCCAAATAATTCAGATGTTGTTATTACGGGTGCAAGTGCACCTTCTTTGGTAGGTAACGTAACAAAGAGTGGAACTGCTGGCTTGCAGACATACACAGCAATTGTTGCTATTGATACTAATAATATGACAAAGGGACAAAACAATAGTATATCTGTACAGCTTACTGCGAGAGATCCATACACACAGACTCGCTCATATACCCTAACTCAGCAATTCTTTGTTTGGGATTATGAGACGATTGATGAAAATAATGATTACTACATTATGTATGCTGCAAATATTAACCCATCAATCACTAAGTTAACTGATTCTAATAACCAAATTAAAGGGTATAAAATGCTTGCAAAATCTACTGCATTCTCGAATGTTAATCCTGTGCAAGTTAACTATCCTACTGGCCAGGTTAAGGTTGAGGCTAGACCATTTGAAATTATCAAATATGCTGCAGGTAGTAACGATGTTGTAGAAAGCACTGAAAGCTTTAAGGTCGAAGCTGATGTCTACGCAGATAGTAATGGTACTGTAGATGCAGAAGTAATTCTGGAAGATAAGACTGTTACAATTAGTTATGCAGATGACTTTACATTAGCTCAGCTAATTTATTCAAATATGGATTCAAGCGAGCTCACATATCAACCTCCTATCGATGCAGCAACTCCCGATATTCTTTCGAGAACCTATGGTCCACAAAGATTACTTGGAAATCCTATTATCAACGCTGTAATTTCTGCCAGAGTTGTCGATCAAGGTCTACATTCATCGTCTCCTCCATCTGTTGGAATTGTTGACTTGCAGGAAATTACTAGTTCTCTTGATCAAATTGCACTTAGAAATGGCACATTTGGGCAGAATGATATTATGCAAGAGGGAGATCTACTAGTTTTGTCTGGAACAGCACCTTATGAGAGAAAGGTTACTGATATTCATGGCGTTGAGCATACACTTGTAGCTAATCAACCTATGAAACTTCTTCTAAGACAAACCACTGGAGCAGGTATTATCTAATTTTGCTCATCTATTTTAAATAACTCATTAACATAATCCGGAAGAGTATACTCTTCTATATTATGTGCCTCGAGCCATGTAACTGTTAATGGGACAGTATTTGCATCAGGCGCCTTAGAAGTCCACTTGTCTTTGTTCAAAACTTTTATCATTTTATTGATTCTATTTACTGGTCCACCTGCATCTCTCGGTGGGCAGTGTTTAACTGCCCATTCAAATTGAAGTGCCTGGATTTTTTCAAAACCAGAAACCAAGCACATATGTGTCCAACCTGGACCTTTACTAGTGGTATACTTAGCACCACCTTTTATTTCAGAATTATGCTGTCGAAGTCTTCTTATTGGATCAGGGCTAACTCCTGCATATGTACAACCACCATTACGTATAAGGTAAAATTGCCAGTTATTATCAGTCATTTATATTTGATAATAACTTGTTTTTATATTCTTCAAGCAGCTCTCGCAAAAAATTGTCCTTCTTCATCACGATTATCATCTTTATTATATTTGGGGGTTTGCAAATATTGAGAATATTCTTCAATAAGATTTTTATCTTCCTTAGATTTGATATCATCAGACTTATCTTTAGACTTGCTTGTCTTTGAATCAATAGAATCACATTTATATGGCAAGTTAGATCTTGGTCCTTTGTAAGGAAGATATGGTTTGCTAATTTTCAGCCTCTTAGAAGCAATCATTGGTTTCTTTTTCTGCGGGTTAAAAGGTCGGTGGTTATAGCAGTTCATGCCTGTCATAGAAAGCATGATAATCATGACAACATATCCAAATTGCATTCTATTATAGAAGTCAATGGCTCTATATCCTACTACAATATTTTCAAAAAGTATTAACAACAAAAATCGCACTGAAAAATATTCACTACCAATGGTTCTTTTATTAAAAAATTGTTATAATTTATAGATAATCTTCATGAGTATAATAATGACAGAATTACCTAGCGAAGAGCTTTTATGTCAATTAATACAAGAGGTAAAATTAGATGAGCAAAAAAATGCTGAGTTTTGTCATCTATGTGGACACTCTCAAAATAATCACAAATCTACAAGTCATCAATTTACACCAGCGTTAGAAGAATATAGATGTATAACTTGTGGTTTATGGTTTTATCAACATTTAAACAAAAAAAGTAACTGCTTTGACGAGTATATAAGAGGATAAAACATTTTTAGATGTTGTATTAAGGGCATAACGACGAAATTAAAAAATTGAATTACGAATATTTGTTACACGTCGTAAATATACACAAATATGTTTAATGTACAAAACAACCCGTCGGCCATGTATAACACCAACCAGATGTGCGATGCATCGGGTTCCAATCCGATGATGAATCCGATGCTGAATCCGATGATGAATCAGATGATGATGCAGCAACAACAGATATTGCAAATGATGCAGCAACAAACGCAGATGCAAGAGATGCAGATGAAGATGATGACGATGATGAATAATGAAGATGAGGAATCTACGATGGAACAAAAGAAAGACAAAAGCAAAAATAAAAAGCAGAAGCGTGGCGCCGCTCAACAACCCACCCAGCGATCCGGCGATACAACGGTTAATCAATTAGTAGATCAAGCTCAGAATCTTAGGGCAGCGGAGCGGCAAATAGGTCCGAAAGTTGATCAAGATCCATATATCGAAGCATGGGCGGATAAGAATGAGTATGAACTACTAAAAATCATTAATAGGTACCTAGAGGTGAAAAATAGTGCATTAGCATTCGAGTGTTTAGAGTTCACTGCTAAGAAATACAAAAATCCTCTTGCCCACTATTACCTCGGTATCTGCTGCCGCAGAGGCATTGGCGTCCTCAAAGATAAAAAACTCGCAAGGAAATGGTTTGAGAAGGCCTCAGGTCAGGAACTTGCAGAAGCTCAATGTGCTGTGGCTATAATTGACTTCTATGAAGGATCATACATTCATTCTCCTGGTATATGTAATTTCGACAATGTGAGCAGATTGTTAAAAAAAGCTATACAACAGAATTATGAACCGGCTATTATTATTATGGATACCATAAATATGGTTGGTCCTAATCCTCACCAGTTGTCGGCTCCACCACAGCGATTAGAAGAAACTATGAACTTTGTAAATGATTCACAATTACTACAGAGTCTAGCAAAACACCGTGCAACAATCTATGAACCTGAAAAATCCCAAATTAAAATGAATAAACAACGTAGACTTACAAAGGCCTATAGAGGTTCAACATATACACCAGATTTACATCCTGACCATCAAACATATATTGACGCGTTGCATAGAGAACTGTACACGCGTAAAATAAAACTAAAAATGGAGAATGGGAAAATATATGCATGTAAGGCAGATATTGAAGGATTCGTTGAAGAGTTATTTATGGTTAGACTTACTAAAAAAAACGGTAGTAGGTATGGGGACAAAATACGCAGCTATATAACAAGTACAAAAAAGTATCCAGAAGATAAATCACATTTTAATAATCTTGAAGCATTCGAGGAGCACCAACGACGTCTCGTAGCCGAGAGGGAAAAGAACAATGGTACTACGCAAGTATATGGGGGGTTAGGCGTTATCTAGTAAGGGTATCTTTTTCATTTTATGATGATGTTATAACTAATCGTCCATCTTGATTTTTTACAGGATTCTTACGTCTGTAGTAAGTAATATTATATTCAGAGGGAATGATATATTTATAAGGGTCAATTTCAACTGGAATCTTATTGAAGAATGCATTTGAGTGAAATCTTAAAAATGGTAACGAATTAGTAGATCGTAAAACTCGATTAATACCTTCTAAGAAGCATCTAGTACATAATTCAGCATAACCTCTACGATATATGTAACCGTCATTTTCACAATAATCATTATCTTCATCACTATAGTCACTGCCATAATCATTAGAATCAGAATCTGAATCACTTGTGCTTACTACGGGTGGCCATGTGTATCCAAGGCATTGGTGACACCTACATCTATCCTTAACTTGCCAACAAATTGTAACTTTATCAATAAAGGCAGTATCAATAATTCTCTCTACTAGAACTACAGGCAGTTTTTTAAAGTGACCATTCTCACGGATTGAAGACAAAGCGTCTTTATAAAGAAGTTCCCTCACATCTCTGTTGTTTTTATTACAACATTCACACTTCATAGTTGATACTAATTTAGAATATTAAAACTAATATCAATTCTATTACTTAGATAAAATCAATTTTATCATTTTTTTGATAAACAATTTCCGGTTTTTTTATCCCTTCTTGTACCATTAGGGCACCGTCTTCTAGTTTTTTTATCAACTTTTTTGACCACAATTGTAGGCGTTTTCTTTTTAGTAAATTGCTGTACAATTTTAAGAACCTTTTTCTTTTTTTCTTTTTTCTTTTTTGGTTCACACAACTTTGTCTTAGGATTACGTCGTGTTCCATTAGGACATCTTTTTCTAGTAGGCGTCTTAACCTTTTGTTTTTTAAGAATCTTAGGTTGAGGAGACTTTTTGGGAGTAATTTGTCTAGGCTTTGAAATAAGTTTAATTTTAGTCTTGATTCTCTTGGGTGCTTTAATTTTTCTACATCTATTAGTCTTAGGATTTAGTTCTTTGCCTGGAGGACACTCTTTCTTTTTAATGGTACCTAGCTTTTTATTAGCGACTGTATTCTTTTGAGTTTTATTTCTAGGTTTGATACATCTACCAGTCTTAGGATTTCTAACTAAATGCTTAGGACAAGGATCCTTATATTTTAATTCAATTGCTAGTCCAGTTGATCTAGTTGTTCCAACTGAATATCTGATATCTTTTTTAATCAATCTCTCTAGAACTTGTTTGTAAGCGGTCTTATCTTCTACCTTGATTTTATCTTTATCAAGTTTAGTCTTTAATTTTGCCAAAGTCATTTTGGGATCAAGTGATAATTCAGCTTGGATTTTTAAAAATGGTCCAAAAAATCTACGCATTTCAGCAATTTCAGAATAACTTGCAGTTCGGCCAAGTTTAATCGCTCTTGCAGCAGTTTCACCATAAATATCTGAAAAATATTGTTCTACTTTCTTGGTAATAAATGTAGCATAACCACGTGCCACTAATAATAAATAATTACCAACTTTAACTTTTGCTCCATATTCATGTGTTAAGTAACCTGTATTTTTATACAACATATCCAATAAAATCTGCATTACCTGCCTTGTGGTAAAATCTGGATTAGATAAAATCATTTCTGTGGTAAACATACTCCAAATAGAGCAATAACCTCCACCTTCAACCTTATCATCTTTAAAAATATTAGCGTATCCTTCTAGCGATTGAATACCGGTTAAATAAGGGCATACTTCATCCGAAAACACAATATTATATTTTTCACTTTTTCTAGGAAGAGTTTTATTAATCATATCAACTACATTAGTGTATGCTTTATTGGGATTCATACGCGGATGACTAGTTCCTAGCCTACTACCATGTGGTTCAACAACTTCAACAGTATGGTTTGATTTTCTTACAACCAAAAGATTAGCATGTGAGCCACCCTGAGCATCATTTCGATAATCTCCTGAACCTGGCCAATGTAATCTTACAGGAACGACAACGATTTTTCTATGCTTCAAGCACTTGTGAATCTTCTTAGAATAATCTTGTAAATACTTTTGATATGCCTTCCATTTAATTTTATCAATAGAATTAGGTTTTACATATTCAAAACCATATACCTTAAGCACCATATCTCCTACATGTTCGCATATATCAGGTAATATATTACAAGGTGGGTTCACATCAATAATACAACTATTACCATATTTATTGAAAAGATACATGTAAAACATAGAACGCAGATAGTATTGACGATTTATACCCCAGGCTGCTAACTCTTTTTTATCTTTATCACCTCCAGCATTAAATACAGCTAGCAATTTTTGTAATCTTAATGCAGTTTCTTTTGAACTTTCAGTAATATTAGTGGGTAATTTTGGGAGTTTCAAGCTCATCTTACAATATAAAGAGAAAAATGAAATGCTTTATTAATTACATGGTGATTGCACTAAGACAAACAACGAACATGGCATCTATGGCAGGACAAATCAAAGTAGCAAGCACAGTGGGTAATACAATTGTACGTAACACTACTATATCTCAGTCATCAGGACTAAGAGCCAGGCATATAAAAATGCACGAAGATGGTAAACACCTTATGATGGATGCAAATGAATCTGAAGCTACTCTAAATGACGCAATGGAGTTTATAAAAGAGTATGCTAGAGAAAAAATCGAATCATTAGGAGCTCGGATGGAGTTTACTTCTAAATGCAGCCTATTTGATTGCAAGCAGCAGCTAATTGCATCTGGAGGTGAAATAAGAGGAGGAATAGATTCACGAAACAAAAAGGTATCAATGAAGCCAGATGGAGGCATCATTTGGGCTATACTGAAATCCGGTAAGAAGTATCCAGTCTTCATTGGTGAAGATAAGGTTCAAGGCACAAATGATTCTAGACGTCAGGAAGGACTTGGCAGACAAGCAACAGGTAATGCTATTGAGCGTGCTGCTAAGAATATAAGAGGAAGCGAGATGCTTTGTCATCATATGAGTACTTTCCCATATGTTATCTTCGCATCTGGTTGTGATTTCCATCATACCGAAACTATAAGCAAGCGTCTTGAAATGATGAATATGGGTGTACCAAATCATTACATTGAGGTTACACCAAGTAGTACTCCTGAGACTCTTAACCCACTTATTGAAGTAGTCTGCAATAACATTAATGTCCGGAAAATGTCAGGGATAGGGATAGCCTCTATCTTTGTAAAGGCACATAAATGGGACCAACTCAATCATGGCTCTTCACGGTGGCGAAAAAAAGAAATAATCGCCTTCTCGTGCAAAGTGATTGATCAAACGATAGCATCGATAGATTGGGAGCAAGAGAACATGGGAGCTGAACCAAAAAATCTTTTGGTTGAAGTAAATAAAGCAGAAGAAAAATAAAAACAAAAAGACAAAAATATAGTTAGTTTTTTTGTTTTTATTGTGTTTTACCACTCAGGATGATAGCCAAATTGAATAGGCATGTGTGCAGGACGGCAGAACAGCTTCAGATCTCTTGTTTGATGAATGAAGAGATCATTTTCTTGTCGCGTAAAGTAAGTCCATATTCTTGCAAGTTCTCTTGATGCAGCTCGACAGTTGCATCTGCATCCACCACCCCAAGGCTCGCAGGTAAAGGCACATGGTTTTGTCATAATAACGAGCTGAAGTTCATCCTTAGATGAACGTCGAATGAATGCAGGCTTATTTATTTGGTGACGATGACAACAGTTGCAGTCATGCATATCTCCTATAAGTTCAGGGATGATATGTTTCAGAAACATGCGATTTTTTTCTCTGAAAGCATCTTCAGATGCGCCACTTCTGGGAAGATCATTGAAGTTGTAACATATCTGGATATTATTGTACATTCTATGTTTGGATGCAACAAGGAGCTCTTTTTGAGCTTGGTTATGTTTATCTTTTTCCTTGTCAAGTCCTACGAAGTAGGTGAACAATATTTTTTCTGCAACATCGTATGGAAAGTGCTTGAGAAGGCCACACCAGAACTGAATAGTTCCGACGTATTTGTGTCCGAGAGGGTGATACATAGTGCTGAAGGTCATTTGTTAGTCAGTTTAATTCTGCAAACCCTATAACAAAAAGCATTTCAATTTTTCATTAGATAGGAAACCCATTAATACTAGTATTTTGCCTACATAGATTGCCTACGTAATTTATAAACTATATTAAAAATAACTACCTACTTTGGCTAAATAAATCATTTTTTTTAACGTTTTTCAAAGAGTCTCAAATATTACCCTTCCAGGGTCTGAAAAACCTCAAATATTCATGGGTCTTGAAAAGTGATCAAAAAACGTGATTTATTTAGACGCCCTAGAGAAGAAAAAATGTAAAATAAAAAAATTATGAAGGATTGTTATGTAGGACTAAAAAAAAGGCACTATAGATGAATAAGTTTAAAGGTTAAGCAACTTTTCTATGTACCATATAATGATACATAATGATACACAAAAAGTTGCTAAAAGTTGCTCAAAAGTTGCTCATGTATTCTATTGTAAAAATTGTGACTATGGTACGTCTAAAAAATCTTCGTGGACAAAACATCTTGAGACCAAAAAACACAAGGCTGCACAAATGATACATAATGATACACAAAAAGTTGCTAAAAGTTGCTCAGGAGATAGATTCGAATGCGAATGTGGAAAATCTTATAAGTTTCATAGCGGGTATTATCGTCACAAATCGAAATGTACATGGACTCCTCCAGTAGAAAATGATAAGCTTACGGATATTTCTAATGATGATGATTCTATTACCATGAGTAAAACAGCATTAACAAGCCTAATGGCTGAAATGACTAAAGCATTGCTACCTGTAGTTGCAGAAGCAGTTGGAGATAAAAGCTCAATATCTGGAAGTGGATCACATAATACGATTAACAATCAAAAGATATTCAATGTTAATCTGTTTTTAAATGAGGAATGTGCTAATGCTATGACAATACAAGATTTTGCCAAAAAACTTCAACTAACTATGAATGATCTAGATAAAGGTAAACCAGAGTATTTAACAAATGTGGTATTGAAAAATCTTCGTCCATTAGCTGTAACAGATAGGCCATTTCATTGTACAGATGCGGATTCAGCTAAGTGGTTTGTTAAAGATAGAGAGAATGGATGGGAAGAAGATAGTGGTGAAAAGATAATTAAAACAACCGAGCATGGTATTAGACGTCAATGGCCTAGTGAGTTTGAAAAGGAGCATCCAGAATGGAATGCAAGTGAAAAGTTACAAGAAAAGTATGTTAAAATTGCAGGAAATACAAGTTCTCAGCTTAACAAAAAAGAGAAGGATAAAGTATTAGATGAGGTAAAAGATATAGCTGTACTGAATGAAGATATAATTGAGCATATAAAAACTTCAACATAAGGGTTTATTCGTATCTATTAGCAATTTTTAAAAACTTAATCTGTAGCCATAGGATCTTCAGTATGATCAAGATCAGTTTTAATAGCTTTCTTGAGATCTGGTAGAATATATTGAGTCCACGTAGAATATGAGCCTGTCAAATCAGCGTTAGATACATGGTGTGTAACAATATTTCTAATAAAGACATCATCTTTATGGGGGTATTCATCTTGAAAAGCACAAGATAGAATGGAAATGGTCTCTTGTAGAGTTGGGCATTCTCTGTCTCCGTATGAGTCAAGCATAATTGTTTAATTGATATAGTTATTATTAGGAATTACTCTATCAATTTTTTGATAATTACTTAGACTTTTTGGTCGCCTTACCTATAAAGTAGTAGACAGCACCAAGTCCAGCCCAGATAGACATGGCAATCGCTACAGATTTATACTTAGACATCTTCATCTGTGTAATAAAAAACCAGTTAGCAAATGTTGCTAAGAATAATACAGACATCATAACAAGCAATTTCCATGAATATTCAGCAATCTGTGATTCTTTGACAAATACACTAGAGGGCATACCAATTGGTACACTAGCAATAATACCTGCTAAAGCAGGATTATTTAAATGATTAGAAAACCCTGTAATACCAGCAACGGTAAGACCACCAATAATAAATTGGCCAGGTAATGAGTTAACAAAAGTTTGAATAGCAGATCCTATGGTCATCTTATACTTTACGTTGAGTTTTTTTATTTTTCTTATGTTTTTTTCGTCGAGTTTTCTTATTTTTACAGAATGTGGCATGCGCTTTAAATAAAGGATTAAACTTTTTGGCAAGAATCGTTCCTGCTTGAATACCTCTTACACTATTTCCCATCTTATCTAAAGGTGGGGATACAAGGCCAATACCACCTACACCTTTAATAATAATAAAGATACCTCCTCCTACACCACTCTTAGCAGAAATAGCACCAACATCGGTATCCCACTTGGCAGAATATTCATATAATCCTTCTCCTCTTAGAGCTCTGTAAGTGTATTTTGCAGCGTTTTTTGAAATAATACGATCTCCAGAGTGAGGATGTACACCTCCTGTTGCAAAAACACATGCCATTGTGGCAAGATCTTCTGCAGAAACATTTACTGAACACTGAGAAGTATAAACATCAACAGTATCATCTACATCTCCATAAAATCTATCAAAGCTTTTTAATAGATAAGATAAAGCCATATTTGTTGAATTAGTAGCACCTTCAGACTTGTAGACAGGTTTATTAAGAGAAAGTTTTCTTCCGGCGTATTTATCCATATTAGAAAGTATTTTTTTGCGGAATGCTTCTTTGTTTTTTTGATAAAAAAGACTAGTAGTGGCAATTGCACCTTGATTAACAAAGGGATTTATTGTATGAGTAGGAGTCAAAACTGCACCGATAACACTATTAAAAGGCAAAGAGCTTCCCATATTACCTATTTTTTCATTTATAACATTAACACCTAACTCATCTGCAGCCATAGCAGCGCTAAACACTTTGCTTATAGACTCAATTGGCACGGTTTTATTAGATTGTCCTGCTTTAAACACCCTACCATCACATGTAACAAAGCATATTCCGAACAAATTAGGGTCTGCTTTAGCTAATTGAGGAATGTATGTTGCTACATTACCACTTTTATTAGGCTTAACCTTCTTATATACCTTATCAATAAATGCTTGAATGTGTTCGTTTGAAGTATTCATATACATTATAATAATATTTTAGCATTTTCTCTCCATGAAACTATTTATAAGGTGTTCAAACGAATGTATAATAGCAGAGAAACCTGTTTAACAACGAATTGTGCACTGTATTTTAAGAACTAGTACAACAATTTTTTGTATGAAGATAACAAAACTCTCTTTCAGGCTTTATTCGGTCGTGTTTTGGAGAGATTTTAATTAAATTATTGTATTCAACGATCAAATCTCCTATTTTATCAAAAAGTGACCCTACATTTTTGGATGTTTTTGATGATATTTCTATAAAAAGAGCACTTTCATCGAAGGCAAATGATGAAGCATTAATATAATCTACCTTTCTTTGTTCTTCTAGGTCTAATTTTGATCCTACAACTATACATTTAACGTTAGGTTCATTAATTTTAAGGTTGTGAAGCCAATATTTTGCCTTTTCAAAGGAATCCATAGATGTGATATCATATACTACAACACCAACTTTTGCGTCTCTGTAGTATAGGGGTACAAGTGAGTCATATCTTTCTTGTCCGGCAGTATCCCAAACTCCTATTTTTAGTTTTTTACCGCCTTTTTCAATAGTGCCGACTGCAAAAGAGGCACCGATTGTTGATTCAGTATAATCAGTAAAGGTATTTTGTATAAATCTCTCTAGAATAGAAGATTTACCAACACCAGATTGTCCTACAAATACAACTTTATTTTCATTACAACTCATTTATATAATATGATAAGAATAAAGGGATCACATTATATGTTTATCGGCGCTTAGTTTGGCGTTTTTTTTGCCTGCGTTTATTTTTCTTTGTCTTTTTACGCTTATTTCTGCGTCTTTTACCACCAGTTCTAATCATGTCTTCAGAAACAGAAATGGCTGAAAGCTGGTCATTCCTTCTACTTTCAGCAGCGGAAGCTAGAAGATTTCTATTTACACCTGATAACATATTAGGTGGAGGAACTTGCAAACATGAAAACATGGATGATCCACTTGATGGTTGTGCAACTAGTGTACTCTGTGAAGATTGTACTACCATACTACTAGGTTCTTGTCCAGTATTATCAGGCAGCACTTCAATTTCAGGTCCACTTAATTGATCAGCTAATGCTTCTACGGAAGCATTAAATCCATCGCTATTACTAACAGCAGCCATAAGAGCTTGGGTATGCCGTGCTAAGTCTCTAATGGCATTAACATCCGTAATATCCTCGTTAAGAGTATTTCTAGCAGCAGTCAGATAAGCTTCAGTACCTTGTATATCATTGGCTTGAGTACCAATTTCAGCAGTTTGTGTAGGTTTTTTTCTATTATTAAATGCATTTAGACTGATACCAGCAGCAAGGGCAAAAGTAGAAAGCATAGCAAGAACAGCACCAGTTATGAAGATACCCGTTGCTTCAGTACCTTTTGCACATGTTTGATCAAAGTTATTAAATCCTTCGGCCCAATATCCTAGAGCAGTAGTAGTTCCTCTAGTATCTGAACAGAAAGCAGGTCTAGAAGCTGGGTCTACATTAGAGTAGGCAATAAAGATATAAAAGTTTTCAATAAATCTACTAAATGCATCCATGCTATATAATTGTTTAGCTTCTGGACCAGCAGCTTCAAGAACAGCACTTGCAGCATCTTGAATACTTGGTATAATGCCATATTGACACATAACAGCAACAGCCATTAAAGTGAGAAGATATAACTTGACCATGAAGGAAGAACTGACACCTCCTTTTTTATTTTTTCTACCACCTTTCTGAGAAATAATCTTCTTAATAGCAGAACCAGCCCCCTTCATCACAGACATTTGCATATTATTATAATTCGCTTTACACGACATAGTATATATATTAATGGTACATAATTTAAGAATGAACGATATATTTATAATAATATTAAAGCAGGATTATATTATAATACTATAAATGAAGCTGGGTGTAGTAGGGAATGGTTTTATTGGAAATGCTTTGGTAAAAGCGATGGAAGGTAGTGATAATATCACTGTATTGGCTTATGACTTAAATAGTGAGTTATGTTCACCAAAAGGTACATGCCTAGAAGATTTGATGGACGCAGATGTAATATTTGTATCTGTTCCAACTCCAATGAACGAGGATGGATCTTGTTGTACTAGAATAGTGGAAATAGCAATAGCCCAAATAAGGAAGTTGAATTATTCTGGAAAGATAGTTTTAAGATCAACAGTGCCTCCTGGAACGTCGAAGCGTTTGGGATGTTTATTTATGCCAGAGTTTTTAACAGAAGCTAAGCCAGTAGAAGACTTTATTAATAATGACAATTGGGTATTTGGAGTTACTAACAATGAAGAAGAAGAGTTTTTAAGATCTTTGATCACAATTGCCCATGATGATGGTTGCGTAAAAACCGCAAACTGTTCGTTTGTCTCTACAGATGAGGCAGAGATGATTAAAATGTTTAGAAATGTCTTTTTGGCGGTGAAGGTGAGTGTATGTAATGAATTGGAAGATTGGTGTAGACAGGAAGGAATTAATTATGATAATGTACGTGAGATAGCATTTTCAGATAGAAGGATAGGCTTGTCTCATACATTAGTTCCTGGCCCTGACAATCGAAGAGGATTTGGAGGGACATGTTTTCCTAAAGATGTTTCGAGTAGTATAAGTTGTATGGAGAGAAGTATAGTTATTTCAGCTGCTCAAGAGAGAAATAATACTATCGATCGTCCAGAACAAGACTGGCGCGAAGACAAGGGAAGAGCGGTAGTTTAAAAGTATTTTATATTCAACATAATAATAAATTACATAACATTAATTATTATGATAAATGGTAAGAGAAAAAATGTAAAAATATTTAACAAGGTAACAATATATTCAACAAAAATGCATTTTCAACAACATTAATATAACAAAAACATAATAGCACACCATAAATGGTAACAAAAACACAATTAATGTATCAAAAACTGTGACAAAACTTCAACTACTACATAACACTAGAGAATATAAATCAGAGAACATTATCTTACCTAGAAGAATGTAGGCAAAATAATGAAAAACTACTCAAAAACTCACTAAACTACAAAAAAACACCAGAAAATTACTTAATAACTTCAAAAAGAGAACT
>MDSZ01029946.1_pt1 | contig 42112 bp, 42 predicted proteins | sample 811201 | NCBI WGS metagenome assembly MDSZ01 (sample SAMN05326647, study PRJNA326480) | marine metagenome | isolation source: seawater | place: Indian Ocean: North | collected 2010 | reverse complement strand
GGCTCGGGCTCGGGCTCCGGTTGACTGTCCTCCGCTACCTCCCCACCGTCCATCGAGGGGGCAGAGTCCTCGACTTCGGGTTCAGGGGAGGGAGCGGGGGCAGCAACAGGAGCGGGAGCAGCAGACCTAACTCGGCTGAAAGCTGGGAACTGGAGAAGTCTGTCAGCGTCTTCCTGATCGCAACCGGGCTCTTCGGCTGCTTGACCATCAACGACTCGATGCAGAAGCATCGTTTCAGGGTCAACACGGTAGAGCGTTCCGGCTACGCCGTAAACATCTTGTCCGCGAGAATGTGGAAGACGACTTTTGACAATGACCATTTGAGCCTCCTGCTCGACAGCTTACGGGTCACCGGGAACCTACGATGAGTAGGCTCCGGTTTCCAGCTTACCGATGTTGATGAACATACCGCACTTCTTGGGTGCTTGGACTTGCAATGCTCCGTAGAGGCACTGCATCCAGCGAATGCTCGTATCGATGGTTGCAAGCGGGATTTTGCTGAATGGTGCCAACTGTTTCCACTTGAGAACTTCGCTCGATTGGGTCAGCATGTAGCCCTTAGAGCAGTTCGGAAGGAACCGGTTGAGATCAACAAGAGTCTGGCTTGCGCCGGAACGTGCAACCTTGAACAAGAACCGTGCGGTGCTTGCAGCGCCACCAGCCTCGGTACGGTAGATTTCGTACCAAGCGGTATCACCACCACCATCGACAACGGGGATGCTGACCTGATCACCTGCTGCAACTGTTACTGCTGCGGAAGTGACGGGTGCGCTCTTTCCATACCGGTTGCAGGCGACAATCTTGTAGATGTACGCGCCAGCATCCGACGAACTCCAGTAAGTCGTGTTGCTACCACTGTAGGTTGGAGCAGTCAGCGATCCGAGAGTCGGGGTGTTTGGACGAAGAGCGGCCTTACCAACTGCACTGTCCGAAGCCTTGGTGGAATCGGGAATGAAGATGTCAGGGTTCAACTTGATGTTGCCAAACGGGGTCGCGATCCCTTGGATTGCGATACCGGCCAAGCCGCCTTGAGGTGCTGGCAGGTCGTAACGCTCCTTCGGGTAGAGGATCTTGGAAAGATCCTTCACGGGTCCGGTGGGGAGCCACAGGTCAGAGGGCTGACCGTAGTTGGGCTCTGCGACCAGTCGCTCGGTCATGTCAGCAATGTGGTCCTCAGTCAGAGGCTTGCCGCGCATGTCGATGACATTGTCGTCTTCGTAGCCAGAGCGAATACCGTCGTCGAGGGCGGTGTCGCCGAACGCGCTGGTAAGCAGCTTCTCAAGACCATCGATCTCGACGGAGTTGTAGTCTTCGTCTCCAGCGAAAAGCGAACGCTCAAGTTGGCGAAGCAGGAACAGTGTTCCGTTGACAGTCTCACGGGCTACAACATCACCATGTGCGGCACGAAGCAGGCTCATGACGTGAGTGACGCGGCGCGACACACCCATGAACTTGATCTTCGTGTAGTTACGAGTGTAGGTGGAGTCATCTTCGGTTGGAAGATCACCTTCGGCCATCCACACTGCGTTGCCAGCACCGTATTGGTTCAACTGGTTGAACTCTTCGATGGTGTTGTACGCTGCGTCCTTGTACAGGGACTTCCAGAACTTTACGTCCTGTGCCCGGTACGACACGTTGAACAGGGTGCTATCAAGGCTCTCAACACGAAGTGGGAAACCTTCACCGGCAGATGCACCGGGGTTATTGATGTCTGCACCGGCAACAAGTGCCTTGTTCAGTGCGGTAACGTCTTCAGCGGTCGAAAGACCACCAATCACGCCACCATCGGGAAGCGCGGCACTGCCATTAGCAAGACCTTCATAGTCTCGCCAAGAAACAAACTCTCCAGCCATTTTTCTATCCTCCAGAGGATGCTGTGGTCAGGTATCTGACCGTAGGGGTGTGATCAGACAACCTGCCGAATAGCAGTTGCCATGTTGGGGGGAAGCGAACCAGTCTGCTCGTAAAGAGCAGTGGCGTGCGAAATACGATCCATGGCTCCCTCGTCATTTGAGTCGGCAGCATGAACCATGAGGGCGCGAAGACCTGAAGTGATTTCAGACTTCGACAGATTGTCGCCTGTTTGTCCACCAGCGGTAGACTTGTTCAGGCTTCGCGTGCGGACATCGCCACGATCAGTGGTAACAGCGCGGCGTGTAACTGGAGCGGATTCGACAGTCTCGACCCGGTTGGTCAGAGACTTGATGATCTCGTCCTGCTCGGCGACGACGGTAGCAAGGCTCTTCAGGATGCTACCTTGAGCCTTCATCAGTTCACGGGTTGCGCGTCCATCGCGGGAAACTTCACCGAGCACTTGATCCATACGATAATCAACACCTTGAACCAGTGACTTCAGGAAGTCAGAAGCATCGACAAGATGACCAGCGTCCTCGTCATCAGTGAGATGGTCGTTGAGGCTCTTCTGTACAGGAGCGGCCTCCTCGACCTCCTCTTCGACACCAGCCCAAATGCGACCGAGTTCGGATCGCTCGCTCTTGCTGATGGTTCCAGCGTCCAGACGGGCAGTAAGGTAGGATTCACGCGACTCACCGCTTCCGGCAAGAGCACCTTCGATGTTCTCGTAAGCAGCAATGCTCTTGAGCAGGTCGCTTGCAGCAATCTGGTTCGACATTGACTTCTCTGCCTCCTCGGACTCTTCGTCCTCATCGTCGTCCGAAGACTCTTCGTCTTCGCCCTTCATGTAGCCCTTGCCCTTCATGTAGCCTTTCTTGTGCTCGTCTTCCATGTGATCGCCTTTCATAAACTCGGCGTACTCAGAAGCCTTGCACACGGACATCTTTTCAAACTCCTCTTCGGAGGGAACTTCCATGTTTGCCATCTTGCACATGCTTGCAAGGTTCTTGTAACTCATGCCCTCGGGTCGAGTCTTATCCTTCATCATCTTGGAAAGACCACCGTTGGGGTCACTGAAAAACTGCTTTGCCGTCATTGGGTTCTCCGAATGGCCTTTGCCACGATTGAGTCAACCTCATCTTTGGTGAGGTGGGGAAATCTTGAAGCGACAATAATGGATGCCTCAGATTTTGTCACATGTGTAGCCGCAGGACGCTGCACAAACTCTTGCGCGGCTTCGGCCCAATGCTCCACATATTCAAGGGTTGTCCAGTCATCCGTAGGCCCATCAGACGTATTGTCGCCTTTAGTCAAATGGGGGTTTGTACCTGCAAAACCGCCAAGGTTCGGTTCGCCACCGTCCTCGCTACCATCAGCAGAAAGTCGGACAACAGGCATATTGTCGCCTGACTTCCGCTTGCGCTTCTTGGTTTTTGGGTTTCCGTTCTGATCATACTCTGCGCCATCCATCGACTCGGCGCGAAGAGCAAAGCCTTCTCCAGCCGATGCGCCGGGGTTGTCAACACTGACACCGGCTGTCAGGGCTTTCGCAAGCGCATGCAGGTGCGTATCTGTGTTCACAGGACAGTGTGTCACCGCTACATTTCGGACTTCAGCAGCAGTGATTGTCGTATGATCTTTGCCGCGCTTGATGACCTTCCCCTCGATTGAGAAACCCAATCTCCGAGTCGATGTCTTCTGAAGCGAACGTGCGAGAGAGTAGACCTTACGCCCCTCGTCAGTGTCGAGGAGGTAACCCTCAGCCCACCAGCCATTATTGTCGCTTACTTGACCGTTAGGAAGCCTCTCACCCTTGGCAACACGCTTTACCGATGTCGGGTAGCCAAGCACGTCTGTAGTCTTTTGACCATGGTTGTCATTGAACCAACCGTGCGCGAGAAAAGGCGAAAAGTCCAGACCGTCTTGCACGACCTTTTCGTTCTGCCGGTCCAGCGTGTCAGTGCTTACAATGCCGCCGATCCTGAGTGGATTCGACTCGCCGCTCTTTTCCCAAGCGACAATCGGCATATAAACTTTGAAGGTATCTTCGCTCATGGCACCGTAAGGGTATTCGTCTTCGCCCCTTTGACATCACGTCGGGCCTTTTGCGATATGTCCAAGGCTATATCGGAAATGTCGTCTTTGTCAACTTGACTTCACGCGGATGCCGGGGATCGGCTGTGAGACACGTAGGGACTTGGAAAGTTTAGAACTTTCGGCGACGACAATATCCGATTTACACACGGGGCAAGGACCGTGGATTGTGCCGGTGTCGGGGTCGAGAAGGACGATACCAAGACGAAGGCGAAAACCGCCTTCAGTGGCTTCACCGCCAATGCTTTTACGACAATGTGGACAGTTGATTGTCGCCTTCATCACAGCACCGGCAGACCCATAGATGCCGCCATATTCCCGACTCGCGAGCCCATATAAACATTGTGCTTTGAGCAGGCTGTGGCGATTCCGCGCAGTACACGCTTGAGTCCGTCCGCGCCGTGGTGACGCAAGATGTAGCTACACGTAGTTTGCGGCTCAATCCACTTGACCAACTGTCGAAGTTGGTACTTGTCTCCAGCGTCAACCAAGCGGTCGAAACCGGCAATGTTGGGGAGTGGCAGGTCTTGGTGATCTTCACCGGGCCACACACAAAGGAACTCTTCCAACATCTCTTCTACATTTCTGCTTCCCATTGTCGCCTCCCCAGTTCTGTCATGTTGAACACCAGTACCATCGACTTCACCGCTGTCTCTTCAGGCAGCATTGATGCAGTTGCCATTTCGGCAGATGTGACCTGCTCAAACTCGCCTTCGGGCCTAAACTCTACGCCGTTTTGGACGGACGAGAGGATGTGCTCAAGGGATATTTGCCGAGCACGCGCCATGGCGCGTCTTTTCACTTCAGTTCCAACCGGATTTTCGCGCTCATAACCGGTAAACACTGTTTCACGTACCCACACAGGCTTACCCGTCGTGTTGAAGTCACCTTCAGGATGCCCCGGCGGCAACTGCCCACCCGGCGCAACTTTGTATTTGTGGATATGGACCTGCCCAACATCTGCTGAAGCAGCTAACTTGCGGACATTGACGAGATATTTCTTGGTCTTCAAAATGGCCCGGTCATTAGGCGACAATCTGTCGATCAGGGTGTTGAGGATGTCGTTGTCGGTCACAACAGCCCCGCCTGATCCTGACCGCATTTCAGTGGCAACCTCCTCGCGGTTGTCCTCAATCCAAGTCAGAATCTCCTGCGCTCTGATTGCCATGTATACAGAAGCCGCGTCATGAGATCCCGCGTAAGGACCATCTGCTTGAATAAATCCTGCATTCAGGATTGCCTTCTGCTCATCCGGGTCAAGCCGGTCAATGGCTTTGCGGATTTTATCCTCAACGCCGTTCACATCGATCTGGTCGTATGTACCGGATTCGACATCAACAGGCGAGATGCCGCCTTCTGGAAAGCTGATCAGGTTTTCACTGCCACCCGGTGTTTTAGTGTTCTTGAACTCCAGTAATACCTCGCGAGAAGCTACAGGCCCAAGATTCCCAGCGACAGCAGATTTGTTGGCAATCGACCGCCACTGGTCTGCAACCTTCTGTGCAGCCTTGGCTTTCGCACTCTTCTTTTGACTTGCCAGCAGTCTTGCTTGGTTTTCCCATTCGCCTTGGGAGGCTCGGGCCTTTGCTTGAATCATCTCCAAAGCCTTACCAAACGTCTGGAGAGCCATACGTGGAGTCCCGCCTTGGAACTCTTGGGGAAGCGACAATCCTTCGATTGTGCCGACTGGACGTTCCCTGTCTTGAGGATCAAACAGTTCTTGCTCCATTTCACGAATCTTACTGAAAGGACCGCTGCTGTCGTACATCGGTCTTCCCAGTTCATCAAGTTTGTGGACCATCACCGTTTCAAGTTTCCCAGTGTCAGGGTTGGTCATCTTCTTTTCAATCATTTTTGGAACCTTTGGACCACTTGGATCGTCGGGGTTCGTAACCATGATCAAGTCACCTGTTTCAGAGTCACGGTCATAGGTCATTTTGGGTTCCAAAATGGGCTTACCGATAAGGGCTTCAGAAACTGCCGGTGGAAGCATCCGAGCACAGCGGGTGATGCGTTGTGCTTCAGCCATCGGGCTTCCAAGACTGTCGTAAGGAACCATCTCAACAGCGTTACCGAGGTTCATACCGACTTGAGCGGCATCCGAGCAAACAATAGCTTCACAGTTATTGAAGACATTCTGCTGCTTTTCACTAATCGGAGGATCAGTCGTAGCGTTAGCATGCGCGATTGCGCTGTACTCCGCTTTGAGCGCGGCAAGTTTGAGTTTGGCCTTAGCAGCACCTTCAGGCGACATTTTTGTGGGGTTCCCGATAATCGCGATTTCCCTCAAGATTTCACCAGAGCGTTTAGTCCCGTAGAAGTAACCTTGAGTTTCAGTACCGTTCCCGTTGTCCATTGTGACGAACGATTCAGGTGGTTTGATGCCAAACTGCTGCTTGATGACTTCGCGCTGATCTGCTGACCACTGTGACATCGATATAGACGACGCACCATCGACAAGGTGATCGTCCGAGAAGTCGCCGGGATACAGAGCCCATGGCACCTTGATTTTGACCACCTGCTCATTCCCGTCTTCGTCTTTGACCCTGTCCGTAATGAATGTTTGAGGCGACTTACCCTTCATACACTTGTGGACAAACAGGCTCTCTTTACCGTCACGATTCAACTTGTCTTTGACCTTCTGGAAAATGGACACGTTGATTTCACGGTTCCCTGTGTAGGTTGAGCCGATGTAGGTGACGAAATACTTCTGGTTCGGGGAAGTTCCGTCTTTAGTTGTGGGATCATCGGGGTCAAAGTGGGGTGAACCTTCGATGACTTCGTTCACGTCACGGAAGCCCATTCGACGCAGCGTAGCCTCCATCGTTCGGCAGCTATCCAGAATACCGTTACCGAACAGCACCATCTGGCGTTCACCGTCTGGACCGGGTTTACCTCCGTCCGCGTGGAACCGTTCAATGTGTAGGCGTAACGCTTCGGATTTAGCGTTCTGGTGAGTCATTGAAATGTCCCATTTCAAACGCTCTTCACGCATACCCGGATCCATAAGGTTCTTAGCGACAGCACTGATGCTGCTTTTAGGCGCATAAACAATGGACCCTGTCTCAGTGTTGATGAGTCCTACATTGTCGCCTTTTTCTGGAATAGAGGCGTCGTAGCGGAATGGGGGAGGTGCCCAATCCTGCATCGTTTCTTTCCAGCGTGCTTTCTCCTCTTTCGACAGACCGCGTGGCATCTTTGGAGGTGTGATCCCGACTGCTTTTAGGCCCGCTGGATCTAAGGCGACAATACGACCGTCTTCGACAGCTTCAAAGCCCCCTGTACTCTTCGGCGCTCCAGTGTTGTCGCAGTCTTCATTACGGTATGGGAGGTGTAGACTTCCCTTCTTGTCGGAAACCCACCAGTCACCTTTTGAGTAGTCACCATCGACGTTCGTTTTCAGAGTGATCGTTTTCTTGAAATCAGGATCGTAATAGCTAAACTCCGATTCCGTCACTGAAGGATTCGGATGGACGTTCATGAGTTCCTGCCCTTCGGCAACTGAAATGCCGAAATCGGCTGCGACGTTTGCCAGAGAAAGCAGCCAAGTTGAGTCTTGGTAGTTCTCGGCAGGACCGTCTGATCCGGGTGGGTTGTGGAGAAGTTCATCCCGTACAGCCCTCTGGAACTCCGTTGCTCTGGAAAGGTGCCCTTCGCGGGTCATCATTTCGGCTTTCAGCCTGTCGGCGGTAGTATTGTCGCCTCTTTTCTCAGCAGCATCGATCTTGTTTTGAAGGTCTTCTTTCCAACTAATCGAGGATCCCCGGAACCTGACGCCAAGCGGCCCAGCATTCGGGTTCTTGACTTTGTCTGGCCAGCCCGCATCGCGCATCCGTTTCAGCGCAGCAGCCTTCTGCTTTTTGGCTATAGGGTCACTTGCACCGCGAACTTTGAAGGGGTCTTTGACACCCTTGAGCGCAATACCGTACCCAATCGGTTTTCCTGCCAACTCCTCATACGGTAGCCCCAGTACGTCTTGGCAAAACAAGTTGTAAATCTGGATTGCTTCAGGACCAATCTCTTGCAGACTTGGCCATTTACCTGAGTTTTTACCACGCGCTTTCGACACCAAATAATCAGGTTTGAACGTCCTGAAATCTGCTCGACTTTTCTGCTCTTTACCCGTCTTTGAATACGTGACCGTGGTTACTTGGAGATAGGGGTTCTGCTCGTTGGGCTTGTAGCCTACATTGTTTACAACAGCCCGAGCAGCAGCCGAAGCGCGACGGACGGCTGGATCTCCAGCGCGAGCAGCCTCTTCTGGAGTCAAAGCGCCTGCTCCTGAAGCACCCAGCGTTGCCATGAAGAGGTTGTACAACTCAGCTTGGTGACCGGACATGTGTGCGTACTTGTTGTCTTCGATCCGAACAGCAGGAAGCGTCTTACCTCGCACATCTTTTTGCAGAGCAATGTCCATCCAACGTCCAAGAATCGCTGCAAGTTCTGCACGCTTATGCGCTTTGACTTGCAGTTTCGGACCTTTTCTACCGGAAATAGCGCCAAGTTCTTCAGGGATCGGAGAAGGCTCCAAATACTCTTCAGTGAACTTCTTGGCAGTCATGTCGGCCCACTCTTTACCGTTTGACAGCAAGCGTATGTACTCAACAAGGTCCGTAGGTGACGTTGTCATTGGAGTACCTGTGAGCAGCATCAACATTTTCATGTCGCCGTTCCACTCGCGGACCTTACCATTTCGCTCGGCTTTCTCGTTTTTGATGCCCATGTGGACTTCGTCGATGACCAGACCATCGAATCCGCACGTTTTCAGCTTGTCTGCGTGCAGCGTCCAGTATTCTGGACCACAGACCACCATGTCGGGCTTGTAAGTGCCGTCTTTGATACCTTTCACGAAGGCTTCAATCGGAATGTCATTAGAGCCGGAACCGACGACAAGCGCACCGTCGTCAAAATCTTCAGAGGCTCCGCGCCACTGCTCAACAGTGTTCAACGGGGCGACAATCATGACACGCTTAGGATTGTCAGGGTGCAGTTTGCTTGTGTCCCACGGGTGATCCTCCAGCCACGCATCGAGTTCTGCACCGCGTAAGTCGTCTGGAGGCGTGTCACGGTAAGGACGCGCCATCATTAGTTTGGCAGCAGTGATGGCACTTACCGTTTTTCCTGTACCCATGTAGTGAGCGGCCAAAACACGACCATCATTGTCGATCAACTTTTGAAGTAGTTCTTTCTGGTGAAAGCCCAACTCAAACTTCTGCCCAGTGGGTAGCTGACGTTGGAGCCCTACTTCCCAGTTGTCGATGAGCCAAGCAGGATCGATCTCCGAGATGTCCATCTGGTGGGACTCATCTTCACTTGCTTTCTGAGCAGCTACCAGCATGTCGATACGGTCTTTGAGAAGCCTGTCAGCACCGTCAGTAAGCGACAATCCACTTAGACTTTTCCGTATACCTTCAAAGGCGTCCAAGTTGACTTGCACGCTGTCTACCGCCCCTGTCTGACGGTCGAACAAGACGTTTACACCCGGCATTGCCCCAAGAGTGTCTGCTGTAATCCGACCGTTTCGGGGCATCTTTAGACGCATTTCAGTGTTGACTACACGACCACTTCTTGGGTCTACGTCTTGATGGAGGTATCCCAGAACATCGTTTTCTAAAGCATCTGGAACATCCGTGACTTTAGGCCAACTAAAGGTCTTCTTGACCTCGTCCTCACCGGAGCGTCTAAACACTCTACCGGGTGCGCCGCCGCCTACCTCTCCGACAAACTCAAAAACAGTCTCGTAGGCTTTGGCTTTCTCTTCGTCAAAAGTAGCCTTCCAGTTGTCTCGCGCTGGCTTGTACTGCTCGTTGTACCACTTTTTCTGTAGTTTTGTCGCAGTCCACCAAGCAGGTAGGATTCCACGCTCAATCAACTTCCGCTCATGAGGTGAAACCCGACCGGGTGTCCCGACTGGAAACTCCTGCTCAAGAGGCAGTGAGTTTTCAGGCATCCGATCCCAACCGGGCTCTGGTGGAGGGTCACCAGCTTTCTTACCGGGGATGACTCGTCGAAGACGAACGACTACGTCTTTCTCCTTAGCCGACGCAGCACGCTGCTCCTCGCCTGCAACGGTGAGGATGACGCGCTGCATGACTTTAGGCATCGAGTTCTTGTCGAACTGCTCGGCTGGACGCATTGTGACTTGCTCGGCGGGAATGATCGAGCGATCAACCCCTTTGATGTCCTTGAACATTTCGTCTTTGGACAGAAGCTGATCGATTCTTGGAGCGTCTGTGCCGAGTTTACGTGCCCACTCTTTTCCGAGAATCCGAGGCTGCCCAGCGCCGTCAAAGGTAACTTGAAAGTGGTGGTGCCTACCTGTGTCACCAGCTTTCTCCATTTTCCAGCGACCCTTGCTGTCTTTGTAACGCTTGCGATCAGTGCGTAGAGAAACCCAAGTGCTTGCCTTGGCTCGGGTTGCGATCCGGCAAAGTTCCTCAAGATGAGCAGCAGATCGAACGTCTTCACCATGTGGTGTGAGTAGTCGATTCCACATTGGGTTGGTGATGCGGAACTGACCAGAGATGTCCCGCTTGGTCTTGATGACTGTCTTGGTGCCGTCAGGGTTCTCGTTTTCGTACTTGATTGAGTCGAACACCGGAACGCCGTCTTTATCCACAACGACATTACCTCGACGGAATCGACCACCGACATTGATCATCTTGCCAGTCTTCGGATCTTTGATCTTAGACCCTTTAGGCCAGCGCCGGTTCTCAAGCTGTACACCCGGCTGGTATTTGCGTAGTTCGTCGAGAAGAGCGGTGTGACGTGGTGAACCGGGTTTGACCTTTGACGACTTCAACTCGTCCATGATGTGCTGGCCCGCCATTTGGATCCGGTCGTAGGCAAAAGACCCGCTACGGTTCTTGTAAGTTCGGCCTGTTATTTCGTGGGGCACGATTGTCGCCGGAAGAGGCATTCCACCCCACGCTCCACTCACGTCTGTCGCCCAATCCGAGTGGTCCAGTAACCGCTCAAGATGAGCAATCTTCTTTTCCAGCTTTTCCTTGGCTTTCCCGCTTGCTGTCGCGTGCTCCTGTTGCAGCTTTTGCAGCTTTACAAGGTCTGTCGCAAACTTGGGCTTAGACAGTGAGCGCAAGGCTTTGACCAAAGTTCTGGACCCACCACTTCCGATGAACGCATCAACAATAGGATCGCCGACAGACATGTTGGTGTCGATAAGGTGCTTCACCGTGCAAGGAACTTTCTTGTCACCGACCTTGACCATCGCCAGAACGTGGTTCTCATCCTCGATGACATCTTGAATCAGGTGGATCATCGCGATGTTTTTATCAACAGGATTACCGTTTTCGTCGAAGACCTCTTTGATTTCGTTTGCCCGAGGAGTTCGCTGCATTCCGTCTACAGACGAAGGTTCCCAGTCGCTAAAATCTTCACCGGGAGCCTGCGGTCCTATTCTGAAAAATAGCGACCGGCTTCGGTACGACATTTCGTAAAAGCGGTCGTGGCGACCCTCCTGCTTACCGATTTTATCCCAGTCGGGAGGATCCAGAGTGTACACGTCACTTGGGGCTACTTCCATACCGGGGCGGTTCTTTAGAAGTCGCTGAAGAGGCTGCTCTTTTTTCGTGTTCCACCACTGAAGTCGTTCGTCCTCTTCAGGATTGGCAATGTTGACGATTCCCTCATTGAACGAAATCAGCTTACGAATCCGTTCCTGCTCGTCTAACGTGGTGGCTTTCTCCAACTCAGCTTCCAAGGCGACAATACGCTCGTCATCCCTTTCACGGGACATCATTGCGTCTTCTCCAAAGAAGTTACGGAACCAGTCGTAGGTGCGCGGGCAGGTGTGTGCCAGTTGCCACGGATACATCAACGCGCACGCGAACGACTCTGCCCACCGCTCGTATTCATTAGTCTCGGCGTACTTGGTGATACCGTCTTCACTACCCTTGATTTTCTTGACGTGAGCCTTCCAGTCTTCCCAGTTAGGACCGGTATAGTCAGGCCCCATCATGTTAGGACCGTGGGCACCCATCTTGTTGTGGATAGCGTGGGCTATCTCATGAACGACGACTTTAGCGCCGATCAAGCCGCCTTTCCAACCGTACTGCCTTTTACCGGTTTCAGGGTTGCTGAATCGGGACGCCTGACAGTCGATAAAGATAGTGCTTCGACCATCAAAACCGGCTCGGCACAAGCCTGCCGCGCCTCTTTTCTTGATGTGTTTGTCTTCATCGCCAGTCGTCAATACGATCTCTCTAATAGATCCCGACCAGTGATCTTTGATGACTTGGGGCATCAGGTTGAAAGCGATGTCCAGTGCCCTGAGTGCATGCAGTTGATGACCATGTAGATCGTCAGGCTCGCCGTTGCGCTTATCGTAGTGATCCTCAACGGCTGTTTTGTAAGTAGATTCAACAAGGGGTGAAAGGGTGATTTCGGGAGGCTTGTCCCAAGTCAAAAAACCACTGACGTAGTCTTCAGTGAGTGCTTTCAAGGCTCTACGCTGGTTCGACAACTCGTCAAACTGCGTTTGGAACGAACCCTTGTTTTTGTGCTCGCCCTTACCTTCGATCTTAGCCCGAGTCTTTGCAACTTTACCCTTGAGCGTTTTGATGCGCTTTGCTTGATCCTCAAGGTAGTGTTTACGATCTTCAGGAGTGTTGTAGTAGTAGTCCCACGCCAGCTTACCGCGTCTCATGACTCTGACACGACGCCAATACTTGTGACCTGCTTTGGGACCGCGACCAAAGCCTTGATGGGCTTTTTCGATTGTCTCCGAAATCGATTCAGAGTCTACAGAAGCGTGTGAAATCAGACCCGTAGGCAGACCGAGACGAAACTTGCTCATGACCGCTTTCTCCCGGTAGGAATCAGAAAAGTACCCGGCACTTCTCGGATGGCGTTTTGAAAATGAAGGCTGGTTCGGGGAGTAGCTTCGATTACCCCCATCCAGTCAATGTTTTCGGATTCATCATGACCGCCGTGAACAACTTTCAAGGGTTGACGCATGTGCCCATCAAACATGTCCAGAAACCCACTGTCAGCAACTTTGGGGTCGGCATCGATAATCTGAAACCCGGCTTCGCTGTGATGATCCTCGATGACTGTGCAAGCGAACCGAACAAACGGCTTGCTCATGTAGCGCCTTCCAAGGTGGTAGTGCCTAACGTCTTCAGCCATTGTCGCCTCCGGTATTGTCGCCTTCTTGCTGCGCTTCGCTACGTGCTCGGCCTGTGCGTCCCATGAATCGAAGGAATCGCTCTTCACTCATTACTCTGCTTTCACCTTTTCCGCGAGCCAGTGACTTCAGGTTTGTGTTGGGGTGGAGCAAAGACTGCATGTAGCCGTTCATGATTTCTGCTGTGTAAAGATAGTCGCTTGATGGGTCTGTTCCCGTCTGTGGACCAACATCCTTCACCTTGTCTGGTGAAACGGAATAGGTTTGAGTGTAAAGCTGGAACTGCTTCTGCCGCTCTTCACGGCGCTGCTGATAGTACCAAGTGCGAAGCTGGTCGGACTGTTTCTTTGACAGCTTGCCCGCCTTCTCCTTCTCAAGTAGTGCTCCGACACGCTTGGCCTCGCCTGCACGTTGTGCGGCTTGGAACATGTAGACTCTTTCGTCGGTGCCGTACTTCTCGCGAAGTTCCGCATGAGAAAAGCCCTCGATACTCTTGACCTTGGGTACGAACCCTCGCGTGGTCGTCCACTGCTTGATCTTGGCTGCGGACTCTGCACCCATTGATTCGGCGATTTGTCGGTAAGAGTTGACGGCTGCTTCGCGTGCAGACTTGCCTCTGCGTTGCAGTGTTCGCTCGCTGTCAGTAGGCTTGCCTAACCCCAAAGCTGTAGCCAGTTCGGCGTCGTTCATTGTCGCCCCACTTTCGCTACCGCGCTCAAGCCCGAACAGAACTGTCAGGGTTTCAGAAGTGGACGGCGACATTTCAGCCATCACGGCGTCAATCTCAGCCCGTAGGTGTAACTGAGCACCTTGAGGCAGGCTGCTGTCAGCCATAGCAGGTAGCACTTGATCCTGATTGTCGTTCATCCAATCCGAGCCTTCGACTCTTTGACCGGACAGAATCGGTTCAAGGTTGCGGATCATCTCCAGCTTTCCGGGGTAATCCTTACCGCGCTCTTTACCGTCAGGACCACGCAGCCTCCAACTATCCAGTGGAACCTGTTCTCGGGACTGGTTGATCAACCGGCTTGGGTCGGCAGGGTCGGCGTATACACCGAGATTGTCGCCGCCTGTCTGGAACGTCTGACTTTTCGGCAGATACCAAGCCCTTGCAATAGCCTCTGGAGACACCGGACCCTTTGCGTCTCGCTCCGCTCTGGCTTTGGCTGCGATGAGGTGGTGAACCATCTGCATCTGCTTGTGGGAAATCGGATTCCCACCGCCTGACAACACTTCCCGTGCAGCGCGGACAGCGTAGGTGTTGCAGTAGTCCTTGGCCCGTTTCCCAAAAGGTGCTCCACCCGCGTAGGATCTAAGCGACAATATGAAACCCATCGTTGCACCAGACTTGATCTCTTCAAACTCTGCGCTCTCAGAACCGGATGAGTCGTACATGCTGATGCGGTAGGTCTTTGCGACATCTCTGGCGGCGTTGTGAATCGTTCCGGCGAACTCATTGAGCATACCGGCTTGGTCTGCTTTCGGAACGAACACAGCGTACTCACGCCGGTTTTTCGCGTGGTGTGCGTCCTTGTACACTGCAAGCATGTACGCGCCGTTCTCCAGTTTGTGGAGAAACGTACCCTCCTTGGCAACGCTGTCTTTGTAGACTTCAGCCATACGGGCTTCGGCACCTGCTGGTACACCCTCGACATCTTTAGGAGGTGGCGGTGCAGGCTTCCGACCTGATCTTGGTGGCGGGGGCGGTCTACGGGCTGGTGGACGCTTAGGGGGTTTAGCTACTGCCCCGCCCCTTCGGCCTGCACGTTGCTTCTGCTTCTTTTTACGCTTCTTGCGATCTTCGGGATCAAAAGACCGCATCGCCTGCACGTCGCGGATCATCACACGCTCGGGCGTGCCTGCCGCCCGCTTGTGCGCGGGGTCATAAGGTGTCACCCATGTTGTATTGTCGTCTGAGTCAGCGTGGTCAGGAGTCCACACAAACAGCCCAGCGCGTCCACCGACTGAAACGAAATGGCCCGGTTTGATTTCGGAAACTCCAACACCCTTGGTAGGGTCGCGCTCCCAATCGATAGTGTGGTGGGTTTGATGCTCGTCTGGATACCAGTACATCCAACCGCCACCGGGTTTAGGCTTTCGGTAGCCACCACGCTTGCTGCCGAAGGCGACAAAACCTGACGGCGGCTTTGGTTTGCTCTTTACAGACTTACTCATGGTGTCGTTCATCCAAGGAAGGCCAACTTCGGCTGGACACTGAATGCGAACTCGGAGTTCGTCAACAGTGGTTTCGATACAGCCGACAATATCGCGATTGTCGCCTTGATAGTAATCTTTGTAGGCTTGTCGAGCAGCTTTCTCGTTGTCAAAGCCGAGAGCAACCTTGTCTTCGCCGTACTGCTTAGGCTCCTTGGGAGAATCTGCATCAGTTGCAGCAGCATCCTGAAGTACGAAGACCCGCTCTGATCCCAGATTGTGCCCGAGCAAGACATCGACAGGATCACCGTCAACGCCTTTGCTGCCCGGTATATCGCCGTAGCAGAATCCAGATAGCTTCTTGCCGCTGTGAGGGTTCTCTTCCCCGTCAACGACCTCAATACCTACCAGTATGCCTCGGAAGTTTACGACCCCTTTGTACTTGCCTGTGGCCGGTCCCATGATGTCTCTGATTGACCTCATGCTGCACCTTCGTCCTCATCAGGAAACAGCACGCCTCCCGGTCCTACAATGCTTGGTGCAGCCTTACCGCTGGACCAGCCTTTGGGCATTTCGATGTAGTTCGGGAGCCTGATCAGAGCGCAAGCGCAGTACGGGTGAAGTGGACCAATACCGGGTTGCCAGTCGCCGCGCTTCTTTCCGACATTTGTACCGTTGCCAGTTAGATCATCGAGAGTAAAGATGCGTGGAGAACCACCCCTGCCGCCTTCTAAGTGATGAGCAACGCAGTGATTGCAGGCGTCAGGCTTCGGCAGTTTATAGCAGAGTACGGGAAACGGTGGTCGCTTGTCCTCTTTGGCCTTCTCCTCCTCTTCCGACTCCCACCCAGCGCGAAGACCTTCATTCAGGGCTTCTTGCGCTTCAGTCTGCACAATCCGCGTCCAGTCACGGGTCCAGTCTTTTGTCGCCTGCCCTAAGTCACTACGCATCTGCTCGCGAGTTTGCCTGAATGCGTTGTCGAAAAAGTCGTCGTCAAGACCCAAAGCAACGCCGCGATCCTTCATCCGCTTTGCTGCGTCGTCGTCTCCAAACTTAGCCGCCACAACATCTTTGATCGTCGAGCGCATTTCGCGCTCAAGAGCCTTGTCTGCGTTGATAAGGATTTTGCCTGTGGCAGCTTCTACACGGTTACCCAGCCCAGTAACGAACCGGGCCGACCGCGCATTGGCGTAGTCGGCTGTCATCCGCTCAATCTTGGTCATTGGGATCGGATTGCGCTTGATCTCATTGAGCCAGTCCGACGCGGTGTTTCCGTACCGTGAGTATTGGGCGCTGTGATCAAGGTGAGCCAGAAAGCTGCCGAACATCGATAGCTGTGAAGCGATTGTCGCCTTGCTTGTCTTAGGGTCCACAAAGCCCAGAGCGATTGCGAGATCCCACTCTTCAGGGGTGACTGCGTTCTTTCCATACATGGCAGCAGCGGCAGCACCATGGTACTTTTGCATGATTTCCATCGCCTCTTTGACGATGGCTGGCGTCAAAAAGAAACCCATCTACCGCCGTCTCCGTGGTCGAGGCCCCAGCACCTCCCCGGTTACGTCGTCCAATCTTTCGGCGACAATCACAGCAAGCTGCTCTCTGATCCACTGGATGTCAGTGCGGAGTTCATGGACGCACGCCTTGATCTCATCGACGACTTCAGCGTCCTTTCTGTTGCGCTCCTCAAGTACAGCGATTCGGTGTGACAACTCTTGCAGGTGCTGGTTGTCTCGATTTCGGTCAGAGATCAGTTGCTTTACGAAAAAGCCAACTATTGTGATCAGAAGACCAAGGACTATGTCAAAAGCCCACGCGGATACTGGTATTTCATTCTCCATCAACCCTCACCCGCTCGCGAATGGCTTCGCGATCTATCTCGTCAAACGCAGATTCCAGCAGGGTGCGAATCTCCGACATAGCCAGCGTCATGGCTGTTTCGTAAATACCTTCTGACTCCTCAATAGCCTCAGTGATGACGGCGTACATAGGGCGTTGGCTGACTGGTACAGATGTCCGCTCTGCACCAGCAGCCTTAGCCACCCTGTCCAACCAGTCTTCACGGTCGCCACCCTCCGACTCGACAATCCCAGCGACTGCGTCCACGAACTTGTCAGGGTGTTCGTGAACGAGTCCTTGCGGGATAGTAAGTGAAAAGCGTGACGACACGGATGCCCCCTTTGCCTAAAGGAAAGAGGGTGATCCTTATCCGTGCGAGCCAGTCGAGTCGGCTGCGTCGTTCATGGCGTCTTCGGACTCAGCAAGTCCACCGTCGAACCCAACAGACATTTGACCGAAGCCACTGCGAGTGCTGTTGTCAACGGTAATGGTTTCGGCGGCAGCGCCTGTTTGCTCGACCAGTAGTTCACCGATGCGAACAAACTCTTGAGTTCCGAGAGAAGACGCGATTTCGGCAGTGGTCATCTTGGTTGCAGCGGTTGCGTGTGAGGTTCCCCAAACAACTGTGAGAACAGCAGAACCGGAAGAGCAGTCAAAGACCATGTGCGCGTAGTTTTGAGCGGTTGAAGAATCACCACTGTTGTCCCAAGTACCGCCTGCACCTACAGCGCCTGTAGCCTGTCCAGCAAAGCTGTAGACCGAGCCGCTTGGGCAAAGCATAAGACTGGCGGGAGCGGCCACGGAAAGCGTCGTAACCCAACCAGATGTAGAGGATGGCGTGGAGCCGTCAGCAAGAAGTCCTGCCATATCGACACGGCGATAGTGGAACTTGGAAGAGTTGTTGATTGCCGAGAGGGCCTTGGCAGACTGTGCGGAAAGTAGAGCGGGCGATCCCATATTGATTTCTCCAGTGGAGGGGTTGAGCGGGGTGTGAAAACTCTAAAGGTCTACCTCGTAACGGACAACCTTTGGCTTGGATGGACTATCCGGGTCTAAGACTAAACCGGTTTGGAGTGACTTTGCAACTGACTCGTCAGTATTGTCGCCTTCGTCTTCATAATCGGACGAAGCGGAAGGGTCAACGACAGCCAACTCTTCCATGTCGTCGAAGCCTGCATCGGGGCTTTCATAATCACCCTCTTCTTGGTCAAAACCTTCGCCTTCGTCACCTTCATCTCCAGCGGCCATGGCCTCTTGCGACTGCATGTACTGCAACCATGTTGGGTCGAGGATAAGGTCACCCTTACCTTCACCCAGCGGGTCCATCCCAACGAAGTGTCGGGCTTCGTCAACAGTCATGTAGATTTTGGTCTGCTTCTGGAGCAGATCAGTTTCAGCATCAGCGCCTTTCTGGTCGAGCCCAATCGGAACAGCTTCAAACGCTGGATCGATGATCTGTAGAAAGTGCTTGTTGATGCACTCAAAGAACCATTGCACAAGTGGGCGAAGACCGAGATCGCGTGAAGCCTTCAGCTTCTCTTCGATGGGAGCCTGCCCCATCGCTTGCGACTGACCACTGTTACCGTAAGAGAAGTTCACCTCTTCCGGGGCGATCTGGTATCGGGCACACACGATCTTGATCAGAAAGTCCATCCAAGCGCCCATCTCCATGTCTTTGTTCGACATCTGCATCGAGATCCATTGAAGGTCGTCTGCATTTGTGATGGGTGTTCTCCAACTGTTGTGAACGCCGGATACCATTGCGTACCATTGTCGCCTAAATGCTTGGAGGTGCTTGTCGGGAATCGTGCCTTTGAAGTTCAAAATGCCCTTGGTGCTTGAACCCTGCGAAAAGAATCGCCGGTTGTACTCGATGCCCCAAAGAAATCCAGTGATCTCCCGAACCAGTGTCTCCAGTTCAGACAGACCGTAGCCGTAAGACCGGATTCCGCTTCGTGGATTGCGAATGCAGAATGCAAGTTCCTCGGATACAAAATCGGCGACAATACTGCCATGAACGACCTGCACAGCGAACGGCTTGTCCTTTGCTTGCACAGCCGGGTCCAGCAGTCGGATTGTCGTGGGATCAACGATTGCCATGTAGGAGGGTCGCCCCTTCTTATCAGGCACCACCTCAAAGCAGGCTTGGTCGTAGGTCAAAGAATCGCGGATGAACATCCCACAGAACTCACGCAGACTGACGAAGTCTTTAGTGTCTGCACTGTTGACGTACCCAGTGTGAAGTAGAACGTGTTCCAACTCCTCGCAACGCTCTTTGGTTTTCTTGTCCATCTTGCGTAGAGGGTCGCGTGGGCGAACCTTGAAACCCGGCGAATAGCGGTCCTCGGGACGCTGACAGAACGTCTGTACCTGTGTCATTCGCGTGCGGATGACATCAGCAACAACCGGCACACCGGTAGCTGTAGCCTCCATCGCTGTGAACGACAGTTGAGATGGACGCTCCCGCCAACCCATCAAGCTGACCAGATCGAAAGGGTCGAACGTAATGGATTTGGGGTCGCGGTCTGGACCGTGATCTTTCATGTTGAACGTGTGCGTTCCGTCCTTCCCCATGGCCTTCGCGAACTCGGCTTGCTCGTTCATCTTGGCGTCGAAATCGCGAACCTTACGCTCGTTGTTCTGCTCTTCAGCCCAGCTACCGAGACGGTCTGCACTATTACGTGCAGCGGACAGGGCTGCTTGCCCTACCGCTTCCCCCATTTCACGCAGTTCGTCTCGCCAACCCATGGCTACTCCTTATTGTCGCCTGATGGCGGGCGTACAAGGTTTGTGTTGGGGTCCATCAGCCGACCGTTCGCGAACCGGGGTAACTGTGGTTGACCGGGGTTCCCAAGATGTGGGTCCGTACCCATATCAACATTTGGGGGTTTGGCTGCTGGAGCCATCCCGTGACGGTAGATCGTTTTCGGCGCAACTACAGGTTCTCCACTGTCAACGTAGGTCACGCTGCCAATACGATAGCCGCCGGTTGGGTTGTGGTTCTGTGGCTGCTTGACCAGATCAAGAACACTGATTGTCTTCTCATCACTCATTGTCGCCTCCTGCGTACATGCTTTGAATGTGTGGTGCGTAGCTGATTCCGAAGGTTTCGCCCTTTTCTTTCCCAGCCTTCAGCAAGTCAGGATTGTCGCTTACTGACTTTTCAGTCATACGGTGATGGTGACCACCCTCTTCTCGATGACCGGCGCGGACATTGTGGTGCTTCATACGGTTGAAAGCCACGTCGCTATTCCGCGACCACCGTGCAGCTTCCTTCTCGTTACCAGCCTCTTTGTGCTTATCCATCGCTTCAGCAGCGTGATCGAAGGCAAGACCATGTAGGACGCCTTTGTGTCCACTGCCCTTCTCGTCTTCGTCCATGTGCTTCGCACGCTCTGTCAATCGGTGGTAAGCCTCCGCATGATCGTCAGCAGACCATGATTCGTCATTGTGGTCTGAATGGAGGATATGCGCGACACGGTGTTTGTCGTGCCCGCGTGCTTGAGGCTGCTCCCAGCTTTCTCTGGTGTGCTCTGAACCTGAACCATGCTTACTGTGGTGCTCGGCTGCGGAGTAGCTGCGAGCATACTGGTGAAGTTCGTTGGCAATACCGTGCTCTATGTACTTCTGGACCTTGTCAGCCTTTGGGTTTGCGCTGGCTGCATGAGCCCGTTTGGACTGTGCCTCTGCGTGGTCTTTCGCATACTCATAAGACCAGTGACCCCCGACTCTCTTCCGGCTGATGTACTTGGCCTTCTCCAGATCAGGATTGTCGCCTACTGACTTCTTGTAGTCATTCCCCGGCATTGCGTGCTGGATCCAGTTTTCGGCTTCAGCCTTAGAATCAAAGGTATGCGAAACATTCTGCTTCCGACCATCTGGAAGATGCTTCGTCGCTTGAACCGTAAAGTTTGCATGACCCTTGCCCGACAAGCCCTGTTTGATCTCAGTGTTGCTGTAGCCGGTCTTCTTTTCACCTTTCGCCGACCATCTGGTGGCACGGTCAAAGGGTGACGATCCTCTACTCATGATCTGTAATGCGTGCTGCTTCGCGGATTCCAGCGTGCTGTGACCACTTACGGTTGGGTCACTGTGCGCTCCCCCAGCGTAGTCACTGGTTCCCGGCTTGGCTGAATCCCACGACTGCTCGACGCTGTGCCCTTGGGCTTCCCCGTTCTTGTCTACATGGGCGACAACCTTGATCTCTTGCCCACGGTTTGACCGGTAGTGATCGATGACTTTCTTGTCGAGTTTGCGGACCTCTGCCTGCTTCGCGTGGTGCTCGTCCCAGTGAGCATCGTGGTGGGATACAGCCTCTTTCCGATGCTTGTCTGCCAGCTTGTGCATCGCTACTTGCTCGGCACCGTCACCGCGAAGCGCGGCTTCTGATCCCATACGCATAGCGTTGTGGTGCTTCATTTCAGCAGCAAGCATGTTGTCATAGTGGCTATTGTCGCCTTTGAAGTCAGCAGCAAAAGAGTCAGCTTTGTTTTGGTGGTGAACCACACAAGCGTCATGCCTTTCAGGACCGACGTGCATCTTGTGATCGTTCTCGTCATGCCGACCAGTGTGGGACGTGCTGTGTTCACCAGTCGCCTTTCCGCGCTTGTAGCTGTTCTGATTTGGATACCAGTAATCGAAGCCACCTTTTGCGTTGCGCTTCCGAAGACCGTCGTGCTTGCTCCCAAACGGCATCCAGCCGCCACCCTTCACAAGAAACTTGTCGGCTTTCTGCCGGTCCAGTTCTTGCGCCTTGCGAACTCCTGCATGATGTGAGTCGGCACCTTTGATTAGGTCAAGTAGATCGCTCATTTGGATTCTCCATACATCGAGGCGATGCTCGGACGGTACTGGATTCCGAACGTCTGATCTTGGGCGACAATATCGGACTTCAGCGTGTGGCTCGATGTGTCTTTAGCCTTGCGCTCTTCATTGTGCGCCTTCGCTGCCCTCCAATGGGAGGATGCGATGGTATCCCACTTTGTGGAAGCGGCGTGGTTCCCGTTCCGGTGGTGCTGGTCTGCCTTGGCTCGGGCCTTTCCAGCCTCCGCTGCGTGGTGATCATAGGCGTCTTCGTGATCTTGCGCCGTGAACCCCTCATGCGAAGCCGCATGTTCCTTGTACTTATGGATACCCATTTGAGTTCCACCGTGCCGCTTTGCGCGAGAACCTGCGGAGAGCGGTCCCTCCTTGTGTTCGTAGATCGGCTTACCGCTTGAGGTGTGACCGATGACCTTTCCACCTCGGGAGCCTTCGCCTCCACCCTTCTCCAGATCGGGAGTGTCGTCTACTGACTTCTTGGCAATGTGCTCTGTCCCGTGCAGCCTTTCGATATGTTGGGCTGCACGTTCGACATGCTGCTCCACCTCGTACTCCTTCCGGTTGGCTTCGGACTGGTGCTTTGCCTTATCGTCAGACCGACCTTGGAGGTTTGCAGTGCTCTTTTTGTCTTCGTGGTGCTTCTGTTCTGAAGCCGAGTGATGCGCCTGTGCCATCGCGCTGTGATACTTCATAGCGCGAACAGCTTTACCCTTTGCTGCGTCAGTAGCGTTGTATTCAGACGCAGTGGTTGACTGCTTCCTGTTCATGTCAGAAAGTTTGTCATGCAAGCGAGCGTACTCCTTTTGAGCGTGCTGTTCCCGCTCTGTGTGATGAGCCGCAGCTTCCTTATGGTGGGAAGCATCCATCCCAGCATGGTGACGCTGAAAGTCGTGGCTGGTAGCCGACGCATAGATCGGCTTACCGCTTTTAGTGTGCCCAATGACGTTCCCGCCTCGGGAACCTTCGCCTCCACCCTTCTCCAGATCAGGAGTGTCGTCTACTGACTTCTCTGTCTCTTTCTTGTACTCGTCGAACATGGACAGAATGGATTCTTTGATGTTGCGATGGATAGGCTGGATGTTGCCAGAAGCTGCGAACTTACCTTCAGCGTGAATCTGGCCACCATCCATGACGCGGAACATACCGCCTTTCGACCCAATGTCGAGGTGGAGTGATCCCCGGTAAGGTGCGCTGACTCGACCGCTGGCATTAGGCAGACCCTTACCGATCCCCATGACGACTTGGTGCTTGTCATCCAACATAGTCAAAATGTCGGACTGCTTGATTGGCCCGTCGAGGAGAGGTTTGAGTTCCCGGTCGTAGGCCAGTGAACCAGCAAGCTGCTTCAGCGCCATACTCCAACGGTGTTTTTGTGTAGGGTTATTGTCGCCTTTGTCGTCGTATTCATAAACCCACTTGTTGCCTACCCGCTTACGACTCTTGTACTTGTGCGTGGCAGGCCCCTTCTCCAGAATGTCCAACTTGTTCTTGAGGATGCGGTGATCGTTCGTACCTTTGATCAGGTCGAGGATTCCACCGGGCTTGGTGAACTTGTCATTCATGATTTACTCCGAAAGGCTTTGACGAGTTCCCGTGCTTCGTCTGGTTCAAGGACCAGCAGACCAGCATCGGGGTCAGGTAGGAAATGGTTGGGGATGTGATCTTTGAGGGGTCCGGTGATTCGGATGTTCCGATTGTCGCGAGTGACGAGGGCTTTGCCCAGAAGTTCATGCTTGATGCTTCCGAGAAGTGAGACGACAATATCATTCTCTTCGCCTCCCAACCCGAAGTATCTGCGGATTGTCATGCGGTGATTCGGTTTATTGTAGATCGCCTTCAGTAGCTGATGTCCGTTTTCGTAGACTTCGTCTCCCCATCCGAAGCAACCGTCATCAAGCACATCGACAGTATCAGCCCGCTCATCACCACGATGCGACTTGCGAAGTTGTAAGACCATGCCGGGTCGGAGGTTGTCTCGATGCCCAAAGCCCGTTTCAGGATGGCGCGACCGAGCCTTCTTGACCTGCTTCTTTTTCGCATTCTTACTCTCCTTGACAGGGGCGACAATCTGGTGACCAGCGGTCAAGGCTTTCGACATATTGCCAGCTTTACTGATTAGGTCGTTGTCCTGTGGATGACCGCTACCACTTTTGACTTGTTTCAAGAACGAGTTCACTCGACCCATGCTCCAAGAATGCCGGTTGGCGTTCGGATGGTGCGAGGTACTGAAAGCACCGCTTCCGCGACGGTAGACAGCTTTCAACTGACCCAACGTCACCTTCTTTGAACTGGACTCATTGTGCGTCTTGACCTTCTCTTTGAGCGTTGAGATGGTTGACTCTGAGAGTGTTACGCCACCGCTTGCAGTGGCTGCACTTCCGGGTTTGTTCCGGCTGGAGCCGCTGACCTTCTCATGCGGTTTTGCTGGCGTTTTCTTGGGGTCTGAAGCCTTGGCCACGGTAGGCTCTTCACTCTCAGACTTCTTGGCAGCGCCTGTGATTCCGCGTGCCCAGTCAACGCCAGTGGTGCCACCCCAGCCAAGCCACGCGACGTACCCTGCATCCTTCCAAGGCTCGCCTGAATACTTCGGATTGACCGCAGCGTTCTTACGATGACGGTTGAAAGCAGACATGCGCTTGACGGTGTCCAGCCCGATTGTCTCTTGGGATGCAAGCTGTCGAGCGCGTGCCCAGCCTACACTGGTCATTCCTTTGACCTCGGAGCCGTACTTCTTTTTCCACTCAAGCACTTTGCGTGCGTTGCCCCTCGCGCCTGCGGGTACGCGATAGCTTTCAGCCTTTGACATGGGCTCGGCAGGGGGCTTCTTGCGCTTCTTGGTCTTGGCGACATCGCCACCTGACACAACGCTCATCGACATCGGAGCGACATCACCAATGCCCTTCTCAGTCTCTTCGTCGTCTTCAGCTTTCTGAGGATTCTTACCGTGATCCATCTGAGGCAATGGCCCACGGCGGGCAAACTTTCCAGTCGTATCGCGCTTGACCATCATGGCTTTCCGACCGGAGCCTTTCCGAAGTTCGTCGTCAGTCGAAACTTGGACGACAATCTTACCTGTCCGAGTGTCGAGAAAAACGCCTCCTGATTTCTTGACCTCGTCTTCAGCCTTGGGCTCAGGCTTGGGTTTCTTGGCAGGGTCGTATGCAGCGCGAGTTGCGGCTTTGGCTTCGTCGCGCTTCATTCGATCATGTAGACCAACGATTGCGTTGATTTCACCCTTGGCCCTACTGCCTTCAGCAGCCATCGCGCCGCCCATAGCAACGTCGCCCTGTAGACCCCGCAAGATGATGCGTCCGACCATTCTCGTAAGAACCTTGGCCTGCTCCCCATACCAGTTCACGTCTTCAGATGACGGATTGTCGCCCATCTTCTTGCGTCGAGATTTCATTTCCGAGAGGAGTTTCTTGATCGACTCAAAGCCTTTGATTCCGGCGACCTTGTCCAATCCAGCGACATCGTCATCGGCTTCTTTGAGTTGAGCGGCAGTGTCACCTTGATCTGGAGTTCCTTCGGCAGCTTCTTTCTTAGCGATTGCTTTATCGAGCGACCTATCCAGTCTTTGAATGTCCTCGACGGTGTGCTTAGACGAAGGCTTTCCTTTGATGTCGATGCCGTGCTTTTCGGCTTTCGCTTTGACCTTCTCAAACTCTTTACGAACGTCTTCATGAGGTGTGTGCTTCGCATGCTCGCTGTGCAGACCGCTATGCTCGCTCTTGTGGGGTGAACTGGTGACGCCTTCGCCGGGATACCAGTATTCAAAACCACCGCCACCGTGAGGTTTCCTGAAGCCGCCTTTCTTGGATTTAGGAATCGGAACGAAACCGGGTGGAGGCTTACCGCCGCCCTTGTCTCCACCGCCTGCTAAATCAGGGTTGATCGACGCTTTCGCCATGTCTTCGGATTTACCGATTGTCGCTTCACGGGAGAGTTTCGTCGCTCTGCGAATCATCTCAGTGATCGCATGGTCGGGGAAGCCTTCCTGCCTTGCTTGCTTTGTAACGCCCAGCAGGTCACGGGTATCCTTCACAATGGCAGTGATGTAGTCGGTTGCTTTCCGGGTCTTCTCAGCATCCAGCCCGAGCGTCCGTGCAGCCTCTTCGGGGGTCATGTACTTCCGTTCAAACGACTCGTATTCTGGAGGTTGGAAGTTGACCTCATTCATCAGCATCTTGACAGCTTGCCGGTAACCATCGACACGCTGGTTGAACTGAGTGCGATCCCTCTGACCGTTATCGCGGTTGTGGTTCTCAATACCTGTCGTGCGCGTGCGCGAGAATGATCGTCCGTTCATGTCAGTTCCAAGTAGTCTTGCTGCGTCGTAGCATTGCGAGAGGATCGATGCGAGTGCTGTTCTTGTCGTTCATGCCGAACCAGTCCATGGTGTCGGCTTTACCTGTGGCCTCATCGGTTCCAAGCCAATCAGGCGTTGTGCCTTTACTGCCGATAAGGTCTTCGCCGAAATCTACAGAGAAAGCACCGCCTATGCGGGCTGCTTGATCGGCCATCCAGAACGCCATCACCGTGTCGTCGTGTGAACCAACGCCTTGCAGCTTTCCATTCTGGTAGCCGAACGACTGCATCTCACCGACCCAGAGATCGACAAGTTCCCGCGTCTCATCAGCCCAAGGGATCTTCAGCTTGTCGTTTTCAAGCAGCATCCGCAGACCGGGAACACCTCGGTCCAGAGCATTCTTATTCGCGCTGTATGTCCCACTCATACCACGACGTTCATTTGTCGCCTGCTTCTTGGCTTTACCAGTTGTGTAGAATGCTTTGATTGGCGTGTCGCTGGTACGAACTACCATGTCGCTGATGACACGCTGGTACTGGTTGGCTTCGCAAAACACAAACGAACAGTCGTACTTCTGCGACAATCCGACGATGGTATCGACCTGCTGCTGGTAGCCCATGCCTTTACCTCTGTGGATGTCTACGACCCATCGGTCACCGGTTCCGGGTTCGACAGCGATAACAAAGGCGACAAAGTAGTCAGCGCCGGATGACGCGGACATCGCAAGGTCAACTCCCATGTAGGTAGCAAAGCCTTGGCTTGCCCAGTATTTGCCTTCCAGACCCAGCTTGTAATCCTGCTTGACCCCTTGCTGCTCAAACAGTGCTGCGGGGAACAGGCTGGCCTCATCACTGATCGGCTGACACAGGTACTCGCGAGCCCAGCGCATCGAGGATCCGAGAACTCGTTTTCGGACCTCCAACGCTTCTTTACCGTACCGTGCAGGCCATAGCGGTTCACCCGTCACCGGACTGACCGCTGGATGCTGCATGTGGTAGTACACCCCGCCTTCCCGCAGGGTCTTGTACAAGTCTTGCGCGTGGAACGGCGTACCGACAACGACAAGTTGACCACCCGGAACAACCATAGGCTCAATAGCCGAGAGGTAGTAGTCCACTGCTTTCTCGCGAACCGTCTCGGACCAGATGTGGTCATCATTCAGAATGTCGTCGCACACAATCCAGAACGGGTGACCACCACGGACGCGAGATCCGAAACCTCTTGCTCGGATCTCGGATCCGTTTGCAAACCGGATGGTGCGTGCAGCGTCTTTCTTGAGCGGCAGCAAAGACGACAATGCCGGGTTGGGACCGCCGTGCTCCCCGCCACCAAGCACCTCTTTGCGAATCTTGTCGAGGTGTTCTTTGGCCTGCTGGTCTGTGGCTGAAAAGATGTACCCGACACGACCGGGCGCTTTCACATGAGCCATCCAGAGCGGATAGCCCAAGCACCAAAAGTGAGACTTCCCGTGGTCACGCGCTGCTTGCGCGAGAATACGGGAGTTGTTGCTGATGGCGTCACCCCATTCAAGATGGTGCGGCCCGAGAATAAATCGGTAGTCGTACTCAGGTGGCCCACGCAATACCTCCGACGCATAGGTCGGAAGGTAGGCACGCATCATTTGGAAGCGGACTGCCTCAAGCTGTTCTGGCGAAATCGTCTTTGACACATGACGACACTATCACCTTTTCATGTCGCTGACGACATTAGGCCAATCGTTTCGGCATCACCACAGCTTCTACAGGGATTGTCGCCCCGTTCCAGATTACGACGGGTGCTGTCGAAGGTCCGAGCGACATAGCGATCTGATCGTCGTCCGATGACAGGGCAACGACAGCAGCGACTTTGGATAAGTCAGAAGGTGAGATTCCGACACGCGGGTCGTCCAACGTAAGTGCCTGAGATACGTCAACTTTCACCTGACCTACAAACTCGTCACCGTTACCGTCTGAAGACAGTACGAGTTCTGTGTCATCTACTTTCAACCAGTAGGAGGTGTTACGGTCTGCGATGAGTAGCGCCCGTTTTGAGAGTGTCGCGACATTGTCGCCTAAAGTTGTGAACACAGTACGCTCTCCGCTTGCAGCCTCTTCTCGGCACTGACTGATCATGTCGTTGACTGCCGCATCGGGCCAACTACCAATCAGGGGTAAAGACCACCTCGACTGATCTCCACAACGAATCCAGACCTTGCCATCAGACGTTTGCTGCACCATTGCTTCGTCTTGAGGCAGGGACTTGAACAGTTGGTATGGAACAGTCACAGGCTCGGAATCACTCGGCAGCACAGCGTGCCAAGCTACAGTGAGCGTCGAACTGGTCGCTGCGGCACTCCAGAACGGCGTCAGACGGACGCCAGCCATATTGAAGCCTCCAGATCCTTCCACAGTATCAACGACGCCTGAGAGCAGCGTCAGAGCCCTTACAGCGTCTTGCGGGACGACAGGCGTACTTGAGAAGTCGGGAGGCTGTACTGAATGGGGAAGAGATGATTTCGGTAAGCCTCTGAGACGGAACGAAAGCCCAGAGTCTTCGATGTACAAGGAGTTGCGCCGGACCTCCAGCTTGGGGTCCGATATTTGGGCGACAATCTTTTTCAAAGAAGCAGCTTCGACGGCGACCTCACGCTTCTCCCAATAGGAGTCATTCAAGTCTTCGACATCGATCAGACATCCAGACGACTCATTCCGAGCCTCGACACAGCCGTAGGACAACTTGACGACGTGGAAACCTTCACTGGTCTTCTTGGCGTTGGTGTATTTGGTCGCGAGAGTCAGAGCGTCTTTCAAGTTCATAGGGGCCTCCGCTTTCCCTATATGCCCCTAAGCCTGAAAAACTCGCAGACTATCTTTGTCGATTTTCGATCTCGCGCAGAATCAAGTCGAGTTTCGTCGAGACATCTGACTGGACTGTCTCGCGGATATTGCTGAAGTTGCGTTGGGCTGCTGCCAACTCGTCTCGACCACTTTGGATGACGGCGTCATACCTCTCGCGCATCGCCTCAATGCGTGAGTCATAATCAGCGTTGATCTTGGCAAGTTGGTCCTGAAAACGCTCGACCAGAAGGTCGTTGCGCTTGGTGTTCTGGACGTGCTGCCACACGAGGAATGCTGCAAACATTCCCATGGCCCCGCCCTGAATCAACTGCTCGATCATGCCTGCATCCATCACTGCCTCCTGTCTACTTTAGGTTCTCTTCAATACGCTGCTGCATCTGTTCAATGGTTTGCAGGTAGGCTTCGTCGGACTCAGGAACTGGACGTTTGAGTTCTGCGAGTTCGGCCTGACACGATGCGAGTTCAGCCTCAAGCTGAATCTCTCGCGGTGTTGGGGCTGCGGTGTTGTTCTGAGCAACGGCATCGATTGAAAGGGCGACAATCAAAGCAGTAGCCGCGAGGATTACTTTCATTGTTCGTTCTCCGCTACGAGTCTGGTTCGGGCAAGGGTGAGGACTTGATTACACTCTGCTGCGATGTTCTCAAGGACTTCCACACGGACCTCCAAACGAGCATTCTCAATGCGAAGGTCTGTGACGCTCGCAGGCTCGACAGTAATGCCGAGAGTATGCCCGAGCCCGCCTGCGCCCGCGAGAGCGAGGGCAGCGATAATCAAAGTCTTGGGGTCTTTTAGGTCAGTCGCCATCTACCACCACTGGTCCATGAGGGTGTACGTGAACACGTCAATACCAAGATTGTCGCGCTGCTTATGAGCCAGTTCCATCATGTCTGGAAAGCCCTTCTGCAAGACCTGACAGCCTGCCGACCACTTGTCTACTTTGGTGGACCCTTCAGTGACCGAGGATCGGTGCAGGTTGATCCCGAACCAGCCTTCGTCCTCTGAGCCGGGGTCGTGGTTGAGGATCGCATCCTTGTTGCTGTCGCGCCATACCTTGACGGGTGCTGCCCGCTGGCAAAGGGCTTCGTACTTGCCCGCGTGCATGTCGATTTTCCAAGCGTGGTATTGGCCGGGGCACAGGATGGCCGTACCCTTGACGTTGCTTGGGTTCTCCAACCAGTAGGTGCCCGGATCGCAGGTGGCTGGCCAGAAGTGGACTTTCCACAAACCCTTCTCTGTGTAAGCGCAGCCCATCATGTCATCGAACGAGTTGCTTTGGGCGTTGGGGCTGCGGATACCAAACAGATTGAGATGGTAGTCGCCTTCCCACATGATCTCATGCCCAAGTGACTGGAGGTGGACAAGGACAGGGGGAAGGGGGCCGGGTGGGGTCTTCTTTGCTTTGGTAGGCGACAATGCTTGCAGTGCTGCCCAAGTGTTTCGCCCAACGATTCCGTCAGCGGCCAAGTTGTGGTCCTGTTGAAACCTCTTGACCTTGGCCTCAGTTCCTGCCCCAAAGATGCCGTCAGCGCCTGTGGCGTAGCCGTGTTGAGTCAGAAGCTGCTGGCACAGCTTCACATCGCTCCCTCGATCTCCTTTTCTGATGACTGACGGCATTGTTGATTCCCTTGCATGTTTGGATAGTTTATCTCCTTCTCTCGACCGTAGGGAGAGAGAAGGTACGGTGCTTCAAGATGTAGTGTTCTCTGGACCTGTCACTGGTGACAGGGTGGGGGCTGTCACTGGTGACAGGGTGGTCCCAGCGTATTGTCGCCCGAGTCTAAACGCAAAAACCCCCGTCCAGCCGAAGCCGAACGGGGGTTCTTGTTATTGTCGCCTAATAGTATTCATCAGGAGCGGGTGTAAAACTGTCCTCCTCCTCAACGCCGATTTTCGGCGCTACCTTCACAACTGGTGCCAACATCTTTGCGACGACTGCACTGAATGTCTTGTCGTCGATTGGATCCAACTCTTCCAGTGGCTTGTCCAGCTTTTTGCCTGCTTTCTTCAGTTCGTGGTAGCTTTTCATACCACGCTCCTTGTCTATTCCAGTGCGAACCTCTCTGAGAAATATCGCCAAAAACTCGGCAGGCTCTACGTTGAAAGTCACAGAATGCACTTCGTCATTCAGGGCCTCTTCCATGTCGTAGGCATTTATTTCAACTTGCGTGTCGATACTGGTTGAATCACCGTTCACTTCGACCTCTAAGGTCGTGTCCACTTCGATGTCATTGCTGATGTCGATGTCTGCGATCCGAACGGCGGTTCCGTACTCATGCGTGAGGACAAGTTCAATAGTTTCTGGAATATCAATGGTATTGGTAGTCATTTGAGCCTCCATGCTCTGACTGGTTGGTTCCCATGTGGCTCCCGCCGCACTATTGCGACGAGAGCCGGGGCATGGGAGGCACCCCTAAAGTTTCGACCTCTACAGCTTCTTGATGCTCTTGATTGCAACACGAAACAAGCTGCCATCGTCCAGCCTGACATGGGCCTTCAGTGGGTTGGGCACAGCAGTTGATCCCAGAGCGGCAAAACATGCACGCAGTTCGGGAACCTTGGCGTCATAGGATTCCACGACGCCGGGGCCGCGAGGCGTGGCTACGCGGATACCGCAGTCCATGTCTTTGTACAGCATCATGCACCTCCATTGGCTGCTGCACGATTGTCGCCTGCTTCCCAAGGCTGGATGACAAACACCCCCTTGGGTCCGACTGCGAGTTCACCAGCAAACACTCGGCGAATCAACTCGTCGAGACTGCGCTTGCTGGCAATAGGGAACTCCCAGTGGAAGCCGTCCTCTTTAGTCCTGACGGGTCGAGCACGCAGCCCCATGCGCTTGCGCGTATCGTTGAACGCAGGGGAGTAGGGCGACCGCAGAACGATGATGTCATGCGTGTGCCCGGTTGCGTATTCTCTGCGCTTTTGCCGGTCCCACCCGTATTCAGGGGCGTCTTTGACCACATCGAGGTGGATGCCGATGAACCGGCTGCGGACCTTGCGGGCTACACCAGCCAATCCGACAGCTTCGATCTGGTCTGAGATGTCGAGAATCGCCGAACCGATTGCGAGCATTTCCGCAGCAGATTTACCGCTGCGCTTGGCCTCGGTGCGATTCTCACAGAGCACGCCAGCCTTGTGAATCAGCTTGTTGACTGTGGTTCGCTGCTCTTCAGTGACCTCATCGTTGTAGAGGTGCTTGGCCCGACAGATTGGACCGATGCCGATCTCGACAGATTTCGCGTCAACAAGTGAGCGACCGCACAGGCAGCAACGGGTTGCGAGCCGTTGTGTGTTGGGATTTGAAAGGTAGGACATTGTGTGCCTCCATGCACGGGGTGTGATCAGAGGGTGATCCCTCTACTGACTAAAGCCCGTCCTCCGAAGAGGTACGGGCTGAAGTTGATTGTCGCCTGTTACCAGCGCGTGATTTCGACATTCTCAAAGCCGGGGTAACGGTGCGAGGTATCCGAAAGAACTTGGACATCAAACATGCCGGGGAACTGTTCCCATGGCTTCAGGTTGCGCGATTGTCGCTCGGATTCGCGCCACTTACCGATGAGGTTCCAGCCTGCACGGTGATTCGGAACAGGACCAAAGAACGCCAGATCCTCACGATCCGTCGATGTCTGCCATCCGACTCGGTAGGTCTTCCGACCGATGACCGGGAATCGACCGTCGATGTTGCCAATCAAGAATCCGATGGACTGCATGAACGCGATCAGTTCGCACGACTTGTCGGAACTACCGAAGCCGTGACCCTCGGGGTGACTTTCCGCAAGATGCTCGGCAGCTTCACAAGCTGCGTCTACAACCGCGTTCCAGTCGAGGTGACCGCACTGGTAGTCAGGCGATGACGGGTCAGTGTTGACGAAGTGACGCATTCCCCACAGGTACTCTTGCGGGTCCATGATGGTGCGCCCAAACGCTGCACAAGCAGTGTTCAATGCTTTGTCACAAGCCTGCTCGTAGTCGGTGGGCTCGGTGTTCAAGTCGGCGGTGATTTTGACGAGTGTAAGCGTTTCCATGTTGTGCCTCTTACGACTTAGGGTTGGGGGTGATTTTGACTTCGATCAGTTCGCGACCGTTTCGGCAGCATGTGTTCCATTCGCATTTCACTGGACCATCAAGCACAGCTTGAATCTGCTCCGGTGTGAGAGAGTCGAGAGCGACCCAGCGATTCATCGGTAAGTTCTTCATGTTGTGCCTCCTATGCACTGAGGGGTTCATCCCCTCTCGCTTACATAAAGAAAACTATTTCTGGTTTTCACGACAACTTTCTTTGAAAAAAGTTCAACTTTGTTCATAAACGCTAAACGCCTCTGCATTGCCCTAAGCAAAAATAGTCGTTACCCCAGAGGGGTAACGACTATTTAGGGAAGTCGGCTTAGGCGACAATCAAGGCGACAATCACTTGTCAGAGCGAATACGGGCGACCACTTGCTGGCGACAATCCTCGTAGACATGCTCGCTTGTGCTGTCGCCCATGCACTCCATGATCTGGTAGGCGATCTCTTGGTTGGGCTTCACCCACATTTGCCACCAGAGCAGACCCAGAATCAGGGCGACAATCACGGCTACAACTACTTCTGCATTTTCTTTCAACATCAGCTTCTCCTATTGTCGGTCAGAGCCGACACAACTTTCGGGGGAACAAGGAATCTTGTTTTGACGACATTGTCGCCTACAACATGTTGACGCCAACATATTGTGTGGAAGAGCCCCAGCCGCCTGCACCGGGCGGTGCATTTGGCGACTGAGGCGGGTGGTGGTCGAGATTTCAACCACGCGGAGTCAGTTGTCTGTGCGCTCGACGAACTCGATGCGAACATCAAAGCCCAAGAACTCAGCACCTTCTACGATCTTCTCAAACGGCATCGACGTTTTACCGCCCATCCATTTTCCAATGGTCTGCTGAGAGATGTCGAGTTTCTCCGACATGTCACCGCGAGTTTTACTGCGAGCCGCCATAGCTGCTCGGAGCAGGGTCACAGGATCAGTTCCGTTCAACTTCAACATCACCCACCTCCAATGCTGCCTTCGATGTTCTCGATGACAGCACGTTCAAAGGTGGTGAGAGATTGTCGCCCGTTTTCCTTGAGCAACGTGCGGACGCTCTTGCGAACCGCTTCCAGATCGACGACGAAGTCAGAAGCGCGTGCTTGCTGCATCCCGTCTTTCTTTGTTGCGAACTTGATGGTTCTACAACCTCGGCCACTACCAAGGTAGACGAAAGGTCCAGCACCCCAGCCTTTCACGACTGGAGTGAGGAGCGTTCCGATTGGTGTTGATTCACTTATCTTCAATGACATTGTCGCCTCCTAAATGCGAATGCCGACCAGCGCCGTTTATTCGGGCAAGTCTTCGTTGATTCATGAAGTCCATTATCTTGGACCGTTCTATACCTTTTCCCCCTCCTTCCGTTTGACCCCAGCCCAGTTCACACTGAACGGTGTTCCCATCATAGGATGTAAATCCAATACAGTTCTCGGCCATCTCTGCCATTTCAGGACGGTACGTTCCCATGGTGTCATGGGCTTTCCAAGCGTTTACCGTTCCGGGTTTGATGTCGAGAATCTGCGCTACCTGTCGAACATCGTAGCCCGCCAGTAAGTCGAGAGCGCAGTGTTTGAGGCCCCGTAGTCCAAGGTCTGTCGGAAGCTGCTCAAACCGCATCAGCGCACCACATTCCAGCGTTGTTTTTCTGATGTGCTCATCAAGCACTTGAGGATAGACAACGTACCCAACTGTGACGAACGGCGTACCGCTTCCGCGTTTACCGACACCTGAATGGTACGAGTAGACGACTAACGGTCGAAGTATGATCTCCTCTTCATGCAGTTGAGCCATCACGGCTTGTCGGAGGATGTCAGCACGAATCAGGGCTCTACCCAGCGGAGTAAGGCGACAATGCTTGTCGTATACCCGATTCGATGGTCCGATCCCGGCAAGATCACTCGATGGAGGCATGTATCGCCGTAGGCGCTTCTCCCCCAGCTTGCGAAGCAGGCCATGGTCGAACACACCGTGAGACATCAGGCTGGCAGCTACTGTGTTGTCTTGGTCGATATACAGCCGCTTGCGAGCCTTGCGCTCACTTCGCGATAGGTCGGGAACCAGTGGCGATCTGGACTCATTCTGCTCCCGTCCCTTCAGGAAAGTCACGCCTAACCACATAGGTACAACGGGTGCCGACCTAACGACTTCCGCGACGGTCAAGATGTTCTCGACAGTCAAACCGTTGCAGAAGTCCAAGTGAACAGCGTTGTACTTCCGGTGTTGCGCGATCTGGTCAACGTCTCCTGTGGCCAGAAAGCAGCGGGGGTGTTTAGCCCCCGCTGCGGTCGTCAAGCTGTGGACTCGATCAACAGCACTGATTGACTCGGGTTTGAACCCCCAGCCCTTCAGCGTGCTGATGTCGCCACCGTGCCCGGTCAGAACCAGCGATCCGTAGTAAGGAGCGCCGAAGTTCCGCATCCAGTTAGCCGCTGCAAGCCACAACCGAGCGCGAGTGATTTTCTTACCAGCAGAATCGCCTCGGTATGTGTCCTTGGGCATCACTTACCTCCAACAAGCGCGGTCGAGTCATCAGCCAGCGCGTGCTGGCACCAGAACTCGATGGCTTCGTTCTTTTGCTCGTCGGTTTCCAACGTGGAGTCCCAAGGCTCGCGGGGAGCAGCAGGACCGGCGTACATGGTGTAGAGAACGCAGGACTTGTCTTCGTGAGGACCGGCGACAATCGTGACCAATGCACTTTGTGTAGGGCCGCGAGTGATCATTCGGCTCTCGCCTTCACGGTCGCCACGCTTGGCGTAGTACACGAACTCTTCAGCGACAGGGTCGCCACCGGTCAGTGGACCGATCAGAGCGCAAGGTGCAGTTCCAAGTTCAGGCGGCAACGTAACGGTCTGGATGAAAAATCCGTCTTTGTCGCCGACAGCCATGAGAACATGAGCCTTCTGCTCGTCGGTGAGGTTGTGGTCGGTGTGGGATTCTGGAATGACTGTGATAGCCATAATGTGCCTCCAATGCACTTTGGGGTTTGAGTAGAAGCAGGATGCCTCTACCAGCTAAAGCCCGCCCCGCGTGCGCGGGAGCGGGCTATTGTCGCCTACATCTGTGGGATGATCATCAGCGGCGAAGGTTCAAACTTCTCACCAGCCTTGATTGCCTCAATGGCTGGAGCGATGAAGTTGGCGATGACGAACAGCGTTGCCTGCTCATCAGCCTTGTAGTAGATATTGTCGCCACGTCTGACCATCTTTGAGGCTTTACGCCAGAGGTAGTCAGGCGGCTTCGCAGCGGTCCAAGGGCGGTTCTGACCGCCACTGGTTCGGATGCTCTGCTCGATGAGAAAGCATGTAGTCACGTCAACTACGTGCCTACGCCCAATGTCGGTCGCCCAGCAATGCAGTTCGGGAAGCCTGCCTTCCATGATCGCCCCCATCACGGCGGGATGTTTGAAGCCTTCAAACTCGTAGCCGAAGTGGGTCATACCGTGGCCGGGGTCGAACTCAGGCGCGACACACCGCCACTCACTGCTTCCAGCAACCGCTGTCAGCTTCACACCGTGCCGTTCGGCGGCGACAATCGTGCAGGCTGTGAAGCCTACACAACCACCGTAGTCCGCTGTGTCGAAGTGGTGGGGGTACATCGCCCGTGCGTCCGCTACGATTGCAGCTTGAACTTCAGGGTGAGGACGCCCGCTAATCGAGCGGGTGCGTCTACGTCTGGATTGTCGCCTGCTCATTTGTCACCTCGCATTGGCCAGAAGTACGGAAGGTTGTCAGGAGTACCCACCGGGAACAGTGGGCGATAGTGGGAGTCCAGCTTTTGAATCAGCCGAGACTGGTGTGAGATGTGAACGCGGTCGTCACCCCACCACCAAGGCAAGTCAGCCTCTTCAGGTGGCCGAACATCAAGGTGGTAGTCGAGGTAAGCCTCAAGCTGTGGACCACACTTGATGTCGTTGTAACCACGGTCGGTCCACTCTTTGACCATCGCCAGCCCATACAGAGCCAGAGCAGCCTCATAGCCCTGCCACATCTGCACAGCAGGGTGGTTGATCCACCCGCGCTTATTGCAGGTGGGGTCGAGGGTCTTGAGGATCTGCAACGTCTCGACACGTTGCTTGCCGAGCCGTTGCCGGTCGAGTGCTTGGGCACACTTGGGAAACGTGAGAAAGGGTACGAAAGTTTGCATCTGTGCCTCCATGCACAATGATTGTTGATTGTCGCTCAAATACGGGGTGGGTTGCAGTTGGCCCGAAAGATTTGGCGAACCCAAACCCGGAACCACTTTTTGGTCAGCAGCTTCTCGACGCTGTCGAAGTTGGTGTTCACATGGTGAGTAGACCGTTCGGCTTTACCGCTGACCAGTCGAACGTGGGTCTGGATCAGACCTACACACCTGAGATCAAAGAAGTCGAGAAAGTCGAAAACCAACTCTTCGTCAGTGTCGTTGGAGAATCCGCGAAGGTTCCAACTGTTGCTGAAGTCTGCGTCGGGGTCAGCAGCGGTTGTCTCAAACGTCCACTCAGGCAGGTTCATCCAGAGGGCCAGCTTGCCCCACAGGTTTGCTGCGTAAACTCGCTTGTACCCTTGGGGCTCAACACGCCACTTCTCACCTTGGAGAGTGCGGAAGATGTCACCGACCATGGTGCTGCGCTTACCCTCAAGGTGCCAACTCCCGGTGGCGTTCTGCGTAGCGTTGTAGGCGCGGTAAAGCTGAAAAGCACGATTTCTGGAAGGCTTCTTTGCTGTACCGCAGTGTGCCTCCTCTTCACCGTGAACTTCGACCTCACCAACTTGCTCGTAGTCTTCAGGGTATGAGTAGATGTCGCCTGACCAAGACATGCCCTTGGCTCGGATTGCTGCGTCAGTGACTTGAAAGATTTGAATAGTAGCCATGTGTGCCTCCCATGGGGGTTCATCCCCCGGCACACACATAAAGAAAACTATTTTCGATTTTCACGACAACTTTTTCGAGAAAAGTTGAAAAAACTTTTCAATCGGCTTTATGTCTATCGATTTTGTATGCTCGCGGAGCGCGGACATTGAGCGAGCATCGGTTGGCTTGAGCGTTCGCACAATAGACGACAATCGGTTGGCCACCCGGTACTTGGACGACAAGACTGTCACCTGCGCGAAGCGTCAGCGTCAGACTACCTGTGGTGTTCCCTGCTCCCGGCGGTGCTGTCTGTTTATCCATTGCACACGCTCATTTAGCGAGCGCAGCGGTCACAGCTTTGGCGACAATCTTCATCACGTCTGCCAGAACAGCAGCAGCGTCGTCGATCATTTCATTAGCTGCTTCCTTGCGGCTTGCTTCGGCTGACTGGAGTTCATCGACAAGGTCTGACAGGAACAGCCCATCCCCTTGCAACTGGTAGACCGCCATTGGGTCTTCACCTGAGATCAGCGCCTTTAGATTTTCGGCGACAATATCGATTCCACTGACGCCGTGCTTGGTCACAAACTCAGAGAGGATCTCCAGTGAGCCTTTGACCAGCGGGTCTTCATGCTCCTCTTTGAACTTGTCGAGGGCTTCGGATGCGGCCTGTGGTACGTGCTCTTTGAGCGCGTCCGTGACCATCTCCATGAATGCTTCTGCGTGCTTTGCCATTGTCGCCTCCTTGCGGGTGGTAGGTACACAGTATCACCACCGGGTCACTACTTCACGCTATGACTTCCGTTTTGGTGGAGGTGGAGGTGGAGGCCCGCTTGGAGCCTCCACCTCTTCTACTACAGGATCGTCGTGGTTTTCACGCGCTGATGGGGGAACCTCCGTGCCGCCCATCAAGTACAGAATGTCCTCTTTCCTGACCACCAAGGTTGAAACCTTGACTTCAGGGTGGGTGCTATCACCCATCCCTTCCACGCTGCTTAGAACAACGTGGTCGGGGAGAAAAGGGTGTTCCTTTGCAGACACAGCTTTGACAGTGACTTTGTCACCATTCTCGGTTGTCCATCTGCAAAGTACCCGTGCCATCCATGCACCGTCCTGTAGGTTATTTCACTACGACTTATCAACCATGTGCCAAACCACCAAGTCTTCTTGGTTGGAAAGCGTGTCGTTGAGCGTAAGACGGATGACACCGCTGTTCACGCTGATTCCGTACTCTCCGACGTTGGATGGGTTGGCAACCTGCTTGAGAGCCTGCCCGTTCGCGAATGCGAGGATGCCTGCGCGGAAATCCGAAGGCACGTCATCATCGAGATCGAACGTGGTTGCTGAACCGTCGCCTGTGAAGGACTTAGCCTTGAACTGCATTCCGAACTGGGTGGACTTGACGGCATCGTTTGCCATCTTTGCACCCGTCACTGCACCGTTGTTGATACCAGCGGTGACAACTGCGTTGTCAGCGATGAGAGCAGAGGTGATTGCGTCATCGGCGATGGCAGCAGAGCCAACAGCGTCATCAGCGATGAGAGCAGCGGTGATTGCGTCATCGGCGATCTTCGCAGTCGTCACAGCATCGTCTTGGATCTTCGCAGTGATTACGGCGTCCGCACCGAGTTCGTTGGCAGTTACTCCACCTTGACTGATCGAGATGGTAACACCAGACTTGCTCAGACCAGTACCTGCGCTGAGTTCGGCGAGGTGAGCCTGCTGAACGAAGGTAAGGGCAGTGGTTCCGACAGTGATGCTTCCATCAGTAGACAGAATCCAAGAGGTGTCAGCGTTAGCTGAACCTTCACGAACGAAGACGCAAACAGCCTTTTCACCACTGACTGCACCTGCTGGCATGTCAGCAGCACGGTCTGGAGCACCCGACGCCTTGACGACGTAGAGTCCGTTCTCAGACCCAGTGGTTTGACCAGCGAGAAGGATGCGGTCGTTAGTAGCCAGCGTGATGCCATCAACAGTCTGACCATTGGCGTAAGCTGTATTCAAAGCACCGTTGCTGGTCGCGACGACGCGAACGCTGTCCTTCCAAGCCTGTCCAGCCACGTCAGCGACAGTTGCAACGGCAACACCGTTGAGTTGCAGCTTACCAGTAGCGTAGTTCCAGACCGCGTCCGAACCACCAATGGCGGCTTGAGCAGAAGTCACAGCGTTGTTGGCGATCTCACTGGAAGTCACCGAGTTGGCGATGATCTGGTCAGAGCCAACTGCATTGTCGGCGATCTTAGCCTGAGTAACTGCGTCATCGGCGATGAGAGCAGTGATGATCGCGCTGTCAGCAATCTTTGCAGAGGAGACAGCGTCATCGGCCAGAGCAGCAGTGAGAACAGCGCCAGCACCGAGTGCAGCAGCGACAACAGCACCATCAGCGATCTTCGCGGAGGTGACGGCGTCGTCTTGAATCTTTGCAGTGATGACTGAGTCTGCACCCAGCTTGTCTGCGGTGACAGCGCCATTGTTGATCTTCGCGGTAATGACCGCGTTTGAGTCGAGTTTTGTTGCGTCGATTGCAGCGTTAGCAATCTGACGACGGACGAACTGAAGTGCCATGGAAATGTCTCCTAAAGGGATGAACAGACGAGGATGAGGGAATCCCCGACATCGGGTGTGAAAGTAAGTTGTGCTTTATGCACGGATGATGAACGATCTTCGCTAAACTCCGCAGGATTGCGTAGCCGCTGCCCATTGTAGTACACCGCGAGAGAGTCTTGAACAAACTGTACGCCTGCGGAAAACAACATATTGCTACCAGTGATCTGATCACTCACATCGATGGTCTTCGGTAGCGAAACAGTGGCTGCTGCGATTTGAGCAAGACTCTGTGCTGACTCTGCCGTAGTCTTGGCTGAAGTCACGTCGGTCGATAGTGTCGCCGTAGTTGTCTCCAGCGCAAGCACTTGATCACGTAGAGCGGTGACAGAAGCGATGCTTGCGGTTGGCTGGAACGTCGAAGTGACCGGCGTTGAGGATCCGGTAATCGGCTGAGGGTAGATGTTGACCGAACCTGATCTGACAACCTCTGCCTCTGAAACCGTCGATGGGTAGATGTTGACCGCCACTACTCGTTCCCAGCATTTGCGATGCACGCCGTGTCGGTCGCAGGCACGGGTCCAGCAGGACCGGGATCAGGCTGCTCTTGCCCTGCTGCGGGTAGAGAGCCGTCCTCCAGAGGGTAGGGCATACCAGCAAGCCACAGAGCGCGGTACGCCTGTGGTTGAGCCTTCGCATCGATTACCAACGCAGGAGCGGCGTACTGAAGGCACTGATCCATCTCGCCGCGATCCACAGCATCTTGCGCTGCAAGATGTAGCGCGGCAGCAGCCTCCTTTTCACGTTGGAGTCCTGCGAGAACTTCGGCGACGTAAGTGTTGGCATCCCGGCGAACCTGCTGCTTGTGAGCGCATCCGGTTACCAAAAATAAGGCGACAATCGCACCAGTAAGTCTCATCTTATTCTCCCATGTCTGTCGCGACATCACCGTCCCACGGTAGGATCAGAACGTCCGCGAATCGCTCAAAGCCCAACTCATTCGCGATGAGTTGGGCTTGTTGTTCAAGGATCTCCTCAAGGTCGATAGGGCCAGCCCACTCTTCCAAATGCACGATTGTCGCCTCAACACACTCCCAACTGTTGGTGTCGAGAGCAAGTTTGAGCGCGGCGATAACCTCTTGTGGACTCATGTATCAGGCGTTCCTTTACCGACCTCGCCGGTCAGTCCTTCAATCATAACCTCATTGTCGCCTTCCTGTTCGCGACGTGCATTCAGGATAGCGTGAATGTTGTCCATGCTGCGAACAGCATCTGGATTGGTGTACGGATCATCATCGGGGCGCTCGTCTGGATGAATGGGGCGCTGGCGTGCATAGCCACCGTGAGGTTCGCCACCATCGTCGTCCCAGTCGGCTCCCATCAGAACGCCGCTTGAGATGGCGCGTTCACCTTCGCCTACTGGCCAGATGTGACCGGGTGGGAGGCAATAGAGGTGGTACTGGTTCGCCACGTCCATCTTGCGGTCCTCACGCGGGTACAACTCGATGCCTTCTGTCTCGTCTCCAAGGATCTCGCTTTTGATGCGTTGGAGGATACGCCAGTGGTCGTAGTCGATTGGCAGCTTGTCCAGCCGCTTGATCGACAGGTACGCAATCGGAGGCTGCTTG
>MDSZ01127300.1_pt1 | contig 42238 bp, 41 predicted proteins | sample 811201 | NCBI WGS metagenome assembly MDSZ01 (sample SAMN05326647, study PRJNA326480) | marine metagenome | isolation source: seawater | place: Indian Ocean: North | collected 2010 | reverse complement strand
CGTTGATAGGCTGGATGTGGAAGCGCAGTAATGCGTGCAGCTGACCAGTACTAATAGCTCAATTGGCTTGATTTATGCACTGAAAAAAATTTTTTAGATGTCAGAATTAATTATTTTTAGCGTTAATTATCTAGTTTTAGTAATTTAATTGACTGTTATATTTTTAAATATAAGGTTTATTTAGCAAAATTTAATGAAAAAAATCCTTTATACAGACGTTAATATTAAAAGGACAGGTGACCAGATCGATAATTTCTTAAAACAAAAAAAAACTTTGCCTTCTGGGCAACCATTATTTTTTCATATTGAATTTAGTATAAATGGTACTTGTAATAGGAGATGTTTTTTTTGTCCAAGAGTTGATCCAAAAAAATATCCTAATATCTCAAAATCTTTAGACATGGATGTTTTTAAGAATATGCTAAATGACTTGGCTAAAGTAAAATTTAATGGAAGAATATCCTTTTCTGGTTTTGGCGAACCACTTTTAACAAAGCATTTAGTAGAATATGTAACTTTAATTAAAGAAAAGTTAAATAATGTTTATGTTGAAATTACCACCAACGGAGATGTCCTTTTATCTAAAAATGGACCTAAAAGACTTAAAGAGCTTTTTGATAACGGATTAACAAATGTAAAGGTCAGTTTATATGATGGGCCAGAACAAATAGAACCCATGGAAAAAATAAAAAAAGATCTAAAGTTAAGTGATGAGCAATTTATTATTAGAAAAAGATATCTTGGTCCTGACGAAAGCTTTGGTTTAACAATCTCAAATAGAGCTGGTTCTGTCGAACTAAAAAATGAGGTTTTCGAAGTTGCCGCTTTAAAAGAACCTTTAAAACAACCTTGTTATTTTCCATTTTATAAAATGATGATAGATTATAACGGTGATGTGCTTATATGTTCTAATGATTGGAAAAAAGAGGCACCGGTAGGAAATATTTCAAATGAATCAATTCTGGATATTTGGGTAAGTGAAGAATTTATGAATATTAGAAAAAAACTTTCAAAATCAGATAGAAACTACAAACCATGTATGACATGTGATGTTAACGGTACTCTTAATGCAAAAAATGCTTTTACAAACTGGCAGACTCATCTCGCCAAGTAATTTAAAAATAAAAAAAAAGATTTGTATTGGTATAATTGGTTCTGGTAAAATGGCGGAACACTATATTAATGTGATTAGATCATTTGATCATAAAATAGGAGCAATAGTATCATTATCTAATAATAAGAATGCTTTAAAATTATCAAAAAAGTATAAGACTAATTTGTACACAAGCTATCAAGAAGCAATATTAAATAAAAAAAATATTGATGCATGGATTATATGCGTAAGATGGAATGAAATATATAATTGTTTAAAATATTTTATGAAATTAAACCAACCGCTTCTTGTTGAAAAATCCATCACTATTGACTCTAAATCTTTAACAAATCTCTACAAATTAAATAAAAAAAATTTGAGTAAAATTTCATTCGCTTATAATCGAAATTATTATGATTATATCTTTAAATTAGTTAAGATAATTAATTCATCAAATCCAATATATTTAGAAGGTAAATTTTTTGATCCATATAAAAAAATTGTAAAGGATAAAGGTAAAGAAATAAATCTGTATTTACCATATTATATTACTTCTCATTGGATTGTTTTAATTCTTAAAATTTTAAAGTTACTTAGAATTAAAATTACATCTATTTCAAAAGAAAATATAAGTAACACTGAATCATATTCAAAATTAATTAAACTAAATTTAAAATCAGGAAAAAAAATTTTTTTTATGAAAATTTTTAATTTTCCAAATATGCCAAAAAATCATTCTATAGAAATTTATTTGAAAAAAGGATATTTGCAAATTTCTCCTATAGAAAAATTAGTGCATAATAAAAGTTTTCGAATTAATAAATCAATTAAAAATAAATATTTGCCAAATTTTCAAGTTTATGAGGTTAGCAATAAATTTAAGCCAGGTCTGAGATTCATGTACTATGACTTTATAAAAAAAAATTTTTATGGTGAAAAAACTATTTTAGAGACAAATATTAAAGACTTAATCAACGCCTACAAAATTTGTGAGAAACTTATATAAATTTTTATACACATATCTTTATAGCCTTTTTTTTATTTAATGACTTAATACATGCATTTATAACATTTTGTGTGTGAATAATTTTCTTTATATGTACTTCTGACTTTTCATAATTTTTTTTCATTACAATTGATAGTAGATGTTTCATTTGGTTTTTATAAATATCATCGTTGTTTAGTTTAAATTTAAAATATTTATTTTTATAATAAACTTTATTTTCAAAAAAATTCCAACTGAGATAATTATTTTTAAATTCAATTTTAAACTTTCTTATATTTTTTTTTGAAGCAAAGCTTAGTTCAAGCTGGCTAAAATAATTTTGTTTATGAATAAGTATTATCTTAGTATTATCTTCAACATCTATTTTAAGCTTATTTTTATTTTTTTTTGCAAAAACTTCTTTTACTTCCCCTAAAAGATTTATTGCAGTATCAATTTCGTGGCTCATAGTGTATATGACCCCTCCACCTAAAATTTTTCTTGAAGCGTAACTTTTTTTGTAGTTTTCATACCTGTGCCAATAAGGTAAAAAACTTTTCCAAATAAAATCTGCTTTTTTTATTTCCTCAAATGGAATTTTTTTTTTAATAAATTTAATTCTTGGATCAAACCTCATTTGATATAGTACAAATAATTTTTTGTAATTTTGAATTTTTTTTCCAATTTTTGTTTGAGTTACAAATGGTTTTTCAACAAAAATAGGTTTATTAAATTGGATAATTTTTTTTATTGTTTGCAAATGAAATGAAGATGGATTAGCAATAATAAAAAAATTTATCTTTTTTAAATTTTTATAATTAAATGAAATTTCATTTTTTTTTGTTTTTTCGGGTTTTCTTCTTAGAAACAAAACTTTAACATTCAAAGTTTTTAATATACTTGCGTGTCTTTTGCCTATTGACCCTTTTCCTATAATGCAACAAATCATTTATAAATTTAAATCATCATTTCTTAATTCAATTTTTTATATTTTTTTGCTTGGGAAGTTATTAATTTTAATATTTTTATTTGGTTTTTTTTTAAATAGTTATAATTATCAATTTGTCTTAATCCTTGAAATTTAAATTCTAATTCTTTCATTAAAATTAAATCTTTAATTGTATCTAGAGTTAGAGATTTTGAGTGATCTAAATTTAAAAAATTTTTAGAATACTTTAAAGTTCTAATTTTTTTGTCTTTTCTAAAATCCCAAGTTGCATGCTCTTTAGCCATTTCTGAAATTTTTCTCTGTTTCATAAAAAGTTTTCTAGAAACCACCTCTCCTGCATAATGTGATAATGGATCGACATAAGCGTAATCTATTTTTTTATTAAAAGCATCACTGATCATCTTTTTGACAATTTTGGGTTGAACAAGATAATTATCTGCAGTTATTCTGTAAATATATTTGTATTTTTTTCCAATTTTAGAATTTAAAAAGTCTTTAAATCTTTGGAAAACATTATTCTCATTGCCGAAATAAACCTTAACTTTATTATTTTTAGATAGGTTAAATAAAATTTTATTTTTTTTTTTATCACCAGAGATTATTAATACATCTCTGTAATTTATGCTTTTTTTTGCAATTTTAATTATTCTTTCAATTATTGTATCATCAAAAAATTTAAATAAAATTTTAGCAGGCAATCTAGATGAATTTAACCTTGCTTGTATTAAAATAATACATTTTTTACTACCAGGCAGTCCAACCTCCGTCCACCACAAGGTTAGACCCAGTTACATACCTAGATGCATTTGAAATCAGATATAGAACAGTTTCATTAAACTCATCTACATTTGCCATCCTCTTCATAGGTGTCCTTTTACTGTATTCTTTTTTAAAATATTTTGATTGATTGGCATTATTGATTCCACCTGGACTTAAAACGTTAGCACGAATATTTTTATCTGCGTAATGTGTAGCTATATACTTTGTAAAATTTATTATTGCAGCCTTAGTTGTTGCATAACCTATTGGGTTATTTATACCAGATTTACCATAAATACTTTTAACCGGTGAATTAATACCATAAGTTGAAGATGTGTTCAAAATTATACCACTTTTATTTTTAAGCATATTTTTTAAAACATGTTTGCAAACTATAAAAAGTCCATTTAGATTTACATCTATTGTTTTTTTCCATGTTTTAAATGGATAGTTGTGAAATTCGTTAAAAAAATTATCGAACGGTTTTAGTTTTCTATCACCTTTAAAATGAAAAACATTTATCAATATATCTATTTTTTTATATTTTATATTTATTTTATTCAAAACTTTTAAAACATTTTCTTCCTTTGTGACATCTACTTTATAGAACTGATAATTAGGTTTATTTATTTTTAGATTAAATATATCTAAATTAATTATGTTTGAACCTTTTTCCAATAAAAAATGTGTTAATGAACTTCCTAATTGACCTGAACCACCACAAATTATAATGTTTTTATTTTTGATATTAAAATTATTTTTACTCATTTATTAAGTCATCGTACTCATAATTTTTTTTTGCTTTTTTACCAATAAATTTAAAATATTTATTAGCGGGGATACCATTTCCAGGTCTTTTACATGTTAAATTTTTAAAAGTAAATTTTTCTCCTTTAATAATCTTACCATTGGATACCAAGCTTCTTCTTGCATTTTTTTTTGCAAGCAATTCACAATTTAATGCTACCTTTTTTTCTTCACCTAAAGCAAGATCTGCAAATTTTGTTTCTTTAACAATCTTTGTGAGTTCTTTTTCGTCCACTGACAACCAATGATCTGCACTTTTTTTCAGCTTTTTATTAATTGTAAAATGTTTTTCAATTGCTAATGCACCCATCGAAACTGCTAAAACTGGTGTTAAAGTTTCTAAAGTGTGATCGCTTAACCCTATACTATATTTTGGAAATTTCTTTTTCAGATAAATTATAGATTTTAAGTTTGCATCCAAAATTTTAGTAGGATAGCACAGGGTGCAATGCATAATTACGATTTTTTTATGATACTTATTAATTATTTTTATTGCGTCATCTATTTCAGCAACATTCGCAGCACCAGTTGATAAGAAAATTGGTTTTCTAGTTTTTGCAACCTCAGTTATTAATTGATGATTTGTAATGTCACAGCTGGCAATTTTATAAGTTTTAACATTTAATTTTTCAAGCAACTTGACAGAATCTATATCAAAAGGAGTTGATTGAAATTCAATTTTTTTTTTTTTACAGTAATCAGCGAGATATTTGTATTCTTTAAATCCAAAACTATCTAAGACAGAATAACTATCGTGTTGGGTGCCTTTCTTTTTTTTTTCACCTTCCCACGACCAAAACCTTTTAGCATTTTTGGTAGTCAATTTGTTGCTTTTGTATGTTTGAAATTTAATACAGTCTGCACCAGCTCTTTTAGCTGCATCAATAAGTTTTCTACCTATTGATTTGAAACCATTATGATTTACACCTGCTTCAGCAATAATAACAGGTTTTTTATTAAGAATTTTAGTATATATATTTTCAGTCATTTAATAAAAAATATACTATTAAAAAATATTATTCATTAAAAAAATGATTCCTCTAAAAAAATTAATTAAAAATTTTTATTTATCAGAAAAATCGATGATGAATGAAACCCCTCTAAATAAATCTGCTCATTGGTTAGAATTTAGTAAATCTAAATCGGTAAATGAAAAAAATGTTATAAATTTTAGAAAGAGTGGTCTTTCTTATGGTTTAGATGGTCAAGAACAAACAACCTTTGGATTTTTTACTAAAATTAAAAATATAGTAGGTGAAGATTTTTTTAATAAAAATATTTTAAAAAAAAATATTGGAAATTCAGAGAAGGTTTTTAAATTTAGTAAATCTTATGTTGATTTCAATCAATTAGTCTTGATGTATTGGTATAAAATTATAAAAAAATATATAACTCAAAAAAAAATAAAAGTTATTTGCGAAATTGGTGGTGGGTTCGGGCAATTTTCAGAATTAATTTTAAATAATAGTAATTCAAAATTAATTTATATAGACCTTCCCATGTCTAATCTTTTGGCTTCATATTATTTAAAAAAAAATTTTCCAAAAAAAAAATTTTATTTATTTGAAAATTATAACAAACAAAAAATTGTTACTAAAAAAGATTTAAAAAAATATGATATATTTATATTACCTCCCAGCTGTAATTTTGAAAAAAGTATAAAAATAAATTTTTTTATCAATATGAGATCGATGATGGAAATGAATAAACTTACTATAAAATCGTATTTTAATTTTATACACATGCATGCTTCAAAAAATAGTTATTTTTTTAACTTAAATAGATTTCACAAAAAAATTGGAACAGAGGTTATATCTTTTGAAAATTACAATTACGATAAAAATTGGAATGTTATTAGCTCTGGTAAATCTTTTAATCAAAACTGGATTTATTATGTTTTAGCTCAAAGAAAGTTTAAAAATTTTAAAAAAAATATAAAAACTGAACAAAAAAAAATAAAAGAACTTGGAAAAGAATTTAAAGTAGAAACAAATTTTTTTATACTCAAGTTTAAATCTTTTGTTAGATTAATAGCAACTATATTTATCGAGCTTTTAATAATAATTTTTGGTATTAAATTTGTAAAAAAAATTAGTAACAGATTAAATTTTATTATTAAATGAATTTTTTAAATATAATTAAAATATTTTTTTTTTAATTTATTTAAATAATAATTCCTGTTTTTAGAGTCACTTAAGTGTTTTGAACTTTGCTTATAATACTTGTAATATGGTATTGGCAGGTAAAAACCTTTTCCAAATTTTTTCTCTATTCTTAAAATTAAATCAAAATCTTCACAATTCTTTATTTTTTTATCATATCCTTTTATGCTTTTTAAAAATTTTGTCCTAAACATAATTCCTGCACCATGCTCTAAAAGAAAATTTCTTTTACTTCGTGAAATTTTTTTAATATCAAAATTTTTATCTATTTGCAGCATGTCTCCATAAATAAAAGGGATTTTTTTATTTTCATTTAATATTGAGCTCAATAATATGCATGTTTTCATGCTAATATAATCATCAGCATCTACCCTCATATAGTAATCAGAATCCATGCTGTATAAGGCTTTATTTGATGCATAAGATACCCCTTTATTTTTTTTATAATCGATAATCTTTATATTTGGGAACTCTTTTAAAAAGTCTTTTTTGTTAAATTTTTTGCTTCCATCATTTACTACTATTGTTTTAATTTCTAAACCGTTTGGTATTTGAGATTCACATGAACGTATTGCTCTATCTAAAAATTTTTCTTTTTTATAGTTAGTAATACAAAGAATTATTTTTTTAAGCTCCATTTGAATTAATTACTATCATTTTTTATATAAGTTGTGTTATTAATATGTTTCTAATTAACTTAAAAATTTATAAATACCTTATTGATACATTATGACATCAAAACAAAAAGTGATAGCAATAATTCCTGCTAGATCTGGGTCGAAAGGTTTAAAAAACAAAAATTTAAAACTATTTAATAATAAACCCTTGATTTTTTACCCTATTAACGCAGCAATAGAAAGTGGTGTAGTAGATAATGTTTTGGTTACAACTGACTCAAAAAAAATTGCAGATATTGCAAAAAAATATGGTGCTGAAGTTCCTTTTTTAAGATCTAAAAAACTCTCCGGAGATCTTGCAACAACTGAAAACACATTAAAGGATGCACTTTTAAAATACGAAAAATTTAAAAATGTAAAATATAATATTTGTGTGTTTTTAACAGCGACAGATGTGTTTAGAAAAGTTGAATGGATAAAGGATTGTGTGAAAATATTAAAATCAAATAAGAAATACGAAAGCGTATTTTCTGGTCACAAAACTCATAAAAATTTTTGGATTTTTGAAAAAAAAAAATGGTCTAGATTAAAGCCGTTTATGAAAATATATGCCTCAAGACAAGTTAAAAAAAGTATTCTAAGAGAGGATACAGGTTTATCTTGTGCAAGCAGAGCTTACCTTTGGAGAAAAGGAAGAAGAATAGGTGATAAAGTAAAAATACTGTCTAATGATGATAGTTTTACATCTTTAGACATTCATAATTTAGAGGATTTTAAACTTGCAGAATATGCATATAAATTAAGATACGGAAACAGAAAATGAAAAAAAACCCTTTAGTATCAGTTATCATCAGAACTAAAAATGAAGAAAGATGGCTTCAGCAGTGCTTAGAAAAAATTTATCAACAAAGTTATAGAAATTTTGAAATCATTATTGTCGACAACGAGTCAAAAGATAAAACTATAAAAGTAGCAAAAGAGTATAAACTAAAAATTGCTAAAATAAAAAAATTTTTGCCAGGTAAAGCTATAAATTTAGGGATAGCTAAATCAAAGGGTGATATTATTATTTGCTTATCAGCACACTGTATACCTTTAGATAATTTTTGGATTAAAAATTTGATTAAAGACTTATCAAAAAAAAATGTTGCAGCTGTTTATGGAAGACAAGTTCCTCTTCCTTACTCAACACCATTTGACAAAAGGGATTTGCTAAATACATTTGGTTTAGACAAGAAAATACAAAAAAAAGACTCTTTTTTTCACAACGCAAATAGTGCTTTTAAAAGAAAATTATGGAATAAAATTAAATTTGATGAAAAAGCAGTAAATATTGAAGATAGAATCTGGGCACACAATATTCTTAAATTAGGTTATCATATTGTGTATGAACCCAAAGCTTCAGTTTATCATTATCATGGAATACATCAAAACTTAGATGAGAAAAGATGTCTTGGTGTTGTAAATATTCTAGAAAAACTAGATAATAATTTTGTTGATAAAAATTTTGAAAATCCATCAAAATTGAAAATTAATGCTATATTGTTACAAAAAGGAAAATTAGCAACTTATAAAAATCAATATTTAATCAATCATACTATTTTAAATTTAAAAAAATCAAAATATATTAAAAAAATTGTTTTTACATCCGATTCAGATTTTGCAGTTAAAACTGTAAGTAAAAATGTTGACCTCTCAATTTTTAGAAAAAAAGAGTTGACCTCTTCAAATACAGATATTTTAACTATATGTAAGAAAACACTTGAACATATGGAGAAGAAAAAAATATATTCTGATATTTTGGTAATTACGACAGACAACTATCCAGATAGGCAAAAAAAATTTTATGACAAACTTATCAATAAAATGATTAAAAATAATTTAGATTTAGTTCTTGCAAGGTTTGAACAACATGGAACTTTATGGAAAAATGAAAATGGAAAAACTGAATGTTTAAATAATACGCTTACACCAAAAAGTATTAGAAAAACAAAATATTTTACAACACCATTTTCTTATGGTTTTGCTGTAAGACCGTTTAGTATAAGAAAAACTAACTTGGATTATTATAATGCTGGTTTTGTGAATGTTAAAGATCCCAATAGATGATTAAAGTATGAAGGTTTTAATTTTAGGTGCTGGCAGAGTATTTAAACATTATTTATATATATTAAAAAGATATAATATTAAAAATTTTGAGTTAGTAGCAATAGTTGATAAAAAAAATATTAATAAGTCTCTTTTAAAATATAAAAAAATATATTTTACAAATTTAGATGATGCGTTAAAAAAAACTAAACCTAATTTAGCGATAATATTAACACCATCAGGATTACATTATTTACATTCAAAGTATCTTTTAAAAAAAGGAATTAATGTTTTATGTGAAAAACCTTTAACATTGTTGCCAAATCAAATTAATGAACTTGGAAAATATGCGAAAAAAAAAAAATTACTTTACGATGTGGTATTTCAAAACAGATTTAACCGTTCTTTAACTTACACAAAAAATTTACTAATTAAGAAAAAACTTGGAAAAATTATCACTTTTTCTGTAAGAGTATTTTGGTGTAGATATTCAAGTTATTATAAGGATGGTTGGCATGGAACTTGGAGATTTGATGGTGGTGTACTAAGTCAGCAAGCCATTCATCATTTGGATGCAATAAATTGGTTAATAGGACCCATTAATAAAACATTTTCTCTTAAAAAAACAATGTTAAATAAGTTAGAAGCTGAAGATACAATAGCTTGTGTTTTAGAAACAAAAAATGGAATTATTGGTACTTTTCAGGCAACTACAGCCACACGTCCAAGTGATAAAGTTGCTGAAATTACTTTAATTGGTGAAAAAGGATATTTAAGTGTAGGAGGAGTTGCTTTGAATTTAATTGATGACATAGTAATCAAGGGAATTTCAAAGGATGAAATTTCTAACATTAGATCAAAAAATAGTGAAAAAGTAAAAAATGGCTATGGATTAAGTCATGCAATTGTCTTAGATAAAATTCTTAAAAATCTTATTAAAAAAAAAACCACTCCCTTAGTTGGATATAAAAGTGCATGTTATACACAGCAAATTATCCAAACTATTTATAAAAGCACAGAAAATAAAAAGTTTAATAAAGTTCAATTGAAAAATAATTCAAAGTTAGGTAGAAAATAAATCTAAATTTAAGAAATATATTATGGATAACAAATTTCCAGGCAAAGATATTAGCGAATCGGATCTAAAAGATAAATTTCCACTTGCAGCAAAAAAATCTCCAAATCATTATTCAAAATTTAAAGTTTGCGGAATTGAATTTGGAGGAAAAAAAATACCAGTTATGGCAGGACCAAATATGGTTGAAAACCTTCCCATGATTAGAAAAACCGCTTTTTCAGTGAAAAAAAGTGGAGCCTCTTTTTTAAGAGGAGGAGCCTATAAACCTCTGACATTTCCATATAGAAGTAAAAAATATTATGAGACAAGAGAAGAAGGCGTTCATTGGCTCTCGATTGTCAAAAAAGAAATTAAAATTCCTGTAATTACAGAAATACTTGATGTTCGAGATATTGATCATGTATGTAAGGTTACTGATATTATTCAAATCGGTTCAAGAAATATGCAAAATTATCCACTGCTTACTGAATGTGCAAAAACAATGAAACCAATTATGATTAAAAGACATTACGGGGCTTCATTAAGAGACTGGTTAGGTGCAGCAGAATATGTACTGTTTGAAGGTAATAAAAAAGTAATGTTATGCGAAAGAGGTGTTTCAGTTACACACACTCATCGTTCAACTTCAAGATTTTTATTAGATTTACAAGTAGTCCCAGCAATTAAGGAAATTTCACACTTACCTGTTATTGTAGACCCGTCACATGCTACTTTTTGGAGGCCATGGGTGAAGGATATGACACTAGCTAGTATCGCCTCTGGTGCAGATGGAATTATGCTCGAGGTTCATCCAGATCCAGAAAATTCTGCTGTAGACCCACTTCAACCTATATCGTTTAGAAGTTTTTCAAAACTTATGAGCCAAATGAAAAAAGTTGCAAAATCAATTGGAAGAAAAATTTGAACTTTTTAGCAAATAATCAAAATAAATATTTTGCAATTTTAGGAAAAAATCCCTCACAAGGTGCAAGATCTCCAAAACTCTGGAATAGAGTTTTAAAAAAATTGAAAAGAAAAGAAAGAATGATCCCTATTGATATTAAAAAAAATGAATTATTAAATACTCTTAAAAAACTTAATGCAGATAAGAATTTTTTAGGCGGATGTATAGCTGTACCGTACAAAGAGTCAATTTGTAAAATATTAAAAAAAAATATACCTAAAAATATATTAAAACATCAATCTATAAATTGTGTTTTTAGAAATAAATCCGGAAGCCTTACAGGATGTAATACTGATGGTTTAGGAGCAATTTTTTCATTAAAAAAAAATACTAACTTAAAGAAAAAAAAAATATTAGTAATGGGACTAGGTGGAACTGGAAAAGCAATATCTGCATCGCTTAAGGATTTTGGATGCAAAAATGTGTTCTTAACAAACAGAAGTCTTAAAAAAAAAAATTTTTCAAATATAGTCAAATTTAAATTTCTAAAATGGGAAATTGCAACAAGTGATTTGAATAATTTTGATGTTATAATAAATGCAACAAGTGCAGGATTTTTAAATAAAAGTAAAACCCCAATATCCGAAAAAAAATTAAAATTTGTTAAGAATAAATTTTTCTTTGATATTATTTATCAACCCAGAATTACAAGGTTATTAAAAATTACAAAGAAAAATAATAAAGTTCTAAATGGAGAATTAATGAATTTAATGCAAGCTGTATTTGCTTTTTCAATTGTAACAAAAGTAAGAGACAAAAGGAAAATTTTTAAATTAATGTCAAAATGAAAAAAAAAATTCTTGTTACAGGTTCAGCTGGTTTCATTGGTTTTCATACTTGTGATGTACTTCTTCGAAAAGGATATATTGTTTACGGAATTGACAATTATTCTAAATATTATGACTTAGTGCTAAAGAAAAAAAGAACGACACTACTAAAAAAACAAAAAAAATTTAAATTTTGTAAATTTGATTTATTTAATAAGAAAAAGTTAGATCTATTTTTTAAAAAAAATAAATTTGATATAATAATTCATCTAGCAGGGCAGCCTGGTGTTAGATTATCTTTTTTAGATCGAACAACTTACTTTAGAAATAATCTAGAAGTTTTTTTCAATATGATGGAAATATGTTTAAAAAAAAAAAATTAAACATTTTATTTATGCTTCATCAAGTTCAGTTTATGGAGATACAAAAAAATTTCCTAATATAGAGACTGATAATACAGATAATCAAGTTTCATTTTATGCAGCAACAAAGAAATGTAATGAAATAATCGCTTCTTCCTATAGCAAGATGTGTGATACAAAATTTACAGCGCTAAGATTTTTTACAGTATACGGACCTTTGGGAAGACCTGATATGGCTTTGTTTAAGTTTGCTAAAAATATTCATCTCAAAAAAAAAATTAATCTCTTTAATAATGGAAACCACTCTAGAGATTTTACTTATATTGAGGATGTTACAAATTTACTTCTTCGCCTTGTGAAAAGGAATTTCAATTCATTAAACAATCATGATATTTTTAATTTATGCCATGGAAAGACTGTTAATCTTAAAACTTATATTGGCTTGATAGAAAAAAATTTAGGTACAAAAGCAAATAAAAATTTTATTTCTAAGCAAAAAGGTGATGTGTTAAAAACTTATGGTGATAATAAAAAAATATTAAGATTATTGAATTATAAAATTCGTTACGGTGTGGGAGAGGGTGTCAAGATTTTTATTGAATGGTTTAAAAAATACACAAATGTTTAAGATACTTTATTTAACTTAGAATATTTAATTAATGCTATTTGAATTATTTTGATAGCAAATACTCATTTTCACTCTCAAATTTTTTTATTTTAAAATTTAATCTGGTAGCTATAAAATTTATAGTCTCATTCTGTAAAAAAAAGGGATGTTGCGCGCCACCATCAATACTATGAAATTTAATATATATATTTTTAACTCTTGAACTAATTTTTGAGAGAGTTACATAGGGATCTTCAATATGATCTAGAGTGTTATGTATGTAAAGAAGATCTATATTTTTCTGTGATGGATCAAAATTTTTTAAATTGGAAGTATCAATCCATTTGAATTCTTTTATAATATTTTTGCAGTTACAACCAAAATTATTACATTTATCTCCCCAACCTTTGTTAGAGTTATCTGTTAAAAATATATTTTCATTTGGTATTTGAATTTTTTTAAAATCTTTATAAATATCTTCACTAAAATTTTTTTTTTTAATTAATTTTAAAAAAAAAAGCTTTAAACGATATATCTTGGAATTAAATAATGTTTCATTACTTCTTTTTGATTGTTTAATTAAAGAAAATAAAGGAAACATTCCCATAAATGGGCATCTTATTTCTAAATAATTATCAATTTTATTAATTTGTTGAGTTAGTTTAATAAAGGTCTCAATGTCATTTTTAATACTTTCAGAATTATTTTTATAAATTGTATTTAAAAATCTATTCCAACCCATTCTATGTTTTGCAAATTTGTAAATGCCTTCATATACCTTGAGAGAAAACCATCTATTAAATGTTAAAGATTGACAATTATTACATCTTTTTAACAATAAATTTGCATTGACTTCTTCAATACTTAATCCATTATTTTTTCTTATTTCCAAGGTGTATGGATTATCTCTGTACTCATATGATATAGAATCACCGAGATTAGTTGAGTTACAAAAGAAACATTTATGATGATCTGAAAAAATATTTTTACTCAAATTCATGATATATTTAATTTATATCACTTTTCAATTAATAAGTTTATATATATTTAAAATTAATTATTAAAGATTGCTTTTGTTAAACTTGATGTATCTAAATTATCAAAATTATTCTTTAAATTAAATTTAAAGTTTTCATTATCAAAATTTTTAATAAATTTCTCAAAAGAATCAAAGTCTCTATAACTTTCAAACCCCATTTGACTATATGTTGTAACATTTGATTTTATAAAATCACTTGTCTCGTTTTTTCCTATAAATAATTCAACAGCGGGAATATTAAGACAATAAGCGATAAATATTGCAGATGTTAAGTTACAAATTACAAGTCTTGAATTAATAATTTCTTTAATAGGATTTCCACTTTTAATAACAATATTATTTAAATTTTTATTTTTTATAGTTTTGATAAAAAAATTTGATCTCTCTTTCAAGTGCAAATGAATAACTATTTTATTAAGAGGAAAATATTTTTCAGTTATTCTTTTAATCTCCATTAAATATTTTTCAGCATCTCTTTCACTTAACTTTGGTCCAATTGCTCTTGGTAAAAACAAAATATTTAAATTTTCATTTTTTTGATATTTTTCCTTTAAATTATAAAAGTATGCACTTTTAATTGGATAGCCTAACGGGATTGCAGTGTCATAACCAGCTTGAATTAATTCATTTATTTCTTTTTCACTGTTAGATATTGCTAAATGGTTTATTTTAAACTTTCTTTTTACTTTTGAAAATTTAAAGGAATTTTTTGTCACAACAAAAGGACTTAATCCCTGCATATAAACAAATATGTCTTTCTTAAAAATTAGATTATTAATTATCAATAAAAATCTTCCAAAGGATGTTCGAAAACTTGACTCTATAAAATAAAAATCTGAACTTTTTAAAGATTTGAGAATAATATTAAAATTAAATAAAATATTTAAAAATTTACTGACTATCCTTAAAGGTTTAATAAATTTTTTTTCATCAAATAAAAATTTCAATGCTGAAATTTTAGACTTTATAATTGGGTCTAAGTCTTCTAGATATTTTTCATTGAAGTTTTTGTAAATAATTTCGTTTGTAAAAATGATTTTTATTTCAATATTTTTGTTTTTAATTAAATCGTATGCTATTGGAAAAATAAAATATATCTCACCAATATTATCTGTAATAAAAAATGTAATATTTTTATTCATTGATTGCTTCAATGATTATCGACTTTGAAAAGGGATAAAATCTACCTGAATAAATAACTTTTGAAACCCTAAATCCGTTTTTATTCATAATTTTTAATAGAGTTTTCTTTGAAAAAAATTTGATATGTCCATGTAGCCATAAAGGGTCGAAATGGTGATCAAATTTATTCATTAAAGAAATTGCCAAATTTTTTAAATAGCCATGAAAAGGTGTAGAGATTATAATTTTACTATCTTTTTTCATTTTAGATTTAATTAATTTCAAGAAATTTTCTGGGTCATAGACGTGCTCAATTACTTCTATTAGTGTCACTACATTATAAGAATCTTCTTTTATATTTTCTAAATTTAAATTGGTTTGAAAAAATTTTGTATTTTGATCTGAATTTCTTTTTGCAATTTCTATACCGCTTTCAGAAACGTCAAAGCCATGTGTTTCTTTGAAAAATTTTGAGATTTTGTTTGTTAGGAAACCATTTCCACATCCTAAATCTAAGTGCATTAAAGATTGATTTCTATTGTTATCAAGAATTTGTTTTAATGAATTAAAAATATATGGAAATGAATTTTCGCCTTCATTATGGTGCCATTGATAACTGTCTTTATTCATAAATATTATTTAAAATAGAAATATAATGGTTTAATTATTGCTTTCATTAAAGAAATAGCATCACCTACATTAATTAGAGAGTTTTTCAAACTTTCAAGAACTATTTTTTTTAATACTAATTGATCAATTCTTGAGTTGATGCCAAGCTCCGAGTCTGCTAATTTTTTTTGATCCAAACTAGGCTTATCTATTATTTTATTAAATAAAGGAGATATTTTTTTTGCATATTTATAATCACTAACTTGATATTTATATGGAACATTTTTATCTCCTCCGAAATTAGTAAATTTTGGCGCCTCATTTAATAAATAAAAAGGAATATCTAAATTAATACAGTAAAGTGCATACGATCCAAGTTGATTAGATACCGCATGAGAATATCTTGAAATCATATTATAAAATGCTTTTGGATAATCATTACTAAATACTTTTCCTGCTGTAATTACATTGTAACCTAATTTTTCCATAGATTTAAAATTTTTATAATCAAAATAATGACAGCAAATATCTATTGGTTTTAAGTTATCCGGTAGCTTTTTGATTAAATTATCAATTGTTTCAATTGTTGTATCACTTTTTATCAAAGGTGTAGAATGGGCAACAAAAAAAATTGTATTTTTTTCAAATTTTTTCTTTATATCTTCTCTTTCTTTGTAAAATAAAAAAGGTGATCCAGTTATAAAAACTTTTTTATTTATATTATTTTTATTAAATTTTTCTTTCATTCTTGTATTCCATGAAAAATGATATGAAGACGAACTATATTTGTAAGAATTTATAAGATCATCTGTTAAATCCCAGCCATGTTCATAATATGGAATCAAAGGTAGTAGATTGGGAAGTTCAGCTCTTTCTAAAAAAAGATTATCTTGACCATAGCCTGACAACATTATTATTACATTATATTAAATCTATCTAAAATAAAAATAAATTTTTAAATTTGATTTACAAAATCTTTTGTATTGAAGATATTTTTTTAAAAAATAAATTTCTATATATTAAATTAGGTTATTTATAAAATAAAAATTTTAACCAAATAATCTTCTATTTTTTTGTCTACATTTATACAAAATTGTATTTTACTTTCTTTGAATGATTTTTTTTAATTGAATATTATACATTGAATATTTGGATCAAATTATCTATATATTTTTCTATTTATAAATGTAAGATTTAATTTATAACAATCTTCAAAAATATTATAACAAGATTTTTATGTTCTACTTATTAAGCTTAACAAAGTTATTTAATATTCAAAATTCTAAACTAATATTTTTACTGTTCTTATTGATAATTTATGCATTTTTAGAAATAATTGGCATTGGTTTTCTAATTTCTATAGTAATTAATATTCTCAACTTTCAGTCTCAATGTATTTTTAAAAATCAATTTGTAGATCTAAATTTTCTTTGCAATTTAGATTCAAGTGAGTTGTTATTTATAACTTTAGGTTTTTTTGTTTTTAAATTATTTTATCAAGTCTTGGTTTATTATTATCGTATTAGTATTCTTGTTAACGGAATGAATTTTTTTCTCAAAAATAACATGACAAAATTCATTTTTTTAAAACCGGATATGGTTGAGGGTTTAAATTTTTTCGAATCTAATACAGTTTTATTAAAAGAAATAGAAAATGTTTTTAAGTCGTATGCTGATAAAATTTTAGACTTTATATCTGAATTTTTTGTTTTCTTAGTATTATCATTGACTTTTATTATAATTTTAATAAATCTAAATTTAATTCCAGCAATTTTACTTATAGTATTTTTTATTGTTTTTGTTTTGTTCTTATCAAAAACAACGAAAAATATTGGAGAAAAAAGAACACAATCTTTAATTGAGTTAAATAAAAATTTTTACGAAATTTTTAAAAATTTAGATATTTTAAATGTTTTTAACAAAAATCAACAATTTGTTAATCTTGTTGAAACAAGAATAAAAAATTATAGAGACGGAATCAAATATTCAAACTTAATAAGTAAACTGCCAAAATTTTTTTTTGAATTTATAATTATTTGTTCCTTACTTTTCTTCGCTTTATTTTCAATGAAAAATGCAAATATCAACATTGTTGCGCTGACAACTATATCTCTTATCTTTTTAAGGCTTTATCCAACAATAACTAGAATGAAAACGAGTTATGATAATGCACTATTTAATAAATATTCAGCAATAAAAACAATTAAGTTATTAGAAGAAATCTCTTTAATTAAAAATAGCGAAACCAATCAAAAGATCTTTACTTTAAACGATCAAATAAAATTTAAAAAGATTTTAATTAAAAAAAAAGATAAAAAAATAATTAACGAAATCGATTTTTCTCTAGATAAAAACGACAAAATTTTATTAAAAGGTGAAACAGGTTCTGGAAAATCAACTTTTCTTAAATTTTTAAGCGGTATTCAATCAGGAAATTTTCAAATTTATAAAAATGAAGGGCAAAGAGAAAATTTTACTTCTACATATTTAAAATTAAATATGGTTTCCTATATACCACAAAATCCTATCTTGTTTAATTTTTCTATTGCACAAAATATTTCTATGGAATTGAATAATGAAAATATAGATTATGAAAAAATTTCAAACTTGTTTAAAGAATTAAGACTTAATAAGTTTTGTGATTACCTAGATCAAAAATTATCTTTAGATGGATCTTCAATATCAGGAGGTGAAAGACAAAGAATGTCAATTGCAAGGGGATTGTATAATGATCCAGAAGTTATAATTATGGATGAACCTTTTTCATCAGTGGATGATGAAACTAGAGATATTATTACAAATTTTTTAAAAAAAATTTCATTAGAAAAAACTTTAATAATTTCCTCCCATAACAAAGAAAACGAAAATCTATATAATAAAATTTATACAGTTAAAGATGGAAATATAAATGAAAATTAATATTTCTACTGCTGTTATTTTTTGTGGTGGGAGAGGAAAAAGATTAAAACCAATTACTAACAAAATACCAAAACCTTTAGCGTTAGTATGTGGAAGACCATTTATATTTTATATAATTGAACAACTGATTTCTTTCAAAATTAAAAAAGTTATATTTCTTACAGGATACAAAAGTGAAATTTTTAAAAACAAAGTTAAAAAATTAAATTTACCTAAAAAAATCAAATATGTTTTTAAAAAAACCCCTGTAAATTGGGAAACTGGTAAAAGATTAAATTTTATAAGAAATTTAAAAGAAATGTTTTTTTTGCTACTTTACTCAGATAATTTAATTTATTTTGATTATATTCGTTATATTAATTCATTAGATAGTAAGAAAATAATTAATATCATTATACAAAATAAATCTTTAGCTGAGGAGGTTGGCAATATCAATAGATCAAGAGGTAGAAATATTTATTCTGCAAAAAGAAAGAAATATTTTAAATATGTTGAACTGGGGTATAGTGTAGTTTCTAAAAAAATTTTTAATTATTTAGATAATTCGAATTCAAACTTTTCTTTTACTTTAGAAAAGTTGTCAAAAAATAATAACCTTGGTTGTCATAAAGTATTGAATAAATATCATAGTATTACAAACTTAAAAGCACTTAAAAAGTCGAGCAAAACTATATTGAAATTTAGAAAAAAAAACTTAGGATAAATTAATTTGAATTTAACTGTTATATCATTATTAAAAGATTTTCATTTATCTTGTATTAAATCCTACGAAAGTCTTTACTCTCAAACATCAAAAGAATTCGAGCATATTATAATTTACAAAAATTTGACAAATGAAAATTTAACATTCTTAAAAGAAAAATTTCATAAATCACAATTCATTAAAGAAATTCCTAACGAACATAAAAATAAATTTTTTGCAATGAATCAAGCAATAAAAAATTCTAATGGTAAATATATTATGCTTTTACATAGTGATGATATTATTTGTGATAAAGATTTATTAATTAAAATATATAATTTAAAAATGCTTGATCTAGATTTTATAACAACTGGGGTAAAAATTATTAATACCGAAGGTAAAATATTAAGAAAGTGGATTTTTAATCAAAATAAAGATTTTTTTGGATATTCAGATATTCCCCCCCATACTGGTTTCATTTATAAAAGAAAGCTTCATGATATTTTTGGTTATTACTCATTAGATTATCCAATATGTGCAGATTTTGACTTTATGTTGCGTTATTTTTCATCCATGAAAAATAAAGCTAAATTTAAAGTTATAAATACTTATTCCATAAATATGTTATTTGGTGGCGACTCAACTAACTTAAGAAATATTTTCAAAGTATTCAATGAAGATAGATTAATTTTTAAATCTCAAAGAAAAAATTTTCCTTTTTTAAGATCTATTAAAAAAAAAATAGGTAAAATTAAACAGTTTAAGTGATCAAAACTAATATTAAAATTTTTAGTGATAATTATGTAAATAGCATAATGTTAGCTTTGCTAATAATTACATTTCCTTTTAATTTCAAAGTACTATTTTTTTTTAGAGTTGTAGATTTTATTCAATTAGCATTTATATTTTATAATATTAAAAATATTAGTATTAAACATTTGAAAATAATTACTTTAGTAATTATTGCAATTTTAATCTCTTCATTAATCGGTATACAATATAGTCCATTATCCAACGCTGGATATTCAAAACTTGTATATGTTTATAAATTTTTAAGTCCTTTAATTCTTTTTTTTATATTAGCAGATATAAATTTTGATAAAAAATTCTTACATCTATTTTATAATTTGTTTATCTTAAGTTACTTTTTTCTGATTTTTTATAATTTATTCATAGATTTTTTTAATGTCGTACCTGCAAAAATAAATACTCATCATTTCCCTCTTACATTTATTGACACTAATAAAGGTGATAAACATTTACTTGGTGCAACATTAGGATTTTTAACATTTTTTGCATTATTATTTAAAAATTTAAATGTTGAATATAAATTTTTAAAAAATATTAATCATTCAACTCTTATAGTTTTGATAGCTCCAATTTTTGGATTTTATATTAGTTCTAATACTTTAATTTTATCGGGTTTAATATGCTTAATGTTTACAATGTTTACTTATTTTCAAAATTATTTTTACCAAATAAATAAATTAAAACATTTCAATTTTGTAATTTTATTTATAATTTTAATAATTATCGGGTTAATAGTAATTTTTTTTGGAAATAAGATTTTATATAACACACAAATTGCTATTAATTATCCTGTTATAGATTTAGTTAGGTTTAATAATTTATTCTATAATTTTCCAACAAATAATATTTTGTTACTTTTTGGTAGTGGTATTTTAACAACACCACTTTTCATAGACCAAGGCCTATTAACTTTTATTCACTCTTTTGGATTAATACCAACTCTTGTATTTTTTTATATGTTTATTAAGTCAAAATTTTATTTAAGATTAAAAAATACTGCTAAGTTTTTTATTTTAATAATTATGATGCAAAATTTATTTATTACAGAATTTTTTTTAATTTCTAGATATTCAATTCCTCTAGTACTGATTTATATAATTTATATCAAACTAGACTTAGATTTCGAAAAAAGTAAAAAACAACAATAAAAAAACAAATAAATCAATATTGATAAAGAAATATTAAAAATAAAGTAATTATTAAAAATAGATGAATTATATCTTTTATATACTTCAGAGTAAGAAATATTTACATAATCTTTTTTAATTAACATGTCTTCTAAGTTCATCTTTTTATATTTTAAATTTGAAATTTCTTTAGTTATTCTCTCAAGGAAATCATGATTTCTGTATTTTAAGGGATTTTCGATGAAATTCTTAAAAATATATTCCTGATATCTAATTTGTATTTTAATTAACGAAATTTGTTTATTTAATTCATATTCAATAAATTCAGGATCTAAATTATTTAAAATAAATTTATTGAATTCATTTTTTACGAAACTTATTTCTGAATTTTTTAAATATACATGTGTTTTAAACAAATTTAAATTTTCATTACATTTTGGATCTTTTAAAAATTTTATTAATACTCCCTTTTTTGTCATATTATCTATTAAACTATTAAGTTTTAATCTGTAATATTTTAAACTACATGGAGCCTTTACTGTAAAATCAAGTTTGGAAATATTAATATTTGATCCTATAACTTTTGGTGAAAAAATATTATGACATATTAAATAAATAATTATGAATAAAATTATATTGTTTAAGGGTTTATTTTTAAAAAATTTAGGGAGTTTATTTTTCATTTTTATAATTACAAAATTCGATCAGAATTGATTTATATTAAAATATATTAAAATAGTATAGTTCATACTAATGAAAAATTATAAATTTAATTAAATGTGTGGAATATATAGTTCTTTTGGACTCATATCTAAGAGAGAACTCTTACATTATTTAAACAAAATTATTTTAAGAGGCAAAGATTCTTTTGGTATAAATTTTATAAACAAAGCAAATCCAAAAAGTTTTTACTATTCATACGAAAATAAAGATTTTAATGAATGTATAAATTTTCCTAAAGATGAAAATACTCTTATAATTAGTAATGCAAGATTGATTACAAATGGTTCAAACATAAAAAATACTCAACCTTTAACAACTAAAGAATTATCACTCTCTCACAATGGTATAGTTGTAGATTTTTCAAATTTAGATACAAACAGTATGGAGTTAGAAAAAGAAAATAAAAGTGATACCCAAATACTATTTGATAGAATTAAGGAAATTTTAAACAGTCAAAACATCAAAGAAGAAATTGAAAAGTATTTAAATTCTCTTAAAGGTGAAATAAATCTTATTTTTTTTTCAAGTAAAGATAATAAGTTATATTATTATACAAATTGTGGGAGTCTCTACATAAAACACAGAGAAGGAAAAATTGTAATCCTTTCTGAGAAAAGTTTTTTTTTAAAACAAGATCAGGCCGAAGTTGAACAGGTAAAAAAAAATAAGCTTTTCGACATTTCTCTTGAGCAAAATTTAAAAATTGAAAATGAAAGAAATTTAAACAAGGTAAAAAATAAATCTAAATTTAATAATATTATTGATAATAGTTTGTTTGAAGAGGTTAAAGATAAGATAAAAAAGAGAATATATAACGTAAAGAGATGTAAACGATGTTTAATACCAGTTACTTATCCAAAAATTAAGTTCAATGAGCTAGGCACATGCACCTTTTGTGAAAATAATTATAAAACAGAAGAGAGCATTTATAATTTAGAAGATTTAAACAAAATTGTATTTAGACAACCAAAAAAATGTTTAGTCGGTCTGTCTGGTGGCTTCGATAGCTGTTATACACTTTACTATGTTAAAGAGGTTTTAAAGCTTGATCCAATTGCTTTTACATATGACTGGGGATTAACAACCGATATGGCAAGAATTAATCAATCAATAACATGCCAAAAATTAAAAGTTGAACACATAATTAGGACAGACAATATGTCTCAAAAAAGAAATTTTATTAAAGCAAATATCGAAGCATGGTTTAATAATCCTCACCCAGGATTAATACCACTCTTTATGGCAGGGGATAAAAAATTTTTACATTTTGAGAGAAAGTTAAAGAGAGAATTGAAAATAAATTATTCATTTTTTGGAACTGGCTCAGCATCTGAGAATAGACCTTTTTATTATTTATTTGCTGGAGCATCTTTAAGAGGTTCTGTTGATAATGGAGTAATGTCATCCATGATGTTTGAAACAAAACTTAAACTACTCTTTTTTTATGGAATAAATTTTTTAAAAAACCCTGGATTAATAAATAAATCCTTATTTAACACAGCTTTAGCTTATTATTACACTTTTTTTGAAAAGTATAATTACATAAGTCTCTTTAAATATTTAAATATAGAGGAAGAGAAAAAAAATAAATTTCTAATTAATGAACTTGGATTAAAAAGTGATTCAAAATATGGAGATGAAATTTGGAGAATGGGAGATGGTCAATCTTCTTTTAACAATCTTTTATATAGTGCACTATGCGGCTTTACAGAAATTGATGATCAACTGTCTGTTGCTGTTCGAAACAAAGAGTCATCAAGAGAAAAAGCTTTAGAAAGAATTTTAAAACATAACTTGCCTAAAAAAGAAATGTTACAATATTTTTTTGACTTAATACAAATAGACTCTAACAAAACTTTGGAAAAAGTTTTAAATCTTGATGAATTTAATGATTAGTTTGGAAAGAAAAGCATTACTTTTTTTAATTTCAAACTCTATTTCTATAGCTTTAGGTTTTTTATTATACTTAGTAATAATTTCTTCCTCAGATGGTAATTTAGCAAAGCTAATGTTGACTTATAGTATTCACCTAATTTTAGGTTCAATACTTACATTCGGATTAAATTTATATTTATTTAACAATTTAATATCGTTAAATAAAGATCAATTAAAGTTAACTTTTATTAAAAATAATAATTTATTTATATTTCAAATACTAACTGTAAGTTTATTGGTAGTATTAATTTTATCTGGTGTAGATTTAATCAAAGCCCCCTATAAAAAAAACTTTAATTTACCTTTATGGCCTATTTTTTTTGGCTCCCTCATATTAGCTTTTAATAAAATTGTTTATTTTTGCTTTTTAGGGTTTAAATTTTATAATAAATGTTATTTGATTATTATAACTAGACCATCAATTCTGCTGGCATCTATAATATTTTTTACTTTTAAATCAAATATTTCCTTTGAAATCTTTGTTGCTGGTAGCTTTATTGTATCTGAAATTTTTGTTTTATTGATTAGTTTAAGTGAACTTAAAAAAATAAATTTTTTTCAACTCAATTTCTCTAAAAAATTTAATATCTCGAATTTGAAAAATAGCTTGAAGTTATTTGGAGATTACATTTTTGCGGAGGTTATTTTAAAAATAGATATTTTTTTTTCGATGATAAAATTTGATATAAAAAATATATCTACTTACCTGATTTCACTAGTTTTTATTGAGGGAATGCTTACTTTTACAATTATATTAAGAAATTATTTTTCTTCTCAATACGGTAAATATATTTTTAGCAAAAATTACGATCTCTACTTAAGTCATTTTAAAAGGTTTGCCTTAATCTCTTTTTCTACGACACTTTTTTTTGTTTTCTGTTCTTTTTTTATTTTATTCATTTTGCAAAATTATTTAACTGCCTTCGATGAAATAGTATTTAAATATCTTTTAATAATGTGTATTGGTTTCCTAATTTTTTCAATTTTTGGTGTAAGTGAGTTAATTTTTTTAAACAGAAATAATTATCTAAAACAAACTTATTATTTTTTGACTGCTTTTTTTATACAATTATTTTGTATAATATTTTTGATTAATGAAATAGGAATATTGGCATTTCCAATTTCAATTTCCATGATGTTTATAGTCATGAGTATTCTAATATTTCTTGAGTTTAGGAAAATTAGAATTTGAGTTATACAATTATGCTAGAAATTTATTAACTTAACGGTTAAATACTAATTTAATGTTTTCATCCATAATTAATAAAGAATATTTTTATTTTATAATATTTTACTTAAGTGGAATTATTTTATATTTACTCTCAACAAAATTCCATTTCCTTGCAGTTCATCATGGGCCATTCTATTACTATATTGCTGAAAGTCTGTTAAATAATCAAGGATTTTTACCTAGTGTAAAGTTATTTCCATCAGGCCTTGATATAGTTACACCTCAGGTAGGGGCGTCGATTGTAATTTATATTTCAAAACTGATTAGCTCAAATTATTGGTATTTAGTTTTCTACTTATTTCATGGTATTTTTTGGTTCTTCGCTTTACAAGAGATAAAAAATTTTTCTCATAAAAACAGTATTTTGGGAATTAATTATTTATTATTAACATTTATAATATATATCCAGCCTTATAACCTAAATCAAACAGCAGCTTTTTCCAATGAAGCTATTTACTACCCATTATTAATTTATTTTATATTTTATTTTTTTGGTAATTTTGAAAATTTAAACTTTTATTCAAAAAATAAATTTAAATTTATATTTTTGGTTTTATTTTTAACAATTGGAACAATATTTAGATTACATAATATAATTTTATTTGGAACTTTTCTTTTTTCATTGTTATTTTTTACTAATAAAAAACTTTATAAACAATTAATATTTTTTATATTTTTAAAATGTTTATTTTTATTTTGTTTTTATTATTTTGCCGATATTAGAGGACCAATTTTTTTTATAAAAAAAATTTTTAGTCTTTTTATAATTGAGAATAATCCTGCAGAATATCATAACCAAAATATTAAATTAGACGAGATAATATTTAATGCAAATATCAATACTAGCAAATATTTTTCAATAGAAAGGGTAAATATTTTTTTATCTACGTTCAGTTCGCCTTTACCTTTAATAAAAATTTTTAAAAATCAAAACATTTTATTATTAATAAATTTTATATTTTTGTTACTATTCATTTATTCTGTATTAAAATTAAAAATTTTTAATCAGTTTAAATATATTATTTCAATCTATTATTTATTTTCATCAATTTTTATTTTTTTCTTACCGATGAATGAAGGTAGTTATTATTTACCTGTATCGTTTTTAAATATTTTTATATTTTATTGTTTATTCAAAAATATTTTCAAAAAGTATTTTGAAATTCTAACTATTTCATCTTTAGTTGTTTCGGTATCTTTTTTTTATTTTATTTATTCAGGTAAAATCAATATTTTAGATTTAGAAGTCTATAATCATAAAAAAGTTTTAAATGATATGAAGTTATTAAGAAAAATTGTAGACGATAAAAAAGTTGATGTATTTGTTCCAACCTCAAATATAAATATGCCAGAACTGTGGGTTTGGATTTTAGAAAAAAAAATTTGCAATAATAAAATTAACAAATGTATTAAAAAGAGCAAAAAAAAATTTAGTAATAAAGAAATTAATGTTTTATATTTAAATCAACATAGAAGTTCAGTATCTTATTTATCAGATCAAGAAAAAAAATATTTAGAACAAATCAATTTTGATTTAAATATAGAGCTTTCAAAAGAAAAACAACTCAAAATGACAGATGAATTATTAAGTTTTTTTATAAATAAAAAAATAAGTCAGGAAAATTTTAAAGTTCTAGAAGTTTTGGACGAAAATCAATATCCCTATTTTGCTTATAAAATAATAAAAATAAGCAAATAAATTTATAATTTTTTGCTAAAATTTAAATTTTAAATAATTTATTATTACTTTTAGATTAAGTATAGTTTCAAATATTAATCTTTGGATTAAAAAAATTAGCCCTCCTAATTTATATTTAAGAATATTAAGCTTAAAAATATAATAAAAAATTATCAAAAATATTGGTAATATAGGTACCGCTCTTATTCTATCTTTTATTTTTTTATTTTTACTTGAAGAAAAAATAAATTTTAATTCATCATTTGCAATATTTATTTGACCTGTAATCCATCTACTAAAAATTTTTTTATCTTCATGTAATATAAAATTTTTGAGTTTTTTAGTTTTGCCTTTAATACTTAAAACTTCTTTGTGTCCAATTTTTTTGTAAAAAGCTAAATTTTTTTTAAAAATTATAACTTTTGATGGATATATCTTTTCCAAAATAATACTTTTATGCACAAAATGAAATATATCTGAGTTAAAACCACTAAATTGTGATTTTGGATTTAAATTTAGTATTTCTGCAGATAATTTTTCAGAAATTAAATAGTCTGCATCAATAATCATAATCCATTTAGATTTGCATAACTTAATGCATAAATTTAGCTTATTTACATAACCATCAAATTTAAAACTTTTGATTTTTACATTTTTGAATTTTCTAGCAAGTTTTAAAGTTTTATCTGTACTATAGCTATCTAATAAAATTATGTTCTTAAACTTTTTTAATTTTAAAAGTGTTTTATAAATATTTTTTTCTTCATTAAATGTTGGAATAAAAACAGTTAAATTTTTATTTATATCAGTCAGAGCTAATGTAGTTTTTAATTGATTTGTTTAAATTAAATTGAAAGTTTATTTTTCTTTTTAATTTTGAATTTGATCCAATATTAAGTTGATTTTCACCTTTTCTAATTTTTAATTTTCCGAAATTTAATAATTTTGTGTTCTTATTCGATAATTTACATATTGTTAGTAAAAAATTTTTAAGAGTTATATTTATTGAGCTGCAAATATTAAACTCTTCATAAAATAATTTATTCTTAATCAACATTATACTCTCAAAACATTTACACAAATCATCAATATAAATAAAATCTCTTATTTGAGAACAACTCGAAAGTTTAGTTACTCTATTATTAATAATATTTTTGAGAACAACAGATGTTACTTTTTTTGGGTTATCAAGTTTTCCGAATACATTAAAAACTTTTAATGAGACACATGGTACTTTAAAATAATTTGCTAAATGTTTACAATGATTAGACTGTATTAATTTAGATAATCCATAAAGTGTATTTGGTAGTTTTTCAAAATTTTCATTTATTTTTTTATTATAATTCCCATATTCTTGATTAGTTCCAGTATGAATAATTTTTTTTATACCATATTTTTTTGATAGAAAAAAAATTTCCTCAAGGCATTTTAAGTTAACTGATAAAGCTTTTTTTAAATTAAATATTTTATCATTGTTTGCATTTTTTGTGTAAGCATGATGTAAAAAAATATAATCAAATTTATATTTTGAAAAGATTTTTTCAATATTTGGGTTTTTATTTAAATTTAAAATAATATTTTTATTTTTTTTTAATTTTTCAATTCTTGCTTTTCTAATTCCTCTATAATCATTTATGTTTTTTGAAGTTGTCCAAAATACCTTATGATTTTTGGATAAAAATTTAACAAGATTGTAACCAATAAAACTTGAGCTTCCAGTAACTAGTATTCTCATATATTCATAATTGTATTATTCACTGTATAATATTTTCACTGGATCTTTTTCCAAACTTATTTTGAAAAAATATTTTTCGCCATATGTTTTCCTCAATTTTTTTGCAGTAAAACTATTTGCAATAACCAGATAAAATCCATTTCCACCTGCACCCAAAAGTTTGTAACCATAAGGATTTGTTTTTACAATTTTATCTTCAATTTTTTTTAATTTTTTACTAAAAATTTTTGAATCTAACTTTTTTTTGTTATTCCAGCTTAAAGTTAAAAGTTCTCCTATTTTTTTTAATGATAACTTTTTTTTATTTAATTCTTTTTCTGCTAAAAAAGAAATTTTTTTAATTTCATTAAGTTTTTCATTATTTTTCTTAATATTCATTTTTTGATTTTTTAAAATTTTAGATGCACTTCTGAAAGATCCTGTCCATAATAAATAGCAGTTGTTGAAGAGATATTTTGAATTTTTATTAGAAATTTTTTGAACAAGGATATTTTTCTTATTCAAGAAAAATCCATTAAAACCACCATATATTCCCGGTAAATAATCTTGTACTCCAATTGGACTTTTAAGTTCTTTTATTTCTATATTTTTAACAATTTTAAGGTGTTCCATTTTACTTTTTTGTAAACTAAGCATTTCAAAAAAAGCTTTAGTAAGTGAAACACAAAAAAGACTTGATGATCCCAATCCAGATCCAGCTGGAATATCATTAAGAATGGTTAAAGACACAGGCTTCTTAGTTTTAAAATATTTGAAAACTTCTCTAGAAATATTATTCGAAAGATCGTTAATTTTGTTAACTTTTTCTACTTTAGAATAATTAATACGAAATTTTTCATCGTATTGGCTGCCATGTTTTTTTAATATTACATAAATATATTTATTTATTGCTGCGCTTATAATTAGAGAATTGTTTTTTTTATAGTAATTTTCGAAGTCAGTACCTCCTCCAAAAAAACTTACTCTAAGAGGACACTTTACTATAACAAAATTTTTCAAATTTTACCCGTGTTTAAGTCCCCAGTCATAAGGGATATCATTGTCAAAAGGATCAATTTTAATCATTTCATCTGGGTCGTGGGGAAGATTAGCACAATTAGCTAGTATTGTTAATTTATCACCAAATGATTTGTAGCCATTTGCCAAGCCAGGGGGTATTTGAACAAGTTTATAATTATCTTCACCTAAAAAAATTTCCATTAAATTTCCTTTTGTTTTTGAATTTTCTCTAGGATCGTAAATGACTAATTTTGCTCTTCCAGACACTATAGCATTGTTGACAGTCATTCTTTTATGAATATGCCATGCTTTTATTGTGTTTGGCCAACATGTAGAAAAATATATCTCACCAAATTTTTCAAAATGATTATCAGTTGACTTCATCATATGCATTATTTTTCCTCTCTCGTCAATTATCTGACGTAAAGGAATTATTTTAACACCTTCAATATTTATATTTTCGTTCATAAATTATATTTCTAACATTTTTTTGTTCTTTACTAAATGCTTTAGAAGCCACTTAACCCTAATGAATTTTTCAGTATTTTTCCTTTTAAAATTAATTTTTTTTAATTGTTTATATAATTCAACAGATCCATTTTTAATATTTTTTTTAAATTTGAAATTTTTGAAAGTTTTTTTAAATAAATCAAAATTTACTTTATAAGTTCTATTATCCTCATCTTTAAGGTTTAAAACCTTTATTTTTATAGAAGGTATATTTTTTTTTACTATTTTTGCTAAGTCTTTAATTTTATGGTTATTATTACCAACATTAAAGGCCTTGTTGTTTATTTTCCTTAAATCACTTTCTAAAAATAATTCAAAGTATCTACAAACATCTAGTATATGTGAAACAGGTCTCCATTGTTGACCAGAACTTTTTATAACTATTTCTTTGTCCAAATAAGCATTTAATACAAAATTATTCAATACAGTATCAAATCTCATAAATTCAGATATTCCATATATTGTTCCATTTCTAATAAAGACTGGGGCAAAATTTTTATCCGCCAGTTTAGAAATTGATTTTTCAGCAGAGACCTTAGATTTAGCATAAATTGTTTGAGGATCTGTTGGAGTTTTTTCAGTAACTGATTTTTTCGATTTTGATACACCATACATTATGCAAGATGAAGAGAACAAAAACCTTTGGACTTTTGCTTTTTTTGCATTTTTAGCCAAGTTAATTGATGCCTTGAGGTTTATATCCTCTGTCCATTTTTTATTATAATTTCCAATCGGATCATTACTTAAAGCAGCTAGATGAACAATTGCATCAAAATTTTTTAAATCTGATACTTTTATATTCCTTATATCTTTCTCTAAATCTAAATAATTATTTTTTTTTTGAATTCTATAATAATTCGGTAGTTTGCATTTTTTAAAAAATCCGTTATCGATTCCTACAATATCATAACCCTTTGAGCTAAGATAATTACATAAAGCTGAACCAATAAAACCCTTGCTACCAGTAATTAAAATTTTCATATAAATTTTGAAATTGTCAAGTAATTATAAAACTTGTTATTTATAGATAAAAAATTATAAATCAACCTTAATTAGATAAACCTATTTGTAGTATAGTATAAAATATGATTTCAGATTTATCCAGTTTCTACAAAGGATCTACACCAGGTTTTTTTTTCTTATTAGTTTCTTTTTATCCTTTATTTTCATTAATAGGACCTTTTTTCGAAAATTTAAACATATTATTATTAGGACTTGTCTCATTTATTTATCTTTTAAAAAATAGAAATTTTTTGAACTTTAAAGATCTTCTTTTAATATTTTTTTTTTTGGTTTTATTTTTTAACTCCTTAAATACAGCAAATATTGAAGATGTATTAAAATCCTTAAAATATTTATTATATTTGTTGATTCTATTATTTTGTTTAAAAATAAAATTCAATAAAGACCATTTACCGTTAATAAAAAAAATTTTTAAAATTATTACTTTAACTTTATTTGTTTTATTTGTTGATATGTTGATCCAAAAAATCTTTGGTTATAATATTTTTGGATATGAGTCACTGGGTTGTTTTTTTGACTCAAAAGTAATTGAAAATTGTAGAGTTTCAAGCTTCTTCGGTGAAGAATATGTGGCTGGTTCATTTATATCTAGAGTGGTTGTAATTGTCTCTTTATATTATTTATTAATTGAAAAAAAATATTTTATTTTAATACCTACTTTAATTTTGAGTTTCATTTCGATTTACTTTTCTGGAGAAAGAATGGCTCTAGGTTTTAATATACAAATTTTATTAATATTATTTGTTTACATAATTATATTAGAAAAAAATAAATTAAATTTTTTTAAAATATTTTCTATATTATTCATATTTTTGTTATCAATTATAATTCTATCAACTCAAAATACCTCAATCCGTTTTTCAAAAGGTATAGATTTAATATATAATAAAGATTATTTTCGAATTAATATTTCAGTAAATAAAACTGGAGACATGGATTTTATTGAAATTGATAAAAATTTTTTAGATAAAGAATTTCAATTAATACCAAATCAAAAATATGGATTTTATAAAAATATTGTTGATATTAAAAATGATTTATATGGAAGTAATAAAAATTTAACACCAAGATATATAAATAATTTAAATTTTGTTCCTTCTTTTTTAAATGACACAAATTTTAAGATAGATACAGAAAGTTTACAAAAACCGAATTCTTATATTCAAATTATCTCTACTAAAAAAGTAAATAAACATTTTTTTAATAGCACAGGATGGTCTGCTCATTTTATTGCAGCTTTAAAAATATTTGAAAAAAATATTTTTTTAGGTTCAGGTTACAAATCATTTTATGACGAATGTTTTAAGCTTGATAAAATTAATCACATTTATGATACTCATAAATGCTCCATACATCCGCATAATTTTCATTTAGAAATACTTCAATCAACAGGATTAGTAGGTTATGTAAGCTTTTTAATTTTGATATATTGTCTTTTTATGACAGTAATAAAGAATAATAGTTTGGGTACTTCAGATAAATCACTAATTATTATGATTTTATTAATTATTTTTAATCCAATTACAACTTCTGGCTCAATTTTTTCTTCAAGCTTTTCAAATAAACTTTGGCTTATCTCGTCAATTGTTATTTTTTTAACAAGATTTAAAGGATACAAAAATGAATTTAATTAGTGAGGGATTAACATATGATAACATTTCGATAATTCTATCATTTTGTTTTATTTATTATCTAATTTTTAATGCTTCTATTGAATTTCTCGGAAAAAATCTAAAAGTCATTAAGAAAAAAAAATTTTTGTCTAATAAAGATGTCCATTTATTTGGAGGTTATTTTATTACTATCCCAGTAATAATATTAATTGTTTTTTTAAGTTTTATATCTGTAGAGTATTTTAAACAAAATATAATTTTGCTAATTGCATTAATATTGATTTTAATTTTTGGAATAATTGATGATAATATTGACTTAAAACCTACATTTAAAACAATATTTTCATTAATCGTATTTTGTTTATTTATCACTTTCAATCAAAAGTTTCGAATAAGTGGGATAGATATTTATTTTTTTAAATATGATTTCTTAATAATGGAGTCATTTATTTTTACTTTATTTTGTTTTTATATATTTCAAAATACAATCAACTTTACTGATGGCATAAATGGAGTAGCACTTACAATTGCGATTTGTATAAATTTAATATTACTTTATTATAATCAGGATAAGTTTTTTTCTTTACAGATAATCTTTATTTTAAACATATTATTTTTTAGTTTGATTATGAATTTAAATAATAAACTTTTTCTTGGGGATGCTGGGGTGAATATAATATCATTTATAACCGCGATAAATATAGTAACAATTTATTCTCAGGAAAATTCTGGGTTAACGCAAGAAAAAGTTTTTTTATATTTATTATTACCAGGTTTAGATCTAATAAGATTAGTTATAGAGAGAATTTCTAACAAAATAAGCCCAACTAAAAAAGACTCAAATCATTTGCACCATTTATTGTTTATTAAAATTGGTCAGTATAAAACATTGTTAATATACATATTAATTATGGGTATAATATTTTTTTTCTGTGAAATTTTAAAATTTGAAATATTTATAGTGACTGTTTTATTAACAATCACTTACATAGCTATATTAAAAAAGTTTAAAATATGAAAATTTGTGCTGTAATACCGTGTTATAATGTAAGTAATAAAATAATTTTAGAATTAAAAAAGAATTATAATGACTTAGATAAATTCATTATTGTTGACGATTGTTGCCCCAACAAAATAGGAAAAAAAATATTAAGAGTTTTTAAAAATAAAAATAAAATCAAAGTAATATTTAATAAAAAAAATTTAGGTGTTGGTGGTTCAGTAAAAAAGGGTATTGATTATGCATTAAAATTAAATATTGATGTTGTTGTAAAAATCGATGGAGACTGCCAAACAAAGTTTGAGGATATTAAAAATATTAAAAACTTTTTAGTAAAAGATTTTGACTTTGTAAAAGGTAATAGATTTTTAAACCCCAAGAAAGTTTTTCAAATGCCACTTCACAGGAACTTAGGAAACAAATTAATATCAATAATATTTAAGTTTTTGAGTAATAGATGGGATATTGAAGATCCATTAAATGGATATATAGCTTTTAATAAAAAATTACTAAAAAAAATAAATTTTAAAAATATAGCAGATGATTATTTTTTTGAGACGAACTTATTATTTAGAATTGCTGAGAAAAAAATTCCTGTGAAACATTTTTCAAACTTTGTGACATATAGAAATGATATATTAAGTAGTTTTAACCCTCTCTCAGAATTATTTAATTTTTCAATAAAAATGTTTGCCTATTTTTTTCAGCGATTAAGTAGAAATTATTTTGATTTAAAAAAAATTAATCTTAATAGTTTTATTATGTTATCATTATTGTTCATAGTTACAAAATTCTGTTATGAGGTTGTTCTAAATTTTTTTGATATACAAAGAGTAATAGATTATCAAAGCTTAAAAATTGCTTTACTTATATTCCCAGTTTTCTATTGGATAGATTATTTTAATACTAAAATTAAAAAACAATAATGAAAATAGCAGTAATTGGAAGTGGTCTTTCAGGTCTAGTGACATCAAAAATATTATTAGAAAAAAATTTTGATGTCACAATGATAAGTTGTCAATTCAAAGATTTTGAGAAAAAAGACAGTTTTGGAGCTATTTCAAAATTAAAAAACAGGTCTTTTAAATATGAGGATTCAAGCTTTATTCATGCAAATAAAATTTTTAAAAAAATTAATAATATTGAATTAAATAATTTTTTTTTATCAAGTGTTCTTACAGATGGGGGTTTATCTAATTTTTGGGGTGCTGGTTTAGAAGTTCCAGATGATAATTACTTAAAAAATTTAAATTATAATTTTAATAAAAATAAGGGATTAAAATTTTTAAATTCAATATTTCTTATGGATCAAAATAAACTAGATTTAATTAGTGATTATTATAATGATAAGATTATAAAAAACCTATTTTCTTATAATAAATTAAATATTTATTTTTCTGAGTTAAAATTAGCTTTTAAAAAAAATTATACAGGAGATATACTTAATGATGAGAGTATATTTGAATACAATGATATCCTTAATTTACTTCATGCAAATAAAAAATTTTATTTAAAAAATTTAAATTTTTTAACTAATATAGAAAAAAATAATAAAAAATATAATTTAATAACAAAAAGAATAACAGATCAACAAATGGAAAAGTTACTTGATTTTGATAAAATCTTTATTTGTGCTGGAACCATAGGTTCAACGATTTTATTTAATAATATTTTAGGATTAGATAACTTTAGTTCAAAATTACATCATCATCCTATGTTAAAATTAGCATATTTTAAGATTAATAATTCTAATATAAGCAATAATTTTAATTATCCGTTGTTAAACATTAACATAAAAAATTCAGATGAGAGAATTGATAAAGGCTCTATTATTTTTTTAAAAGATATTGAAAATAAAATATTTGGTTTAAAAAATTCGAATAAAATTTTTAATTATTTTAAAAAATTTTTTTTAGCAGGAAATTTATTTTTACCTTCAGAGCTAATTACAACCCAGATAAATTTTTTGAATAAAAAAATTGTTATAGAGTCAAAACTTTCATCAAATTTTACTGAATATAAAAAAAAAACCAAAAAAAAATTAAATACTTTTTTTAGGGATATGAATTATTTACCGTTACCTTGGCAGAATATGCAACTTATGGAAATAGGCTCAGATTCACACTATACAAGTACTCTTTATAATATGAGTAATTTTTTTAACGATAAATATGAATTAAAAGAATTCCCAAATGTATATTTTATGGATGGGTCAATTATTCCACCAAATTTAAATTTTCCAACAGCGTTCACATTGATGAATATTGATCAAACATTAGATAGAATTTTTAACACATGAATAAATCTAGGGTAAGAATTGAAACAAACTTTTTTATTTATTTATTTACATTCATAAGTATTTTGTTTCCTAGTTTAGCAAAAAAAAATACATCAAATTTATATAAAAAAATTTCTAAATTCCTTAAAACTAAAAATATTTTATTTACAGGCATGGGTAGAGTTGCTGCATATAATATATTTAAATTTTTAATAAATAAAAATAAGGATGAAATAATCCTTTCACCATACACTCTCAAAGAAATAATTTTTGCGATAGAGTACGCGGGAGGAAAACCAATTTTTGTTGATATAGACATAGTGACAGGTTTACCTAAAATAAGCGAGGTAAAAAAGAGTATAAATAAAAGAACTGCAGCTATTTTAATTACTCATTTATATTCTGACTCAAATCAAATTACAAAATTTATTAATAAATTTTCTGGAAAAGTAAAAATTATTGAAGATACAGCTATTAACTTTGGAGCAAGTATAAATAAATTCCGTAAACTTGGCACTTTGGCAGATTATGGTTTTTTTAGTTTAGGTACTATGAAAAATTTTATGGCTTTCAACGGTGGAATTTTATTCTGTAAAAATAAAAATGATTTTAAAAAGATTAAATTAGAATTAATAAACAATAAAAGTTATAGTTATATTTTAGCTTTTAAAAAAATTTTTTTAGCATTATGCATTGATATTTTTTACAATAAATATTTTTTTAATTTTTTCACATATCACATATTACTATTATTTCAAAAATTTAATATTAAATTTCATGAAAAAATAATTTACCCAGGTCTTAATTATAATAAAAAAAAAATACTTCCTAGTCATTATAGATATAATTTTTTTGAACCATTTTCCTATGCTGCGCTTACAAATCTCGGTAAAATTAATCATGAATTAAAAAACAAAATTTCTAAGGTAAAATATTATCAAAAAAATCTAAAAAAAAATTTTATCATATCTAAATATAAAAATTTTTATTCAAATGCATTTTTAGAGTATCCAATCCTAGTAAATAATAAATATGAATTATGTAAAGAATTTTTAAATAAAGGTTTTGATTTAAGACATACCTGGTATCTAAATAATTCTTTAAAAAAAAAATATCCTAACTGTCAGTTTTTAGAGAAAAAACTAATTACACTGCCAACTCATGTTGGAATTTCTTACTTTGATATAAAAAAAATTTCAAAAAAGATTAATTTAAGCCAAAGTGATCGGCCAAAAAAACAAGTATGATATGATGTGCCATTTCAATATGGTTATAATTTTTACTATTTACCCAAAAATTCACGTCACCCAGTTTTTTTAAAGGATTGGATTTAGAAAAACCAGTTAATGTAATGAATTTAACCCTCTTTTTTTTGCAAAAATTTGCTGCAATTACATGATTTTTAGATCTACCACTGCTACTAATAAAAATTACAAGATCATCAGAGTTTAAGTGAAATTCTAAACTTTTTTTCATCCAATTTTCATATCCATAATCATTACTGAAGCAAGTGATTAAATTACTTTCATTAAAAGTAATAGCTTTAATATTTGCAACTTTGCAAAAATCTATAGCTACATGATTTGCAATAGAACTACTGCCTCCATTACCAAATAAAATTATTTTAGATTTTTTTTTTTTAACTTTTTTAATTAGTTCTATAGATTTTTTTAAATTATTATTTGAAAAATTTTTTGAGTGTAAATTTATTTGGTCACAATAAGTATTAAATTGATCATTAATATTATTTTTAAATTTCATGTATATCTTTGTATATTACTTTTGCATTATATGCACATAATTTATCTATGTCTGTGTTTCCAATATATTCACAATTCTTTTTATCAAGATTAAAATATTTAATACCTTTTTTAATCATGCCTATCTTGGGTTTTCTATATTCACAATTTTTTTTATAAAATCCATACCCTTCAATATGGTGAGGACAAAAATAAACTTTATTTATAACTATATTATTTTTTAATAAATATTCTTTTAATTTTTTTATATAGATCTTAAAATCTTTTAAATTAAATTTTTTTTTTGCGATACCAGATTGATTAGTAATAATAATTATTAAATCATTTCTTAATGAGTATTCTTTCATATAATTTAAAGTTTTTGGTATAATATCATCTATATAAAACTTATATGTGTATCCTTTATCTTTATTTATAGTGCCGTCTCTATCTATAAATAGTGCTTTTTTTTTAATTAATTTTTTATTGATTATAATTTTTGTTTTATATTTAGAAAGATCTATACAATTAATTTGAAACTTACTTGATAAATTTATAGTACCTTTTGATTTAAATAAATTTGATACTTGATTTAATTTAATCCTCTTTTTTATATAAACAGCCACCACTTTTCCTTTGTAAAAAATTTTAAAAATTTTTTTTTTTTTAGCTAAACTTTTAATTAAATTGAAATTACATTCTAAATAATAATTGTCGTTAATAAGTATTTGATTAAATAAATTATTTTTACGATAAAAGGTAATTTTACTAATATTTTGATTATTAACCTGATTTATAAATTTTTCTTTTAAAAAATTGTTATAAAATTTTTTTTTCTTTAAATTTATTATGTTAATTTTTGTACTGTATTGTATTTTACATTCATGGTTCATTGATAACTAAGTATTCTTTATAATAGGTTTTGATAAATTGACAATATAGTTTAAAACTTTATTATCTATCTATGAAATCCCTTGTTTTTTTTCAATTAAATGAAGTTGATTTTAACTTTATAATTAATAAGGCTAGAAGGTACGGTTACAAGTTTAGTTTATTAAATAATACAAAGAAAATTACAACTAAAACTGAAGATAACAAAGAAGGATATAATTTAGACCCTTGGGTACAGTGGGTCTCAATTAATACTGGAGTAAAATCCACATTTCACAAAGTTTATAATCTTGGTCAAAAGCTAAACAGGAGGCACTTGCAGATTTGGGATAAATTGTCCAAAAATAAGCTTAATTCATCAATATGGTGCTCAATGAACTCAAATCTTAGATCTAAAAAATATATAAACTTTTTTTTACCTGACCCTTGGAATTTTTCTCAGAAAAGTTATCCATATTATTTAGATGATTTTTTGGCGCTTCCAAAATATTTTGCTCAGAATTACAAATCCTTTAGTATTTACACAATTTTATTCTTGAGTTTAAAATTCTTTAAATTTTTAATTGTGTATAAATTATTTTTTAATTTTTTAAGAGAATTACCTAATTTTATATTTAATGTATTAAAATTTAATAAACCAACCCTTACTTTTTATCTTCTTTTGGATTTAATTTTGCTTGATATTATAATTGAATCTACTCGTAATAAAAATAATGATAAATTTTCGATAATTTTTATTAATTCGGTAGCACATTTTCAGCATAATTATTGGGATGATGAATCTACATATAAACTTTTTTTCTTCTATATAAATAAGATGTTTATTAAAATAGAAAATATCAAAAAAAAATACGATAATTTTATAATCGCAAATGGCTTATCTCAAATAAAAATAAGACCAATTTATATTTGTAAAATAAGCGATCCAGAGAAATTTTTAAGAGAAAATAATTTAAAGTTTAAAAACATTGAACCAAATATGACAACTGGAGGTACAATATTTTTTAATAATCAAATAGAAAAGAATAGATGTATAAACTTTTTATCCAAGTTTAGTTTTAGAAATCAAAAGATATTTTTTTTAAAGCATCTTAAGAAACAAAATAAATTATATTTTAGATTTAATGCAGTTTTGCACAATCTTGTAAAAAAAGTAGATGTTGAAAATTATAACAAAATTGAAATCGAGGGAATTACTCTCAAAAAAGAGTTGATTAATGATTTTAATTTTTTATTAAAATATCTTTCTTTAATAAAATCCACAAGTGTTCATAATAATGAAGGAAGTCTGTATCATAGCAAATGTTTTAAAAACTACAAAAATATTGAAAATCATAAAATTAATAATTTAATTTGTGAATATTTTAATTGTAAATAATTAATATTATGTATCTTATTATTGTACCAGAAGATTATATATATTGTTATCCTGCACTGTTTAAAATTCTAGACAACAAGTTGCTAAGCAAAAAAATATCTGGCGTTATAATTAAAAAAAATTTCTTTTCTCTTAAAAAAATAATCTATCATATTTTAATTAATGATAAATTATTCTTAATAAATGAATTTTTTAGAATAAATCAGAAAAAAAAATATTTTAAAGATAAGTTTGAATATCACAAAAAAAAAAAATTTTTATTTACGAATTTCATTAGCAATAAAAAAACATTGAAATTTATTAAAGAAACAAAAGCTAAAAAATTATTTATAATTTCTTGTGATGAAATACTAAAAAAAAATATTATAGATTATTTTGATAAAGCATACAATTTACATTGTTCAAATCTTCCAAAAAGTAGAGGATTATTTCCCCTTTTTTTTTCAATTATAAATAGAGATAAATTTTTTTACATTGCAATACATGAAATAGATCAAAAAATTGATAATGGTACTATTGTCATTAAAAAAAAATATAAATTGTACACAAATTCTTTAACTAGATTGTATGAAGATGTGTTTAAAAGAGTTCCCCATTTCTTTGGTGAACTAGTTATAAAAAAAAAATTTAATAAAATTAAAAATGATTCTACTAAGAAAACTTATAACTCTTATCCTTCGATTAAAGATTTAATTAAATTTTTTTTTATAAAATTAATTAATTAGTTTTTTCAATAATCAATTCATTTTAAAGTAGCTTGATATTTAAACAAAATTGTTTGTTTATTAGAAATACTAGTTTATAGATGTTAACTTATGAAAAAAAAATATTTAGTATGTGGAGCAGGAGGATTCATTGGAGGCCACCTTGTAAATCATTTAATGATGCAAGGACATGAAGTAGTTTGTGCTGATGTAAAACCTAAAGAATTTTGGTTTCAACTCTTTGATAAAAATGAAAATTTTTCACTTGATTTAAAAGAATATGAAAATTGTTTAAAAGTTTCAAAAGGAGTAAATTTTGTTTACAATATGGCTTGTAACATGGGAGGTATGGGATTTATTGAGAATAACAAAGCAGAATGTATGCTTTCGGTTTTAATAAATACAAATTTATTAAGAGCTTGTTTAAAAAATAACATTGAAAAATATTTCTTCTCTTCTAGTGCATGTGTTTATAACGGGCAAAAACAAGTTGAGACATTCATTCCAGGTTTAAAAGAAATTGATGCTTATCCAGCAGAACCTGAAGATGGCTATGGATGGGAAAAATTATTTAGTGAAAGAATGTGTAGACATTTCAGTGAAGATTTTGGTTTAGATACAAGAGTTGTAAGATATCATAATGTTTACGGTCCAGTTGGAACTTATGATGGTGGGAGAGAGAAGGCCCCAGCAGCTCTATGCAGAAAAGTGATAGAAGCAAAAATAAATAAAAAAAAAACAATCGAAGTTTGGGGAGATGGAGAACAAACTAGAAGTTTTTTATATATAACTGACTGTATTGAAGGAACAGAGAAGGTATTTAATTCTAATAGTCAGAATATTTATAATGTTGGTAGTGCGGAGCAAGTATCAATAAATCAAATGATAAATATAATTGAAGATATAGCTGATTTGAAACTTGAAAAAAAGTATCTACTAGATAAACCTAAGGGAGTTAGAGGAAGATCTAGTGATAATACAAAAGTATTAGAAGAGATAAATTGGAAACCATCAGTTAACTTAAAAAGTGGTTTAAAGTTAACATATGATTGGATATATAAACAAATGACAGATGGTTCAAATACTCAAAAATTCTCTAAAAAATACTGATTTAATTGGCTTTACATAAAAATACAATTGTGTATATATCCGTCTGCCTGGTAATTATTGCAAAGGTGTAACACCCGATCCCTTTCCGAACTCGGAAGTTAAGCCCTTTAGCGCCGATGGTACTTTGTCTTAAGACATGGAAGAGTAGGACGTTGCCAGGCTATCT
>MDSZ01037205.1_pt1 | contig 42316 bp, 32 predicted proteins | sample 811201 | NCBI WGS metagenome assembly MDSZ01 (sample SAMN05326647, study PRJNA326480) | marine metagenome | isolation source: seawater | place: Indian Ocean: North | collected 2010 | reverse complement strand
GTTTTCCTCTATCTGTAATGCTATCGTCTGGATTGATAGCATTAATTGAAATAAGATTTTTTTTAGCTCTGAGAAGTAAATCTTCTCTTGGTTGATCTAACCAAGGTAACAAAAGAGGATTTTCATTTAAATTACACAATGTTAGATAAATTTCAGACAGATCAAGTTTTGAAATAGCCGGTTCATCAACTTCGATTCGTGAATCGTGATCATTTTGACTCCAAAATCTTATACAATAACCATCCTCATTGCGTCCAGCCCTACCGCTTCTCTGTTCTGCAGAACTTTTGCTTATCTTTTGGGGAAGAAGAACATTTACATTGCGAACTGGATCATATGACAGTTTCTTCGCAAAACCTATATCTAATACAACTTGTATCCCCTCAATTGTTAATGATGTTTCTGCAATATTCGTACTAACTATAATTTTTCTTCTTTTTGTATTAGAAATTATCTTTTCTTGGTCCTCTAAAGACATTTCACCATGCAAAGCATGAATAGAAAAATTTCTTGACCAAGATTGGTTATGAATATCTTTAATTATTTTGGAAATTTCATAAAAACTGCTAGCGAAAACTAAAAAATGACCACTATATAAATCGATATTCTTTTTTATTTCACTAGTTACTTTTTTATAAATATTATCGTTTTTAAGTAGGGGTTTATATGAGATTTTGACTGAGTAATTTCGCGTAAACAACTCAATTACTTTTGAATTATTCAAATATTTTTGAATTTTACTTAGCTCAAGAGATGCAGATGTCAGGATTAGTCGTAAGTTTGGTCTCTTATCTTTTTGTAATAATCTAAGTAATGCTAAGGAGGTATCCATCGATAAAGACCTTTCGTGAAACTCATCAAAAATAACAAGTCCTACTCTAGATAAAAATCGATCTGTAATTATTTTGCGTAGAAGTACACCATCTGTAACATAAATGATTTTTGTATTTGATGATGTTCTATCTTCAAAACGAACCTGGTAACCAACCTGATCACCCAAACTTGAATTTAATAATTGAGATGCTTTGAGTGCTAAGGACCTCGCGGCAATCCTACGAGGTTGCACGATTAGAATCTGACCTTGAATTATATTATTTCGCAGCAACAATAATGGTAAACCAAGGGATTTACCAGATCCTGTAGGAGACTTTATAATTAAATTTGAAGAATTATTTAGTTTTTCTACAATTTCATCTAAACTCTCAAAAATTGGTAAATCACTGAGTTTCATCAGGTAATATATTTATCAATTTAAAAAAATTTTAAAGAGTAAATAAAAAGGAGGGAGCTTAGCCCCCCCCTTTATAATTATGAAACTTTTATAGTTCTTGGCTTCGGAATTTTTTTCTTTGGTAAAATTACCTGCAAAACACCATTTTCTAATTTTGCCGAAATTTTTAGATGATTACAGTTAGCAGGAATTTTAAAACTTTTATCAAATGAATACCTATTATATCTATTACCATCAGATTTATCTTTAATGTTAGATTTTATACTCAATTTAGATTCATCAGCTAATATAGATATATCATTTTTAGAAAATGAAGGTACAACAAGTTCAATTTGATAATACTTATCGTTTTCATCTACATAAGTTTTTAATTCCAATTTACTTTTAAGTGGAGTCATTCTTCTGTCAAAACTTAAACCTGAACATTCTACATCGCTCAAGAAAGAGTTTAAAACATTTGGAATATCTATTAGTTTTATATTTTTATTTATCATGATTTTAATGGTTTTTTGTTATCATGTATACTTCTGCATGAATCCTGCCATAATATTTAATTTTTAAATAATTGATAATCAAAACTTTAACATATGGACTTCCAGAAAAAAGTGCCATAAAGACACTTGCAATTTAGGCCGAATATTAATTTGGGCCAAAATGGCTCATTTTTCAGAGGGGTTTAGAAAAGAGACTTGTAACTTTCTAGTAGTTTTTTTGCAATCCTATCACCTTTCTGAGATGCGACTGATAACCATTGTCGTGCTAATTTTAGATTTTTTTCTGTACCCTTTCCACTAAGATTCATAAGTCCAATAAATCTTGCTGCTTCTGGATTACCACCCTGTGCAAGAGGAAAAAACATTTCATATGCCTTGTCATAATCTTGCTCAACGCCAACACCCGTATAAAACTTTCTTGCTTTATTAAGTACTTCAACATCATTTAATGATTTTTCTAAAAAATTACTCTCTTTTTTATAATTAAATTCTTTTTTTGAATTTTTTTGAATTGGGGCCTTTCCTCTTTTATTTAAATATTCTTTTGCCCATTGATGATCCTGTTTAGCTGCTGCTTCCAATAGATTTAATCCCTCGGTTGTATTTTTGGGAACACCATCTCCTCCATCAATTAAAAGTAACCCGAGTTGACACTGTGCTTCGGAAAAATTTTGCTTAACTGCTAATCTTAACCACTGAGATGCTTTGTAGACATTTTTTTCGACTCCATCGCCATTATAATATGCCATACCAAGATTAAATCGAGCGGTTAAAGACTTCGCTCGAACTGCTTTGGATAATAACTCTATACCTTTACTCGAATCTTGCTTTAATAAACCTGGTAAACCCTTAAGATAGAGTGCTCCAATGGTAGCTTGGGCCTGTGGATAACCATTGTCTGCAGATCTTTGAAACAAATCTAGTGCACGATGCACATTTGTAGGAATAACTTGAAAATCAATTTCACCCATACAATACATTGCAACTGGATCACCATCCGAAGCATAGCGTTGTAATTTTAAAGCTGCATCCTGGTATAAAGTCGTTGCCGAAACAAAATCACCCTCAGACATAGCAATATTAGCTAAATTATAAGAACCAAATGGATGGCCTTTAGATTCAGCCACTTTTGACCATTTGCGAGACAACTCAATGTTTACGGTAGAACCAGCCTCTCCAGATCTTAAATAAATTCCAAGTAAACCTTGGAAATATGGAGATCCATTCTGTGCTTGTTCAATAATCTTCTCATAAGTAAAACTCTGATTCCAACGATCAGAACTACAAAAAACAAAACTACCAAAAACTAATAAAAAAAACCACGTAGCATGTCTAAAATATACCATTATTCAGGAAGATAGATATTTTATGGGGCTGTTCCAAGCTTGAAAAACAGAAACAAATAAACGATGGTATTTCTTTTGAATATTTTATATTTCACATACCTTCTTAGAATTACTTGTTATGTTTTAACAATTGTTTTTGCTCAGTCTTTAAAAATACAAGTCCATGCAGAAATAACTCTTTCAGAAAAGAGTTTAATTACAATTATTGAACGACAAGATAATTTTTTCTCACAATCAAAAAACCGTGATTCATCTAATCTCTCTGAATTATCCAGACAGGCACAGGAAATTGTAACCGCATACGAAGTTCACATAAGTCAAAACCCAAAAGACACGAATGCACTTATTCTTTTTGGTAAATTTCTAAGAAAGGTAGGACAGGAAGAGTATGCAATCGAATATTTCTTAAAAGCTGATCATATTAATCCAAAAATTGCTGTTGTTAAACAACAGCTTGCGAATTATTTAGTTGAAAACGGTAAACCTATTGATGCATTTCCATATTTTATACAAACTGTAGACCTTGCTCCTCAAATAGCAGCATTTCACTATCAATTGGGTAACTTTCTATTTCTTTTTGAGCAAGATTTAGTAAAAGAAGGAATTTTATCCAAAAAGTCTTCTCAATCATTTATGCACAGGTCTTTTCGTGAATCGAATAAATTAGAACCCAAGAACTTCGATTTTGCCCTTCGGTATGCTCAAAGCTTTTTTGATTACCCTAAATCAAACAAAGAAAATGCTTTGTCCGTATGGAAGAAGATTGAAGAAGATTTTCCAGATCGCTCTGACTTAGAATTACAATATTTTAAACTTTGCAAAGCAAGAATTCTTCTTGAACTAAATAGAAATAAAGATGCAAATGCTTTAATAGAAAGCGTTTCATCAAAATCTTTACAAGAAGCTAAAAATTCACTTTTACAAAGACTCAAAAACACGCCTAATAAAACTCAAAAACTTGAAGAAAAGTTGAAACAAAGCTCATACATTCCTAGTCATAAAGATTTTCTTCCATCCGATCCACACCTGAAAAAACTACAGAAATTAACCTCTAGGTTAATTGAAGAAAAGATGCTCATGCAATTTCAAGCAGATGCTGTAAAAGCAAATTACAACCATGTCGGAGAAATTGAAATTGAATTTTCAGAAAATTCTTTAAAAAGTTTGGATGACTAAACTTATTATAATTTCTAATTCAAATCATTTAATAAAAGCTTAATTAATACCATGCGCAGTATAGCTTCATTCAAAGAAGAAAAATTAGCACTCAGGTTTTGGAACTATCTTAAAAGTGTCAATATTGAAACCACCCTTGAGGAAGACGAAACAAACCATGAGTGGTTAGTTTGGGTACTTGATGAAGAACAACTTGAACAATCACTTAAAGAAAAAGAGGCATTTCTTGAAGCACCTGAAAATCCAAAATTTATTACTAACAATAAAAATTCAACTTTTAAAAAACAAGAAGACACTGTTCAAAAATCCCGCTACAAAAATTATAATTTAAAAGACAAATGGTTTAAGCAAGAAAGAAGTCCAGGAGTGGTTTCACTTGCTTTGATCATTGCATCTGTTGCAGTATTTCTCGTTTCAGGAGCTGGGAATAATAATCAGGTAATTCAACCGTTTTTAATATCAGAAAAGAACGATAACTTATTAACTGAAATTTTTAACGGACAAATATGGCGTATTGTGACTCCTATTTTTATTCATGGAGGATTCTTACACATCATATTCAACATGTATTGGTTGCATTATTTCGGAGGTCAGATTGAAAAGAGAAAGGGTTCTCCTTTTATTTCTATTTTTGTTCTCATAACTGCAATAATTTCAAATTTATCTGAATACTTAGTAACAGGGCCATTTTTTGGAGGTATGTCAGGAGTTGTTTACGCTCTGTTTGGATATGTTTGGATTAAGTCGAAATTTGACCCTGGTGATGGTCTTTTCATTGACCAATCTACAGCTATAATCCTATTAGCATGGTTTTTTCTATGCTTTACGATGCCAGTTGGCACTCTTAGCGGCGGTGGCGTAGCCAACTTTGCTCACGCAGGAGGTCTAATCTCAGGGGCATTATGGGGTTATATTTCTGCAGCCCGTTGGAACAGAAAATAATTATTATTATCGAATTAATTCGTAGATTGCTAACCCAGCACGCAAATTAGGGAAAATCTTACATGTTGTTTTCCAATTTCCTCTATGGAAAACCTTCCTTCCAATCTTAGGTGAAAGTTTGGAATCAATATGCTTATGGCAAAAAGATTCAAAATCTTTCACTGAAAAATGATTTCTTGGATGACTGCTATCCCAATTCTCGCGATAAACATCATTTTTTATCCGAGATCCATATTTCATAAAGTGAAAACGATTCTTCCAATATCCATGATTAACAAAACTGACAGCTACCCTTCGGCCAACTCTCATAGCTTCCAAAATAATTTTCCCTGGTTCCGGGAGTTCTTCAACCATTCTTGAAAATACAACCCAGTCAAATGAATCATCAGGTAAAATTTTTAATGCATTTACAATATCTCCTTGTAGTACTGGAACTCCACGAGAGATACATGCGGTAGCTTTATCTACATCATAATCAATTCCAAGACCAATTACATTTTTGCTTTTTCTTAGATGTTCAAGTAAAAGCCCCCGACCACATCCTAGATCTAAAACTTTTTCATCCTTATTTACCCAATCACTAATTATCTTTAAATCTGACTCTTTTTTAACTTCAGAACGAGTAATCGATTGCCAATGATTTGAAGCTTTATGCTGTGATATTTCTTCTTTGTCAGCTCCCTCAAGGAAATATTTCATTAATCCTAAAAATCTATTAGAATTTAATAAAAACGAATCGTGTCCATATTTGTGATCAATTTCTAAATAAGATGCATTTTTACCAAGTCTTTGAAGGGACTCCGAGATCATTTTATTTTGCTTTGGAGTATATAGCCAATCAGAAGTAAATCCGACAACCATCACTTTTGCCTGCACATTTTTTAAATTAAAATCTAACCCTTTATCTCCAATGAGGTCGAAACGATCCAAAGCTTTTGTAAGCTTTATGTATGTATTAGCATCAAATCGATCAACAAACTTTAAACCTTGATGATGTAAGTAACTTTCAACAGCAAATTTAGTTTTTTCATCATTCGAATAATCATTTACCAAATTGGATGTATCCATTTGATCCCGACCAAATTTTTGAGACATACTCTCATCGGAGAGATAAGTTATATGTGCCATCATTCTAGCGACGGCTAAACCCATTTCAGGTCGGCTGCTTTTATCATAATCGCCATTTTTCCAATTTGGATCTCCCATGATAGAAGTACGCCCAACTTCATTAAATGCAATCGTTTGTGCACTATGTTGAGGTGTAGCGGCTATAATCATGGCTCTTTCAACAAAAGAAGGATATTCTATTATCCACTGTAATGCCTGCATTCCCCCCATACTACCGCCAACTACAGAAAAAAGGGATGATATTCCTAGGTGTTCTATTAAAAGTTTTTGTGCTCGAACCATATCCTGAATCGTTAATTCAGGAAATGAAATTCCGTAAGGCTTGCCGGTATCAGGATTAACCGATGTGGGACCAGTAGATCCTTGGCATGCGCCAAGACAATTTGAACAAATAACGAAAAAGTTATTGGTATCAATCGCTTTGCCAGGGCCTACTGCGTGATTCCACCAACCTTTTCTCTCGCTATTTGCGTGAATACCAGCGACATGATGATCCCCAGTAAGGGCATGGCAGATCAATATAGCATTATTCTTACTCTCATTTAATTTTCCATATGTCTCATAAGCTAATTCAAATCTATTCAATTCGCCATGAACCATCTGAAAGGTATCTTGGTATTCAAACAATTGAGGAGTTACATAAGACAATTCATCCTCTCCATGTAAATGCTCTTTTTCTTTTTTCCGTTTCATCAAATATGCAAGCTTAATAGAAATCGCCTGCAATAGTTAAAATATCAAGAAATTGCCTCTAACAAAGCATCATCTATGTCATAATTAGCATGAACTGCTTTGACATCTTCAAGCTCCTCTAAATTCTCGACTAATTTAAGAATTTTTCTTGCTGCATCAGCATCAGAAACTTCGACCAAGTTATTAGGTATGTAAGCAAGTTCAGAAGAATCAGGTTCTACTGCAGAATCAGATAATGCACATGCAATTTTATCATAATTGGCAGTTTCACAAACAACCTCGAAATGATCGTCTTCAACAATCACATCCTCTGCATCGTTTTCCAATGCAAGCTCAGTAAGTGCATCTTCATCTATTTTTTCTTTGGCAATTAAAATTTGTCCTTTTCTTTTAAAATTAAAAGCGAGTGCTCCTGCACCGGCTAAATTTCCACCAGCCTTAGTAAATGTACTTCTAACCTCTGATGCAGACCTATTCTTATTATCGGTAGTTACCTCAACAATTAGACCAACTCCACCTGGTCCGTAACCCTCATATAGAAGCTCCTCAATTATAACCCCACCGAGATCTCCAGTTCCTTTTTTAATAGCTCTATCAATATTATCAGAAGGCATATTTGCCTGTTTAGCTTTTAAAATAAGGGTTCTTAAGCGAGGATTAAATTCAGGGTCCTTACCCCCATCCCGAGAAGCTAAAGTAATCTCTTTACTAATGACGCTAAATATTTTACCTCTTTTGGCATCAACTGCAGCTTTATGCCTTTTTGTTGTGGCCCATTTACTGTGTCCAGACATATCAAAGGGAAAATACGAATTTATATTTTTGTCAAGTTCACTTAGAAGCTTGTTCGGAAAGATAAGCATAGGCTTTGTCAAGCCTTTCTTTCTTTTCAATTGCCTGTCGCCTTTTGGATAGACTCATGGTTTCTAATTTAGAATCACTATAATTTTTAGCTCTCAGTTCATAGTGACTTTTCAAAATAGAGACATCGATTGCTCCTCTGGCTTTTAGGCCTAGTAAATTCCGATATTTTTTTTCTTCGTCTGAAATTTCTATTTTATTTTCAGAAGATTGGTTGCTTCCTGCCTCGGTTGCAATGTTCTTATCAATCGCATCTTGAGGTTCTGTTTTATTTTTCGTAATGAGCGTTTGTAGAATAGTCATTAAATTTTGAACAGTCCAATAAAGTACCAAAGCAGACGAGAAAAAGTATAAGAAAATCAAAAACATAAAAGGCATAAACCTCATCATTTTTGCATTTATTCTCTGAGCTTCACTTAGTTCTGGGCCCATTTGCATTGGATTTAGTTTCATTTGTAGCCACTGAGTGACTACCATAAGAATAGGTAACACATTAATGGAAAAACCTTGAACTTGTGCCACATGATCTTGCTCAGATAAATCTTTAGCCCATAAAAAACTTTGACCATATAATTCGGCAGCTGAACGCAACATCCAAAACATACCGAGAAATATCGGGATTTGGATTAGAATTGGCCAACAACCAGCAAATGGATTCACTTTATGCTCTTTGTAAAACTTCATCATTTCCTGATTTAGTTTCTGAGAATTACCTTTATGTTTTTCTCTCAATTTTGACATCGGTCCTTGCAGGGACTGCATTTTCTTTTGAGAACGTGTGGCTTGAGCCGTCAATGGCCACAGTATTAACTTCACCAAAATTGTTAGAATGACAATTGCCATTCCATAACTTCCAAAAAGGTTAAATAGTTTATTTAAAGCCCAGCTTAGTGGTTCAGAAATCCACCAAAATACACCAAATTGCATAACTTTCTTTTGCTCATAACCCAATGAAGCGAGACCTGAATAGTCTTTGGGCCCAGCATAAATTTGAAATTCAATTTCCTTGCTTTGATTTGGTCTTAAAATACCCAAAGGAAATGTAATTGAGCCAGAAATTCCCTGACTTTCCTCATCTTTTACTCCGGGTGCCTGAATAGAATGCCCATTTACAATGACATCATCCATTTCAGTAAGAGGGCGAACTATATTTACAAAAAATTGATTATTTACGCATGCCCATTTAGCCTTGGAAAGTTTTCTTGGTTCAAGTTTACCATTAACTCCTACTTCATTGAGTTGAAAGAATTCTTCTTTTTCACCATCGATCCTACCACTACATTCCGCACAAGAACAACCTTCAGGTAAGGGCATTCCATCATTGTAATATCCAACATTTAAATAAGTTGCAGCATTATCAAAAGGGTTATAGAGCCTCTTCATTCTAAAGGCTGAACCCAAATTCAATTTAATGTAATCCCACGGCAAAATATCATTACTAAGATTTGTTAAAACTGTCTTATGATCGAAAACATAAGTCTGATTGTTTTCACGACTATAATGCCTTTCAATTCTTAACTCTCCTGGTTTCTCCCATCTATATACCACTAAATTTTGATTGATATTCAAAATCTCAAATTTTCTTTTTTCAAGAGAACCAAATAACTTTCTTCCACTTTCATCCTCTAAAGATAAAGACAACATTGGCTCGTTTGAATGAGACATATTATAGTCATCGCTTAATCTTAAGTGCTTCTTAAGCATAACTTGCCTAATCGAACCAGATTGATTAGTGAAAACTAGGGTAGAAAATGGGTTAGATAATCCTTCAGTTAAGCTTTCTTCAAAATCAATATCCTCTGGAAAAGTTTTTTTTGTGATATTGTTTTCTGAAAAACTTTCAAAAGGCTTATCAATTCTAACATCTTCAGAAATATTAGCGTCGAATAAATCTTTATCACTTTGTAATGCACGAGTAACTCGATCTTGCTGTTCGATTTGTTTTTGTCCTTGCTCCCATAGCAAGTAAAAAGCTGACAATAATAATAAAATTCCAATTATAAAATTTTTCATCAAGTAAGAGATGTTTTAGCTAAAGCTGATAAAAATGTTTTTTCTAATTCAGAAAAGGGGGTCAAAGACAGATACGGTCTAGGCATGATAACTATCTTAGAACCTAAGGGAAGTTCTGATAAATTTTTACGAAACACTTCCCTTAATTTTCTTTTTGCATGATTTCTCATAACCGCACCTCCATATCTTTTGGATGCTATTATACCGAGCTTTGGCAAATCAGTTGAATCTTTACAGAAAGAAATCTGGAACCAAAATGATTTTCCCCTGAATTTTTTACCGTTTTTTTTTACTTTGTTAAATTCCCAAGATTTCCGCAATCGCATTTTTGGCGAAAAGCGTTGGTCTGCAGATTTCAAAAAAATAAATTACATTGAGCGTTAACGAAATCTTCGTGGCACGGAGGCAGTCAAACTTGCTCTTCCTTTACGGCGACGATTTCTAAGCACTTTTCTTCCAGCACTGGTCTGATTGCGTTTTCGAAAGCCAAATTTACGAGCTCTTCGAATTTTTGATGGATTGTAGGTAGGTTTCATTAGAAAAAAAGGAAGATAATAGACTAGCATCTACTAAAGTCAAACCTTCACAATACCTACGCGATTTTCATTTGATCTTGCGAAAGTGGTTTTTTTACACATATTAATAATGTTTGTTGTCCCGTTCGTCTAGTCAGGTCAGGACACCGGGTTTTCATCCCGGCAACAGGGGTTCGAATCCCCTACGGGACGCCATTTACATAAAATTTGTCAGTTAAGCTCTTGTCGCTAAAACATTCTCAATGACAAATCATAGAACAGCTATAAAGCTTACGGGAGTTAATGAAAACAACCTGAAGAATATCGATCTGAAGATTTATCCCGGAGAGTTAACTGTCTTTACTGGTCTTAGTGGTGCAGGAAAATCTACTCTCTTATTTGATGTCTTACATGCAGAAGGTCAAAGAAAGTATGTTGAAACTTTTAGCCCTTATGTTCGCCAATTTTTAGAAACTCTAAAAAGACCCGACGCAGAATTAATTGAGAATATTAGACCCTCAATCTCGGTAGAACAAAAAAATACAATACGAAATTCAAGGTCAACGGTAGGAACCATGACAGAACTTTGTGATTATTTTAAAGTGTGGTTCTCTCAGGTTGCTTCTTTTCATGACCCCGAATCAGGGAAGGAATTACATTTTGAAACTCCTGAATCTTTAACTAGTAAGCTTTTAAAAAATAGAGCGGGAAATTTAGTTTTTGGTTTTAGAACTAGAAGGCCTTCGTCTTTTACTCCAAAAGAATTCATTCAAGCCCTAATTCAATCTGGCCATACACGAGCTGTATACAAAAAAAAATTTACTAGATTAGAAACTCTAGTAAAAGAAAATTGGAAAGGATCAGATCTTTTTATCGCAGTTGATCGCATAATTTCTGATCAAAAAAACAAATCAAGAATTAATGAAGCTATTACATTATCAATAAAAAATGGCCATGGTATTGGTGAAGTCCAAAACGAATCAGGTGAGATTGTTTTACTTTTATATGAAGGTTTACGATCTCCGAAAAATGGTAGAAAGTTTTCTCCCCCTACACCTTCTTTATTTTCATTCAACTCTCCAGTCGGTGCGTGTTCATCATGCAAGGGTTTTGGAAGAGTGATTGAAATTGATCAAAATCTAGTAGTTCCTAATGACAATTTGTCCTTAAAAGGAGGCGCAATTAAGCCTTTTTCAGGAAATATATATAGTCATCACAAAAATGAATTGTTAAATTTCTGCAAAAAAAATCATATATCCACTTCTATTCCATGGCGGGAATTATCGAACAAAGAAAAAAATCTCATTTGGTTTGGTTATCAGGTTAACGAAGATCAAAAACATAATTGGAATGGTGTAAAAAGTTTTTTTGATCAAATACAAAAAAAATCTTACAAGATGCATGTTCGAGTATTTTTGGCAAAATACAGAGGATATTTCGAATGCTCAGATTGTTGTGGTGAACGATTTAATAAAGAATCTAGATCATGGAGATGGAAATCATTTACACTTCCAGATCTTTATAATTTATCTATTGATGATTTATCTGGGCAAATTTCAAAATATACATCATCAGGTGATCCTAAGACTGATATTGCCTTTGAGAGTATAAAGGACAGGTTGAAATATTTGCAGAATGTTGGGTTAGGTTATCTTAGCTTAAGTCGAACAGCAAGAAGTCTAAGCGGTGGAGAAACTCAAAGGGTTAATCTTACAGCTTGCCTAGGAGCATCATTAACCGATACCCTTTTTGCACTTGATGAGCCAACAATTGGTTTGCATGGAACAGATATACAAAAACTCATTTCTATTCTTCGCTCACTAGCAGAAGCTGGAAATTGTGTTTGTGTTGTTGAACACGATGAAGAGGTAATCAAATCCGCAGATAGAGTAATTGAAATAGGACCTTTGCCCGGAAATAAAGGAGGTAAAATTTCATTTAACGGATCTATCCAAAATTTGAAGCGTTCAAAAAAGGCTTTAACTTCCAAATGGCTCAATAAAAACTCATTGCCAGAGTATTTAAGACTAAGAAAACGAATTATTTGTAAAAATAGTCCCCAATTACATATAGTCAATGCCTCTAAGCATAACATTAAAAACTTAAGCACTACTATACCATTATCAAAGCTTGTTTGCATAGCAGGTGTTTCAGGTTCAGGAAAATCTACCTTCGCACAGAACATCATTTACGAAGGAATGACGAGCAACACAAAAACTCAAACTATCAAAAGCGATATTTTATTTAACGAGACTATTTTTGTTGATCAAAGTTCCGTAGTTAAGTCTCCTAGGTCAAATCCCGCACTTTATTCCGATTCTTGGGGACCAATAAAAGAAGCTTTCGGCAGAACTGAATCGGCTAAAAGATTAGGTTTTTCATCTGCTGATTTTTCATTCAATGGAGGAAACGGAAGATGCGACTCTTGTGGTGGACTCGGTTATGAACAAGTCGAAATGCAATTCCTATCAGATATTCAATTACCGTGTAACTATTGCAATGGTAAAAGATTTAAGGATGAGATTCTTGAAGTAGAAATTAATGGATTGAATATCTTGGATGTCTTAAACCTTACGATAGATGAAGGAGTAGAGAGCTTTGCCCATCTACCAAAAACATATCGGAAACTTTCCTCACTACAAGAGGTTGGTCTCGGCTATTTAAAATTAGGACAACCTTTAAACACTTTATCTGGAGGAGAATCTCAAAGACTTAAATTGGTCAAATACATGACCACTTTAAAAAAAAATAGTAAACCCTCATTATTAATAATTGATGAACCTACGACTGGATTGCATTTGGAAGACATAAGCCTTTTAATAAAAAGTCTACAGAGCATTGTTGATAAAGGTCATTCACTATTTGTGATTGAGCATCATTCCCACATTCTTGCACAAGCAGATTGGATCATAGAGTTAGGGCCTGGTGCTGGCAAAGATGGGGGTAAAATATCCTCTGTTGGCACACCGTCACAAATATCTAAATTACAAACACCAACAGGTATTATATTATCTAATCGTTACAGAAACCACTCAACAAAATTTAAGAGATCTAAAAAAAACTCACAAAATGATTTACAAATTCTAGGGGCTAAAGAAAACAACTTAAAAAATATCAACCTTTCAATCCCGCCAAATCAGTTTGTTGTCATAACAGGACCTTCAGGGTCAGGTAAATCATCTCTAGCTTTCGATGTAATCTTTGCTGAGGGTCAAAGACGCTTCATGGAATCAATGTCTTCATATGCTCGTCAATTTATTGAACAAATAGGTAAACCCAATATTGAAAAAATTTCCGGTATTTCTCCAACAGTTGCAATCGAGCAACGAGTAACACGAGGTACAAAAAAATCCACTGTTGGCTCCATAACTGAAATCGCTCAGTTTTTAAGATTACTTTACGCAAAATTAGGAGTTCAACTTAGCATCAATGACGGAAACCCTTTATCTATAGCAACAGAATCTCAAATTGCTACAAATATCGATAGAGCTTTGCATCAATTTAAACCTACGAAAAAGTACCCAGCATGTTTACTTGCTCCAATTATATCTAACAGAAAAGGGCATCATAAACCAATTGTTAATTGGGCAGCCGAAAAAGGATATGAATTTGTCAGATGCGATGGAGAATTCTATAAAACAAATGGATTTAAAGGTTTAGACAGATACCGTGCTCATGATGTTGAGGTTCTCTTACATCAATGGACTCATGTTCCAAAAAAAGAAATTATTAAAAGAGATCTTTCTGAGGCTCTCAGAATCGGTAAAGGTCGAATTTTACTAACTTCGACCAAAGGCGAAAAACAATTTTGGTATTCGACATCTAGGGTTGATTCTTTAACCGGGGAGGCATACCCAGAACTAGAACCCAGTTTGCTATCCTGGAACTCCGCAAAAGGGTGGTGTCCATTCTGTCGTGGATATGGAAAGATCTATGATTGGATGAAAGAAGAGTTACCCGCTTCGGGTAACTGGTGGAAACTAGAAAATGGCGACATTTGTCCTGAATGTAATGGGGAAAGATTAAATCCAGTCAGTCGAAAAATTATCCTTAAAGGGAAAAAAAATATGTCTCTTCCGGAATTATTGTCCCTAACTCCAGATGAAATCATTAGTTTTTTAGAATCTTTAATTCTAAAACCTAGAGAAAAAACGATTGCTTCAGCAATCATTCCAGAAGTCATCATGAGACTAAAGTTCATGAAAAATGTTGGTCTTGATTATCTATCCCTAGATAGAGATACATCTTCCCTTTCTGGGGGAGAAGCTCAAAGAATTAGATTATCAGCTCAATTAGGATCTAACTTGTCCGGCGTATTGTATATTTTAGACGAACCATCAATCGGCCTACACCCTAAAGATAATCAAAAACTTATCAGATCTCTAAGGAATTTACAGACAAAAGGTAATTCTTTGATAGTAGTTGAACACGACCCAGAAACAATTTCGCAAGCGGATTTACTAATAGATATTGGACCGGAAGCCGGTGCGAAAGGTGGTAACATTATTGGAATTGGAAATCCCAAAAAAATTAAACAATTTTCGAAATCAGCAACTGCTAAATATTTACAAGTTGGAATTAAACATCCATCCCGTGGTTCATGGAGAAAAATCCCAAGAAATAATTCCTCAACTTATAATTCTGACTGGTTCAAAATTGAAAATGTTAAGTTTAGAAACTTAAAGAACTTATCTCTATCAATACCGACTGGAAAATTAAATGTTTGTTGTGGTGTATCGGGCTCAGGAAAATCAAGTTTAATTAGAGGTTTCCTAGTAAATGCGGTAAAAAGATCGATCAGCGAAAATTCTAATAGTTTAAATTTACAACACGGAAAAATAATAAACGGAAACATCTTCAATAAGTTAATCGAAGTAACGCAAAGCCCCATTGGTAAAACGCCTCGATCCACACCTGCCACATACCTTGGCATATGGGACAGAATAAGAACTTTGATTTCTTCATTACCAGAAGCAAAAACAAGAGGTTTTTCCCCAAGTCATTTTTCATTTAATGTAAAAGGTGGTCGTTGTGAATTATGCAAAGGGGCTGGCAGGATTAAAATAGAAATGAATTTCCTACCAAATTCTTACATTCAATGTTCGGAATGCAATGGTCAGAGATACCGCGAAGAGGTTTTAAATTTAAAGTGGAATTCAAAAAATATTTTTGAAATTCTCGAACTCACTTTCGAAGAGGCTGCAGAATTTTTTCAATTTGATTTTTTTCTTCATAAAACTTTTTCGTTAATGGTAGAAACAGGGCTTGGTTACATCAAACTTGGGCAAATTTCACCAACTCTATCTGGGGGTGAATCTCAGAGATTAAAATTAGCTGCTGAACTTGTTTCTGGTATCGATAAGCAACAATATAAAAAATTTAGAAAATCTAAGCCTAACCTCTACATTTTAGAAGAACCTACCATTGGCCTTCATACAAAAGATTGTAAAAAGCTCATCACATTGCTCCAAAGACTCGTTGATGAAGGTAATACCATCATTGTAATAGAACACGATACTGATGTAATTGCAGAGGGAGATTACATTTTTGAACTTGGTCCTAAAGGCGGATCAAGTGGTGGCAAAATTATATGTAAAGGAACTGCAAAAAATGTTTCTAAAAATCTCAAAAGTCACACCGCTCCTTTTTTAAAAAAGGTTATTCTTAACTAACAACTTTTAAGAATATTTTTTTTCCAGCCTTGATGATAAACTCTTTTTTTTCAGTATCAAAATTTAGTTTATGATCAGAGCCATCAACTCTTACACCATCTACCTTAACAGCACCTTGTTCTATCAATCTTCGAATTTGACCTTTAGAACTAAATATTTGGGAGGCAAAAAGAATCTCTAAAATTGAAGTATCTTTAGATAATGAGTTCTTAGATACTGATATCTGATTCATTTCTTCTGGGTTTTCGCCTTGTGTGAAAACATTAGAAAAAGACTGTTTTTCTTTTAGCCCAATATCGTTGCCGTAGAACAACGCAGTCAATTTACAAGCTAGATTCTTTTTCATCTCCATTGGATGATTTTTTTTCAAGCTCGAAATTGTATCTTCATTTTGTAAATCCAGTAACTTATAGTAATCCCACATTGTTTGATCAGATATAGACATAATTTTTCCAAAAATGTCTTTAGAACTGTCATTAAAAGCAATGTAATTATCGAAACTTTTGGACATTTTCCTAGAACCGTCAAGACCGACCAAAAGAGGCATGGTCATAACAACCTGAGGATCCTTCCCTTCGTCTTTTTGTAGTGTTCTGCCAACAAGCATATTAAATAGCTGGTCCGAACCTCCAATTTCCACATCTGAATTTAACATAATGGAATCATATCCTTGAATCAAAGGATACATAAACTCTACCATTGAAATAGGTTGGTTTCCTTTATAACGCTTTTCAAAATCATCTCTCTCAAGCATCCTTGCGACTGTAAATTTCCTCGCTAAACCAAGAGAATCGGCAAAGGACATTTCTGAAAACCACTCGCTATTTCTCCTTACAATAGTTTTCTTAGGGTCTATAACTTTAAATGCCTGATCTAAATAAGTTTTTGCATTTTTATCCACCTGGTCAGCGGATAATTCTGGACGAATATCTGAACGACCACTGGGGTCTCCAATTCTTGCTGTATAATCTCCAATTAAAAGAATTGTTTCATGACCAGCATCTTGAAACTGTTTTAATTTATTAAAAACAACTAGATGACCAAAGGTTAAATCGGGTCGGGTTGGATCAACACCAAATTTAACTTTTAGTTTTTTACCTTCAGAAACCTTCTTCTTTAGCTCACCTTCGCCAATAACTGTTTCTGTATTAGATAATAAAGTACTTATGTTCATTAATTTTATACTTAAACTAATCTACCATATGTTGTAAGTACACAATCTTCGAGCGCAGAATTTGAATTCTTTTTAATTATTGATGAATTCCGCTTGCTTTAAGTATTTACTCCGTTAGCAAATTAATTGATACATTAACCCTAATTATTCTTTTGATATGACAATTGCAGTTGGCACTATTGCACCAAATTTCACACTTAAAACAAAAACGCCCGAAGGTCTCAACGATGTTTCCCTAGACTCTCATAAAAATGAGTCATCTGTTGTTTTACTTTTCTTTCCCTTCGCTTTTACTGGTGTTTGTACAGAGGAAACTTGTTCGGTTAGAGACGACTTGTCCTCATACAAAGACTTAAATGCAAAAGTGTACGGAATTAGTGTGGATAGCCCTTTTTCTCAAGAAGCTATGGCTTTAAAGGAAAACCTTAATTTCCCTCTTTTAAGTGATTTTAACAAAGAGGTTTCAAGTGCATATGGAGTTTTGTACGATGAATTTATTGGATTCAAAGGTGTTTCAAAACGTTCAGCATTCGTAGTAGATAAAGAAGGAAAAATCACTTATTCTTGGTCTTCCGACGACCCTAAACAATTGCCTGATTTTAATGCGATTAAAGAGGTCCTTTAATTCATAGTTTATTTATGAGTTAGTTATTTACCCCTCCCATAGCTAATCACAATTCATAGATAATCAGAGTGAACAAGGAATCTGCTTACCAAGTTTGTACAACAAGAGATGAGGTCTATGCATGCATAAAAAATAAAGCTTCTTACCTGAACTGCTTGCCGTTTCGCACATTTCTCAATCAGATGGTTGAACAAGGTAAAAAGAGCTTTGTTGTCGATTTTCGTGATTGTACAAGTATGGACAGCACTTTCTTAGGAATTTTAGTTGGTCTTGCACTTGAACTAAGAAAGCACAAAGAAAAGGGTCAACTTACATTAGTAAACTTGATGGGAAGGAATCTAGAAACGGTTCAAAATTTAGGAATACATAAAATTGCCACTGTAAGCTCAGGGCTAATAAGCAACCCTAAACAACTTGAAAACCTAAATTCAGATCCAAGCAACATTGAAACAACTACTGAAATAGTTTACCAAGCACATAAAACCTTATTAGAGCTAAATGAAAAAAATTCTAGAATATTTAGTGATGTAGTTCATTATCTTGAACAGAAAATAGAAGACTCCTCTTAAAAGTTCGTTTATGAGTTCACTTTTTTATTTTCTTGTTGGTTTGGTCATTGGTTTAACTCTCTGGCTTTACAATCGTAAAATATTAAGGGCTGATAAAACCTTACTTCAAGATCAGAAAATTAGACTTCAGCAAGAGAAAGAAATTGTAGTTAATTTTATGCATAACTTGGCAGTGGCCATTGGGGAAGGCGTTAATCGCAAAGATTTATATCAAAGAATTGTACATACGGCAGTAATTACGACAGGAGCAATGAGTGCCTGCGTTTATGAAAATAATAAAAATGGCAAATTACAAAGTATTGCCACAGAAGGACTTTTTCCTCCTCAACGAAAATTAAAATCTCCAATTGATGAAAAAAATAGTACACGTGCACACTTCCTTGAGCGCATTTTATCTTCTGAAGTTTTAGAGTGTGGAGAAGGTATCGTTGGTGAAGTAGCAAAAACTGGAAAAGCCGTTTATGTTCCTGTTGCCCAAAGCGACCCAAGAATTGTTCAGCATGATGACCCATCTTTAATACTAAGATCACTTATTTATTCCCCTTTAGTTCATGATGACCAAATACTCGGAGTATTAGTTGTAGCGAATCCAGCAAATGGTCAGTCATTCAGCGAGACTGATTTATCGCTTGTGAATTCTCTTGCCGAACAAGCTGCACTCGCAATCAAAAACTCAGATGCTATGAACTTGCGAGTAGCAAAAACAAGGATGGATTCCGATCTCAACCTAGCACGCGATGTTCAAGAGTTATTTCTGGCCAAAGAATCCCCTGCATTCAAGGGATTGGAGATTGACACCCAGTATATTCCTTCATCTCAGGTTAGTGGTGATTTTTATGACTTTTATAGACTATCCTCAACAAAATTTGCTTTTTCCGTTGCTGATGTCTCTGGAAAAGGAGTTCCTGCGTCCTTATTAATGGCACTTTGCCAAACAAATCTTAGACATTATGTAAAAAAATCAAAGTCCCCAAAAGAAATTCTAATACAGCTCAATCACGATCTTGAAGAAAGAATTAGGGAAGATATGTTTATCACATTGGTTTTAGCAATTATTGATACACAATCTAATTCGATAACATATGCAAGGGCAGGCCATGAACCAGGTTTACTTGGAAAAGTTAAAGAAGATATACTAGATGTCAGAAAGTTAAAAGGAAATGGAATGGCACTAGGTATGGTACCATCTGAACTGTTTGATGAAATTATTGAAGACCAAACTTGTCCTTTCGAAAAAGGAGACATGTTAGTTTTTTTTACCGACGGAGTTACAGAGTCGCATAATCTAACAAATGAAGAATTTGGTTTAGACAGACTTTGCGCAAAACTGACTTTGGCTAAAGACGAAAGTCCCCTTACATTCAATCAATTACTGATGAAAGACTTAGAGGAATTTTCTTTAGATTCTGATGATAAAGATGACTTAACTCTTCTAACAGTAAAAAGAGCTTAGGATTAGGATGAATCTAATCAATGAATACGCCCTTCATCAAACTCTATAACATCAGCAAAAGAGCGTAAATCCTCTCTGCCAGAAGCTCCCAAGTCATCTTTAACTTCTTCTAATTTTTCAAGTGCCATATCTGACATGCCCATCTGAACGACTTTTCGATTCCATATATGAGATCTTAAGTTTTCGGGGAAAATCTTTTTTAGCCTAATATTTAAGTCCTTTTCTGAATCTGAGTTCATTACGCATTCAATCACACTTTCAGGGTCTACACCAAGATGGAGACAAAGAAACCCGTCAAACCCCTTGGTAAAATTGCGACGATAACTTTTAGGCAGCTCACCATTTAAATGCTTTTTTATTTTCGCAATAAATCTTGGTAAATGTAATAAACCAAATGGGTGAGCTTGATAAGGGGATGGTAAATCATACAAAATTTCTCCCGTAGGACCGTCATTAGAATTTTCGTCGATGTTTGTCAAAGTGCCATAAACTGTTTTCTTAATTACTCATCATTAAAAATGAAACAACGCAAAAACAAAAAAATTATCCGACGAGTCTCAACCTATTTATTTGAGCACAAAGTACTTTTTTTCATTACTCTTTTGCTCGCTTTTATAATAACCATTTTATCTGTCTTAGTTCCTTCTGCTATTCAGAAAGTTTTGGATCAAATATTTTCCAATGGTTTAAGTAACCCTAAAATATTTATTAATGGAATTCTTTTAATCGGGGGGCTTTTCTTATCAAAAGAAATCTTCAACTGTTTAAGAATAAGAGTTAATAACAAACTTGAGCAGAAGGTTATTTTAAAAATTAGAAAAGCTCTTCATAATAAGTTACTTGATTTGCCAATAAATTTCTATGACCGCAGAAAAAGTGGTGATATTGCCTCCCGTGTAGTTGAGGATGTTCAAAATGTTGAGCGTGCAATTTTGGATGGAACCGAACAAGGAGTAATTGCGGTTCTAACGCTATTTGGAGTTACAATCATGATGTTTATTCAAGAACCGCGCTTAGCCATTCTAGTCTTCCTACCCTTACCTGTCTTAATTTTAATGGCATTTAGATATTCAAAAGTTTCAAAAAAAAATTGGAAAGCCGTTAGAGAATCATCTGGAAACCTGAATTCACTTTTAGTCGAAGATATACAAGGTAATCGCCTCATTCATTCTTTTGACTTAAAGAAAAGGGAAAAAAGTCGCTTTTTGATTTGTAGTAAAGAATTAGAAGAAAGATCTCTTAAAGCTATGTACCGATGGTCTATTCAGGGTCCCAGTGCAAGTTTTACTTCTTCTTTAGGAATATTAGCTGTGGTAGGAATGGGAGCATATCTTTTGGAAACTGATCCTTCTTTTACTAAAGGACAATTTTTTGCCTTTCTTCTCTATGCAAACATGTTTTACGAACCTGTCAGGCAACTTGTTTCAATCAATAATATGATTTCAGCAGGAAAGGCATCCGGTGAAAGAGTTTTTGAAATTCTAGATGAAGAAATCTTTATCAAAAACCCATCTTTGCCTTTAACATTTCCAAAAAATAATTGTTCAATAGAATTTACCAATGTCACTTTTTCTTATGATAATAGGCTTCCTCTGGTAAAAAATCTCAACTTTTCCTTACCAAATGGTACTACTACAGCTTTAGTTGGCCCTACGGGATCCGGAAAAAGCACAATAGCAAATCTTATTTTAAGATATTACGATGTTGAAAGTGGAATTGTTTCAATTGGAAATTCCAATGTTAAAGATTTTACTCTTAGTGATCTAAGAAAAAATATTGGTATAGTATCTCAAGACCCGTTTTTATTTGATACAACGGTGTTGGAAAATCTCCTCCTAGCTTATCCCCAATCAAATGAAGAAGATGTTATTAATGCTTTAAAGACAGCGAATGCATGGAAATTTGTAAAACAACTTCCTGATGGACTTAACACTCTGATCGGAGAAAGAGGCGTAAGATTAAGTATGGGAGAAAAACAAAGAATTACTTTAGCTAGAGCTGTATTGAAGTCATCACCAATTTTGATTCTAGATGAAGCTACTTCAAGCGTAGATGTTGAAACTGAAAGGCAAATACAAGTTGCCTTAAGTCAAATAATTCAAAAACAAACCACACTGATTATTGCACATAGATTAAGCACCATTAGAGAAGCTGATCAAATTATCTTCCTAGAAAAGGGTGAGATTAAGGAACAAGGAAGTCACAAAGAGTTAATCTCCTTAAACGGGCAATATGCAAATTATTGCAAACACCAAGAAAATCTAGTTTAAAAAATACGAAGGTAATGTATTCACTTTCGCACCCAAGACAGAAGCAATCTCAAAAAACTTGCGGTTAGGAAAGGAAAAAGAAGTAAAAGTAAGCTATGAGAGGAACGAAAGTTTAAATATGACAGAGGTCCGTAAACTTTGTCTTCTGCCCATGTTCTAAGGGATAACTCCATAAAATATGTGACTCCAACTAATTGACCTAAGTAGTAAATCATCAACGGCCATATAGTAAATCCAATACAACCAAAAAAAAGAATGTACCAAAGTTCTCTACTCCAATCTAACTTTTTAATCATGTGGGTGTGGTTCAACTTGCGAATGTGAACCTATCATAATATTGATATATTTATTATTATCCAAATGTATTATGAATTTTCTTATAAGATATTTTTTAGTTTTTCTTTTTTTTATAAACTTTAAACTGGTTGCAGAAGAAGATTATTTATCAAGAAAGGTATACGAGAGTCTCATTCAGCCTGTATTCGACGCTAAGTGTGTAGAATGTCATGGCCCAAACAAAAATAAAGGTAAACTTAAGTTAAACACCAAAGAAGATCTTATCAAAGGAGGAACAGGTGCAGGGGAAGACATATTGATTCAGGGCAATGCTGACGACAGTGAACTAATTTTTCGTATCACTCTTCCATCCGATGATGATGAAGCCATGCCACCCATGGAAGATAAGGATCACTACAATCCAGTTACTACACAAGAATTAGATGTAATGAAGTCATGGATTACACTTGGTGCTTCCTTTAATTTACTTGTTTCGGAACTGGATAAAAAAACAAAAGATTCAGCACTCCATGTTTTTAAAAACATGCCCAAGAGAATACTTTCAAAAAGTGTCGCACTTCAACCAAAACTTCCTGATGTTCCAAAAGCTAATTCAGAATCACTTAAGAAAATTCGTGATGCAGGAGTTTTAGTTATGCCAATAGCCCAAAATACTAATGCAATTTATGTTAACGCTTCTTATCTTGGCAAAAAGTTTACGGATAAAGAGTTAAAGCTACTTGAACCCATTTCCAAACAATTACTTTGGCTGAATCTTGCCCGCACTGCAGTTACTGATTCAGGTGCACCCTCAATTGCCAAGCATAAGCTTTTAACAAGACTCCATCTTGAAAATACTTTAATAACAGACGCATCAAGCAATCATTTATCTAATTTAAATGAATTAGAATATTTAAACCTTTACGGTACAAAAATTTCAGATAACTCCATTCCACACCTTAAAAATTTAAAAAAGTTAAAGAAAATTTTTCTATGGCAAACCAAGTTTTCGAATCAAGGAGCATTCGCTTTAAAAAAACATTTTGTCGAAAAAGACAAATTTGATGAATTGATAAGGGAACGAAATATTAAAAAAGCATTTATTGAAAATTTAATAAAATCTGAACAGGATAAAATTAAATCTCTGGAACAAGATGTTTTAACAGCTAGTGCTAAATCTCTTGATAAATCTACACTAAACAACAAATGTCCAGTTTCTAACAAAGAAATTGATGATTCTATATTTTCAATCTTCGAAGGTCGAAAAGTGGGATTATGTTGTGAAAAATGTAAGATAAAATTCAATAAGGATGGATCTTCATACAGATCAAAAATCCAAAATTTCACCCCATCCAATAATTATGCCGAAGCTAGTAAAGAATTACAGATTGCCCAAAAAAATCTGGATCAATCCGTTGAAAAAGCACAAATAGAATTTAGAAAAATATCAAATCAATTAAGCAAAATGGGGCCAGAAATAAACTTGGGTTGGGATGAGTCTATATCATCTAATAATTAAGCTTCTTAAATGACATTCTGAGCCAAAATCAAATGAGTGGTAAAACTGATAAAGAAGTACTTTCAATTTTTAAAGAAACCAATGCTCTTTTAACCGGACATTTCATCCTTCGATCAGGTCTTCGTAGTGGACACTTTTTTCAATGTGCTCAGGTTTGTCAGTATTTAGATAAAGTAACTAGACTATCTGAACTTTTAATTGAAAATTTAGACATTTCTCCTCCGAATTTAGTGGTTTCTCCTGCAATGGGAGGATTAGTCATCGGTCAGGAAGTTGCCAGACAATTGGGTAGTCGATTTGTGTTTTTAGAAAAAGTTGATGACAAACTTGAACTTAGGAGGAATTTTTCTATTTCTCCATCTGATAATGTTTTATTAGTTGAAGATGTGGTTACGAGAGGTGGTAGAGTATTCGAAGCACTAAATATTTTAAAGGGTACCGGTGCTGAGGTTTTAGGCGTTACATCCTTAGTTGACAGAAGTGTGGAAAAATTATCCTTTGGTGTCCCATTTCAACCTCTCATGAAAATGGAATTTCCAACATATCGGGTCGATGAACTACCTGAGCAATTAAAAAAAATCAAGCCTATTAAGCCAGGGAGTTAGGGTTTGTCGTTTAAGGCAGGCGATATGCTAAGAACCGATACTTGCCTTTGTACCATACATAAAGTCGATTACTTCCGTTTATCAATTCTTCCTCCACATCAGAGACTGTATTTATTTGAGATCCATTGATTTCAACTATTACAACTCCTTTTTTAAAAGTCTCTGCTTCACCGGTCGATTCGGTTACCACTACACCCTTTGTAGTTAAAGGTATTTTATATTTCACACGGTTTTCATTGTTTAAATCTTCCAAATAAACACCTGGAATCGAAAGGCGGCTTTTTTTACCCATTAAATCTAAAGTTACAAATAAAGTAATAATTTTATCTGCCCGAATTATATCAATCGGAACGCGGGTACCAGGAGGTGTTTGTGATATCTCTAGTCTAGACTGGTTTACAGAATTAACCTCACGCCTATTTACCCTAAAGATTCGATCTTCTGGTTTGAAACCGGCGAGGTCTGCAGCACTTCCAGGTACAATTTTTTTAACTATGGCACCGCCTCGACCACTAGTTACCTCTGATAATTCCACACCTAAAAACCCTCTTCGAATTCCACCACTTTCAACAAGATCAGTAAGTACTTTTTTAACCATATTTGCAGGTATTGCTAATCCAATACCAATACTTGCACCTGTTTGTGAAATTATTGCAGTATTTATCCCAATCATCCTACCTTTAGCATCAAGTAGTGCTCCACCTGAATTACCTTGGTTTATGGATGCGTCAGTTTGAATAAAGCTCTCATACGAGCCTTCTTGTTCTAGAATACCAAGTTCAGTTCTTCTTGTCGCAGAAATGATTCCCATAGTTACGGTCATTCCAATCCCCAAAGGATTACCAGCGGCAAATACAACATCTCCAACTTCCAGCAGGCCACTATCAGCAAGAGTAACATGAGGTAAAGCTTGATCTGCATTAATTTTTAATACTGCTATGTCAGTAGACCTATCAAATCCTATTATTCGGGCCTTGTATTCTTTTTTATCAGATAATTGAACAGTAACTTCTTCAACCGGCTTACCAGTTCTAGGATCAGTTATTACATGAGCATTAGTTATAGTATAACCCTCAGGTGATACGATAACACCTGAACCAATGCCTGCGGGCACTAATTCCTCTTTTACTCGAGCATTATTAAAGCTTGGCAAACCAAAATATCTTCTCAAAAATTCTTCCCTCGGATTTGTATATCCGGGGTAAAGTCTACGAACTAATTGCTGAGTTGTAACTGCAACTACAGCAGGTGTGGCTTTCTTTAAAGCAGAAGAATAGCTAAGCGGGGGATTAGTTGATGTACTGTCAATTTTTGAACCATCAAATTTTAACGAAAAATTTTCTTGTTGAGCTAATAATTGTTGGGTAAACAAAAAACCAGAAAATAATATCTTTAATGCTGTTCTCACAATATACGAAGCGACAATAAAACTATCTATTGTCTAAAGATATTATCTCAAAAAGATTTTAGAATCCCTTTATTTGAAATAAGCTAGAAATACTGCTATCAGTATTTGTTCTTCGTATCGCTTCCCCTAGAAGCGGTGCCACACTTAACTTTTTTACAGGCAAATCTTCAATATCCATATTAACTGTATTAGTAGTTAAAAGCTCATCTAAAATACCTGCCCGCAGTCTTTCTTTTCCAGTATCATTTAGAACTCCGTGACTTACAACTGCACTTACCTTTTTGGCGCCTCTTTCTTTTAGTATTTTTGCAGCGGCTGTTAATGTACCTGCCGTTTCAGTCATGTCATCGATTATAAGGATTTCTCTACCTTCAACTTCGCCAACAAGATTCATTGCTTCAACTGTACTTGCACCTGTTCTTCTTTTAGCAACAAAACCTAGAGGGCACCCTAAAACTTCAGCATACGCATTTGCCATTTTCATACCACCAACATCGGGAGAAAAAACAGTCATATTTTGTGTATCTCTTGATTTTAACTCTTCGAAAAAAACTGGCGATGCATATAAATGATCGACTGGAATATCAAAAAATCCTTGTATCTGTTGAGCGTGCAAATCCATGGTCAAAATTCGATTTGCTCCAGCGGCAACTAAAAGATTAGCAACCAACTTTGAAGTAATAGGAACACGAGGCTGATCTTTTCTATCCTGCCTAGAATAACCAAAAAAAGGAAGAACCGCTGTTACTCTAGCTGCAGAAGCTCTTCTTGCAGCATCCATCATTATTAATAATTCCATCACATTGTGATTTGCAGGAGAGCAAGTTGATTGAACTAAATACACATCCATACCACGAATATTTTCGTTAAACCGCACAAAACTTTCGTTATCAGGAAATGATGTAACAACAGCATCACCAAGAGGAACATTTAAATATTCACATATCTCTTCAGCCAAAGGACGATTTGAATTGCCACTGAAAATTTTTAACTGTTTCTCGGTATACATAAACTGAATCTATTCTTTTCTTATAACTGCATCAAATCTATTGAATATTTCGGGTAATCTTTTTTGTAAAATTGAAATTCTTTGAGATAATTGAAAGGGTAATGCTGGATTTCCTTTTAAAAACGCTCCAGGAGGGACATCCTTTGTAATCCCTGCCTGACCAGCAATCTTAGAACCTTTACCCACAGTTAAATGGCCAGCAAAACCTGCCTGTCCACCGACTACAACACCGTCTTCAAATTCAACACTCCCCGCAATTCCGACTTGAGCAACTATTAAACAATTTTTTCCCATCCTTACATTGTGACCAATTTGAACAAGGTTATCGATTTTAGTTCCTGATCCAATTCTTGTTTCTTCAAATCTTGCACGATCAATACAAGTGTTGGAACCAATTTCTACATCGTCTTCTACTATAACTTTACCAAGGTGAGGAATCTTTTCATGCCGTCCTTTTACTGTTTCAAACCCATAACCCTCTGAACCAATCACGACACCAGCATTTAAAATAACTCTAGATCCAATCTCACAATTTGACAGTAATTTCACAGCAGAGAACAAAGTACAATCATCACCAACAGCAGATAAATCTCCAATATGACAATGGGTTCCAATAGTCGTATTGTCTCCAATACATACACCTTTACCAATGAAACTGAAGGCTCCAATTGAAACATTTTTGCCGATTTTTGCACCTTGATCAATAAATGCGGTTGAATGAATCTCAATCTTACGAGATGGTAAAAACTCATTCTCTAAAAACTTACATAAATGTGCTAAACCTGCAGAAGGCTCTTCAACTTTAAAAAAAACCTGATTTTTTCGAGGCGATTCATCATAGCTTTTAGGTAGTAAAATTACAGAAGCATTAGATTTGGAAACTAAAGATTTGTACTTGGAGTTTCCAAGAAATGATATATCACCACTGATCGCCCTTTCAAGTGCTGCAATACCTTGAAATCGAGTCTCATTAGTAGCACCTTCAATTTCGGCTTCTGGAAATAAATTCAGTAGATGCTCAAATGAAATACTGAAGTTCATGAGCCCTGTTCTTGAAAAGAAAAATATTACTTATCAACAGTGGCATTCAATGTTACAATGACCTCCTCAGTAACATCGAATTTCTCACCAACATAAAAGACACCAAGCTGTGTTTCCGAGGAATTGATTACCAAGTCAAGACCCTTTGTAGAAGCAACTTTTTTAACTGCCTCTCGAATATCACCTAAATGTTCAACTAATAAATTTCTTTGTCTTTGAGCAATGGTCGCTTTTGCTCTTTTATCATATGAAACCATATCTTCCTGCTTTACTTTAGCCTTTTCTACTTTCTCTTGATACTTAGTTCTTAAGGCCGTGCTATCAATGTTAGGATTTTTTATCTTTTCCTCCATCTCTTTAAGTTCTTTAACAATCTTTTCCATCTCAGCACGAAAAATTTCAAGTTCCTCCATTGCTATCTTTTTAGATCTATCTAAGCGCTCTCTTGCATCCTTCACTTTTTGATATCCATCAAAAACTTTTTGAACATCAACAACAGCAACTTTTTGAGCATGCAAAAAAGATGCTGTTAAGAGAAAAATTATTGGGAGAATTATTTTTTTAAAATGAATCATTTTTATATTAATTTTACTGTTTGGATTGTTGAAAAACTAAAATCTTGTACCACCTGAAAAATGGAACTGTGGGGAACCGCCAGAATCAGTAGGATCAGAGATAGGAAAGCCAAGATCCAATCTCAATGGCATGCCCATTACCATAATCCTAATACCTAGACCCCAATTATCATGCCAACCCTGTTGATCATCACCGGGTAGAAACTTAAAGTCACCTGTTCGTAAAAATCCGCCATCGTAAAAGAATGCAAAACGAAGTGGATCTGCTATTTTAAATGTATACTCAGCACTTAAATAACTATATGAATTTCCTCCCATAGGCTCACTAGAATCTTGAGGGCCTGCTTCCCGGTAATCCCAGCCTCTTAAATTGTAAGGTCCGCCCAAAAAGAATTTTTCAAAGAATGGTACATCAGCGTCTTTACCATCGAATCTGCCAAGAGTGCCAGTCCTTCCAACAATTGAGAGGACTTGTTCCATAGGGTCAAATGTCTCAAAAAACTTTGCACCTTGTAACTCAAATCTTCCATAATCAGCGTCTCCAGCAAAAGGACCTCCCGCAAATTCTTTTTTAACAGTCACAATACTACCTTCAGATGGAAATAAAATCTTGTTTCGTGTGTCCCTAGTCAAACTCAAGCCTACTTTTGAAATTAACAAATCTTCATTTTTAATAAAACTTGGTGCATTAGTACTAACATCATCAATCTTTACATCTTCTAAACGATAAAAAAGTCGACCTTCAACAAGCTCAAATAATCTCTTCCGAAAATAAACCTCAAATCCTGCTCTCATTTCGTCATAGTATGAACTGTAATAATCAGACTTTTCTCTAAATAACTCAAACCCGGCAGCAACCCTACGATTTAAAAACCATGGCTCTTCCAAAGCAAGTCTTGCTTCGTTACTTCTAGATCCCAATTTTAATCTAAGTCTAAACTTTTGACCGTCCCCTTGTAAGCGGTGAGGTGCTCTCCAGCGCATCATGTCAAAATTTCCCTGCCTAAATTCTGCAAACATCATTGCTTTTTCAAGTGTGCTAAAACCAACGCCAAAAGACACATGCCCAGTTCGCCCCTCCTCCACATCAACCACTAAATTTCTTCTGGTACTTTTTAACTCAGGGTCTTCTGAAGTTATAGGTTCATCGTCGAGTGTCACTTTTTCAAAGAATCTAGTATTTCTTAATCTAGCTTCACTAGTTTCCATTCGCTTGAGGTCAAATGTTTCACCTGGGGCAAGGGCAAGTTCACGAACAATAGCGACAGTTTTAGTCTTGTCGTTACCGCGTACTTGGATCGAATTAACCGAAAATTTATTATTTTCAGTGATCTCAAAGCGAAGGTCAATTTGTCCTGTTGCTAAATTTGGTTTACGGATCGAAACAACTCTAGCGTCCAGATATCCTTTCTCTCCATATTTTCTCCTAATTCTGTTTCTTTCATCAGAGAGTAGAGTGGGGGAGTATGGATCTCCCGTTTTGAGTTCTCTGTCTCCACGTTCATCAAGCTCCATTAATTCCTCTGTACTAATAACAGAATTACCAACAATAGTAACTTCTCCGAAATATGATCTTTCCCCTTCAGAGATATTTATTGCAAGCTCCATAGAACTCTTGCCCTCAGGAATCAACTTTATCATTTGTTGTTCGATAGAGACATCCAAAAAACCCTCGTCTCGATAAAGAGTACGCAAATTATTTAAATCTTCCTCTAATACTGAAGGTCGATATTTTGATCGTTTTGACCAAAAGCGCCAAAAGCGCCATGGTGCAGTCTCCATCTCCTTTAGTAATTCTTTACTAGAAATATTATCATTCCCAACAAATCGAATATTACTAATTTTTCGCTTCTCATTTTCAACAATAGTAAAAATTACTGAAACACTTCTTTCCCCTTCTTTTCGAACAACTCTACTATCAACGCGCGAATTCCAAAAACCTTTTTCCAAATAAAGCTCCTCAAGTGCTTTTTGGTCAGATTTAATTTCAGCTTCATCCAATAATTCGCCCAAGCTTATTTCAATGGACTTTTCAAGTTTTCTTGTTGAAAGCTTATCATTTCCTTCAAATGTAATTTCTCCAATTCTTGCTTTTGTTCTAACTTTAAAGACCAAAGAAACTTCATTTTCATTAGATTTATCTGAATCAAGATATACTTTAACATCATCAATTGCCCCAGTTGCCATAAGATTCCTGATAGATTTATCAATGGCATTAGATTTGTATGATATACCAGTTTCAATTTGAAGATTTTGAAGAATAAATGATTTCCCAATCGTATCAGGTCCTTCTATTTCAATATCTATAGATGCTATTGTCTTTCCATCAGGTATAACTTGAGACCAAAGAAAAACAATCCCAGTGAACAAAAAGAATAAAGGTAGACTTTTTCTAAATACAGTCATGATTAATTAAGTCTTGGGTCATACTGTGCAGTCTCAAATCTAGTATACTTTCTTATAAAAGCTAAATTAACATAACCAGTTGGACCATTTCTTTGCTTAGCTAAAATCAAACGTATCGGTTCAAAATCTTCACCTTGGGATCCGTCTTCATTTCCTTGGGATAGATCGCTCTCTCTTATATCTTCACCCTTTCTGGCTTTACCCAAAAGCATAACAATATCAGCATCCTGTTCAATTGAACCAGATTCTCTTAGATCAGACAACCTTGGATCTCTTTTTTCTTTTTCAGAGTCACGATTTAACTGACTTAACACAATAACGGGAACTTCCAATTCCTTAGCCATTGATTTTAGCCCTCTAGAAATAACTGATATCTCATTTTCACGAGAAGATGAGTATCTGTCTCCAGAAATTAGTTGTAGATAATCTACAACAATTAAAGACAGTCCATTTCGAGATTTAATTCGGCGAGCTTTTGCACGTATTTGATTGATGGTTAATCCGCTCGTATCATCAACCCAAATAGGAGCCTGCTGAAATTGCTGGCTAATCTCATTAAGTTTTTCAGCATAATTCTTGGCGACGAAACCCTTCCGCAAATCATTCATGTTCACTTTTGCTTTTCCGCAAATAAGACGCATAGCCAAAGAAGGTGCACTCATCTCCAAACTGAAAACAAGAGTATTTTTTGGATTGTTTTTGTTCTTATGAGAAAATGCAATATTCTCAACAATATTCATTGCCAAACTAGTTTTCCCAACAGATGGCCTTGCCGCAATAACTACCATTTCTGCAGGCTTAAGACCATTTGTCAAGTTGTCCAAGTCTTTGTAGCCAGTTAAAAGTCCATCTGCATCTTCCTTAGATAGCATTTTTTGAATCTCGCCCATTGCTTTTTGAATAGGCTCCTTAAAATGAATGGAAGTACGTGTGTTTTGATCGTCCCCCAATTCACAAACTCTTTGCTCCATTCCAGATAAAAAGTCATCTACATCTCCCTGAATATTGTTTGCTCCGTCAATTATTTCGAAAGCTACATAAATACAGCGTCGTAACAGAGCTTTTTCTTTAACAATCTCCAACCAATATGTAGCATGAGCAGTGGTATCAATTCTTGATGTTAAATCAAATAGAGCAGTTTGTCCCCCTATCTGATCAAGCTGTGCTTTAGAATTTAGTTTTTCTGCCAGCAAAATTTCGTCTGCTACCTTATTTTCACGATTAAGATCGAGTAAAGCCTCAAATATTATTTGATGATTAAGATGATAAAAGTGATCAGCACTAATTGCTTGTTCTGCACATCTGCCCATTACTTCACCAGACATATCCATTATACAAGCAGCCAAAAGTCCTTGCTCAGCATCCAGATTACTTGGCAATGGTTTACCCTCAATGGTTTCCTGGAGGGAACTATTTTTGTCTATTTTCGAATCAACAAACCTTGAGGAGGAATTTTCTTTCTTTGAGGAAGATCCTAGTGTCGGCATTCGAAATTTCCTGTCTGAAGTGTAATCTCTAAGAAATTATTCGCTCTCTTCAATTGGGTTTTCAGATACAACCTCTACATCAATTTCTGCTTCTACATCTTTATGCAAAGATAATGTAACCTTTGTTTTACCTAACTTTTTGATAGGAGAAAATGAAGTAAAATGATTTTTTTCTAAAATGAAGCCTTTTTCATTAAGCTTTTCTAAAATATGATTCGCTGTAACTGAACCAAAAAGCTTTCCGCCGGCACCAGTTTTTACTGCGACTGCAACTGAAGTTTCTTTAAGCTTATTTGCTATATCCTGAGAGTTCTGAAGTTCTTCGGTTTCTCTAGCAGCTCGTGCTACTTTTAACGCATCCAACCTTTTCTTATTAGCCATGTTGAGAGGTACAGCCTTTTTCTGAGGTATAAGAAAATTCCTAGCATAACCGGGCTTGACTTTAACAACATCACCTTCTGCTCCAAGGTTCTGAATGTGCTCTACGAGTAATATTTCTGTTGTGGACATAATTTTAAAAAATTTGGTTAAAATGGAACATCTTCGTCCAAATCTGAACTAGTCTGTTCAGCCGAATCGCTTGACTTACTTATTGAAGATGAGTCTGATTGGATATTAGAACTTGTTGGTTGAGAAGTGTACTGTTGAGAAGGTGTGTTATCTTGCTTAGAATCAACAAATTCAAAATTATCCAAGACTACTCGAATCGCACTTCTTTTTTCACCCTCTTTAGACTCCCACTGATCGAGTTTAAGGCGTCCCTCAACGAAAATTGCTCTTCCCTTAGTAAAAAACTTTCCAACAGCTTCCGCTCTAGGACCATAGCATTCTACATCTACAAAAGTAACTTCTTCTTTTCTATTACCTTCTGAATCTTTGTAAGAACGATTCAATGCCAAACCAAAATTACAAACTGGTCTTCCATTTGACATTATTCTTACATCAGGATCGCGGGTAAGATTTCCAATTAGAAGAACTTTATTTAGGGAAGCCATTGAGATTAAATTCTTAAAAATGATTATTTGCGCTCAATTAGAACACGATCAACCTTTTTTTCTAATTTCAGTTTTTCTTTCAACCTTACAGGCAAATCAGAATCTGACTCAATTTCAAATTGTAAATAAATACCTGATGTTAAGGTTTTACTTTGAGGGTAAACAAAATCCTTTGAGCCTTGATTATCCACTTTAGTAACTTCTCCATCTGACTGACGAATAATTTCACTAAGTTTTGGAATCATCTCGTCCGAAGATCCGTCTGCCCCACGGGCGTCATATACAATCGTTGCTAGGTAATTTCTCTTGTTCATTGAGTCGGTTGGGAAGTTTTTGTTTGGTTAATAATATTCATGGTAGCTACAACACCATTCTCAAAAATGTTGAATATGGCGTCCAAAAAAAATTCTTTTTTAGATTCTAGGGACTTAAGTTCGGTATCAGACATCTTAGATAAGACGAAATCTGAAAGCTTCATTTCTGGAAAAAGCTTTGAGCCTATTCCAATCCGAAATCTGATAAACGATTTGCCAATATTAGATATAACATTTGCAACCCCGTTATGGCCACCGGTTCCCTTGTTAAGAGAAATTTTCAAATCTGCAAACGGCATTGTTAAATCATCGTGTACTAAAATAACATTTTGGGAAGGACAGTTGATATAAGATAACAAACTTGAAAGATATCGACCGCTTTCATTCATAAAAGTAAGAGGTTTTATCAAGAATATCTTATTATTGTTGAAATGCATGGATGTAACAAGGGCGTGATAAATTTTATTTTTTTTAAAATTTCTGTTATTTTCCTCAGCAAGCAGATCTAATATCCAGAATCCTAAATTGTGACGTGTGTCGGAATATTTCTGACCTGGATTTCCAAGTCCAATTACTGCCCAACTTTCCACAATTCATAAAATAAAAATTATTCTGAACCAGAATCAGCCGGTTCAGCCTCTTCTGAGCTTTCTTCAGCCTCTGAATCAGCTCCTGCTTCACCAGCTTCATCCTCAGAGTCATCAGCTGCGGATCGTCCGCCTGCACTACCAACACAGGAAACTAACATTGTATCCGAATCAGAAACATAAACTATTCCATCGATAGATGGTAGGTCTTTTACCTGAAGATTTTGGCCAAGACCCAGGCTTGAAATATCCAATTCAATTTCTGAGGGTAGATTACTGGGGCGACAACGAACTTCAACTTCGTTTGCCAAGATTTCTAGGATACCACCTTCGGATTTAACTCCGTCAGCTTCTCCAACAAATTTTAGCTGAACATTAGTTTGCAAATCCTGACCACGATTAACTTGAACAAAATCAATGTGTAAAATTTTGTCCTTAATTGGGTCCATTTGCATATCTTTAATCAAAACTAGTTCATCTTCACCCTTTTCACCTAAAAGGCGCATTAAAGATGTAGTTCCAGAAGCTTTACGAAGAAGCATTCTCATAGCACTGTCATCTAGAGAAAAGGATTTATTTATTTCTTTTCCATACATGACTGCAGGAATCCTTCCTGATGCACGTAGCTGTTTGCTAGCCTGACGTCCAGTGTGCTCGCGTGGAGTTGTTTCAATTGTTAAATCACTTAATTCTGACATGATAACTAAAGGGGTACAATTTTTTGAGAAAGCGACCAGAAATAACATCTGTTACAAAAGCATGCAAGCAATTTACCAATGATTTAGACTGTACTGAATTATAAACTCAAAATTAATATTTTAAAAATATTATAAAATTAGAAAATATATTTATGTAAAGAGCTCTTTAATTACTTTTCCATGAACATCTGTAAGTCGAAAATTACGACCAGAATATCTGTATGTTAAATTCTCATGATCTAAACCTAAAGCATACAGAATCGTGGCGTGCAAATCATGCATATGTACCCGATTATCAACCGCAATCCCTCCAACTTCGTCCGTTGATCCATAAGAAAAACCAGATTTTATTCCACCACCGGCAAGAAAAACTGTAAACCCTCTTGGGTTATGATCTCGCCCATTATTATTCTGAGAAAAAGGAGTTCTCCCAAACTCACCACCCCACCAGACAAGGGTATCATCAAGTAATCCCCTTGATTTCAAATCTTTCAATAATCCCGCAACTGGTTTATCAGTAGCTTTCGCGTGATCAGCATGTTTCGGCATATTGCCATGCTGATCCCATCTTGGATTCGCAGATTCATCTGAATAATTTACGCATACAAACCTAACGCCTCTTTCTACCATCCTTCTTGCAAGCAAACACTGTTTTCCGAAATCATCTGTGTACTTTTCATTAATACCATAAATTTGCTTCGTTGCTTTTGACTCATTTGACAAATCTGTTAATTCAGGTGCTTCTGTCTGCATGCGCCATGCTAATTCATAATTTTTAATATCAGCTTCTAATTCATCGTCATTTGCACAAGCAAATGATTGGTATGTATTTAAACTTTGTAATAGATTGAATCGCTTTTTTCTTTGCGAGTCACTGAGCATGGCATTTTCAACATTTCTTATTTTAGCCCCATTTACATTGCCGGCTCTACCCAATGCTGTTCCTTGATGAATAGATGGCAAAAATGCATTACTATAATTTCTTGGGCCCCCTTTGCTTGAAGAGGGAGAAATAGTAACAAAGGCAGGTAAATTTTGATTTTCTGTTCCTAAGCCATAGGAAATCCAACTACCCATAGATGGTCGAACAAGGTTAGTAGCACCCGTATGCATAAAAAGAGTCGATGGTCCGTGGGCTACGCCTTCGGTATGCATCGAGTGGATAAAAGATAGATCATCTACATGATTAGAAATACAAGGAAACAAGGAAGAAACATATTTTCCACTTTCCCCATGTTGCTTAAAATCCCAAAGGGGTTTCATTAACACCCGTCTACTTGATTTTCCAAATGTATTTGTTCTTACTCCAATAAAATCAATTTCTTGGTTATTCTTTAAAAAAAGTTCTGGCTTGTAATCAAAAGTGTCAACATGACTCGGGCCACCAGCCATAAAAATAAAAATTACCCGTTTTGCTCTTTGAGGGAGTATTGATGGCCTTGCTAATAAAGAATTTTGTTTTTCAGCGTTTGCATGATTAAGTCCAGCCAATGCAATAGAACCAAACCCACACGCAGTTTTTTTTAATAAACTCCTACGACTTATATTATTTTTAAGGCTGATCATTATTAGATTAATTCAAATATCTAAAATCTAAACATGCAAAAAGGGAATGTACAAGTCCCTCCAATGCATTTTCAGATATTTTAATTTTCTTATTTTCACCAAGAGAATCGCTCACTATCTGTTTTTCATCTTCGCTTGGTTCACGATTTAGGCATATGAGGAACGCTAGTTTTACCCTGTCTTCAACTTTTAAATCCCGATTTGTAAGAATTCTTTTGCTTGTAAGAGCTGCTTTTTTAATCACGAAATCATTATTCATCATATACAAAGCTTGTGTTGGAACACTGCTGGTATTACGATTACCCGTAACCAATCCCGGGTTAGGATAATCAAAAACCGTAAACAGTTCAGGTAATTTATTACGATCTATTTTTTCGAATAAAGAACGATTTTTAGTTAATTCAGAATTGCGAAAAGATATTTCCCCACTTGCATAAAGCATTGCATCACGAATGGCTTCAGCCTCCAGTCTCTTTCGATTCTGCCTTGAAAATAAAACATTTTCCGGATCCAATTCTTTAGCATTATTATTGGTTGTCGACGACATCTTATAACTATTAGAAAGAACAATCTTTCTTATAAGTGCTTTTGTAGACCAATTATTCCTAATAAAAAAACTGGCAAGGGAATCCAACAATTTGGCATGAGTAGGACGGTTACCCATTACTCCAAAGTTATCAGTAGAGGAAACAATTCCACGACCAAATAAGTGGTGCCAAATACGATTTACATAAACTCTAGCAGTTAAAGGGTTCTTGGAAGATGCAATCCAATTTGCCAACTCAAGACGACCACTGGTGCTTTCAGTAATTTTAGGATATTGTGTGGTATCCTTCGATGTTGCAACGGCAAGAAAACCTCTCGGAACAATGGGTCCAAGATTTCTCACCTCACCTCTGATATGGACATGCCAGTCAACAGGATTTTCATATTCTCTTACCGACATAACTTTCTTTACCTTTGGGGGAGTGTGCTTTTTGTGGTTTTCAATTAACTTTTTCAGTTCACTTATCCGCCGTTGTAAACTTACAACCGATGATTTTTTAAAATCGCCACCAGATTTAGAAACTGTTTCTGGATTGTTTTGAACAGCAATTAGTCTAACTGCATCAGCAATCACATGTTTTGAAGTTCCTTCAGTTGTAATTTGTAGAATATCTCTTTCCCCAGAATCAAAATTGAAAACCCCGAGAGAAGAAAAGGCTCCCGAAATAAGTGGGGGTTTAGTTTGATCTACAAAAATCTTTTGCTCACCATCTGCATGAATGACAGTTATTGGAGTTTTATTCGAACGGTTCGCCCCAGCAGTGTAGGATACCTGAATTTCATATTTACTTTCGCGTGGTATATTAGTGAAATATGTAATGGATTTTGTACCCTTCCCGTTATTATTGTCGTGCAAATAATTTTTCCCCACAAATCCTTTTGTGTGAACTGAATCAATCCAATTTCCAATTAATTTAGCCTCTGAATCATCCACTACAATTCCTTCCAATAAAAGTGGATCAATAGAGATATAATTATTTTCAAAGCCACGCTTACCACCAATTTTTTTCAACTTTGAGATAGAATTTTTCAGTTCATTCTCAAGTAATTCCTTCTTTTTTTCATAAGCATTCCTCTTATCAATAAATGAATCCTTTAATTCACGTTCATGAAAACTTGCTACATTTCCAGTAACGAAACTATTCGTATTTCTTAAAATACCTGCCATTGAATAATAATCCCTAGTTGGAATTGGGTCGAACGGATGATCATGACATCTGGCACATCCAATAGTTAGACCAAGGAACGCCCGGCCAACTGAACTTAATTGTTCATCAATAATCTCCATTCGAAGAAGATCCTTATCTTGTAATTCGTAATTGTGAGGCCCCAAGGCTAAAAAGCCTGTGCCTGTTAGATTCTCATTAAATTCTAAATCTTTAGATGCCGGCAATAAATCTCCGGCTATTTGTTCTATGATAAAATTATTGAAAGGCTTATCATCATTAAAGCTATTTACAACATAATCACGATAACGATTTGCATTAGGAAACGGATTGTTTCGCCCCCCACCAGTTGTGTCAGAATAACGTGCAACATCAAGCCAATGCCTACCCCACCTTTCACCAAATCTCTTAGAGTTAAGTAACATATCAACCACCTTTGAATATGAATTTTGAGAAACATCTGACATATAATTATCAATTTGTTTCGGGCTAGGAGGAAGCCCTACCAAATCAAAGAAAACTCTTCTCAACAAAGTATATTTCTTAGCTGGAGGGGAAGGAGTTAATTTTTTTGAATCCAATTTTGCCAAAACAAAAGAATCGATTGGATCCTTTACCCAAGTTTTATCTTTAACTTTAGGAATCGATGGATCTATAATCGGCTTGAACGCCCAATATTTTCTGGCATCTACTAAATCTGTTGTTTCAAAAAGCTTTTTCTTTCCAATGCTTTCCGTTTTATCCTCTCTTGGATCTATTGCACCATCCGCAATCCATTTTTGCAGATCCTTAATATCATGGTCAGATAATTTTCCATCAGGTGGCATTCGCAAATCGTTATTCTGGTATTTTATTGCTTTGATCAGAAGACTTTTTTCAGGTTTTTTGGAAACTATGGCAGGTCCACTATCACCTCCACCCAAGACTCCAATTCGGCTATCAAGGAAAAGGTTACCCTTGACTTTTTTAGAACTTGTCGAATGGCATTCATAACAATTCTCCGCTAAAATCGGTCTAATTTTCTTTTCGAAAAATAACAATTTTTCGCTATCCGCATACAAGAAGTTATACGCAAAAAGTAAAAGTTTATAGATCATCAATATGCGTAAAAAATAATTCATCTTACATATCTTCTTAATCTAACAAAATTAGTTTGGGACTACTTCATAATTTAAATATAACATTTACAATTTCGGAGTTTTCCACTTTGGAATTCCTTGCTCCTCGATCTGTTTAGCATACTCAACATGATATGGTCGAGTGGGAGACATGGGGACATCCTCGTTTACCATCATCGGGCGCGTTTCTTTCCAAAACTTCTCGTAAGCTGTGCGCATCGAAATTACTATCTTGGGGTATTTATCAGCGACATTTGTGATTTGACCTGGATCTATTTTCATATCGTAAAGACTATTTTCGACCAAACGAAAGCGATCATTCCTGACCGCAAAGCCTTTCCACATATGATCTGACGGCTCAGAACCAGTTTTCCAACGTGCACGCTGAGTGAAAAGGTATCGGTCCTTCCACTTAGAATTGGGGCTCTTTAAAAGTGGTACTAAACTTCGACCCTCAATCTGGCCCTTGGGTAATTTTTTGACTCCAGCAATGTCAGCGAGAGTAGGTAGAAGATCAATGTGTGCTACAATTTTTTCAATTTCTCTACCCGCCAAAAATTTACCCTGCCAACGGACAAAGAACGGTACTCGAACTCCTCCTTCATCAGCGGATCCTTTGGCACCTTTCATTCCAGCATTAAATCCTTCCATGACTTTTCCATCGCTACTTGTACCGAGTTTAGAACCCTTTCTTACCATTGAACCAACCGAACCATTATCCGACATAAAGATTAGTATGGTATCTTTGCTCAGATTCCATTCATCGAGCTTTTTCATCAATCTTCCCATGTTCTCGTCAATGTTCTCGATCATTCCGTAAAAGCCGGCATCTCTTTCGGAGAAGCCAAGATCTGTAAATCGTTTCGCATTTTGAGGTGGTGCAATAAAAGGCCCATGAGGGGCATTAGTCGTGATGTAAGCAAAGAATGGTTTTTTCTCTTCGGCCATTTGTCTTATCCAGCCAAGTCCTGCGGTAAAAAAAATGTCTGTACAATAACCTTTGGTTTTCACAAATGAACCATTGTGTCTAATAACAGGATCAAAATATTTATTTCCTGGGACATCCGCACAGGAGCAGTTAAATTTTTGTCCAATACCTCCAGCTCCATGTATGAAGGCTTCATCAAAGCCACGCTTATGGGGTTGATAATCTTCTTCGTCTCCCAGATGCCATTTACCAAATATCCCTGAGGTATATCCGGCATTTTTTAAGACCTGGGGCAGGGTTACCGTACTCAATGCCATTCTTTCACGTTCTAAAATAGTATGGGTAATACCATTTTTCATTGGGTGCCTACCTGACATTAATGCTGCTCTAGTGGGAGAACAAGTGGGGCTTACTAAAAATCTCTTGAACCTAGTACTCTGACCATGAAGTATATCAAGATTAGGTGTCTTAATCCAAGTATTCCCATGCTTACCTATAGGACCATATCCTTGATCGTCTGTAATTACCAAAATTATATTTGGTTTGCTTTCAAATGGTAACTCCTTCGAGAATAAAATTTGATTTGATAAAATCAGAAAAAAGATGGCTAATGAATAATTTGGTGATTTCATTTTTCTTACAATGTTGATTATTAATCACTCATTTGAATTTTTGAGATAAAAATTCACAAGCCAAAAAATGTGTTCTAGTTATTTGACGACATGCAGGAAGATAGCATAAATTTGTTAATATATGTGGTTCTACAAATATATTTTGAGTTTTTTGTCTGTATTAACATTCTGTGATGCTCGTACATTTACCAGCTCGGATGGTATTCGTAAAATTCAAGCCACAGTTACAGCATTTGACGAAAAAACGAAAATAGTAAGTATCCTAAGAAATGATGGCAGAGTTTTTAAAAGTAAACTTTCATCCTTTAGTTTAGAAGATCAAAAATATGTACTAAATTGGTTTGAAGGGGCTAACGAAAACTATCTTTACATAGGCAAACAATACCCTGGTCATTTGAAAATTTTTCTTAAAATTTTAAACGCCGGAGGAATCGGATATGGACAGACAATTTTACTTCAACAAGGTCTAGATCCGGTTGTTATCGGGAATGGAATATCACCTTTTCTAGCATGGGTTGATGGTTACAATAAATTAGAAAATGTTTTTGAACGATTTAATGTTACTAAAGTAAATTTTGATTTAATAGATGATAATTGGCAGGCAAACATATCATACCAAACTAGTAGTAGGATCACTCAAAACGGAGGTTTGACTGTCATTCCTTCTGGTAATTTATATGGACTTACCAGTGTAGGTGGACCCATTTTATATCAGCAACCTCAAAATATTGTTTTGATAGGAAAGAATCAGAATCCAAATTCTGTTGTTATTTTGCCTCGTAGACCAGCACCTGTTTTCATCAATCCTTACGGAGGAGGTGTGAGAATGAATGGTACTTCAGTAACAAATCCATCATATTCAAGTTTATCTAGAGGTCAGTCCCAAGGAGTCGGAATTTCGATTCGAATTAATAAGTAATAGAGCATAAGATAAAACTTTAACTACCATTACAGTAAGCCGATGGTTATGTCTCTGTGGATTTTTTATGTAACATAGCGAGTATGAAAAGTTCTCTGTTTAAACATTTTGGAAGTTGAAATGTAAACTATCATGTATCTTAATAAATTTTCATTAAGATTCTAAACAAAATTAACAAAATTCCGAATGCCAAGTTAATTTTTACATTATTAAAACCTATGGACCGAGAGCTAAATTATAAATGAAATTTATAAAACCAAAACTCCTTAATCATCATAAAATAACTACATTTTCTTTGGTTTGGATAATAATTTTAACATTCACCGGAGACCTTCATTCCGTGGAAGAGTTTGAAAAAT
>MDSZ01211788.1_pt1 | contig 42396 bp, 41 predicted proteins | sample 811201 | NCBI WGS metagenome assembly MDSZ01 (sample SAMN05326647, study PRJNA326480) | marine metagenome | isolation source: seawater | place: Indian Ocean: North | collected 2010 | reverse complement strand
GTATTTTTATGGTTATCGTTATCCATAAAAATTATTTTTGTCTTGCTTTAAATTTTGGGTTTATTTTATTGATTACGTAAACTCTACCTCTTCTTCTGACAAGTTTAGAGTTAAGATCTCTTTTTTTAATAGACTTTAGTGAGCTTTTAATTTTCATAATTTTTAGCCTGGCAACGTCATACTCTTCCATGTCTTAAGACAAAGTACCATCGGCGCAGAAGGGCTTGACTTCCGAGTTCGGAATGGGATCGGGTATTACCCTTTCGCAATAATCACCAGGCAGAAGGCTTATAATAAAAAAAATTAATTTTGTAAATATCAATTAGTTTTTTAATGCATACTTAAATATGCAATAAACTGCAACAAAAGCATCTTTTAACCCAATTTTTTTCCCTTCTTTATAACTTCTTCCATTGTATGATATTGGAACTTCAAAAAATTTTGATTTTTTCTTCGCCAGTTTGATAGTAATCTCAGGTTCAAATCCAAAGCTTTTTTCATTTATTTTTAGATCTTTTATTTTTTCATATTTAAATAATTTATATCCTGTTTCCATATCAGTAAGATTTAGGTTGGCAATCATATTGCATAAAAGTGTTAAAATTTTATTTGCTACATAATGCCAAAAAAAATGTATTCTAACATATTTACCACCTCCTAAAAACCTTGAACCATATACGACATCAGCATTTGCTTCATTAAAAGGTAGTATTAATTTTTTATAATCATCAGGACTATATTCTAAGTCTGCATCCTGTATTAAAACAATATCTCCAGATATATTTTTTAATCCAGTTGAAATAGCAGCACCTTTTCCTAAATTTTGCTTATGGGTAAATAATTTAATTTTTTTTAGATTTTCTAACTCTAATAATTTATTTGAGGAATCATCATTAGAATAGTCATCTACAACAATTATTTCATAATCTATGTTTAAATTAGATAAACTTTTTTCAACTTTTATAATTACTTGGCTAATTGTATTTTCCTCGTTATAACAAGGAATTATTACAGAAATCTTATTTATTTTAGACATTTGATTAATTTTCTCAATATATCTCTTTTTTATATATTTATATTGGTTACATCAATTACTATTACTGGATATGGAAAAAGCTTTTGTAGGTTTTTTAATATAAATTGTTCATCTTTAAGTCTTGAAATAATATTTGGATGCTTCTTTCTTGGTTCTTTAGGTTTAATTATTAACTTTTTTTTTCCAATTAATTTAATCATATCCAATATAATCTTAGCATTGGGTATTTTCCTATTTGTTTATTATTTTAAAGATATAAAAAAAGAATTTAAATTTTTAATTTTAATTACATTAATAGCTTTAATAACTGGTATATATGAAACATCTAATAGACCTGACGCAGGGTTATATCATCTTCCATATATAAGTAACTTAAATGAAAATAAAATTATTCTTGGATTAAACAATTTACATTCAAGATTTGGTTTCACATCGTTTTTTCAATATATATCATCTGTATTTAATAATTCACTTTTTCTAGAAAAAGCAATTTTTTTTCCAAATTTAATTCTTTATTCATCCTCTTTAATATATTTTTTAAGACTGGCTACTAACGCAAAAATATCAAATGAATTAAAAATTCTAGCATTATTTTTTGGAATATCTGTTGCTGTAGATATGAATAGATTTAGTGAATTTGGAAATGATGAAAATGCACATATGTTATTTTTAATTTTTATAACAAACTTTATAATTTATTTTACAAAAAATAACTTGAACTCAAAAAATTACTTAAAAATAATAATATTATTATCTCTTTTTTTATTTATGACAAAAATAACATATTCTGTTTTAATATTAATAATAATTTTTATTATTTTTAATTCTTATAAAACTTTTAAATTTTTTGAAAAATTAAATATTTTTTTATTTTTAATTTTTTGTTTATGGATTTTAAAAAATTTTTTAATATCTGGTTGCTTAATTTATCCAATAGAAAATACTTGTTTTGAGAATTTATTATGGTCAAACAACTTCAGTAATAAAGAAAGTTTAATTTCTGAGGCATGGGCAAAAGGATTTCCGGACTCTAAATTAAAATATGAATATATAGATTATATTTCAAATTTCGTTTGGTTACCTACTTGGTTTGATAATCATTTTATTTTCATAGTAAAAAAAATATCAATAATTATAATTATTTTTTTTAGTATAATTATTTATATAAATCAAAATGGAACATTGTTTAAATCAAGCAAAGGTTTAAGATTAATTTTTTATTTTAATTATATTTTTCTTTTAATCTGGTTTTTAAAATTTCCAGTATACAGGTTTGGCTCTGGTATTTTAATTAGTACTTTAGCTATAACATTTATTTATTTTTTGAAAAATTTTAGTTTAATAAAATTTTCTAAAATTACAAAAATAGCATTGCCTTTATTAATTATATTAATATTTTCAAAAAACATCGATAGAGTTATCGATAGAGTTCAAAATAATTATATTAATAAACCTTGGATTAATATTTATTCAGATAATTACGAAAAGAAAATTTATTATAAAAAAATATATTTTATAAACAACAAAAAAAATTATTATTATACAACAATAAATAATGAAATTTGTTACTATTCACCTGCACCTTGTACGCATGAAATAAAAAAATTATCGTATAAAAATATTTGGGGTTATGATTTAATTTTTAAAAATTATTAACTTTTATTCTGTATAGACCAAAGAAAAAATCCTACAGGAAAATAGTATACAATTGATATCCAGTTATTAAAAAAGTTACCACTTGGGGCCAAGGGCCAAATTGTAATAAAAATTGCGGATAGTAAACAAATTTGAAAATCATTAAATTGATATTTTTTTTCAAATAAAGCTCCCCTTAAATGACTCAATATTTTAAAAACAAAATAAAAAAATAATATTGCACTAAAAGTAAATCCAATCAAACCTGTCTCAGCTAAAAGTTGAACATAAGTATTGTGAGGATGTGTTGTGCAGGAATTTTCGTGGGTCTTATATCTATCTTCATTACAATAATTTCTATAATTTCTGATTCCAATTCCTAAAATTTTATTATCAAGAAACATCTTGTAAGCAGACAAATAATGACTTTCGTGAATTTCTGAAAAAATATTTATTTTAGATGAATTCAAACCGATTTGGCTAATAGTATGGTCCCAAATTCTTTTTTTTGCAGTATCATCGTATATTGAAATACATAAAATTATTAAAAATGATGATAATAATGTTATTAATCTAATTTTTTTAAAATTTTTTATTAAAATTATTATAAAGATTGCAGAAAGAGTATTGAAGAAAAATGCAACTCTTTCACCACTCAAAAAAATTAGAGTTTCTATTAATATAAACAATATTGAAATCGCAATAATATAATTTTTTCTATTACCATATAATAGAAATGTTAAACCCAAAAATACAGGAAATAATCTACTTAGATAACTACCAAGTATATACTGATCATTAAGCAAAAATCTTATTCTTTTACTCCGAATATCTACTGGTTCTCCAAGAATATTTTCTTTAATAAAATATTGAGTAAATCCGTCTAAAACTAATAATAAAAAACAAATTGAAAATACAATAAATGTCCATTTCAATAATTTTTTTTCTTTCGTAATAAAATATATTACACCTAATGAAAAAATACCGAATCTCAGGTATCCAAGAGATGACCTCAAATTATTGATATCATAGAATTTTATTAAACTGTTAATAAATAAATAAACAAAAAAAATTAAAAAAATTAAAAAAAACTTGTTATTAAAAAAGTCATACTCTTTGTTTAAAAAAATATTAATTAAAAAAATAATACAAACTAAAATAACAGCTAAATCACTTAGAAATGGGCCTGTTATTAAAAAAAAAGGAATTAAGGAAATTAAAATTACTGGAAAATGTATTAGTATTTTATCTTTAAAATTAGACATGAATAAAAGTGAGAAATTTAGTATCCTCTAGTAAATTTTTGACTATTTTCTCCTGAAACAATCTGATCATAAATCCACTTATAAGTAATTTCTAAGCCGTCATAAAGCTTGATATTAGGACCCCAATTAAAATCTTTATTGATTTTTTTATTATCACTAGATCTTCCCCTTACTCCTTTGGGTTTATCTAGCTGGTAATTTTTCTTAACTTTATAATCAGCAATATTTTCAATTATATCGATCATTTGGTTTATAGAAACTTGTTCATCACTTCCAAGATTATAAACATCAGAGGAGTCCGAGTTAAAAATCAATTTTGTTCCAAATATACAATCATCTATATACATAAAACTTCTTGTTTGTTCACCATCTCCCCAAACATCAATTGTTTTTATTTTATTAATTTTTGCATTAGCAATTTTTCTACATATTGCTGCAGGAGCTTTCTCTCTTCCTCCATCATAAGTTCCTTCGGGACCATAAACATTATGATATCTTAAGACCCTTGTTTGCAAACCAAAATCTTCTGTAAAATGTCTACACATTCTCTCACTGAAAAGTTTTTCCCATCCATAGCCGTCTTCTGGATCTGCGGGATAAGCGTCATCTTCTTTTAATCCATCTACAAAAGATTTTTTTTGTTTTGAGGCGTTGTAAACACAAGCACTAGATGAAAAAAAATATTTTTTGACTGAATTTTTAAGACATGCTCTTAGAATATTCGTATTGATTAAAACTGACAGCATACATTCTGCTTTATTATTTTCTATAAATCCCATTCCTCCCATATTGCAAGCCATATTATAAATGTAATCAACTCCATCAGTCACTTTTAGGCAGTTTTCATATTCTTTTAAATCTAAAGAAAAATTTTTACTTTTTTCAAAAACTTGAAACCAAAATTCTATTGGTTTTAAATCTGCACATACTAGATCGTGACCTTCCTCTAGAAGATTTTTTACTAAATGTCCGCCGATAAAACCACCGGCTCCTGCTACAAGAATTTTCATAAATATCTTTTAGTCTAATTTTTTTTTATAACAAGATATATTCCAATATTGTTCAAATAAAAAATGCAATTTTTTTTCTAGCAGTAGTAAAAAAACAGTCTATTATGAAAGAATATGAAAGCACTGTGGTTAGTATCATTTAGACCAATAGGAAAATCAAAAATTAATGATTTTTTTCAAAGTATATTTGTTGACTCAATAACATCATTGGATTTTGATGTTACCTTTAGTTTAACACAATTTGATGAGGAGAATGTTAAAGAATTTGTAGAAAAAAAGAAAATTAAAAATCATTATATAAATATACCAAAAAAAGAACTTCCAGATGGTAAAAAATATTCAAATCATTTAATGCTAAAAAATGCACTCAATCAATATATAGAAAATGACTATGAATATTTAATTTGCTCATCCGCAGATATTATAGTTCCAAATAATTTTTTTAAAATTATGTCACAAATAAATAAAGATGAATTTTGTGCATTAATATTTCCAAATATTCATATTACTAATGGTGTTGTTAAAAATAACTATTGGCCACATTATGGAATTGATTTAATAGCTTTTAAAATTTCAAAAGAAAAAGCTTTAAAATTCCAAGAGTTAACAAAAGATTACAAACAATATGACTGGGGAATAATAGAAAATTTCTATATATCTGTTAGCGATGCATTAAAGTTAGAAAAAATTAATTTATTTAAATATTGTAATACAATAAAATTTGATAACGATTTTTTAGCCTTTAATGAAAATAGAGTATCTCAAAAAAAAGCTTGGAAAGAAAATCAAAAATTTTTTTTAGAATTTTTAAAAGCAAACAAACTTAATAAACTTTATGCTTATGGATCTTATTATTTTTTAATGTACAAAATATTTCGTTTTCGAGATCTAAGTTATAATCTGATCTTGTCATACTTAATTTTTTATCCATATAATTTTTTTAAAAAATTAATAAGTATATTTAAAAAAGATTAAATTAACTATTTAAAGTATCTTATAAGTCCGAAAGACTGAATAATTCTTGGAAAAAAACTTTTGGGTTTATGTAATAACCTTATAAGCCAACCTAAATAATATCTGTCATAAATTTCATTAATAGGTGCCTGTACTTTGGTTAAAAAACCAATAGCTGCACCTGTGCAGATAATTGCGGTTTTTTTTTTCCTCAAATTTTGTTTAATAAAAGCCCCAATTGGTTCTTGGATTCCTCCACCAACATTTATTATTATGAAATCTGGACTATATAAATTAATCATTTTTACTAGTTTTAAGTCTCTGAAATTAGACAGAGAATAAATAGGTGCACAAAAAGATTTGAAATTAAAAATTCCTTTAGTTCTTAATAAATTTGAATTCTTATTTTGTTCCAATATATTTGGATTAATTAAAAAAAATTTTTTATTTTTAAATTTATTTGTTTCTAATATTGATTTTAAAAATAAATAACCTGAAAATTTTTTTACTTTTTCTTTTTTGAAAATTCTTAAAAGTACACAAAAAAATCCACTATCTAAAATTGCAATATCTGCATTTCTAAGAGAATTATAATATATTTTTTTATTTAAAATTTCTGACAAACTTGATGCAGCTGGTGCCACAATATAACCACCACAGTTTATTAATTTATCAATCATATATTTAAATTCATAGTCAAAGAATTTTATTGAGTGAAATATGATTTTTTTTCCCATTATTATCTAATTAAAATTTAATCCTGTTAAAAATAAAATTTGGCAAAATTTGAATAAATGTCATAATTACTCTCCATAAAAAACTTGAATATAAAATTTGTTTTTTTTTTTTATGAGCCAAAAAAATTTTATTTGCTAAATTAGAAGGTTCGACTTGTAGAATATTTTCTAAAGTACTTTTTTTATCATTATTATTTCTGATAAATCCCGGTAATACAGTCATTATAAATATATTAGTATTGTTAAAATAATTATTACATCCTGATAAAAAAGTTATTAGAGCTGATTTAGCACTGCCATAAAAAAAATTTTTTGCCCTACCTCTTAATCCAGCTACAGAAGACACACATATCACAAAACCTTCATTTTTTTTTTCAAATTTTTCTAAAAAAAAACAAAGAAAATTTGTTAAATAAGTGAAATTTACATTAATTATATTAAATAAATCTTTTTCATTAATTTTTGTAATATAATGAGTTTCTCCTATTAAGGATATAATACCAGAAGTAACTTCTTTTATTTTATTAAATACTTTTTTTTGGTTTTCTAAATCAAGTATATCAAGTTCATAAATTTCAACTGATATATTTGGAAATTTCTCTTGCAAAGAGACTTTGAGATTTTGAATTTTATTATAATTTCTTGCAATTAAAATTAAATCATAATTATTTTTTGCATATATAAAACTTAATTCGTTGCCTAATTTACAACTTGCTCCTAGAATGGTTAAAGTTTTTTTAGTCATTTATACCTATTCTTTTTGACTGATTTGAACTAAAATCAAAAATATTATATTTTTTTCTTACTTTTGAAATTTCCTTAAATTGATCATAAAATTTGCTAAAATAAAAGCTAGATAACCTGGCATCTTTTGACAAATAAACTCTGCCTTTAAACTTTAAAACTATCTTATCTAATTCTACGAATATTAAATTAATTTTTTTACTATAAGGAAAATCCATTGCCAAGCTATATCCAGATATTGGAAATGATATATAGTTAGAATTTTTATTTCCATGTAGTTTTAAAACAGCCAAGGAAGACAAACAATTAACACTATTTAAATAATCTAATATCTCCAACATAGCTTGTTTTGCTTGTTCTTTTGGTACTATAAATTGATACTGCAAAAATCCGTTTTTTCCATAAAGTTTATACCAATTTTGTATTTTATCTAATGGATAAAAAAAACTCTCATAATTGATTTTTCCTTTTTTTTTACTTAATGAATTCCAAAAAAAATAAATAGTATTGAAAAATTTGATATTTAAATTGTTAATTACTTTAAGATTAAATGGAATCTTAAATTTAAAACTATTCTCTAATTTTAAATCAGATGTATTGCAAAAATCACCGTGAGTAAAAATTGATCTATAGTTTTCGTGAGTTTTTTTTGTATCTATCCAAGCTACAGAATAGTTTGAATTCATATATTTTTCAAAACATGAAAAAACTTCATCTATATTATAATTAATTACTTTATTAAAAATAATATTAGATGATTTAATTTTTTTGCATTGTATTTCTGCATCAACTATAAATCCAGTTAAACCCATGCCACCACAAGTTGCTTTAAACAAATCTGGATGACTTAAATTATCAAATTCTATAACCTCTTCTTTGTTAATTAATAATTTTAATTTGATTAAATTTTCGCTGAAACAACCTTCTTTGTGATGTTCTTTACCATGTACATCACTTGCGATACAACCTCCTAATGTAGCAAATTTTGTTCCTGGAGTTACATTTAAAAACCAACCTTTTGGTAATAAAAATTTTATCATTTCATTTATTGTGATGCCCGACTCAGCTTTAAGAATGCCTTTTTCCTCATCAAAATTAATTATTTTATTAAAATATTTGCTGTTAATGATAATCCTATTTATTGCACTATCGCCATAACTCCTAAAACCTCCAGATGGAATTAATTTAGCATTTTTTGATAATAATTCTTGAATATCTTTAATATTTCGTGGTTTATATAGTTGATAATTACCTAAATAATATTTAGCCCAACTTTTAATTTTTTTTGTATTAATAAAATCCATAAAATCCTAAAACAAAATTTGTGAAATACATAAATGATAATAAAATTAAAAAACTATCTTTTAGATATATCGAAATTGGATCAAAATTTTTATTTTTAAAATTTATAACAAAGTATCTTACTATTAAAAATATAAAAATTAAAAATGATATTTCTAATGAAAAACTATCAGTAAATCTATTTCCATAAAAAAAATATAAAAAATAATTTAATATATTTGAAATAAGAAAAATTTTTGAAAATAAATTTAATTCCTCAAGATTATATTTAGAATTTACTCTATCATCATAAATATAAAAATACTCTCTTCTTTTACAAATAAGAATAAAAATTGAAAATAAAATTATTTGACTTATAAAAAAGTTTGATATTTCTAAATCTGATAATATCGAACCAATAAATATTCTTATAAAAAAACCACTAGCTACAAATAATATATCAAGATATTTAATTTTTTTTATTAATACTGAATAAAAAATATTAATTAGAAGATAAGCAAAAACTAAAATAAAAACTTTAAAATTAGAATATTTAAAAAAAAATAGTAGAGATATTATTGCTAAGCCAGATGAAATATAAATCGCAGTTTTAAATTTAATCAAGCCACTCGCTATAGGCCTTAATTTTTTAAATTGATGTTTTTGATCTGTTTCTAGATCAATTAAATCATTTATTATATAAATTGATGAAGCTATAAAACTAAAAAATATTACTGGTAAAATTAACTTACTGTAGTTTATTAGACTCCAGCTTGTATAATTTAGGAATAAAGGTAAAAAAATGATTAAATTTTTTAGATAACTTTTATATCTAATTAAATTAATAAAATTATTAAAGCTCATGCAAATATGATTAATCTTAATACTAAATTTTCTCAATCAAATAAAATTAATAAATTATTAGATTTACATAAAAATAGCTACATATTATCTATACCTTCAATTTTTGGAATTGTTTTAGCTTTAGTGGCGATTCCAATTCACTTACAAATAAATGGTAAATCAGATTATGGAAATTATATTTTTTTTCATTTTATAATTTCATTTGGCCTATTACTTAATATGGGTATAAATAAAATAGTTGCAATTGAAATTGCAAAAAAAAATTCTTTATAGAAATAATTAATCAATCCTTAAAGCTTTCATTTAAAATAATTTTGGCAGTGTTATTGATCAGTTTAATTTTATATTTACAATTAAAAAATTTTAATAATATTTTTATAATTGGTATAGGTTTAAGTTTAACAATATTTTATTTAACACTTGAGGGTATTCTTCAAGGCTTTAGAAATTTTAAACTATTATCTTTTGTAAATTTTGTATTTTATACCTTGTCTTTAAATGTTCCATCAATTGTTTTACTATCAAACAATAATTTTAATTTTGAAGTTTTGATTAAATTTTCAATTTTAATTAAAATATTCTCAATTATAATAATTTTATTCTACTTAAAAAAATTTTTTAAATTTAATTTTAGTAAAAATTCTAAATATAATTTCTCTTTAAACTTTAGAAAATATTCAAAATGGTACTCTTTACATTTGCTAAATTTACAGATCTTTGATTTTATGGATAAATATTTAATTAAACTCTTTATAGGCCCTATTGCACTTGCTATTTATAGTATACCCTATCAGCTAGCTGGGAAGTTAACAATTTTGTCAAAAAGTATTTCTGCGGTTCTCTTGCCAGAAATTTCTAATAGCAATGAAAAAACTATTTTTAATCATTCATTAAATACATTTTCTTTTGTTATTCCATTTTTTTTATTAATTGCTTTCTTTTTTTTGGATAAACTTTTAATTTTTTGGTTACAAAATCAATATTCAGAAACAATTCTAGAATTAACTAAAATCTTTTTAATTATCTCTTGGATATCAGGAATATCACATATTCTAATAACCTTTTTTGAAGGAAAAAAAAAATTAAAGTTTAATACAATATTAGAAATTTATTTCTTATTTCCATTTTTATTAGTTTTATTTTATGTATTAATTCAATATGAGAACTTAATTTATGTTTCTTTTATTTTGCTTCTAAAAGAAATGATATTATTAATATTTAGAACAAACAAAATAAAAAAAAATATATATAAGCTTCAATTGATTTATTTAAACATTATCATTGTCATAATTAACCTATTAATAAATATATATTATAATCAATATTTTATTTATTCATTTATATTATTGATTTTATTTAATTCATTTTTATTCATTGAAAAGAGATATAGAAAATGAAAACAGCTTTCATATGTTTTTTTCCTGTTTTTCCAACAAATATGGGTTCGGCAGAGGTAATCAGAAGTTTATTTTTATGTTGGCCTGGTCAAAAGAAACTTTTTCAAATTTCACATTTAAACAAGAGTAATTATAAAAATAATCTTTTTTCCGTTAAGATATTTAAAGAAAAACCAATTTTAAAGATAATATGCATTCCATTTCTTATATATAAAATTTTAAAATATCTTGGCAAAACAAAGAAAAGGTTGCTTGTAATTGAGGGTCCTAGTTGGATTGGCTATAGCTTCATAACATTAGTACTGATTAAAATTTTTTCACCAACAACTAAAGTCATTTATCACTCTCATAGTATTGAATTTGAGGTAAGGAAAATGATGTCATCTAATATTATGGCTTTTTTTTCTAAAAAGTTAGAAAATTTTGTTTTTAATAATTCACATTTATCCACTTCTGTTTCAAAAATAGAAATGAATAAAATTAAAAAATTATATGGTGTTCAATGTATCAACCTTAATAATGGAGTTTCAAAGAAAGTTCTGAAGTTTGGTAAAAGAAAAATTGGTTTTGATTATATTATTTATTCTGGATCATACAAATATTTGCCAAACAAAAATGCTATAGATTATTTGGTTGATGTATTAATGCCAAAACTGATAAAAAAGTTCCCAAAATTAAAACTTGTTTTAACTGGAGGAGGATATGAAAAAAAGAAAAATTATATTGTTAATTTTGGTATAGTTTCAAAGCCTAAATTGCTTAATTTAATATATAATTCAAAATTAATGGTTGTTCCAATTGATAAAGGAACAGGAACAAGAATTAAAATTATTGAAGCAATGCTTATTGGTGCAAAAGTTTTAACCACGAAAAAAGGAATTGAAGGAATTTCATTTGAAAAAAAAAAATTTCCTATTGTTGTGAAAAAAAAATTTTTTTATAATGTCATAATTAAAAACTTAAAAAATCATTTAAAAAATACAAAAATAACTAAATTTGATAAAAATTATACAATGGAAAAAATTGTAATAGATTTTTTCGAAAATGAATATGTTAAGAATATTTTTAAGAAAAATTAGTATTTTTTTTTCAATTTTTTATTTTAATAAAATAAAAATTAATATTAAAAAACATAGTAAAATTGAAAAATTTATTAAAAAAAAAAAGTATAGAAATTTATAAAACCAATCCAAGATTAAGTACTCATAAGAGCCTTGCGGGAGAAATTTTAAGAATTATTAAATCAGAAAAATTATTAATATTTTTAAGAAATTCATTATTACAGAATATTTTTTTTATCCATAATAGGTTATTTATTTTTTTTGAACTAATTGAATTAAGAAAAGATAAAAATTGGAAAATTTGGAAAAGGTTAATTAAAGAAAATGATATAGGTAAACCTGTTAGATATTTTTTGTATTCGGAAAGTAGCGGAAATCGAATTAGACAAGTTTATATAATCAAAAAATTTTTAAATAGTTCAAAATTAATTAACATAAATAAAATACACAATATAATTGAGATTGGAGGTGGGTATGGTTGTATGGCTGATATATTTATTAGATTAAATAAAAAAATTTCCTACACTATATATGACATGTATGAAGTAAATTTACTTCAGTATTATTACTTAAAAATGAACAATTATAATCCTTCCCTTGGTAACATATCGAGTAAACTAAATTTAATTAGTGAGCTACATCAATTAAATAAATTTATAACCAAAAATAAAAATTATTGTTTTATAGCAAATTGGTCTATTTCTGAATTTCCAGTAAAATTTAGAAAAAAATTTTTATATACAATTAATAAATCTAAATATTCAATTATATCTTTTCAAGAAAACTTTGAAAACATAAATAATTTAAAATTTTTTAATAAAGTTAAAAATAAACTTAAAAAGAAATTTATATTTAACTTGCAGACTTTCGAACATTACAATAATTCACCTTTAAATAAGAATAATCATTATATTTTAACCTTAATAAGAAAATGAAAAAATTTAACAGTTTTTTTATATTTTATCCGCTGTGTTGCGTTTTAATATTTTTGAGATTAGAGATTTTTTATGGATCAGATATAAAAGCACCATTTACTGATGACTTTTACTATTATCTTACAACTGCAAAAAATTTTATAAATTTAGGCTATATATCTTTTGATAAAATATCAATTACAAATGGTTTTCAACCACTTTGGTTTTTTTTTATAAGTCTAAATTTTGCTTTGTCGAAAAATGATATATTTTTTAATTCAATAATTATTCTTTCAATATTTATATTTACTTTTTTTACATATTTTAATTTTAGAAAATATTTTATAAATAATAATTACAGTGAAAAAGATAGTCATCTTATAGCTTCTTTAATTTCTTTTCTTACACTTTTCTTTTCTAAAAATGGTATGGAAATTTCTTTGGCAGTTTTTTTCTTTTCTCTAAGCTTACTTTACTTTCGTAAAAATATTATAATTTTTTGTTTATTAAGTTTTTTAACATTTTTATCTAGGTTGGAATTCTTAATTTTTTATTTTGTATTTTTAACAAATGAAATTTTTATTAATAAAAAAATTTTTAATAAAAATTTTTTAATTAAATTATCATTATTTCCTTTTTTGATCATTTTTTATATTTTAATAAATCTTAAATTCTTTGGAATTCCATTTCCTGAAAGTGGAATTGCTAAAAGCTTAGTAAATAATGTAAAATTTAATAAAGAGACATTCTCATTTTTATCCTCAAGCGGATATGGTATGAAATTTATTTCATTAATGTTTTATTGTAATTGCGTTGGTGTTTTTTTTCTATTTTCAAATAAGATTAAAAAATTTACAAAAATATCTTTATTAACTACTTTACTTTTTTTTATAAGCAATAGCTTAAGGTCTGCTTGGCCATTGTGGACTTGGCATTTCTTTTTTTTAGGCATTTCTACTTCAGTCTTATTTGTTGATCTTATCAAATTATTTAAATTCAATTTTGTAAAATATATGGCTACCCTAGTAGGAATATTTTTTATAATTGTTTATTTCTTTTTATTTATTAAAAATTATAATGTTAACAATGATCACATATTAAATATAGCCAATAAAATCGAGTCTCATTATGCTGACTCTGAGTATGAGATATTTGCTATGGGTGATATGGCAGGCAAAGTATCTTATTTGTTAGATAAAAAACTTATCCAATTGGAGGGTCTAGTTGGTGGAAAAAAAGTTTTAAATAAAATTCAAAAACAAGAGAAGCTTTGTAATTTGTTTAGTGAATTTAATGTAGATATTTATTTTACTACAAAAATTAATAAATCAGGTGATTTATATTACATTGAAGAACCTGCGCAGAAGTCAACAAACGTAAAAAAAATGAAAGATATATTAATAATTAAACCTGAGAAAACTTTTCATTCTGCAGATTTAAATGTATATGCTTTTAATCTAAAAAATAATAAATTTTGTTTTGATAATTAAACTTTTTTATGCCGTATTTTGATTTTTTTAATAAAGAATTTTTAATCATTTTTTTTTTTATTACTTTTAACTAATATTTTAGTATTAACTTTTAGAAATAAATTAGCTAATTATTTAAATATTTTCGACTTTCCTAACAAAAGAAAAATTCATAAACATCCAACTCCATTAGTTGGTGGAATTTGTTTATTTATAACTATAATCTCGGCTTTATTTTTTAACTTATTTGAAAATAATTTATCTTCTAGTAAATTTGTAGTTTATTTTTTATTTTACATAATTTTTTTTATAATTGGCTTGTTGGATGACGCTAAAGGTCTGAGCCCAAAAACTAAAACTTTAATTATAACAGCCTCAATAATTATATTAATTTCGTTTGAAAGTGAATTTTTAGTAAGAGAACTTAATTTTAAGTATGCAAATAAACAAATAATTTTAGGAAATTTTTCTTTCTTGTTCACTATTTTTTGTATTTTTGCATTATACAATGCATTAAATTTTATTGATGGTTACAATGGTACTGCGACTTCAATAATTATTTTTTGGACTTTTGTTCTCTTAATTAAAAATCCAACTTTATTGTATTTTTTAACAATTTTTACTATGATCTTAATTTTTATTTACAATATATTTGGGAAAACTTTTTTAGGAAACTCAGGTACAAGTTTACTTTCAATTTTTTTTTCATTGTCAATAATCAATGATTATAATGTGATTAAAACCTTATATGCAGATGAAATATTACTTATTTTAATATTTCCAGGTCTAGATATGATTCGAGTTACTTTTGAGAGAATATTAAATAGAAAAAAAATATATTATGCAGATAAAACTCATTTACATCATTATTTGATCAAAAAAAAAATCAGATATATTTGGCAATTAATAATTATTTTAACAATAACACCTTTATTTTTGCTTTATATAATAAAAAATATAATTTTTACAATTTTAATTTCTATATTAATATATTTTATACTTCTTATATACTTAAGAAAAAAATGAAATGATAAAAATCGAAAGACGCTTTTTTCAAAAATTACTTATATTATTTGTATGGTTTTCTTTTTTTTTAAGTATAAACTTAAACCCAATTGAATTTTTAGATTTTAATATAATTAATAAAATAAGAATTATCTTACCGCTTGTTTTAGCCTTTCTGTTGATAACTTTAAGATACCATAACATTAAATTCTATAATTTTTTGAATAAACAATTATTTTTTTTTTATTTAATTTTTTTACTTTATATTTTTTTCACTATTTCTTTTCAAAAAAATAATCTAATTAATATTTTTTGGCCTTTGTACATGATGCTTTCATTTTTTGTTTTACATAATTTAACAAATTATGAAGAAAAAAAAGATATTTTGATTTTAACAATTTTAATTATTAGCATTGGATTTATTTTTTATTTTTCTTCGAGTTTAATTGAATTAATTAATAGACCCATATATCATTTTTATGGAATAATGGGAGCTGAATTGGGTTATTTAGGGATTTCAAATCCTCCAAGGTCGTCTGGCTTAGCTAGACTTGCTCTGATTTTGTTCTCATTTTTAATGTATTATTATTTAATTAAAGGAAAAAAAAATAATTATTTTTTTTTAACTTTAATCTGTCTTTTAGGAACATTTAGTTTAATTTTTCAGTCAAGAACTATATCTTTTATTTATATCATTTTAAATATTTGTATTATTTCATTTTATTTTAAAAAGTTTTTTAAAGATAAGTGGTTATTAGTTTTTGCAATAATTTTACCATTACTAATTAATTTCCTTTATAATTTTAACATTATTGAAAAACATAAATTTATATTACAGAAGCATTTGGGTGTGACTGATTTAAGCACTAATTTATTAGCAACATATGCTTGGAAAAATATCTTATTAAGAGATTATCATCATCATAAAAATAATCCTGATAAATTTAGTTCAAATAGATTTGATAATTGGAATACTGCAATTAATATTATTAAAAAAAATTATCTTAGAGGTTATGGGGCTCAAGCAGATAGGATACTTATAAATCAATCAATTCATAATTCTTTTCTTTATTCCACATTATCTGGTGGTATATTGTCAGGATTATCAATTATATTTATTTATATATTTTCTTTAATACTATTAATTAAATTTTACTTAAGTGGTACTTATAAGATATGTGATAGTGCATTAGTACACTTTGCTGCCTCTATATTAATTATAATTGGTTTAAGATCAATTTTAGAAACATCTTTTGCTGTATTTAGTATTGATTTTCTTATTTTTATAATTGCTTTTTTATTTTTTCAAGAAAGTTTAAAAAAATATCAGTAAGATTAATGCTTTTATGTTAAAAATTTATTTTTGGGCAAATAATATTAAAAGTAATTCAGGCGAAGGTATTTTAGCTTTAAGCTTTCTTTCTTTGTTAAAAAAAAAATATAAAAAATATTCATTTATTAACTTAAATACATTCAATCAAAAAGAAAATTTATTTTATAATTACATTTTACCTTTTTTTGGAGTTTTGAAACTTTGGATGTATCATATGAAAGGAAATAAAATTTGCTATATAAATTATTTACCAATTTGGAATTTTTTAATTTTTCTTTCACTTCCAAAAAAAACCATATTAGGTCCAATCACAGGAATAGATCAAAAAAATAATATTGTTTATAGATTATTTAAAAATATCGGTTTATTTATATTAAAAAAAAGAAATAAGAAAATTTTATTTTCCCATAGTCAGTTCAAAAAATACTTTAAAAATAAAAAAAAAAACTTTTATAATTTCATTCTTTATAAATTTAATTTTAATTATAATTCAAAAAAAAAGAAATTTGATTATGTAATATATTTTAAAAAAAATAAAAATAAAGGAAATGATTTTTTAATCAGTATTATTTTAAAACTATCAGAAAAGTCTAAAATTGCAGTTATTGGAGATGAGTTTCCAAAAAATCTAAAAAATAAAAATATATCTAATTATAAAAATTTAAATAGATCAAGTGCATTAAAAATTATTTCCCAATCGAAAAATTCAATATTATCAAAAGAAAATTCGTTAAGTTTTTTTGCAATTGATTGTATTTCTTTCCGTCTAAATATATTTCACAATATAGATGATAAGTTAGATGATACTATAAAGACAAATTTATTTATACCTATTAAATTTGATAATCTTAACTATTCAATAAAAGTTTTAATGAAAAAAAAATTCTTTAAAAATCATAAAAAATACTTCATATTTAATAAAATAAATTTTTTAGATTATTTATAAATTGATATTTCAATCAAAAGAATTTGTACCAATCAATAAATTTTTTCATTCCTTTCTCTAGTTTAGTTTTTGGATAAAAATTAATATTTTTTTTTAACTTTACCACAGAAGATCGGGTTTTAAAAACATCAGACTTATTTCTTTTTATAATTTTTTCATTAAAATCATTTGTATAAAATTTTCTTATAAATTTTATTAAATCATCTAAAGAGTTTTGATAATAATTGCCAATATTTATACATTCATTATAAGATTGTCTTTTCATAAATTTATTTATTAGCAAATTTATAGAATTTACAACATCATCTATATATGTAAAAGATCGTATAGAGTCTTTTCCACCATATATAATTATTTTTTTTTTATTTTTAATCTGATTCAAAAATTTATAGTATGCCATATCTTCTCTTCCTAATGGACCATAAACTGTAAAAAATCTTAGACCTAAAGTATTTATTCCATAAAGATAGTTATAAACATTTGCGAATACCTCATTACAAACTTTTGTAGCAGCATAAATAGATGAAACATTTTTTTGAAAAAATTTTTCATTAAAGTTGTTATCATTTCCATAAACAGAGCTTGATGATGCATAAAAGAAGTGTCTAATTTTATTTTCTTTACAAAATTCCATTATATTTGAAAATGTTTTAATATTTTCATCTATTGTTTTTATAGGTTGTTCTTGAGAAATTCTTACTCCAGGTTGAGCCGCAAGATGAACAACTAAGTTTATTTTTTTTTTCTTATAATATTTTGAAAAAGAGTTGTAATTTTTTAAATCAAAATTTTTAAAACTTATTTTTTTATTTTTTTTTAAAAGCAAATATCTTTTTTTTTGTGTTTTGAAACTTTTAGAAGAAAGATTATCACATCCATATATAGTATGATTAGATTTTGCTAAAAGATTTACTAAATGATAACCAATAAAACCAACAGATCCTGTTACTAGTATATTCATATTTTTTAAAGTAATTTCAAGTTTATTTATAAATTATATTTATTACAAATATTTATTATCTTTCATTACAATTTCTATTATTGTTTTAAAATAGTTAACATCGTGCTCTCAAAGGTTTTTGACCATTTAAAATTCTTCACATGGTCTAGGCCTTTACTCTTAAGTGAATTTCTTAAATTAAAATTATTTATAAGTTCTAATATTTTTTTTTTAATTTCATCTTTATTATCTGGATCAAAATATAAGGCACTGTCACTATTTATTTCAGGTAATGCAGAAGTTTTGGACACCAAAACAGGGCACTTGTTTGACATTGCCTCTAAAGTGGTCAAACCAAATACCTCACAATAAGAACTAAATATATAAAAAAGAGCGTTATTATAAAGTTTTTTTAAAAATTCTTTTTCTAAATTTTCAAAAAAAATTATTTCATCCTTGATAAAGTTTTTTGAAATAAAGTTTTTGATTTCTTCAAAATATTTATAATCTAATATTTGAGACACAAAAATGAGTTTTATATTTTTATTATCCTCGTCTAAAATTTTTTTAAAAGACTCTAAAATATTAATAAAATTATGATATCTTACACAGGAAGATACACATAATATATAATGTGAATTATAATTAAAATTTTTTAGATTTTTTTGATCATTTTTTTCAACTGCATTCTGATTATCCACACCTAAATAAACAACTTTAATTTTTTTTTCTTCTAATTTTAAAATATCAATTATTTCATTTTTTGCGAAATTTGAATTAACAATTAATTTATCACTATATTTAATCGATAATTCCATTAAAATTTTTATTAGAAAATTTTTAGTTTTTGATCCTGGCATTTTATTAAAGTGAACCCATGGTAAATTCGAATGAATACCAAGAGTTATCTCAATTTTTAAAATTCTACAAAGTATTGGACAATAATTCATAGGTGAGAATATCTTACTTACATTTAAAAATTTTAACTCAAGTGGTAAAATAATTTGCATCCAAATAATTTTGATAAAATTAATATTAATAAAATTTGCTTTTTTTTTTATAAAAATATTTTTAGGTAAATTATTTTGGTCAATATACTTTAAATAGTTGTTACACAAAAAAACATAAATTCTATTATTTTGATTTGATTTTATTAATTGTTTTAAAAAATTTATATTATAAGTTTTTGTTCCACTCGCTACACTTGTACCTATTAAATCAATTGCTATATTCATATTTATTTTAAAATATATATTTTGCAAAATGTGAGATCATTCTTATATAATTTTTCTTTAAGTATTTACAATTACACAAAAAATCTATTAATTTCTTTAATTGTTATTTAATTTACAATATTAGTAATTTAATTAAAATTAATTAATGGTTTTTTTTATCATTTACAATAATTGATTATAGCAAATAGAGATTAATGAGTGTTATTCTTGGATTAAATTGCAATCATGCAGACTCATCTGCATGTATTATTAAAGATGGAAATCTGTTATTTGCTATTGAAGAAGAGAGAATAAATAGAGTTAAACATTGGGCAGGATTGCCTTGCTCTTCAATTGAGGCTTGTCTAAAATATACAAACATCAATTTATCAAATATCACAGATATTGCAATTAATACAAATCCTCTATCAAATTTAAATCATAAGATTTTTTATTTCATTAAAAATTATTTAATAGGAAAAAAAAAATTTGAGATTGTAGATAGATTAAATAAAAAATTAAATTTAAAAAAAGATATAAATAATTTTTTTTATCCAAATAGTTTTTCGGATAAAATTAAAGTACATTATATTGATCATCACATTTCTCATATTGCTTCAGCATTTTATCCATCTAATTATAAAAAAGCGGTTGGTTTATCTATTGATGGATTTGGGGACTTTTGTAGTGTTTCAATTGCTAAATGTGAACATGATAAAATTAATATTGTAAAAAAAGAGTTTTTTCCTGATTCTTTAGGAGTATTCTATGAAACATTTACACAATTAGTTGGTTTTAAAAATTATGGAGACGAATACAAAATGATGGGATTGTCTTCTTACGGAAAACCAAAATATTATGATAAAATATTAAAAAATTTATTTAAAAAAGAAAAAGGTATAAAGTTAAATCTAAAATATTTTAATCATACTAATAAAAATTATACTTATAAATTTCAAGGAAGGCCGGAGCAAAGTGATTTATATAGTCATGATTTAAAAATTTTATTAGGTATTGGAGAGAACAAAGTTGACAATATTACAGATCTGCAAAAAGATTTAGCATCTTCAGTTCAAAAAATATTTGAACAAAAATTGTTAGAAATAATTACAGAAATAAAAAATTTAAATTATTCAGATAATTTAGTTTACGCGGGAGGTTGTGCATTGAATTCATTGGCAAATAAAAAAATTTATGAAACAAAATCATTTGAAAATGTATTTATTCCTTATGCACCCGGAGATGGAGGTGGTTCTCTAGGTGCTGCATTATATGTACACAATCAGATCAATAAAAGTGTTAAAGCTTCAAATCTTAATTCACCTTACATTGGAACTGGGTACGATAATAATGAAATAAAAAGTTTCATTGACAAAGAAAAAAAATTAAATGATTACCAAATTACATTTATAGAAAAGAAAGACAAACTTATGAAAATTTTAGCAGAAATAATTTATAAAAATAAAATCGTAGGCTATTTTAATGGAAGGATGGAATTTGGTGCTAGAGCACTTGGAAATAGATCTATCTTAGCTAATCCATGTAATCCAAATATAAAAGAAATAATAAATAGTAAAATAAAGAGAAGAGAAAGCTTTAGACCATTTGCACCTGCTATACTTGAAAATCACAAAGATGCGTGGTTTGATAGTAACAAATTAAATCCTTATATGTCCTCTGTAGAAAACATAAAGTTTGATAAACAACAAATTATACCGTCAGTAACTCATTTTGATGGCACTGGCAGAGTACAATCCGTATCAAAAGAAATGAACAAAGATTTTTATCAATTGATTGAAAAATTTTATGAAATCTCGAATGTACCTATTTTGCTTAATACTTCATTTAATGAAAATGAACCTATAGTTATGAGTCCAGATCATGCAATAAATTGCTTTCTTAGAACAGAAATGGATACATTAGTATTGAATAACTATATAATAAATAGATAAAAGTTATTAATCAAAATTACGTAGTAATCTTCTTAATAAATTTATTTATTTTAATTAATTGAAAAAAATACTTAATATCTACAAGACCTGACAAAAATATTGTGATTAAACTATTCTTTTCTTTTAAATAAATCGCCTCTCTTTTAATAATTTCGTTCTTAAAATTTCTAAAATTATTTCCTCTTAAACTAGAATAAATATATTTATATTTTGGTCGTACAATCCTAAGTGATTTATTGCTAATACTTTTAAAATTTCCATAAGTAAAAGCAAAATGTTTTATTTTTATTTTTAATTTTTTTTCTAAATCTTTGGTACTTTGAATAACTTCATTTTTTAAAGTTCTATTACTTGATAATAAACCTAAGTTTGCGTGAGTTTTTGAATGTGAACCTATGTAATGACCATTTTTAATTAATATTTTAAGGTTATTGAAATTCATGTTTTTAATTTTTTTAAAGTCTCTTGGTAATTCTTGATCTAATATATTTTTTTTAACAAAATGTCTTGCCTTCGACGTTTTTTTTATCTTTATAAAATCACTAGGTACAAAAAAAATTGCTTTTATGTTTAATTTATTTAAAATATTTTTTGCTACCAAATAATTTGAATAAAAGCCATCATCAAAAGTCAATAATATATTTTTTCCTTTTAATTTTTTTTTTCCTAAAAAATGAAGCTCTAATTGTTTTGGCGTAATAAATTTCCAATTATTTTTTTTTATTAAATTAATTTGTTTTTTAAATAAACCAAATTGATCTTTTTCAATATGATGATAAATCAAAACTCTTATTTGATTAGAATTAAATGGATTAAAAAATTCATATAATTTAGATATTAATAGAATTATATAATTAAATTTAATTAATATTTTATGATTTATAAACACTTGATTTAAATTTGTTGTAGAGATTTAGTAAAAAATTATTTTTTATATTTAAAGATTTTGCTTTAATTTTAAAATTAATAAAAGAAATATATAAAAAACCAATAATATTTAATGATATATTAGTCATACCTGAGTTAATTTTATTATTAGACCAGTTTTTTTTATAATCTTCAGATCCAATTGTAAAATCAAAATATTTTAGATTATTTTTTTTGCAATCATCAATTAAATATTTTAATAAGATTTTTCCTGGCGAGTATTTCTTAAAATTTATATCATATGTGGGAAAAAGATAGTAATATTTTTGATCATATACATACCCTGAGTGAGCAGCTATTATTTTTCTATCTAATGTTAGATATGATAAATTTATATTAAACATTAAATTACATTGAATAAAAAATTTTTTATATGCATTTATTTCAAATAAATTCCATGCATTAGTTTTTTTATATTGAAGTATTTTATTTTGGATTAAAAATCTTAAAACTTTTTTTTTTTCATTTTTATCTTTTGCAAATTTAAATTGTAAGTTTCCAATCTTATTAAGTCTATTTTTTTGATATCTAATATCAGAGAGTTCATTGTTTTTGTAAATTAAAGAATTTTTAAGATTTATTCCAGAGTAAAGGCCTGATTTATGTGTTTTTAAATAATAAAAAAAAGGATTTGGTTTATTGTTAATTATATCGGGTTGGTTTACTAAAGAAATACAATCGTATTTATTTTTATTTTTTTTTATAATTAATTTCCAAATATAATTAAAATCGTATTTATTAATATTAAGATTTTTATTTATTAATGGAGCATTATAATCTGAAAAAGGAAATCCAGACCACGATAAGACTTTAATAAACAATATTTTATATATGCAAAAAGGTAAGATAAACAATGTTTCTTGGTCATTTTTAACAACAATAACATAGATCGAAATAGACTTTCTTTTATATTTTTTCATTTGTTTAAACCAACTTTTTTGCCAATGGTAAGTTTGAAAATAGTAATTAGAAGAGTCTTTTTCGAAATTAGTCCATAACTTTTCTAATTCACTCTCTAGTTCTTGATAAATTTTAATATTTAAATTTTTTAACATCATTTCTTAAATCTACATTTAATGGAAATAGAACAAATTTTCTTGAAAATTTATAAATTTGGTCTTTTTCTTTGAACTCATTTGGAAAACTAGGCCAAGAAACTATATCAATATTATTCTTCCATCCCCAATTATAAATTTTTTTTCTAATTTTATAATTATTTATTTTTACAACTAAATACCACAAAATATAATTATCCTTATTTGAATAATTAAAGTAAGGAACTAATTTAAATTTTTGAATTACTTTTTTCCATATATTAAATCTTTTTAATCTTAAATTTTTTTCTCTATTAAAAGAAAAATCTTTTATAATTTGAATAGTTTTTTTATCTAATAGTTTGTTATAGTAACTTGGTTCTTTTTTTTGGATAGATATTGACTCATAATTAGGTCTATTGAAAAAATTCCTGTAAATCTTATTAAAAATTTTGCTGCTTTTAGTTTTTGTTTTGAAATATGTATATATTGTATTTTTATGAACTTTTTTAGAATTTAAACTCAAATCGGTTTTCATTAAATTTTTTTTAATAATTAAAATGCCACCATAATTTATTTGTTTAATTATTTTATAAGGAGACATTATAACTATATCACCAAAAAATTTTGTATTTTTTATTCCACTAAAGCCATGACAATTATCTTCGATTAAATAGATTTTTTTTCGTTTACAAAAAATTTTAAATTTTTTTAATTTTTGAGGTTTTCCAAAAAAATGAACCATTAGAATTCCTTTTATTTTTTTTGTATACTTCTTATCAATGTCATTCCATTTAGCTTCGAATCTTTCATTAACTTCATAAAATACAGGTTTAATTCCTAGTTTTTTAACCTCATCTATAACAACATCGCAAATTAATGACGGTACTAATATTTCATCACCCTCATTGAAATTAAGGTATTTAAGACCGTAATAGAGTGCGGTACGACCTCTTAAAAAAAATAATGACTTCATTTAAACCATTCTTTGTTAATAAGAATTCTAAAGAATTTATAATAATAATTTAGTCTACTGACATTTCTCTTATTTTTTTTTAATATTTTAATTAAATTTATAATTTTATTTTTATAAGCTCTTGAAGTTATATTATTATCTCTCTCATTATAATATCCTAAAAATTCATCTATAAACTGAAAATTAAAATTATCACCTATCTTTAACCAAAGATCATAATCTTGAGCATTTGCCAATTCCTCATCAAAAAAATTAGCATCGATAATCAATTTTTTTTTTAAAGAAACTGAGGATGTTGATAAAAAATTATTTAAGAATAATTGATTAAAAGTTGATTTATTCTTTTTAAATTTCGCTTTATAATTAAATTGAACTTCATTACCATTTTTTTTTTTGAAAATTTCATTATGAATTACACAGTTGCAATCTTTGAAGTTATTAATTGTATTAAATACTTTTTCTAATTTTTTTTCTTTCCATTGATCATCGGAGTCAATAAAGCAAATCCAATCGTAATTAGAGAATTTTATACCTTGATTTCTTGCAGCGCCTGGGCCTTTATGACTATTTATCAAAATTTGAATATTAATTTTTTTATCTATGAAGTTTTTTTCATAATCCTTTATTATATTTATAGTTTCATCTGTTGATCCATCATCTGAATAAATAATTTCAAAATTTTGATATGTTTGGCTTAAAATAGATAAAATATTTTTCTCTATAAAATTTTCCGAATTAAATGTAGGGCAAATTACTGAAAAAAATAAATTATTTTGCATTACTATGTTTAAGCCATTCGTCAAATAAACTTAATGAAAAAATAAATCCTATATTTTCTCGTTTAAAAAGGTAGCTATCAGTATTAAAGTTTTTTTTGAAAAATTGATTATAAAATTCATCGTTAGAAAAATTTTCTTTAAAAAAATTAAAATTTTCACTACGCCAATTATCTAAAGGTGCGTTAAAGCCAATTTTTTCTTTTTTTAAAATTTTCTCTGGTATGTCCTCTTTAAAAATGTCTTTTATAATACTTTTCGAATTGATTAATTTTTTTTCTTTAAATATTTCTGAATTATTTGAAAAAATATGCTCCACAATCCTATGATCTAAAAAAGGCACTCTACCTTCTACTGAATTCATCATGGTAGTTTTATCCAGAAGACTTAATATATTGTCAGGGAGGTAATTAAATAAATCAGCTCTCATTATTTTTTCTTTATGATCAATATCTTCTTTTTTTAAATATGGTTCAAACAAACTCTCAATTTTATATATTATTTCTGATTGTAATTTTTCATTTCGCATAATTCCTAATAGTGATGTTATATTTATACCTGAAGTTTGATTTGCATAAGCTAGGGATTTGCTGCTTAATTTAAAAAAATAATTTCTTAACTTTTTAGGTAATATTTTCGAAATTTGATTAGAAATTTTATTATCAATTTTTAAAACTCCATGAAAAAAATTTTTAAAGGATTGATAATGTCTAGAATATCCTCCAAATAATTCGTCTCCTCCAGCGCCTGATAAAATTACCTTTAAATTTTCTTTATTTGCCATTTCTGAAATTATAAATGAAGGAACAACTGCACTGTCAGATATAGGTTCATCTAAAAAACTAGAGATTTTTTTTATAGATGAAAAAAAAACATCTTGATTAATTTCTTTAAAAAAATGAACAGAGTTAATTTTCTTAGAAATTTCTCTTGCATCTTCTCCCTCATTTCTATTTTTTCCAAAAAAATCTAAGCAAAAAGTTTTAATTTGTCTATCACTACTTTTAGCAAACAAAATTGAAATTAATGATGAATCTATTCCTCCACTTAACATAGAAGCAACCTCAACATCACTTCTGCCTTGTATCTTAATCGAGTCTTCTAAAAGATATTTTAATGTCTCATTAAACTCATTATTATTAAATTTATTTTTATTTATTGGTAAGCTCCAATAATTAATAAATTCTACTTTTTTATTTTTAATTTTTAAATATTGAGATGGTTTTAATTTTTCAATATTTTTATATATAGAATTTGAATTAGGAACATAATTTAAACTTAAATAAAGTAAAAAATTTACATTATTTATTTCAATATTATTGAGTTTTTTTTTTAAAGATTTTATATTAGATGAAAAAATAATTCCTTTTTGATTTAAAAAATAAAATAAAGGTTTTATACCAAATCTATCTCTTGCAATAATAAGAGTATTGAGTTTTTTATCAAAAATACAGATTGAAAACATTCCATTTAATTTTTTTAAGAAACTTTCTCCATATTCTTTATACATATAGATAAGAACTTCTGTATCTGAGTTGGTTGAAAATTTATAATTTTTCTTTTTTAATTCATTCCTTAATTCAACATAATTATATATTTCACCGTTAAAAACTAAAATTATATTTTTATCATCACTAATCATTGGTTGTTGTCCTTTTTCTATATCAATGATTGACAATCTTCTCATTCCTAATCCCAAGTTATTTCTTGTATAAATTCCAGAATCATCTGGGCCCCTTAAATACATTTCATTATTCATTAAATTAATTTCTTTTTCTGACACTGTTGAATTATCAAGATTATAAATTCCACATATTCCACACATTTTAGCTCACCCTGAAGATCGTTTTAAAATTTAAATTATCTGTAAAAAAACTATAATTAATTGCATTAATTTTTTCTTCTTCACCATAATTTGTATATTGTTTTAATTTAAATAATTTTTTAAGATATTTATTCTCAGTAATATTATTTATTTTATAATTTTTTAAATTAAAACCAAGATTAAATTTGATTTCTAATTTAACTTTTTGCTTTGAATTAAATTTATCTTCAACAATTAAAGAATCTTTTTCTATTTCAATTTTTCTTGAAATAGAAAAGTTTTTATTTACTGATTGCATCAAAATATATTTATTATTAATTGTTTTTATTTTGTAATTTACTTCAGTTTTAAGATTTTTTAATTTATAATATATATTCTCATTTAAGTATTGATCAAATATTCCTTGATTATTAATTGTGAAAGAATTATGCGTTTTTGATAATTTTAAAAATTTATATTTTTTTAAATAATTTTTTCTACCTCTATCAATTATATATTGCTTGCCATTAAAAAAAGTTACAAAATTAAAAAAATCATTATGAGAATGATTAAAATCGAAACCATTAATTATTGGGTTTCTAACATATACTGCAATTTTAGAATTACTTATCTTTGACCATTCCTTGTTTTTTTTTATAGAAAATAAATAATTTTTATTTAGCAATCTTTTAAATTTAAAACTATTCCAATATTTTTTAAAAAAAAAATTACTATTTTTTTTGAAAAAAAAATTTATTAACCATTCATTTTTAAAATCTGGGGATATATTTCCGATTAATGGAATTGATAATTTATAATCATTTTTCTGTAGAAAAAAATATAATACTGATATGTTTTTTTTAAAAATTTTTTTTAAAAAATTAATATTTTGACCTTTTTTATCATGTGAAAACAATAATATATCACTTAACCATTTAGTAAAAATAAATTGATAATTGCTAGAGCAAAATTTATAAAAACCACTCTCATCTACATAACTGCTTAATAGATAACAAATAAACCTAATAGAATAATTTTCTAATTGCTTGTTTTTAGAATAAATTGAAAAAATATATAATGCTCTTAAATTGTTTAGAGCATGATTTGATTTTTTATATTTATAGTATTCAATATTTTTTATAAGATAAAAGCACTCATCTTCAAGCCTTGATAAAACAAATAAGTTTGGCTCAATGATTTTTAACTTTACTAAAATTAAATAATTACAAATTCTCTCAGAAATGTTGTAAGGATGAAATAAAACATTATTTTTATCAATATTATTTGAAGAATTTTTTGATATCCATTTTAAAAATGAGTTTTGTAAGAAAATTTTTTTGTTACTTAATTTATAGTTGTATTTTTTATTTTCTGATACTAATTTTATAGCCCAACTCCATCTGTGTAATTGTGACAAATCCTCTTCATCACTAAAAAATTTTTTTTTCCATATATTTGATGAATTGACTGTTATTTTTTTTGTTGACAAGTCTAAAGTATAAATATTTTTAATTGTATTATTCTTTTTAAAATTATTTATATATTTTTTATATTTTTTTTTGGTAGAAGGTATATTCGAAAATTTTAATGGGTAATTTTTATATCCATAATTTCTAAAAAAAAAATACTCTAATGCCTTTGTTAAAAATTTTTTTATCACCTTAACTATACGTTAAATTTCTTTTTAAATAATTCTCTTTCTTCTTTTCCTTGTGAAATAGTTTTTAAAATTTTATTTTTTTTTTCAAAAGTTTGTTTTATACTGTTAAACCATATCTCTATTTTTTCTTTATTTGATATATTGCTAAAATAAGGAAAAAAATTATCTTGATTAGTTAATTCAAAATAATATTCATCTTTGCCATATATTATAAATCTTCTATTTGATAAAAAATTTTTTATAATTTTTATTGAAAAATCATCTTTATTTAGATCATGATTTGCTGCTCTTTCCTTTACCTCATCTAAATCCATTTTACATTCTACAATCTTTACATATCTTAAGGTCAAACTTGTAGTCGTAAATTCTTTTTCTTATTTTTAAATTTTTTGGATCAAACCATATATCTTTAAGATGTTTATCCATAATATTTCCAAAAACATATTTATTATGAAAGTCTTGACAGCATAAAATTAAATCCCCTAGAGTGTTTATAACTGGATATGTTGCATAAGAACAATTTACAGGCGGTAATTTTTTTTTTTCAATTTCTATGGTTCCTCCCCTATTTGCAAACATTTCTTGATCATTATTAAAATCAGAAAAAAAATCTTGAACCAATATGTGTTTTTTGAGTGTTTGTGAATCTAAATTTTCTAATAAATCTCGACAAGGTTTTTTTAATTTTTTAGCATGTTTAGATATATAAAAAATATCTACACCATTTTTTAAAAAATTATTGAAATTTTTATTATTTAAGTAATCTCCATTGGTGACAATTTTGAGTTTTGATTTTGGTAAATGATTTTTTATATATCTACACCATTCTAACATCCTAGGATCTGACATAGGTTCTCCATATAAATGGGGTGAGATTAAACCTGAAAAATTTAAGTCTTTTAATTGCTGTACTAAATTTTCAAAAACTTCTTGTTTCATTAAAAAATTTTCATGTTCTCCAAACCTTTCAAAATCTACGTTAGGACAATAAACACATTTTCTATTACAGTATGCTGTTGTTTCAAATTCTATTTCCTTAAATAAATTTGCAAGAGGGTTCCTCAAATTAGTACGCGAAAGTGCGATTTTAAAAATATCTCTTAATGGTAACATCAATTAGCTTTAAATTAAATTTTAATACAATTAGAAAAAGTGCTTTAATTAATTAAAATTTCATTCAAAATTTATATCATATTATTTTATATATGTGAAAGAAGTTAAATTTCTCTTATTATTGAACAAACTATGCTTTGATTCATTGATTAAAAATAAATCTTTATTTGAAAAATATTTTATTTTTTTCATTATTTTATTCATATCCTCTGGGGTAAAAGCCAATTTATATAATTTTTTTTTAAAAAAATTAATTACTGGTGAAGAAATTAAGAATAATGAGTTAACAGGTGAAATTAATTGCTTTCCATATAAAATTGCCTCTATAGCTGTAGAGCTAGAATTAGTAACTATAATGTTATTTTTTTCAATTAGATTGTAAAAACTTTTGTTAACATAAAAAAAATTTGGATAAATTTTTTTATATTTACTAACTTCATAACTGCTGAAATTTGGATGAAACTTAATCGAAACTTTATAATTTTTTGGAATCATTTCAATATAATTAAATATATTTTTTACTTCATGTTTTTCTATGGGGAGCAAAACTAAAATATTTTTTAAATTTTTATTTAATTTTGTTTTTTTATTTTGAAGATTTTCAAATCTAAATAAAGGACCTTTAAATAATGAAATTTTATTTTTTGAAAACTTTTTAAAATCATTAAAATATTTGTGAGAAGATAAATACATTTTTTTTGGAACATAATTTTTTTTTATTTCCTGAATTATTGGTTGTCTATCAAAAAAAAATTTGTAGTTCACAAACGCAGATGAATATCCGATTAATTCTGATTTTGGAAAAAAGGTATTGACTCCTAATACAAATCCTTTATCGGCTGATTGATTTTCATTCCAATTTATTATTTTTTTAAATTCAAAATTTTTTTTTTTTAATTTTAAAAAGTACCTAAAATTTAAAAATCCATAAAAATAATTTAGATTGCAAAAAGTATTTTTTATATCGTTATCTATTAGTATTTTTAAATTAATATTATTAAAATTATAAAATTTATTTAAATTTTTAAGATTTAAAAAACAAACATTTTTAAAAGCAATTAAATAGTCTAATAAATTTAAAATATTGAATTTAAATAAAAACATAAATTTTTCATTCTCAAGTAATTTTAAGTATTTAATTGATTTACTAAATAATAAATTTTCTTCTGTTAAAACAATTTGAGATTTAAATTTTTTAATAAAATTGCCATAGAATCTGTCTTGATATTTGTTTTTGATGAAACTGGAATTCATTAAAGTCGTATCAACAAGAATATAATCAGATGTTTTTTTAATTTTATTGAATTCAAATTTAGATTTTGAGTACTTAATTTTGCAAATCAATTCAATAAAAATAAAATATATGATAAAAAAAAATCTTTTGAATTTAAGAATATTTGAAAAATAATATTTAATTTTATTAAGCTTACTACCAGTATAAAAAACTTTTAATTTGTAAGTTTGTTTAACGTTTTTTTTTAAAAATTTAAATAAGATATAATTTGAAGTTACTATTCTAATATTTTTTTTATTTTTATTAATTTGTTTAATTAAAATTAATAAACAATAGTAGTAATACGTACGTGATAAATCAATATTTCTTGAGAAGATTGGGGATATACCAATTAAATCATCCTGGGCAGAAATAAAATTATTAAGATAAATAACAAACTTTTTTTTTCTGTTTAAATAAATTTTATTTAATTCTATTATTTGTTTATAATTCAAGCTTTCAAGATAAATATTTTCCATTAAATTTAATTTGTCACTTTAATTATTTATTCTTTTACTTAAAATTTTTTCAACAATTTTTATATCTGCAGGAATATCAACTGGATGGTTATTGCTATCTAATAAAACAACGTTAATCTTATAGTTTTTTTCTAAAAACCTTAGTATCTCAATATCTTCAATCTTTTCTAAATTTTCTTTTTTGTTTTGATATTTTTTTTTTAAACAGTTATGAGGATAACAGTACAAGTTTACTTGTCCATAAATTTTAATATTATTTAATTTTATTTTTAATCCCGGTAATGGTGATCGACTTATATACATCAATTCATTTTTATTATTTGTTACGATTTTGGGTATGTTTCTATTAAGGTAACTTTTATTGTCAATTTCACTTTTAGCAATCGAAATTGTTTTTAATTTTAATGAATTTCTGACAAACTTTTTAATATTTTTAGGCTCTATTAACGGTTCATCACCTTGTACATTAATATAATAATCTAGTTTTAATTTTTTTGAAATTTCTATGATTCTATCAGTGCCAGTTTTGCATTTTTTGCTTGTTAGGTAATAGGGGATTTTTTTCATAATACAAAACTTAGTAATTCTCGTATCATCTGTTAAGACAAAAACTTTTTCTGGGTATGTTTTGTTACATTTTTCATAAACCCATAATAACATTTCTTTTTTATTAATTTTCGCTAAAGGCTTTCCTGGAAATCTTGAAGATTTATATCTAGCAGGAATAAAAATAGCAAATTTTTTCATTAAATTTTATAGATTGTTTTAGTCAATGATTTTAGGATTATATTATTTTTTCTTTTAAATTTATTAAATACATCTTGGTTCATCTTATTTTTATGTAATTCATCGTATCCATCAAAGCCAGCTAAAAAAATTTTTTTTGGCTTTCCTATTGCAGCATAACAAAGACAATATGCTAAAGCCAAATTTGTGAAAGTTTTACAATGGTCTTGTTTATAAACTATTGAATTGCCTGTAATTTTCTGTCCATAATTAATTATTTTATTATTTTTTAAATTTAAATTAAGCTCTTTAAAATTATTGATTGGTATAACTAATGGTTTTTTTAATTTATTATAAAATGGAAAGTCTAAAACAATCCTCTCTTTGTTACTGACTACGTAATTCTTTATAAATTTTGAACCTATATATTTATTTATATTTATACTTAGAACAACTGGTCTATTATTTTTAACAAATTTTTTTAATTCATTTAAATTTTCTTTAATTGAATTTCCATTTGCTAAAATTAAAACTTGTTTATTCTTACACCACTGATTTACGTTATCAAATTTTTTATTGTAATTAGAATTTTCAAGTACTTCATATAGATATCTTTTATCAAATGAACTAGAGTTAACTTTTGAAATTTTTTTTATAAATTCAAATATTTGTTCATCGGTATATTTATTTTCTTCTAAAATCGATTGTATATAACTTGGATGAATTTTATATTTAGACGCTAAATGATAATATGCAGAATAACCCCACCTATATCTATCCTTTAATTTTTTAAATACGTTAGAAGATAAATCGTATATCTTTTTTAATTGATTATTAATATTTCCTTTATTAATTTCAGTTAATAATGCCTCTGTGCTTACATTTCCTGCTCCCCTTCCCATGCCTAAAATTGTACCATCTAACCAAGTTACCCCATTTTTTATTGCTTGCTTACAATTTGCCAGTGCGTTTCCTGAATTATCATGTGAATGAAAGCCAAATTCCTTTTTCCAATATTTATTAAAATACTTACAAACTCTTCTTACATCATTTGTTGTCATGCAACCTAAAGAGTCAGCAAAATAAAGGACGCTGACTGCTTTTGTTTTCTTTATTAATTTAATTGTTTTTTTGTATACATTTTCTTGGTAATTTGATGCTTGCATTAAGTTCAGCATAACAATGTAGCCATATTTTTTTAACTTTTTTAATATAGACATGATTTGATTTATTTCATGAAAATGAGCCGCAACTCTTACTACTCTTATAGGAGACAAATGCTTAGGTTTTAAAAAATGTTCAACGATTTTTTTGTCGGGTTTACCTTGTTTTGCAAGTTTAATAAAATCTGATGCATTAATCATAATTGATAATTTTAATCTTTTGTTAATCTTTAATTTTTTTATTTCTTTGTCAGAGATAAAAGAAAATTTTCCTGAATATTTTGAATAATTTAAAAAACGAAAACCTAATTCAACACAATCTATTACTTGATTATTGATGCAATCTATATATTTTTTAACAGTAGTTTTATCAAAATTCCAGTTATTGTAGTATCCTCCATCTCTAAAGGTACAATCTAAAATTTTAATTTTTCTCATTTGTGTTAATTCCAACAATCCCTTTAATATAATTAAATTTTTTTTTTTTATATTTTTTTCTTAGGTAAATGTTTTTAAATAATTTTGGAGCATCTTTTAAAGATACCTCATGTGTTATAAGCGATTTAATCCAATTTGAATTTTTCTTAATAAACATATTAGATTGTTTCCAATTATTTTTTTTTGTTTTAAATGTTGAATTCCAAATACCCTCTAATATTAACTCTTTTCTCAAAATAAAATTTAAATTTTCTTTCGAGAAAGTTACTTCTTTATAAACATTTGCAGCAAGTACTAATTTACCCTTTTTATCTAATAATGATAAAGAATTATTAAGTGATTCAGCATTTCCAATAAAATCAATAATATATTTATATTTAACCTTGGATTCAAAATTTCCTATATCTTTTTGAATTTTTTTATATTTTTTGTTTGGAACTTTATTAAGCCTGTACTTATTTCTATCTAAGACTTCAACTTTTTCAAATTTATGAAAATTAAGTATTCCTGAAAGAATTAATCCTAAAAATCCGCCACCTAAAATCAAAATTCTTTGTTTTTTTTCTTTTAAATTTATTCTATTAAAAATATTATAAGTAACAGATATCGGCTCAAATAGAGATGCGAGCTTTATGGGAAATTTACGTTCTATCTTAAAAATATTCCATTCATTCACATTTAGATATTCTGATAAAGATCCATTTTCCCTTGAACCATAATATGAATATTGTTCACACAATTGATATTGTTTTTTTTTACAGGAAGAACAATTATTACAACTTGGAATTAATGGAAAAACAGAAACAAAATCATTTATTTTATATTTTGAAGCTTTTTCCCCTCTTTCTACTATCTTTCCTGAAAATTCATGTCCAAGAACTAAAGGGTAGTAATATGCTCCATTTTTAAATGCTCTTGGAATATCTGAGGCGCAAATACCAGTGTAGCAAACTTTAATTTTGTATTGATCTGGTAAAACTTTTTTACTTTCAGTTTTGTCTAAAGCAAAAGATTGATTTTTTTTTAAAGTTAAATTTAACATTTTCTTAATTCAATATTTTTCATAAAAAAATTTTTCCAATAAATATATTCTTGTAAACCAAAGTAATCACCCAGATTAATCCAATAATTAACTGGCATAATTTTAACTTTTAAACCATTATCAATTAAATTATTAATATTATTTGCTATATAATATTCATTATTTACTAAATTTTTCCTTTTTAAAGATATTTCTTGAGATTTAATACAATCAGATATTTTGTTGAACCAAAAAGTTCCTGTCACGACATAATCATTAGCGGGTTTATTGGATATCGTTTTTTTTTCTACTATTTTAGTAACTTCATCTTTATTTTTTATTTTACAGTATGCATAATCGTTATAATTATTAACAATCTTACTTTTTAACTTTGTGGAAAAGATAATTACGTCACATTTTTTTTTTAATTTTATAAAATAATCTATATTGAATTTTAATATATAATCACAAGAATGAATTATTGACTCTTCATTAGCAGAAAGTTTTTTTTGAACTTGATAAATTGTATCCGCCTGCCCTAGAGTATTCGAATTTAAAAAAAAAAATTTAACATTTTTCTTTTTAGCAATTTTTTTCAATACTCTACTTTTTTTGAAAATATTTTTCTTTATTATAAAATACATATTTTTTGTTTTTGGTAGATACATCATTGATTTCTCTAAAATACATTTGTCGTCTATCTGAATTAAGGGTTTTATTGTATTAAACTTATACTTCTTAAATCTTTTTCCCAATCCACCCATTGGTATGATTATATTTTCTAATTGATTCATATTATCTCATTATGTTGAAAATATTTTTTCCAAAAAAGAAAAAGCTCGTAATCTTTTGGTGTTCCTAAAGAGATGAAATTAGTGCACCTAAAGTCTAATATTTTTTTTTTCTCTTTAAGCATTGGTACAAAAACCTGTGATATGTAAGTTTCATTTTTAATTAAGTTTTTTTTATTTTTAGTTACTTTTTCTGCGTAATATTTAAATTCTTCATAATCATTAAAATAATATATACCAGTAGATACAATTTCTTTTTCGGGTTGATTTGTGTATGATTTTTTTTCTCTAAGACTAATTATTTCATTATTTTTAACTTTTAAATAACAATACAATGTTCCAGTATATGAACTTGGTTGAAAATTAGAGAAAGAAACTATTGCCCCATCATAACCAAAAACAAATCTTTTAAATTTTTCATAGTCCCAATTAACTAAAAAATCATTGTAGGTAACTATAAATCCTCCTTTTAAATTTTTAATATTCGCCTTTAAAACACTGTGAATTGGTCCTAATTTATGGTCATCGATAATATAAAAAAAAATATTTTTTTTTATTTTTTTTAAACCTACAATATTTTTTTTGTATTTACTGGCCTGGCTTTTTGAAAATATTAAATGATAAATATCTCTGTCATTAAATTGACTGAGTATATTTTCAATCACAGTACTATTGCCTAAAGGCAAAAGATATTTGGGTTTAATATATCCTTCTTTAAAAAACCTCTTGGAGTGACCAGCTAGTGTTACTACTATATTCAATTTATTATAAAACTTCTTTCCAATATTTAACTGATGACAAAATTTCTTTTTTCATATTTTTTTCTATTAGAGTTCTCTCTTTAAAATTTAGTTCTAAAACTAGTTCATTATTAATTGATTTTTTTTTTTCTAAAATTTTTAATACTTTATTTCTATCTATTATGCCTTTTTTATTATTTTCATTAGTAAATGATAAATGACTATGATTATCTTTTATTTTTTGTTTTAAATGAATTACAGGGCTACTGTTACAAAATTGACTTAGCCAAAAATATGGATCGTAGTCATTCTTATTATTTGAGCCTTCATCTCCATGGGCTATATCTAGACATAGTTTAAATTTTCTTTTTGAACCTTTGTTAAGTAGATTAAGAATTTTTTTGGTTTTACTTACTTTTTCTCCAAACTCTCTATTTACCGACATTGGTTCCCAAATCAGACCTTTTAGATTTATTTTATATGCATATTCAGATAGTATATGCCAATTTTTGATCAATCTTTTTTTCAATATTTCATCTATGTTTTTTAACTCGTCAAAACCTATGATGCCCAGATGACTCCCAGAATAATTCGCACCAAGGTCTTTGGAAATCTTAAAAAATTTTTTAAACCAACTAATCCAAAATTTTTGATGATCAATATCATGGTGACTGAGATGATTTAATCTATCAAAACCTCCGGTAAATGTGCTGTTAATGGCAATTTTTTTATTTCTTAAGATTTTATCTAATTTTTCATTATGCTTTAAAATATAATAATCATTCATATTTAACATCATAAAATCTGATGTTAATTGAATATAATCTAATTTAAGAAAATCTTTTATAAAATTTGAAAATATATTTAGATTATTAAATCTATTTACTGCAAAACCTGTACTTAGACTTAAAATTCTTTTTGCAATTTTTTTTCTCATAATATTTTATCAATTGTTTCTTTAACCTCATCTAAAGATTTGGAAATAGATTTATCTTTTAAAAATAATCCACTAGAACCTAAAACTAATATTTCTGCTCCAGCTTTTATAAAATCACTCAAAGTATTTTTATTTACGTTTCCGTCTACAGTAATAGAAATATTTAATTTCATATCATCAATTATATTTTTCATTTTTTCAATTTTTTTGGTGATCTGTGGTATCATTTTTTGAGACATAAATCCTGGATTTACCGTCAAAACAAGGACATTATTTATATCTTCTAATACATATTCCAAATGTTCAACTGGTGTTGCAGGCGCAAGTGCAACAGCTACATTAGAACATTTTTTAATTTGAATTAAATCTTTGTGTAAGTTTTTTGATGTCTCTTGATGTATTGTAAAGATATCATTCTTTTCTAAGTTAAACATATCAAAAACTCTCATTGGTTCATCAACCATTAAATGATAGTGACTTTGAATTTTAGTAGTTTTTTTAATGCAATTAATAATTGAAGAGCCCATTGTAAAATCTGGAGCATAATTTCCATCAATTACATCATAATGAATATAATCTACTTTGTTTTTTTCTAATTCATCAATATCTTTTTTTAAATTTGTCCAATCTGCACACATGATTGAAGCTGAAAATTTTATATTTTTATAACTCATGGATTTAAAATAATTTTTAATCCTTTTTGTTTTTTAGCATAATCAAATGCTTTTATAAAATTTTTTAATTTGAAACAGTTAGAAATTATATTTTTAAGTTGAACTTTTTTATTTATAATCAAATTAGCAGCTTTCAAAATATGTTTTTTTTTTGAACCATGTGATCCCACAACTTTTAATTCTTTATAATGAATTAAATTTGTATCTATTAATGGAAATTTTTGATCATATGTTACCCCAGAGAAATAGTTCACGTAACCATTGTTGGAAATATAATTTAATATATTATTTTGTGCAAAAGTTGAATTACAAGCAATAAAACCATATTTAAAATTCTTCAATTTTTTTTGTTTTTTTAATTTATCTATATGTAACCTTTTAACATATTTGCTTTTAACTCCAAATTTCATTCTTTTCAGATTATTATCAATAATTAAAATTCTTTTTGATTTAAAATATAAACCTACTGAAGCAATTAAATTTCCCATTGGTCCATTTCCAAAAATTAAGATATCTCCACCTTTCTTAAAATTTATTTTTTCAAATCCATTTAAAGTACAGGCTAATGGCTCACATAAAGATGCTATATTAAAATTGATTTTTTTGTTTGTTTTAACATGTGGTATTTTACTTAATAACTTTCTTTTAACAATTAAATATCTTTGAAATCCTCCATCTATTTCATGTCCTAAGGCAAAATCTTTGTTTAATTTATTTGGTATATCTGCACCTAAAATAATATTCTGATTTGAAGTTACTAATTTTTTTGAGACAATATTACAAATCTGGCCAGAAATTTCATGGCCTATAACTCTACCTGCTTCTACCCTTTTATTGTTGCCATTTAAAATTTTTATATCACTGCCACAAATTCCACAACTTCTAACTTTTATTACAACATCATTTTTTTTTGGATAAACTTTTCGATTTACTAATTTAACAGACTTTTTGTTATAAATTAAAGATGTGTTGATCATAATTTTATAGATAAAACAAAATAAGAAATTATTAAAATTGAAAAAATAGGTAAATAAATTCTATTTAATTTTTTAAATAAGAAAGTTAAAAATTTTAGAGAATACATTTTAATTATTTTTTTTTCTGAATTTTTAAATATAAAGAAATTATCCCTACTAAGATAGTATATGGGTGGAATATAGTAAAGAAAATGTAGTAAAAACATTGTAATCCTTGTTTCAAGCATTTTTAAATCAAAACCATAGCCCAAAAGTGAAGTTATAATTAATATGAATTCTAAAAACATCAAAATATAAATTGATAAAAATTTTTGAAAAAATTCATAAAAATCTATTTTTAAAAAATTTAAACAACAAACCATTGAAATAATTGGAATAAAAAAATATACAATAAAATTATACAATTTGTATGATTGATCTTCGGTAACTTCCAATTGATTTAAATCTAACTGATAAAAAGCTTGAAAAAATATAATAAAGTTTGAAATAACAAGAAAAATTAAATAATTATTATTTATTTTTAATTTTTTAATTTTAATGCTCATAATAATAAAAAAATTCCAAAAAATTAGACCTAAAAAACCATCTAAAGGATGAATTAAAGGCCCAATCACCCAGAGAAATGTCAATAGATACAAATTTTTAAAATTAATTTTTAAAATCCTTAGACTTAAATAGTATACTAAACAAAAATAAAAAATTGAGAATGATGGCAGGGGAAATCCCATTATTTCAAAATTTTCATCTCTATTTGTAAATTGCAAAATATTTTCATAATCAATTAAATTGTAAAAAAAATTAAAGAATGGATAATTCTCAGTTCCAGACATTGAAAGTAAAGTAATAGAGATTGCCCATAATCTTATGTTTAAAATTCTATAGAAAATTTTATAAAGAATTGCAGGTAAAATACTTGGAAATAGAATAAAACCTAAAAAATATGTTAAATTTAATTTTTCTGAAACTATAAATAAAATATTACTAATATAAGGATTATAATTATACAAATCGATTGCTTTATCAAGAGAATTATTATTTAAGTTTACATTTACATAATTAAAATTACTCCATATAAAAAAATATAATAAAAAAATTAAAAAAAATAACAATTCAATTAAATTATTATTTATTATTCTAATCATTTTTATACCTTTAAAATATTTTATTTAAATCTTTTAATATTTTTATACTTTTTTTTAAAGAATAAATAGAATATTTGATTTTTTTACTTATTTTTTCATTAGTTCCTTCTCCAAATCTTCTCATTTCAAAATAAACATTGAACCTGTGAATAATAAATTTTTTTTTTTTAAAGTATGCATAAAAATATAGATCGATTAACATATCATCAGGGGCCTCTAAGATTATTTTTTTATCTGGTTTAAAGAACATATTTGGCTGAGAATGAATATCAAATAAATATTCAAAAAAAATAATAGAATTATAGATTGACATAAGAGTTGTAAAAAAAATATCAATTAGACCTCTATTTTTTCTTATAGCTTTTATAAAAATATTTTTATTTTTTTGATGCTTAATTAAATTTAAAGCTTCAACTATATATTTTAAGTTTACTTGTAAATCTCCATGAGTATAACAAACTAATTCATTGCTTGAATTAAGTATTCCTTGCTTCACACCATTTCCAAATCCAATGTTGTTCTTGATATTGAGAATTTTAAGATTTTTTATTTTAAATTTATTTTCTTCAATTATACTTTGGCTCCCGTCTGTAGATCCATTGTTAACCAAAATTACTTCGATTTGGCAATTTTTTTGAATTTCATGAAGTTGATCAAATAAATATGGAATATTTTGACTTTCGTTAAAGCATGGTATTATTAGGCTCAGTTTAAAATGATTTACACTTGTCATAGGATAAACACTATTAAAGATCTAAAAGAAATTCCATCAAATTTTGGAATTGAGATAGATCTAAGCATATATAAAAATAAAATTGTTATTAAACATGATCCCTTTGGAAAAGGCGAAGCCTTTGAAAAGTTTATTCATTACTTTAATCATAGATTTATAATTCTTAACGTTAAATGTGAAGGACTAGAAAAAAAAATAATATCAATTCTAAAAAAAAAAAATATTAAAAATTTTTTTTTCTTAGATAGTTCATTTCCTTTTATTTTCAAACTTTCAAAATTTTTAACAAAAAAATTTGCAATTAGAATATCTGATTATGAAAGTATAAATACAGCTTTTTTGATGAAAAATAAAATAAAATGGCTTTGGGTTGACTGTTTTCAACAGTATAAACTAACAATACCTCAGATAAAAAAACTTAAATACTATAAATTTAAAATATGTTTAGTATCGCCAGAACTACATAAAAGAAAAATTAGCAGAAATGATAAAAAGTTTTTTTTAAATCTTAAAAAAAATAAAGTTAATATTGATATGATATGTATTAAAAAAAATAGTTTTAATAAAATTAAATATTTTTTTTAAATTCTTCTAAATGAAATAGATAATTACAAATATATATTGTTATAAATGGTATAAAAATTATTCTTAAAATGTAATGATCTATAGGAGTAAAGAATAAAAAAATAAAACTGTAGATCAATACTAACAAAATAATTTTAAGCTGATTTTTATTTTCATACCAATAAAAAATAATAAAGAAAAAAACTAATAAAAAATTTGTTATGAAAGAATTGATTACTCTAAATGAAAAAAGATTTTGCTCAAAAACTCTAGTATCTTGAACATCGACATGCATAAATAATTGAGGTTGAAAACCACAACTAAAAATTTCTTTGTTTACAATGACAAGAGCAAATAACGTTAAAACGAAAGTAAAAAAGCTTATCATAAAATTTTTTATATTAATTTTTGATAGTATTTTTTTTTGCTTTAAAAAATCAAAATTAAATATAAACCATAGCGACGTAGAAATAATTCCACTTTCTCTGTTTAAAACTGCAAATATGCAAGTTATTAAATAAAGAAAAAAATATTTTTTTACAGCAAAATATATACCCGCTGAAAGGAATAACATTTCATAAAAAGAAAATCTTATCTCTGATACTTCCCTGAAAGAATATAAAGAAAGTAAAAAAACATATACGAAAAATGAAATTAATATATTTTTTTCATTTAGACTGTTTAATTTCTT